>Ga0180438_10001210_pt1 | contig 46281 bp, 83 predicted proteins | sample SS_ome_12_FD_132455 | JGI IMG/M metagenome (GOLD analysis project Ga0180438, IMG submission 132455) | Hypersaline lake sediment archaeal communities from the Salton Sea, California, USA - SS_3_D_2 metaG | ecosystem: Environmental > Aquatic > Non-marine Saline and Alkaline > Hypersaline >...
AAAATTAATGATGTCAATGAAATAACAGAGAATATTAAATCTTATAGCTCTAAAATATTTCAAGTATCAAAAATAGAATTAATCGGTTGGATTGCAGTAACAGGTTTTGCTGGATATACTATCTATATTATTTGTGAAATTTGTAGTTTAGGTGGATTATAATTTTTTTAAAGTTAATTATACTTGTTAATAATCTATGTTATATTATTATAAGTAGAGGTTATATATTTGGAGGAATAAATGAGAAATCTAAGAGATGATATTATTTCTTATTACGATCTTGAACAACATATTGGAAAAGTTGTTAATAGTATCATTCAATTTTGTCGTAAAAAATGTAGAGAAAATTTATTGCTTGCTAAAGAACTTCAATTCGATGATAACATTATTATTGATGAAGGATTAGTTGAAAGATTCTCCATAGAAAACGATAATCTTATTATAGTAACAGATCGAAATGAAGTTATTTATATTCCAATGGAACATATCAATGATTGGAAACAATACTTTGATAACTTTTACGAAAGCTTTTTTCAAGATGAAATTAAATATTATGACGTAGATTGCGGCGCTACAGCATATCAGATAGCGGATGAACTACGGCGCGGTGGAAACACAATATGTGGTATAACTTGGCGCCATGATCCAGAAAAACCTGCTGGAGCTGCAACTCTATATTGTGATATCGCGATTGATATCTTAGATCAACAACCAACATTCATTCCTGATTTTGGAAAGCCTGTTAAACATGTAACAACACAAAAAGACGATCTTCACATCGGCCCTGATGTTTTACGTCTACAAATTGCTTTGGAAAAATAATATGAAAACTAGAACCGGATTTGTAAGTAATAGTTCATCTTCAAGTTTTATTCTTAGTACAACTTTATCTGCTGAAGAAGTTAAAGAGAGTTTCATTGAAATTCTTAATGGTATGTCTAAGCTTAGTCAAAATACTATTTACGAAGATATTGCAACACAGCTTAAAGATGATGTAGCTATGTTTGATGTTGAAAATCATAAAGATGGTGTTGCAGTTTATGATACTTATGATAATGGCATGCCATTTATTATTCGTCAAATTATTGAAGATATGTGCGAATATACTGGCGGTTATGGTCATGATATTGAATGGTAGGAAATATTAATGATTTATTGTATACTCGGCCCTAGTGGTGTTGGAAAAACCACAGTTGCATTAAGATTAGGACTTCCACAAATTATAAGTACTACAACGCGAGAAGTGCGTGAAGGTGAGATTCCTGGTAAAACTTATCATTATGTAGATCAAGATACTTTCTTTGAGCTTGATCTTCTTGAACGTATAGAATATGATAAAGACTGGTATGGTCTTCAAACAGAACATGTTCAAGATGCACTTGATACTGGTAAAGACCACTACGTTATATTGAATGCTCTAGGTTGTTCAATAATGAAACGTATGTTTATGGATGTTCGAGTAATATATTTGAAGGCTCCCCCACGTGATTTAGTTGGATTCATGAAGAAACGTGGTGATTCTGATAAAAAGATAATTGGAAGACTTTGTACTATGATTGAACAAAAAGAATTTAGTAATGATCATATTGCTGATCTTATTATTGATTCTATAAGTCTTGATGATATCGAAAATTGTATTAAAGCATTTATCAAGAATGGTGGTGATTTTTAGTAACCGTTAACAAATAAAAAGGAGATACCACATGTATCATTCCGCAGACAAAAGAGTAAAATCACTCTTTAAATTCATGGAGAAGAAAGTTGAATTCTTCAAATGGAAAAATGAACGCAATTATGGTGGAATTCACACTTCCAAGAAAGCATCCATTTGGATGGATGTTCATGAAAATGACATTGAAATTGGTTTGAAAACCGATGGAAAGAATTTATCTTTTAAAGAGATTGCTATTTATCTTAATAGCAAGGGTTTGCTTAATACTCCTCTTTATAAAGGTTATCAATTGAATATCATGCCAGCTCCACGTAAGAAAGATGGAGTACATGTAACTCTTAAAATTCCAATTACAAATTGGGATGTACTATCTGATGAGAATCTACGTGATGATCTTATTATCATCTATACAATTCTTGTTTTGAAATTTAAAGGTTTGGTTAAACCACGTAAACTACGTGAATATAATAAAACAAAAGGTAATTAACAAAATGAAAATCCTTGGTGATAAAATTCTACATGAAACACGTTGGCTAAAACTTGTTGAACGTACATATCTTAATAAAGATAATGAAGAACAGAAATGGGTTTTGGCTCAGCGAAATAATGATTGTGCTGCTGTCATGATTATTCCTTATCATTACGATGAAAATGGTAAGAAAACATTAGTTATTACCAAGGAATTTCGCCCTGCTCTTGAAGGTTATGAATGGGGATTCCCTGCTGGTCTTATTGATGATAATGAACCAGTTCTTAAAACTGCAATGCGTGAATTGCATGAAGAAACTGGTCTTGAACTTGATGAAGTTATCATGGTTTCCCCTCCAGTTTATAACTCAGCTGGTATGACTGATGAAAGTATTTCAATGGTTTGGGTTAAATGTAGTGGTACACCAACTAATAAGTATCAAGAACCTGGTGAAAATATTGAAACATTTCTAATGACTCCAACCGATGTTGATAAACTTCTTAGAAAGAATGTTAAGATCGGTGCTAAGAGCTGGATTATTATGAAACGTTTTACAAGAGATGAAGAATGAAAAAGAAAACAAGAGATATTGTTGTTAATGATATCGCATATAAATGGATGGTTAAAGAAAATACTGAAGTATTTCTACCTACACTTCCAACAGTAGTAATTTGGAAAGCTGATAGTAAAGTTCCTATTTTTAAAGATAGTCTTGAATTTAATGATTACCCAGTTACTCCAAGTATAATTGAAAAGGTTATTAAAAGTTTATGACAACAAGAACTTTTACAGTTGGGAAAAACATGCCGCCACAAGGTGTAGCGCCGGCAGTATGTTTGATTAATCCAAAATATGATCGAAATGTTTCAGCAGCTTTGCGTGCATGTTCATGTCTTGGTGCTAAACAATTATGGTGGACAGGTAATCGAGTTCGTCTTGAAGAAGGACAAAGACTTCCAAGAGAAGAACGTATGAAAGGTTATATGGATGTTGAGATGCGTCAATACGATAAACCGTTTGATCACTTCCCTAAATGTACACCAGTTGCAATTGAAGTACGTGAAAATGCAATTCCGCTTTCACAATTCGAACACCCTGAAAATCCATTATATGTATTTGGACCTGAAGATGGAAGTATTGATCAAAAATATCTTCGTCATTGTCACAGATTTGTAGTAATGGAAACAGAACATTGTACCAATTTGGCTGCAGCAGTTTACTTGATACTTTATCATAGACGTTTACAATTAATTAGAGATGGTTTACTTGATCCATATGATTTAGTACCTGGTGTACATGAAAATCGTGGATGGGCAGACTATGAAAACACAGAGGCAATAGGATGATTATTAAATTAAAAGGTCAGTATCGTTTTGGCGACTATCTTGATACAGAAGATATTCGTTTTTTACAAAATACTGTTGGCGGAAAATGGCATATTCATACACATGATGGAAACGGAAAACATAGTACAGATGCAACAATATGTAGAGTTTATGGAAATTATTATGAAGATATGCCTCGAAATAAAAGTATTGATGAACTTCCAGTAGATGCAGAGATTTGTAAAACATGTGCTAAAATTGTAGCTAAATATGTTGACATCATTAAAAAATGTGAAAAAGCTGCAAGCGAAGAAAGTCAAAAACAAATTTATAATAGTGTAAAAATTGCACCAGAGAAAAATGTTAATATCAATTTTGGTATGACATCTCCAGATGGTGACGTTAGTATTCAAGGAACTATCCCAGCAAAAATGGCAAACAGAATTATTGAGATGATTTCAAAAGAAATTCTTAATATTCCAAAAACAATGGATAATATCGAAGAATATTTGAATAACCCTGTTCCTACTACACATACTCCATGTTTAAGTAGTAACATCGCATTTAATAATTCGTCAATATCTGGTTAAAAATAACTATACACATAAATTTTTCATGTTATTTTATTTTAACAATTAAAGGAGTACCAACATGGAAATCTCATTAGAAAGACCGAATGGAACAATTCTTCCGAAATCATTTGAAAATGTTAAATCTATTTGGACTGATGAACCTCATGAAAGAGTTAAAGGACGATATAAATTTATCTCCACAATGAATGTTATTGATACTTTAACTGATGCTGGATGGCATCCTGTTAGTGCTTCTGAAAGTCATACTCGTCTTGATCAGTATAGAGGTTTTCAAGGACATATGGTTCGTCTAAGAAATGCTCGACAACTTCCTAAAATTAATGATACTCATGTTGAATTGGTAGTTAAAAATTCACATGCAGGATTTACATCATTTGAATTCTTGGCTGGTCTATTTCGTTTGATTTGTTCAAATGGTTTAGTAATTGCTGATAAGACTTTTGAATCTAAAAAGATTACTCATGTTGGTTATCAAGCTGAAAAAGTCTTGGAAATCGTAGCTAACCTTGCTGACAATACTACAATGATTTCTAAACACATTGATGAAATGACATCAACTGTTTTACAAGAAAAACAGAAATTAGAATTCGCTGAAAGAGCTGGAGAAGTTAGAGGTTGGAAAAAATTTGAACCAACTGAAATCATTCATCCTCGTCGTAATGAAGATAATGGAAATGACGTTTGGTCAGTCTTTAATGTTATCCAAGAAAATCTTATGAAAGGTGGTATTGATCTTAATGGGCGACGTTCCAGAGCTATTAAGTCAATTGATAAATCAGTATCACTTAATCAAGACCTATGGGAATTGGCTGAAGAATACGCGGGAATTGTATAATGGAATTTGTTCTTTATATTATTTTAGCTTGGGGAATTACAAGTGGTATAATGTTTATTATAAACTTTGCTACTTCTTTTGGTCAATATAACCAACCCAATTGGAAACAATATGTGTTTTTCTGGTTAGTTGGAGGTCCAATTGCATGGGTATTTACAACTCCAATTATTTTATGTATTATGATTTATAAGAAACTTGGTGATTAAAATGAAAACTAGAACAGGATTTGTAAGTAATAGTTCATCTTCAAGTTTCATTATTTTAACTGGTGGAAATTGTAAATGCGATAAATGCGGGGTTGATAGTTGGGAATTGTTTGTAAAGATGATATCTGAAAGTTATAGTTCAGATGATGAAATCGAAGAAATAAACATAGAAGATTATATCAAAGATATAAATACTGAGATTCTAAAGCTACAACTTCAAATCGATGATTATAAAAGATATAACAGAGATGAAGTTTACTATAGTAGCATCGGTTTTGAAATTACATACGGTGAAAAAATTGAATGGTTGGAAGAAGAAATTCATCAACGTGAAACAAGAATTGCAGAAGTTGTAGAAAAATCAAAAGAGCGAAATTTTCGCAATGTAGCAATTACTTCAATCTCATATCATAATGACGCCGCTAGTAATCTGATGGAACAACTTCAAAAATTAAAAGTCATTGAAGTATTATGACAACAGAAAAAGATAAAATAGAACTTGAAAATTCTGATATAGATCCACGTGATGAAAAAATTGCTGAGCTAGAAAAAGAGCTTGCAGAACTTAAGCTTCGATTTACAAAATCAACTGAATTAGAAGCAGAAGATCATGATCTTCTGATGAAACATGAAGTTAAGATAAGAGAAATATATTCCACATTATTTGGTAAAAGAACATGGCTCGGTAAATTATTTTTCAAAACACAAGAAGAAAAATCATCCAAGAATTAATGTGTTTAAATTAATAAAAAAGTTGTTTTTACTTTTTAATCTTTGAGGTTATATTATAATACAAATGGAATTATAATTAACTGAAAGGGGTTAAAAAATGATATCACGACTTGTTAATGAACACATGGAAACGCTAATAGTATTGTTCTTAGCACTCTTCTTTATCATCAAATACGTTGGTCGCTTTATCTATAAAATTGCACTGTGGATTCTAGTAATCAGCGGATCATATATTCTTGGTCGTAAAGCATGGAATATGGCAATGGGTGATCGTGATGTTACTTTAGCAAATATTCTTTCTGCAATCCAAACTTGTAAAGATGGTAGAGAGACTAAATAATGAACGATCAAGAATTTGCAAAGTTAATTAAAGATGGTGATAAAGTAGCTTTTAATTTTAAAAATATTGCAGGTGAATTCACAGTAATACTTCTCTGGATTTTTATAATGTTTTTAGAATACAAAGAAGAAAATTTTAGTTATGTCTGGTATACGGGAATATTTTTTATTGGAGGACTTTCGATATCATTAGTAATTAGATTGATATGGTTTTTCTATCATATTACTTTTAATATTTCTTTTGGTAGTGATGAGTGAAGATTATGAAATGGCTTTTAAATAAGATTGCAAAAATGAGAGCAACGGCTGCGTGGCGTGAATATAGAGTTGAGCATATTTTTGAATTAGAATTACTTAAGCTTTTAAGAAATAGGGCTAAAGAAAATCTTGATATTTTAACTACTCAAAAGAATGAATGCGTAATTCGTAATCGTAAAGAATATAATGGCTTACCTCTTTCAAAAATTCATACAAGAATTATGGATCTTACTGAGTATATTGAAAGTGTTGAATTCGATATCAAAAGCCATGAGTTAATTGGTGAAACTATGAAAAAGAAAATATTTGAACAATATGGAGTAACAAATGAGTTGGCCTGATAATGTTTGCCCAATATGCAATGAATTACCTACCTTAGTTGGAAGAGATTTTTTCCGACACAGTCATTGTAAAAATGACCATATTTGGCATACTTGCACGAATTGTCAAGTTATTGTCAAAGGAAAAAGACCTAAGATTAGTTTACAAATTAATGATTGTTCTTGTCCTTCAAATATTAAAGAAATTTTTAATATTGCAAATTCTGAAGAAGCTAATTTAGATAGCAAATCAATTGATGAAATTTTCAAATATATTCATGGTTGTAGCCGTCTTGAAAGAAAAACAATTCTTGAAATGCTTGGTAAGTTAGCTGAAGAAACTGGTGAAGTTGCGCAAGAAATTCTTATTAGTGAACGTTCACCTGGTATGACTCATAAAGAACCAAGTGAAGATGGTATCCTTGGAGAATGTGTTGATACAATAATTGTGGCTGCATGTATTGCATTTAAAACTGGTGCTAGTATCGAACAGATGAGTGATAAATTTGTTGAGAAACTTAATAAATGGAAAAAAGTAAGTATCAACAATAATAAAGATAAATAATGAAATTAATTTTACAAATTATTGGTACATTACTTTATGTTATTATCTGTTGTTTATTTATAGTTCTAACAATAGTATTATTCATTCCATGTACACCATTTATATTATTAGGTGCACCAGCTATTATGTGCTATGGTTCAACTAAATTTGATAATTGGCCAATGTGGGCAATCATTACTACTTGGCCATATCACTTCTATCATAAAATGATATGTAAAATTATTGGTACTAAACAAAATTTGGAATGTTATGGATGAACAATAATATTATACAGATTCTTAAGTCGATGGGATATCGAGAAATGGCTCCTGAAAAATGGGCTAAGCCAGTAGGATATAGTCTATTAACATTTGACAATTATAAAGAAGAATGGCAAATAACATGTTGGTGTCCAAAAGGATGTAGTGCTGATATGTCAGATGGAAAACACTATCGATGGTCTGCTAAAAGTATTAATATTGACGAAACTGATTTTGAAAAACTAAAGCATGCTTTTCAATATAAAGAAAATGAAGTTTTACGTCAACAATGGAACTATGGTGATTTCTCATTTTTAACAACAAAAGAAATTGCTGAATTTGAAATGGAGTGTTATGATGAGTTGTAGAATTTTAGATCATGATGATTGGTCGTTTGAGGTTGCCGATGATGGTTTTGTACATGCATCAAAACGTTATCTAACTAATGAAGATGGTTACATATACTCACCGTATCAAATACATCGACCTACAGATTTTATTGTCAAAAGTGATCGTCTATATCATGATATAGATCCTTCTGAAACTTACAGTGTAGTAAAAGGAATACATTGTTATCTAAATTATGATCATAGTGGTGGTGCGGTTTGTATGGAAGTATTAATCAAACCTGAAGATATAGTTATGGTTGGTTCATTTGGTGGCAATGATTCTATTGTAGCAATGCAAGTTGAATTAAAAGAGAAATTCACACATGCTGGAAAACATTACCAACTTATTAAAACACCTAGAGGTATAAAAGTATTATGGGTTTAAGATTATTTGGAAGTTCCAGTTCTTACGATTCAGATTTTAATCAACCATTACCAAATCCAGATCCATCAAACTTTAAGATTCTTACATATATGCAATATGATTCTGGATACATTATTTTACTAGTACAATATTTAGATTGTACAAATTATGAAGGTAAAAAGATTATGGTCTATGAATCAACATATAAAGAAATTATAGAACAGAAATCATTAGATCCTCATTTTAGTGAGAATAAAACAAAGATTTCACCTATTGCAAGATTTGAACCAACTGATAAAGGTTGGTCAATGGCAAATAGATTTGTTAAATCTCTACAATAATATACTTTTAAAATAATTAAAAGTAAATTATACTTTTAAACTTTCATAGTTATATTATATCATCTAAATAATATAATTTAAATAAGGACAACAAAATGCCAGAATTCATCGCATTTAAAACGGCAGTTGCTCAACAGTTTGAAATGATGAAAGGTCATAAATTGTTTCGAACTGGAACATCAAAAGATGTAATGTGGGAAACATACTTATCAAGCTTCCCACCCGGGACTGATAATCTCTATAAAGAACGTACGGAACATGATTGTCAGACATGTAAATCATTTATTCGTGCGGTTGGTAATGTTGTAGCAGTTATCAATAATAAAGTTGTTTCAATCTGGGATGTTGATACTAATGAGATTTATCAACCAGTTGCTGATGCACTTTCGGAAGTTGTCAAATGTTCTGATATCAAAACAATCTTCTTAACAACTGAAAGAAATGCAGGGGTTGATGTTACACGTCAATTACTTGAAAGTGGTGATGTTAAGAAATGGAATCACTTCTTTGTTCAGATCCCAAGTCAATGTATCTGCTCAAGTGATGAAATTGGTACTAAACTTGGTACAACAGAATCAATGCGTTCCGTATTCAAACGTAGTCTTGACAAAATTACTACAGAATCAATTGAGATTGTTCTTGATTTGATTGATCAGAACTCTCTTTATCGTGGTACTGAGCATAAAGCGACTGTTACTAAATTCGCCAAAGCTAAGAAAGCGTATGATAAACTTACTGATCGTACCAAGAAAGATAATTTCACCTGGGTTCAACAACCAATTCCAATTCGGAATACTGTTATTGGAACTTTGCTTTCAGATATTTCTGAAGGTAAGGAATTGGATCGCGCAGTTAAATCCTTTGAAGAAAAGGTAGCACCTGCTAATTACAAACGTACTACTGCGTTAATCACTAAAGGAATGATTAAGAAAGCTCAAGAAAAAGTTGAGCAACTTGGTTTCCTATCCGCACTTGAACGTCGTTATGCGATTGCAGATGATATAACAATCAATAACGTACTATTCGCCGATCGCGATGCAAAGAAAGTAATGGGTGTATTTGAAGAATTGGCATCTACAGTTCCAGCAAATACTAAGAAGATGGATAAAGTTGAAGAAGTTTCAATTGATAAATTTGTTAAATCAATTCTTCCAAAGGCAGACTCCATTGAATTAATGGTTGAAAATAAACATACCAGCAATATGGTAAGTTTAATCGCACCAACTGATCCTGATTCTAAATGTATGTTGAAGTGGCCTAATAATTTCTCATGGGCTTACAATGGCGATGTTACAGATTCAATGAAAGATCGTGTAAAACGTGCTGGTGGTAATGTAACTGGTGTACTTCGCTTCTCAATTCAATGGAATGATGATGGTAAGAATAACATTGATTTCGATGCTCACTGTATTGAACCAAATGGTAACTTAATTAGTTATCCTAAGAAAGGTAGAAAGCAACCATCATCTGGTATGTTGGATGTTGATATCATGAATCCTGGTACAAAGGTAGCAGTTGAAAATATCACATGGGATTCTAAATCTAAGATGCAAGAAGGTGAATATACAATCATTGTTCACAATTATTCCAATCGTCAAAGTAACGGTGGATTCTCTGCTGAACTTGAATATGGCGGTGAAATTCATTCTTACTCTTATGATCAAAATCTTCGTGGTAGACAAAAGATCGAAGTTGCTAAGTTCAAATTTACCCACGCAAATGGAATTGAATTTATTCGATCTCTTCCATCTTCAATGTCATCCCAAGAAGTTTGGGGAATTAATACACAACAGTTCCACAAAGTGAAAATGATTATGAATTCTCCTAATCATTGGGATGAAAATGAAGTTGGTAATAAACATTACTTCTTTATTATCGATGGATGTAAACAAGATGGTCCAGCACGTGGGTTCTTTAATGAATTCCTTGTTGATAGTCTGACTGAACATCGAAAAGTATTTGAAGTACTTGGATCAAAAATAAAGACAGAAGAATCTGATGAACAGCTAAGTGGTGTTGGATTCTCATCAACTCAGAGAAATAGTATTCTCTGTAAAGTAAGTGGAAGCTTTTCCCGTACAATTAAAATAATATTCTAAAAGGAGTAAACATCATGTTTGAAAAAGCAACACGTATGAAGTTACGTTTTAAAGTTGGTAATGGTAACGCAACCGTCGAAGATCTATGGGATCTTTCTTTAACTGCCCTTGACGGCGTAGCAAAGGAACTTTACAAAGAAGTCAAAGATGAAGAAATTAGCTTCATTAAGAAGACTCGGAAGAAAGTTGTTCCTTCACTGAAGCTTGACATTGTTAAGCATATCATTGAAGTACGTCTCGGCGAAGAAAAGAAAGCTGAAGAAGCTGCAATCGCGCGCGATAAGAAACAACAGATTCTTGCAATTCTTGAAGAGAAAGAGAATGATTCTCTTAAATCTGCAAGTACAAAAGATCTGAAGAAGATGCTCAAAGATCTGTAAAATTTGTCATGGTGATAAGGCGTTGGCTTTGAATAAGCCAACACCTTTTTAAAGAATCTTGGATTTAAGAAAATTCTAGATATCAGGATTAATTAATGAAAACTTATAGCGGTTTAATAACAGAATTAAAAGACAATCAAGTATTTGTCTTTGGGAGTAATTTAGATGGATTTCATGGTGGGGGTGCAGCTGGCTTTGCTTCTTTTGGTAAGTCTGGTAATGTTTGGCGTGATGTACGTTATGATACGTGGCCAAAAGGAAAGAAGGGAAAGTGGAATGTCAAAGGTCAGGGTAAAGGTTATCAAGAAGGTACAGAAGGTAGATCATACGCATTACCAACAGTAGTTCATGCTGGCATGCCAAAGTCATTAAGTAAAGATGAGATCATTGCTAACATTATAAAATTCTATGCTTACGCTGCTAATCATCCTGAACAAGAGTTTCTTGTAGCATATACCATGAGACCCAACCTAAATGGGTACACTTCACGTGAAATGGTTCAGATGTTTGCATGTTCCACTCCACCATCTAATGTAGTATTTGAACAGGAATTCGCTAGTTATTTCCCGTTTGATTATGAAACAGATATTGGAGAATTGTGATGAAACTTATTGACAAACTATGGATATTCTTTGGAATCAATGCACTTGGTTCAGCAGTGGTTGATATCAATGAATGGTCTTTGATTCTCAATGGGGCTTTATTTCATATATGCTTTTTGTTCTCGTTATGTATGAGTAATGATTAGTTATCCTTGAATAGTTGCTTTTCAGTAACTACAATAAATTTCCAACCTTTACGTTTAGCATAAGCGGTCGCAGCATCCCATTTAGCTTGATTCTTACCATATGTAAAAGCTTCTTGCATTAAAGTTTTCTTTTTCTTTCTAGGAGAATCAACTGGAGGAATGGTCTGCTTATATGGTTTTATTTCAATAAGGTATTTTTGATGGCCTGTTGAAGTTGTGAATGTTGCAGTAAGATCAATAAAATATCTATGGCGTTTACCTTTGAAGTAGTAAGGTATAACTGTAGATTCTGCGCCCCATGATACTACACCTGGATGGTTATCAAGCCACCACATTGCTTGTTTTTCCCATGAGCTTCTAAAAATAATAGGTAATTTACCCTTATACTTATCTTTATTTTTTGGATGATATTCACCAGTGTCAAATCTGGTTTTCTTTCCCCACTTATTCCATTTCTTTTTACCTGCCATCTAATTGACTCTTTCTCATTTTAATATAATATTCTGCTTTTTCTCTTGTAGCATGTGTACTTTCTAAAATGCGGAATAACCAGAAGTACTTTCTATACACATAAAAGTACTTATCTTTTTCTTTAATTACAAACTTCATCTCACTCTTTCTCCCAACGAAATTATAGAAAGATACTTGTCACTTTATAGAAAAAACTAGACTTAATTGATTGGATATCATTCATAATGTCATTAAATAATTCTTGATGAGTTTGAATCTTAACATCTAATACTTTATTAAATGTATTAACTAACTGATCATTAATATCTAATTCATCTACTCTCCATACCGGTAATTCGGAGAAAGACTTTCCAATCGATTTTTTAACACGCTTTTCATAAGATTTATCACCAATTAAAATTAGTCCTTTACATAGAACATAATTTAATTTAATAAGATCTTCTGGCATGATTGTCTCCGGAAAATCCATTTGACAATCGAGAATTGTAAGACTAAAACCATTAGCTAAAATTTTCTCGATAGCATTGTCAATTGTATTTACGATTTCTAATTTAGCATTCTCCCCTAAAATGCCTTCTAACTTTTCACTTAGTATGTTATTCTTGGTGACTAATAACACCTTAGGCTGGTTCATTATGACCCCGCTTTTGTTAATAACCCGAATAATTTACCGATAACTTCGGTATTTTGTATGATAGCGAAAATAATCGCGAATAATATGAGTCCGAGTAATGTCTTCCACAATTTTGCGTTTAGACTATTTCTTAACATGATCAGGTCTTTCACTTCCTGTGCAAGAAGGTTCACTGAACCTTTTACCTCTACTAATCCATCGGAGGCCTTACTGATCTTATTCTCGAGTTTCTCATGCTCATCTTTATCAACCTTACTGTGCTCTCCAATTTGCTCTTTAAGGCCATCGATGTTTACTTCGTTAGCTTTAATTTTCACTGCGTGATCTTGCAATTGTTCATTTGTTGAGCTCATAAGTAGTTCCTTATTGTTGAAGGTGGATTTGATAATAACCCACTAAATCTATTTATAAAGGAGGAAATATTTCGGATGTAATTATAAAGATATAGAACAAATACTTGCATCATCTTTAGGAGAAACGAAATAAGTCTAGAAGACTGACAATTGAACGGTGTTATAATTTTTAATACGACCATATATAATAACGGTCGTATAATTATTATTAACGAGAGGTTATTTAAAATAAACGAGAGAACGAAATTTTAACGGTCCATTTTAATAAATTTGATTAATAGTTCGTTATTAAGAAAATGTTTGACATGTCTTTTTCAATGTTATCATTTAGAAAATTTTCAAGAAGACTGACAATTGAACGATGTTATAATTTTTGGTCCAACTGATATTATATACGGTCGTCCAATTATTATTAACGAGAGGTTATTTAAAATAAACGAGAGAACGAAATTTTAAACACCTTTTCGTATTAAAATTTCGTTCCCTTAATAGTTATATTTGAATTTATCTAAGTAAAATTTCTTACTTATTTTCCGCGTGTTTTAATCATTGCTAATTTAAGATCTTTACCAGTAATAACTCCAGGTTCTGGTAAATTATAAGTATAAGAAATTAAATCTTCAGTCATATGAGGAACAAGTATTGTTTTTAATACATTGTCTTTCAATACTTCAAAATCAAAACCGAAAATATGCGAACCTGTAACCATATCGCTATAATATTTACTAGGGACTTTATACCAAATACCAATTTGTCCAGGTTCGTCATCAAGATATTGTGAATCTTTTAAATTTAAAATACCATAGATCCACTCTTTTAATTCATTTTCATTAATATTTTCTGGATCAAATTCAAATCTTTCATCATTATCAATAATAATACCATTATATTCAAGAACACCTAAGAGTTTATTTTGTCTCTTTTCTTCTTCATGAGCAAGATATTGCTTTACTTCATCATTAATTTTATATACAGAAAAATCTTTGATGCCTTGAGTTTTATAAGCAGATAATAAATGCTTATTCCATTGATCACCTTTTGGACCAGTTAACAATTTATTTGCATCATCATAATCTAATTTTAATATTGTCCAGTCTGTAGCTGGTACATAACCTGCAAGATGAATAGGTACATCAATATGTTCAAAAAATTCAATAATGTATTTCCAATATTCTTTTTTTACAGGTTCGTTAGCTTTTCCTTTACATTGAGAATATTCAGCAAAAGTATCTTTAAGCATTGCAAGAGTTACTAAAGGATCACCCTGTCTTCTAATAGAAACAATATGATGATCCGGAATACTACCAGCAGAACCACAATGACGTGCAGCTGATGCTTCATATCCACATACTCTTTTGGGAATATATATTACATAAGTACCGTCATCGAATTTATAGATAATTTCACCTTTATCAGCTACACGTGTTTCAATTGTACCATAACGATCATATTCATATTCTCCACCAACAAGATTTGGATCTGTTTCTGGTTTGGCAACAGATAATTTAGATGATGCTATTCTTTCATGCCATTCTTGTTGTGCTTGATTTGCGGCATCAAGATCGTAATTTTTGATAATTACATGATTATTTTCTTCAGCTGAACCACGAATCCAATCAATAATTCCTCTAAAAATATTTCCATATCTATCTTGTAGTTCTGCAACAACTCTTTTTTCATGACCCTTTTCTTTGATTTGTTTAGCAAACCAAATAGAATATTTATCGCTAAGACCATGAAGCCAATCTGCGACTTCATCTGATAATCCAATCTTTTTAATATTTTTACGATGGTCTTTTTCTAATAGCATACCATCTCTAGCTTCCATCAATAATTGTTTAAACTTGTGCATTAAATCCGTCTCCGTAATATGTTTTTATCCATTCGTCTTTTTGAAATTCTACGACTCGAGCAAGTGAAAAAAGAAGTTCAGCAAGAAAGTTATTATCAATTTCTCCAGCTTCAATCATTTCTTTACGTGGATATAGTTTAGTATTTGCGTACCATTCGTCATCAATCATATTAATCATTAAACTAATACCTTGATCTAGATGATTGTATATTTCAAATTCTTCATCTGCTGCATCTGTTTTTGATAATAAATCTAACGCCCATTCTTTCAAATAAGTATCATCATAAATATCACCATGAAATTCATCTGATTTTTCTAATGATCTAACTTGTTCAGATGCGCTATAAAGTTTATTGATTTTATCACCAAAAATTTTAATCCAAATATCTTCTTTCTTTTGATCAATAGTTTCTTTTGATGGTTGCTTAAAAGCTTCCATTAATTTATTATATTTATCATTAAACTTCATCAACGATATTTCTCCAACATTAATTCTAATTTTCTTTTCATGCTATTAAGAATATCATCATCTTCATAATAATTATTTTCGTTAGCATTTTTCTTTTGAAGATCAACAAGGGAAATAAGATAGTCAAGTTCATTTTCTGTAAAGTCTTTTTTTCCATCATTATATTCAGTTAGTTCTTGTACTTCAGCATCAGCTTCACCTGATTCAGGATCAATAGAAGTAAGTTCTAAGAAAATATCTTCTTCATTTTCAGTAATAGCAACTTTGTATTTAGATTGTAAACAATTAACTAATGTAACTTGTGCTTGTTTCATACATTTTTTACAATTATCTTTTTTCTTTTTACAAGTACATTGCCCAACCAAACCGCCTTTACCACCACGTCGTGCAGTTAAACCAATAACATTCTTACGACCAACATTCATTACGTTAAATTTAAGATCTGGATTATCAGATACTCCAGCTGCACCCATTTCACCCGCAGGTCCGATATTTCCCACAGACATATCTTCAACAATGGGTAAACGTTTTTTATCATGTGCTTTATTTAACATATTAATATAAGCTTCTTTGTATTTGTTTAACATATTTTATTTTCCTCTATTTGCTGTAAAACATTCAATAATTTCTTTACCGGTTATAATGCCAGGTTTTTTAATTTTTACATCCATTTCTATAGGATCACCTGTTATATTTGGAATTAAGTTAGATACTAAAAATCCATCATGGATTTTTTCGAAAGATATACCAAGAATATGCATACCAGTTAATGCATATTCATAAAATTTATTATCAATAGTGTACCACCAACCAATTTGTCCAGGTTCATCATCCATTATTTCACTTTTATAACCATTGGCACGAACATGATTACTAATTTCTCTAACAATTTCTTGAATATCTGGTTCATCTGTATCATATTCAATTGTAAAGTTGGGATCAATATTAATATTATTGAATTTAAGGTTTTCCTCAAATTCTTCTCTTATTCTATTTTCTTTATTTAAAATCCATGCTTTTAACTCATCATTAATATCATATATTAATATATTAGCATTAGTTTTTTCAGCAATATTTTTAAGATGTTCATGCCATTGTTTACCCTTTGGGCCATTTAGAAGTTTATTAGCTTCTGGTATTGGAAGATCAAAAATAGTCCAATCACTTCCTAACCAACGATGATCATATTTGGGAACATCTAGTTTATTAAAAAGATCAATTATGTAAGGATAATATTTTTCAACTGGTTTTGCATTTTGTTTTCCTTTCAATTGATTATAAATTGAAAAATCTGGTTTAATATCTAAAGTTACACCTTTGGTAATACCCGATTTTCTAAGAGAAATTAAAGTATTACCACTCCGAGCAGTCGCACAATGTTGCATTGTATCACGTTCTTTTTTACAATAACTTTTATGTAGATTAATCCAATACCATCCATCATCATACTTAGCTATCACAGTACCAGTTTTAAGATCGTCATCTTCAACACCAACAATTTTAATTTCATCATCTTTAGATTCAAGATTTTCATGCCATTCATCAGCAGCTTCTTTAGCACTATCAAAATCATAATTTTTAATTATGATTGGATTTCTTTCATCTGCACGACCTTTAATCCAGTCGATAATATTATTAAAGTCTTCTTCAAATCTATCTTGAAGTTCGGCTAAAACACGTTCTTGTAAACCCTTTTCTTTGATTTGTTTAGCGAACCAAATAGAATATTTATCGCTAAGACCATGAAGCCAATCTGCGACTTCTTGAGAAAAATTAAGTTTATTAACAATATTTTTTCTATGATCTTTTTCAAAAAGAAGTTTAAGATTGTTTTTATCTTGTAATTCTAATAGTAGCTCTTTAAAATTAGCCATTATTTTCTCCTGTTAATTTCTTCTTTATATTCACGAATACATCTTATTACGTATATAATGAATCCGATAATAGCACTTCCAAAAATTCCAAATGCAATAAGCTTAGTCATTTTTTAATGCTTTCTTTTGTTTTTTATCTTCAATCTTTTTCTTTTTCAATTTAGCTTCATTTACAATTTCACGTGTAAAGATTGATTGATTGATTTTTTCTTTACCATTTTTCCATCCATGCTTCTTAACTGTTTCCATAGATTCAACAGTTTCTTCTAAAGCGGCGCGATGTCTATAGAGAAGAATCACTAGATAGATAACAATGCCGATAACTGAAATACCACCAATAATTGCAACAACTATTGGATTTGATCCCATGAAATATGCTGAACTTAGAACGACAATTGAAATAGCACAGATTAAAAATCCAGTATTAATAAAACCAGATTTTGTATAAATGCCCCAAGCAATCATTGCAACACCTGCTACAATACCCGCTGCTCCAATTCCCATAAGAATTCTCATAATAACAGCAAAGTTTTCATCAGTCTTCATTGCTATATCAGTAAGCATTTTATTAGCTTTATCTAATTCTTTTCTAAGTTCTTTATTTTGTTTAAGTACTTGTTTGTGCTGCTTATCAATATCTTTAAGATACTTATTCATTAAAGATAATTGATAGTTAAGTTCAATTAATTCATCAATACTTTTAGTAGCTTCATCAAGCTTAGTAATTACTTGTTTACTATTACCAGATATTTTCGTTGAATGTCGTTTGATAGTATTGTCTTTAGAAGTTTTAGTAATTTCATTTGCAAGAATTTCATTCTCATTTGTAATTGCTTTAGCAATCCCAACACTTTTATCAAGAGTTTTAACAGCATTCGCAACACCTTTCTCAATTTGTGGAGGTTTGATATCTGGTGGAAGTTCAGGAAGCTTCCTAGTCGAGAGGCAGCCTACGAGAAATAAACAGATAAATACGAAAGTTAGCTTTTTCATAACGACAATCCTTTTAATCTATTTATTATAACTAAACTGAATTATCGCAAAGTAATTGAAAAAGCTTTATTTTGAATACTTGAACCTTTCCAAGATGGAATTCCATCAATTTTAATATTCTTAAGATTCTTTCTAATATGTTTAGGATCAAACGTTAAGATTCTATCTCCGTTAGCTAAGACCATATAATCATAGCCTTCACATTTATGATAGTACTTAAACGAGAAAAGAAAGAACTTTTCCCAAAACTTTTCCTTATCAAAACGTCCCACATCATTAATACAATCTTTGACCCATTTCTTAATCTTCCATTTTTTAGTTTGTCTATAAAGAAGATGTAATCCACCAGCAATAATATCTGCGACATCATCAGATGTCATTTTCCCATCAAGTATTAATTCAGTTGATAATTCTTCAACATACCAAACATTTCTTTTATAGAAATTATATTTGCCAGGATCTTTAGAAAGTTGACGTCCTGCATATTCTGAGAATTTCTTACTCATATACAAACCAACACTTTGTCCATCACCATAAGCTCTTGGTCCAATAAGACAGCCACGTTTTCCTTTAACTTCTATATGGTTATGACCTAGTATTGCATCTCCCCATTCCATATTACCTGGCTTACGGCCACCTTTAAATAAGATAGCTATGGCAGCTTCAGCGATGCCTGCGGGTGGTGTAGTTCTCCAAACAAGAAGCATCAACCATCTAATTAATTCAGGATCAATACCTCTTGTTTCAAACAGTTTTGGTAGATCAACTATCTTATCAAGATAGTCAAAAAGATCAATATCTCTATTATCGAGATATTCACAGAATTTATCTAAATTCTTAAATCTGAGAAGCATAGTATCAATAACTAATTCTACTACTTCTTCAGGTATGTTAATTTCAATTAGAAATTGTTTTAATTTGGTTTCCTTGTGCTCATCTAATGAGAGCATGTTACGCATCTTTTCCAACTTAATAGTTGATATTTTAAAGCTGCCGTCTTTGAGGATTTCTACTATTTCATTCCGTAGTTCCTTGTTCATGTTTATTATCCATATCTAATGCATGTACCTTATAAGGTATCCTAAGATAAGATAAATCAACAAACATCTTTGTAAACTCTATTAAGAAATTATTTTACCAATCGTACTCAAAACCTTTACTACTGCTTTCGTTTTGTAAGATATCTTCTTTAATAATATTAATTTCTTCTTTAGTATAATCTTGATCATCTTCACTAAGACGTTCTATAAAATCTACAAATGAAATTGTTTCATAACGTTCCATACATAAATCATCATAGTGATTAAAATCTTTATCATCTAAAATCTTGTGAGAATAATAGCAACTATAATAATAGTGAATAATTCCACAGTCACAAGCTTTACAATATGCTTCCCATCTTTCATCTAAATTGAGATCTTTATTAGTTAAAAATTCTTTTAAGTCTTTTCTAAATACTTCTAATGTATTACTTACGTCTTCAATTGCTTTAATCATGTAACTGTTAGTCCTGCATTAATAAGATTTTGTTTGAATATTTCCATTTCTTCTTTATTATCGGTGATATCTTCAATAATAGTGTTATGATCAATTGAGATATTATATCTTGATTCCCATGTACCATTATCTGGTTGAGCTAATATAAAATCACCTAGAGAATATTCTTGTTCATAACCACGAATAAAATATCTACTAAGCGAATAATCTTTTCCTGGATAAAATCTTGAAACAAATTCTTTGTCATTTAATTTATTAACAATCTTATATTTCCGGCCTTTTTCTAATGTAACGTTGTATTCATCGATAAAACAATCTTTTAACTTCATTATATCGATTTGTTCACCACTATAAAAATATAAATTTAACTTTCTATCAGCTACAATAATTGTAACTTCAGCAAATCCATAACCTTTATCAACAAGTTTTATTTCTTTAATTTCACGTTTATGAGATGCTACACGCTTCAATTCATTTATCATATTAATCTTACTTTATTAAAATTTAATTAAGGTTTATAACTATGATATAATCTATCATAAGTTTCTTTATATGATTTAATACTATGTGCAATAAAAGCACATTTAATTTCACTCATCTTTTTATCAAAATCTAGAGCAGCCTTTTTCTTAGCATCTTCTAAATCTTTTTTAGCATCTAAAACTTCTTGTGGTGTACATTGTGTACAGTAGCCAAAATCTATACCTTCAAAAGCTCCACAATTACTACAATCATAATGTGCCATAATCTTTATCCTTTTCGTATATCCATTGTTCTTCTATTTTTTCTCCACAATGTCGACATACATTTTCTTCTTTTGCACATTTAATACAAAGTACTTTAATGTTATTATCATAAAATGGAAATCGCCAATTATGTTTTTCACAGTATGCATCACCCATTACTTCCATTCCAATACTACCATGTTCAATATATTTTTCAGCACATGTTACACAAACATGATCATCTCTGAGATCTCTTGCGTTTCTATTTCGTTGGCGTATAAGGAATTCTTCCATACGTTTTTTACGTTCTTCAGATGTTTCTTCAATTGGTTCAGATTGAAATAGAGCAAATGCTGAAAACTTAGATGGATTCATTGGTTGAATCTTTGGATTTTCAGATAATTCAATAAGCTCTGGTTCTATTTTTCGCAAATTTGGAATTTTAATTGTTGGCACTTTTTCATAATTCATCTATAATTATCTCTTTAGTTTTTTCTTTCCATAACTTTTCCATTCTAATAGAAACATCATGACATTCTGTACATTTATTACCAACTGTTGCAATATTTTTACATTCTAATATAGAGCATTCTAATATCATCTCCAATTCTTGTTCTTCTCGTACCATCCAATAGTCCTTTTAATTCCTTCCTCAAATGAAACTCTTGGTTCCCATTTTAGTTTCTTTTTCGCTTTTGTTGCATCTATTGCATATCTACGATCGTGCCCTTTACGATCTTTTACAAATCTAATATATTTATTCTTATCAATATTAATTGTATTACAAATTTTATCAATTACATCGATATTTGAATAAACTGTATTTGCTCCAAAATTATAAACTTCACCAATTTTTCCTTCATCAGCGGCTCGCAAAAAACCTTTAATATGATCATCTACATAGATCCAATCACGTTCATTTAAACCGTCACCATATAGTGGAAATTCTTCAGATTTACATAACTTTCTTATCAATTTAGGAATTAATTTTTCTTCATGTTGATAAGGACCATAATTATTAGAACAGTGAGTTATAATAGCAGGAAACCCATGGGTTTTAATGAAAGATTTAACCAACATATCAGCAGCAGCCTTACTAGATGAATAAGGCGAACTGGGGTTATATGGAGAGTCCTCTGTAAAAAAGCCTTCACCTAATGGAAGATCTCCATAAACTTCATCAGTAGACATATATACAAAACGAAGTTTGAAATCTTTATCATGATATTGACGTGCTTGCATATAATGCATAGATTCGCTTAATAATACATGTGTACCTTCAATATTAGTATGGACAAATGCTGTAGCATCTGCAATAGAATTATCTACATGAGACTCAGCAGCTAAATGTAAAATATGTGTTGGTCTAAAACATCTAAGTGTTTGTCTTACTATATTAATATCACATATATCAGCAATAACTAAACCACAATTCATATTGTGAATTTCTGGATTAGCGGCATAAGACATATTATCTATTACACAGACTTCATCACCTCGCAATAACAATAGTTCAACGAGGTTTATTCCAATAAACCCAGCACCACCAGTAACTAAATATCTATCTCTATTAAACATAATTACTATTTTCCCGTTATTTTTTCTTTGATCATTCTCAGCAGGCTTTTCTTATACTTATTATATAGATTATTTACTTGTCTAATAAAAGTCTTTTTACTTTAATGATAGCATTGGGAATGTCATCAGTACTATGTCTTAAAGTTTCATCACAGTCAATACACATTTTACATTGATCTTCACCAGCCCATTGAAAAGTTCTCATATATCCATTAGGTGGAATTTCTTTATTGCAAATTCTACAATGAAATGAGATATTTCCAATTCCCACGGCTTGAAAATGCCAATCGGCATCATGTACATATACAACTGTGTCAAAATGATCCATATTTTTATCACATTGACATGATGCTTCTTTTTGTAATTCTTTTATTGTTACTGTTTTCATCTTTACTTATCGTATGGGTTATTTACTTGTTGACTAACTGTATAGAATGTAGCACATTTTGGCATATCTTTAATTTTACGAGCTCCAATATAAGTACAAGCAGAACGTACTCCACCAAGAATATCTTGAATGGTATTAATTACTGGGCCACGATATGGAACGAGAACTTCACGACCTTCGGAAGCTTTATAATCATCCTGTTTCCCATAATGTTTTTCCATAGCTTTAGTACTAGACATACCCCAGAATTGTTTGAACTTCTTTTCTTCATATACAGGTTCGTAATATGGACGAGGATTAATATTATACCATTGTTCTTCTTCATCACTTTGTGGTAATAATCCACTAACACCGTCAACAAATGATTGTACAGAATTATATTTAGCGTCTTCTAAAGTTGAATGTGATACATTATATTTAGATACAATCTCACCATCACATTCATCATGACCTGCAAACATACCACCAAGCATTACGAAGTCTGCTCCACCACCAAAGGCTTTAGCAATATCTCCTGGATTAGTACATCCACCATCAGACATAATATATCCACCAAGACCATGAGCAGCATCAGCACATTCAACAACAGTAGTAAATTGAGGACGTCCTACACCAGATTTAATTCTAGTAAGACAAGCGGAACCGGATCCAATACCAACTTTAACACAGTCAGCACCGCGCGTAATAAGTTCTTCGACCTGTTCTGCCGATACTACATTACCTGCAATCATAAAGATTTTCGGGTTTTCTTTTCTAATTTTGGAAACAAACTCAAGAAATCTTTCAGTGTATCCATTAGGAACGTCAATTAATAAAGTTTCAGCGGATAGTGAATGTACTTTCTGCATAACCTTATATTGTTCGTATTCATCGACAGAACGAATTCCTATTGTAGGAAAAACTAAACTATCATGTATTGCGCTACAATAAATTTTATCCCAATCATCGAGTGTAGTAAATTTACTCATAGCTGTCATCATCTCATATTCTGATAATGCTTTTGCCATATCAATCGTAGCGATATTATCCATATTTGCCGCAACGATTGGAACGCCAGTTATTAGTTTATCAGGATTCCATCGACCTCTAAATTCTCGTACGAGCGAGACGTCTGCACGCGACGTCAAAGATGAACGCTTTGGTTTCATCATCACTTGAGAAAAATCAAGTTGTGGTTGTTGTATAAGTTGCATTTAACAATCCTTTATTTTTTCAATAATACCAGCTTTTACTAGTTTTTCAAGAAAATCATATCCTTTTTCATCATCATAATCAATTGAAATTTCATAAATATCAGCTTCATTTTCTGTATAAAAGTTAAGTTCTTTTTCATATTTTTCAATTTTAGCTATATTATTCTTTTCTTTATACCATTCAAGTTCGTCTTCAATATGTTCTTTTATCCAATCATCTTTATGAACATACATATCAAACCACAAATTTTCGAATTTAGTTTGAGGTTTTTCTTTTACTAGAATAATAAACGATGAGCTACTACTATTACTTACAAATCCGTTTCTACTTTTCATTTTCTCTCCATTTCAACATTCTTAAACAAGATTCCCATTTTAAAAATTGAATACTAATATCTGTATGCTCTTTAATAAACCCTGTTATAACATCATAACCGACATATTCATTTTTATAATTTTCATTATATTTACATTTAATGATAAAGCAATCACTATTTTTATCATAGCTTTCATTATCATTATGATCAATAACTACAACCATTTCTACTTTATGAAATAATTGAGGATTAAAAGTTCGTGTTACAATACTTCTAATTTCATCAACTGAATAATCTTTTAGTCTATCTATCATGCTTATTTTTCATTATTTTAAAATACTTATGATCTCTGCCATTAATAAAGTTTCCAATATCTTCACCAAGACCTCTATCAAAACTTACCTTTTGTAAATACCAAGGACTTAATTTATGATCATTAAAATAACTATCAGCGATATGTTTAAAGACACGTTTTAATAAAACCATCTCTTTAGGTTCTTTTATTTTCTTAATTTCCCATTTATCAACAACAAGATAATCTTCCATTAAAGCTTTAAATTCTTCCATTGTAATTTTTGGATTTAATGGAATACAAAAAGTTGCATCTGTAATAGTACTCATAAAAGATTCACCCATACATGTACAGTTAATATCAAGCATCATATCATATAAAGATCCTTCACCATATACAACTTCTGATTCAGTATCATTATAAAATTGTTTAAATTGAATCATGTATTTGTATTGTTGAGGATTTATATTTGCATAAAGCCAATCATCATGACATTGTTTACAAATATAACTTTCTCCACATGGATCAATATTTGTAGTCTCAATTAGTTTGCTACACTGATAACAAAGAATCGTATATGACATTAATCTTTCCTTAACATAGGTTTACCATAAAATAGTGAGCCTTGATATGTATAATTACCATAGAGTTCACTTGTAAATTTATACCAAAAATCTACTTCCCATCCATTAGTTTCACCGCCATCCATTTCAAAAGAAAAACCAATTGCTAACATTGCTTCTTCTATATGACTAACAGGTATAAGTTCATCAAATGATAATGTTTTTTCACCAGATTCAACGAATTCAGAAACTTTTACTTTAACTTCATCTTTATGCATTAGGTAATCTTCCCATGGTTGTTTTTTCGTAAGCAATATTTAGAAGTGCGAAACTTCCAGTTAGTTTATAAGTTTGATCTTTCCAATCAAATACTACACCTTCAAACGGTGCAGGTGGACCGGGGAGTTGAGCAAATACGTCCATATAACTTGAGTCCAAAAGCCCTTTGTTAGAACATTCCATAAATACATCTACTGCAAGTAATCTATGATCATCTTTACTTGTAAGTGACATAGTACCCTCAGAATCATCAAGTAGCAAATCACCCATTTTAAAAATGTTTAAATCAACATGTAATCTAATAGCTCTCATTATTTGATAACGTTGTTTTTTATCAATCTGTGTAAACTCAGAAGAGTACTTAGGATCTAAATTAGATTTAATTTTTACCATATTAGATGTATTTCTCATAACCCAACGATCAAGAATATCATCAGCCGCCTTAGTAACATCCATATTGAAATGTTCTTTCATATGAAGAATAAGACGTTCTTTATAAATTTGATTTAAAGTGACATCTTTTGGAACAGTTCTTAATAGAGATTCTTTATAACGTTCATAACGATGATTATCAATGATATAAGTAATTTGATTAGGACCACGAACATTAAATTCAATACCGTCACCAATCATACCACGAATATAATTTGGACATTCTTTTGTTTTTACATTACCTTTTTCATCGAAAGTAACAATAGAATGCATAACGATTGTTGGTTTATATTTAAACATACGATTTGTAAAATCATTCATAATCTCAAAATTGATAAATTCTCCGCTAAGATCATAAATATGTGCATCACGTAATAATTGTTCTAATTCACGAGCAGCACTAATCATAACATTTGCAGCTTCATCATTACTAATCATTCCAATAAGTTTTTCAGGAACAATTGGTTCAACTGCAGTTGTTTTGTTTCGTGCAATTACTGCTTTTCCACCACGCATTGTTAAATGAAGATTAATACCATCAACCTTTTCATAAGTTGGAGTATCACCTTTGACAATGGAATCAAACATGTCAACAAGATCTTGACCAGTAAGATTTACATTTTCAAAGGGATGTTTCATATGTCCTGCTGCTCCACCCATATCAGTCACAGCCTCCACAGTCACTACTACCAGAATCATAAGATGAACTTCCACTACTATAAGAAGTATCATTATCATAACTAGAACTTCGTGTTGGTTCTGGATCTGGAGTATAAGAAGATTCTTCAGTAGCTTGTGAGATACTAGAAGAAATCATATCATTATCACTAAGTACTGATTCATATTCATTAATCATTACAGGTTCTTCGTAATACATATCACCTTGTTCTAATTCGTAATAAACTTCTGTAAATGCATCAACAAGCATTACCAACATGAGAAAATCGTCTTCATCGAAGAAAATATCTTCATCCATTTCAGGATATTTAGTTCGGACTTGTTTATTAACAACACCATCTTTCATACGAGCTTTCATTGTAGGTGTTACTTCCTTTTTCAAAGCATCATATTTTTCTTGACGTTCGTTAATTTCCTCACGAAGCTTTTTCATTTCTTCGAGTTTAGATTTAAGTTCAGCTTTTGTTAGTTCTTTTTCTTTTTTACCAAATAATTTACCAAAGAATCCCATTTGAAATTCTCCTTATTTTATTGTTAATGCCACTCAGTTTGTTCACTTGATAACTCACCAAGCAACTGAAATACTTCTTCTTTAATTGGTCCATTTACATGTGTTGGAATATAACTATTAAACTTTTCCAATCTTCGATATTGTAAATCTTTTCTAAAATCGGATGCGGATATTGGAAGTGGAGATGCATCAAACGTAATATCATCAATAATGTTAATACTTGAATTATGTTCTTCCATATATTTTTTAATGCCAGACCAACGTCTATCTAATTTACCATCTTTGTTTGAACCACCAACAATTACATCACAATCTTTTAAAGTTTCAATAAAATCATATGCACCTTTAACCGGAGATGGAGCTTGAGAAATACTAATCCAAACATTTGGTAGATGTTGACAATAAATATCAAGTAACGTAAGCGCAATTTGAGGATCAATTGGTTTGTTATTTATTGTTCTTAAACTCTTGGATGTTGGACCAGGAGCAGAAATCATAACATAAACTTTATCAACCGCTTTTGAATACTTTTCAATCATCATATAATGACCGATATGTGGTGGTTTAAAAGAACCTGGAATTACTGCTATTTTCATAATTTTTCTACCAATATAATCCATATCCACCAATATCAATTCGTGGAACTTTGTTGCTTGTCTTATTATACTTTAAATCTGGTTTTCCAAGTTTAGCTATTTCTAACCAAAGTATATCAAAATCCATTTCACAGAAAAAACATTCGAATTTTTTTGTATCTTCAAGTTCTTCAAATGATACATCAATATCATCTTCATATTCTTCCATTGCATATTTAAGATCATCGTCGTTTAATATACCATGTTTATAAAGCTTCTTAAAATCACCAATAGTAATACTGATATCTTCATATTCTGATGCACAATCTTCTTGAAGATTAACTCCACAGATTTTAACACCTTCAGAATACGCTTCTAATAATTCACGTTGATTTTCACAATTAACTTCATAATATTGATCATCATATTTACCATGTCCATCTCGATGACTATCACCTATTCTTAAATTTACAAGCATTACTTACTCCATTTTTCAATAAATAATTTTTCACTTTCATGCCATACTGGATCATTTCTAAAATCTCCAACACTATAATGAGTAACATCAATAGGAACTGTTCCAATTGTGTAACCTTTTTGGTGGGCGGATAAACAGAAGTCCATATCATAATGATGGAATGTAAACTGCGGATCAAATTTTACATCTTTGAAAACTTTTACTTTAGCAGCAATAAACAAACCATCAACAATAATACAACGTTTTCCGATTGGTCCAAAATTTGTATCCCATTCTTTTCCTTGATGCGAATGACGTACCAAACCAGACCACTTAGATTTATCAGAATTATGCCAGACAGCTGGACTTTTTAATGTCCATGAAGATGTTCCAGCTAAACCCATAATATCAAATTCTGATTCTTCTAATATTTTTTCTAATTTAGATAAGTTTTCTTCAAAAATATTCCAATCATCAGATTCCATATTGATAGTAATATCATCATGCATCATAATAAAAATATTATCGTCATTTTGTGCACACTTATAATCAAGCACTTCGTTATATCGTTCGCTAAGACCTTTAGTATTCTCATAGAAAATAACATGAGATGTACCACTAACAAAGTCTGCAAACTTCGTTTCTAACCATTCGTCTTTAGATTTTCTTGTACAAATTACTATCGTAATCATTTATGAGCGCTCGAAATGTACTAATGAATTTTTAGGAAATTTAATTGCATCAAAAGCATCACTAGAATTTGGACTATAACCATAGATTTCTTTAAACTTTCTTATAGCTTCATTATCATTATAAGAATAACCATCTTCCAACTCATCTACTTCTTCTTTAGTAAACTTATCTGAAAGATTATCTAAAACATATTCGGGACATTCCCAAAGATAACCAACCTCTTGAGAAAATATAACACATTCTTCACCAAGAAATGTTTTTGTTTTATCTTCTCTAAAATCTTTCATTAATGCTTTTTGAATATCATCGAGTGAATTCATGAATTCTTTTTCTTCAGTTTTTGGAAGAACTAATACGAATGAACAACTACTACTGTTACTTACAAAACCACTTCTACTTTTCATAATTTAATTTCTTTCCATTATTTCTGCTTGCTTTAATCCAAGCTTATCTTTTTCATTCATTTCCAATCCCATTTTAAATTTAATTAACGCGATCGTTGCACAAATATTATGGCCATCATTAATATAATTTAATGAACTTTTCTTAAGCATATCAAAATAGATATCCTTAATTAAACTATCCATCTTCTGTGCTTCTTCTTTACTTTCATAACGGCCACTTTCAGCATATTCGCCATCAGGTCTTCCAAGATAAATATCAATACTTGGAAAATCAGCTTCATATGACTTATAAAGGTTGATTAATTCTTTTTGGAAGTTGGCACCGTACTTAATACTATATGCAACAGCTAATAATGGCGAACTATCTGTAATAATCATATTGGCTCCATTATTAAGAAAGATTGTTTCTTTCCTAATTTGTTTACTAAATAGATACAACTGATCATATTTAGTAATTTGTTTTCCTTCATAAGCCCATGATTTAACATGTTCATCAACTTGTTCAATATTAAGACCAAGTCTATCAAGCTTAGCAAAAATTGTTGCGGTTGAATTTGTTTTACCAACTCCAGGACCTGCCAAAAGATTTATACGTCGGATTTTCATACTTTATTTCTCATTAAATCATCTTTACATTTATTATCAATTATCGAATTCTTCCTTCATGATCAAATTGAATATCTAATGAATCCATTTTTTGACGAACTTGAGAAAAAGTAACTGGTTTATAATCCCATGCATCAACACCTACATCAAAAGATTTTCCATGACCAGGTAGAAGTCCATGAGAGTGACCATATAAATGCCAAGATCCACGATGAGAACAATCCCAAACTCTCATTGAATAATGACATAGAATAATCTTTTGTTTATCCCAAGTAATTTTATTAAGTTCTCTGATACTTGCAAAAACATCAGCAGCCTTTTTGAAAATCTTACGGTTATCATGATTACCACGAATAAGATGGATATGACCATTAAGACGTCCAATAAGTTCTCTAAGTCTATCTTCAGAAGTTACAAAAGCAATATCACCGAGACAATAAACAGTATCTTTTTGACCAACTGTTTTATTCCAATTAGCAATCAATGCTTCGTTCATTTCGTTTTTGCGTTCTTCAGCAATATGTTGATCAACCCAAACTAATTGACCTTCTTCATTTTTAATTTCATCACCATCTCGTAACCACGGTCGTTTACAATATCGAATAACATTAGCGTGATCTAAGTGTAAATCTGATGTAAATAATGGTTCGCTCATTCTACTCTCTTAATTATTTTACTTCGAACTTCTGTTTGAGTCGTTCGTATTCAGCGCGTTCGTTTAATTCTTTTAGCGCTTCTTTTTCACTATCTCTTTTCTCTTTAGCTAAACGTTTAGTTTCACGTCGTTTTTCATCAGCTTCACGTTTACGTTTACGAAGATATTTAAGATGTTCTTTATATTCAATACTTTCGTGAATATCCCAATATTCAGCAGTTGCTTTATATACACTATCAACAATAAGATCTCGTTTTTCGAACTTACATTGTGCTGCCCAATTACAAACTGCTTCAAAAGAATGAAATTCAGAAATACCGCTTCTTTCTTCAAACTGATGACCAGGTGCTATTCGATATTCGGCGATCCAGATTTCATCGCCTTCTTCATATTCTTCGCAATTTTTAAAATGCATAAATAACCTGTTAAATAAAAATGGATTTTTGTTACTCAATATAATATAACATGGAATTTAACAAAGTATAGTAGAATGTATCATATTTTAATCACTAAGTAATATAATGTTACATATATGATACATTCTACTAAAGAACTTCTAACTAGTAAAAGTTGTTTTATTTCCCAAAGTACAATTACAAATACCACTTCCGCCATTTATGGGATTATTTGAACATTCTAAACATGGATCATTATAATCACCACCAAGTGTTATTGTATAATTGTCAGGAAATTTAACTATTTGCCAGTCCAGCCTTTCGGGGGTTTGGCGAATTTCCCAAAAGCTGAAGGGAAACCCACCTTGCTTGACTTTTTTTCGAGGGGCACTCCCATCTTTTTCAGATCGGATTTTGTGCCATAATATAATTCAAAAGTGGTTGAATAAGTACCTGGTTTAAATTCAACCATGGTTGCAGAATCTTGAACTTCCTTACCCCAAGTAGTACCAACACTAAAAGATGGTTCAGGTTCAGGAGTTGTAGGTCCAGCAGATGCCATTAATGGTACACTTAGATCACCATATTCACTCCCGTCAGATACAGTTGTAGTATAAGAACAATCCGTAGTATTAGAATCGTAAGTAAAGCATCTTACATCTGAACTTTTACTTCTATAAATTACATTTGGTTTTGGTTTGGGTGCTTCTTCAACCATCATAACACCGATAACACCATTATTACCAGGTTTACCAGCACTATTACAATAACTTTTACCAGATTTGCAGAATTTGAATTCGCCAACTGTTTCAAGATCTTGTCTAAAACCTTTAATAGTTGAAGAACTACGTGCATCAATAACATATCCAGGTCCTTCATCTTCTGCAGGTTCACCCGAAATAACATTGATACCATCTACAGAGACTATAGCAAGTACTCTTTTATAGGAATTGTTTTTAAGTTTGATTGAATAAGTGGAGTTTGGACGACCTTCAACGAAGATACGACCATCATGTGGATACTCGCGTACAGGTTTGCCGTTTACGAGCACAATTAGTTCGTAGTCATTATTGCGCATTGTTACGCTTCCTTTTCTACTGCCTCTCTACAGAGGACTTCATTTTTGATCATATGATCAACGTGATGGGGTCACTGTGACCCCATCATAAAATTAGGTAACTTTAGAATCATCACGCCATAGATTAAGTTCATCAGCAAGCGCTACTAAAATTTCATAACCGTCATCCTTAAGACCATCTTTAAGATCTGCTTGGATGCCTCGCTTATCATCACCATAAGCTTTTGCTACACTAAGTTTAAGTGCATCAATTTCTTTAACTTTAGAAAGATTCTTAGTTGCTTCATTCTCTTCGAGTTCTTTAAGTTTTGGCCAACTGGTTTTTTCACCATAAGGTCCAATTGACTTCATTAAATCATCGAAAATATCTTCAACTTCTTTTCTTGTATAATGTGCACGTCTTGTTTGTTCATAAAGACGTTGTAAAGTTTCTTCAAATTTACTCATAGAAATTTCTCCAAATGTTATAACAGAATTATTTATAACATTAGTCTAGAACTTCATCAAATTCACAATTAGTATATTTGATTGTATAAATACGCCCAGACCATTCTTTGTCGATACACCATTTAACAAGAATTTTAAATTCTTTATTATCAATAACTTCAGGAGTATTGATTGTTTCATCATTTTTAACCATGACCGTATCAACATCATCTTTAATAATATCAACAACCATTTTACGAATTCTTTCTTGAAGATCTTCAGTATTTAGTTCTCCAAAAGAAATAGTATATAAAGCTGTTGGAATTTCATAATCTAATTTAGCTTGTAATTCTTCATTCATCTTGAACAACCTCATAAGGAAATTGACCATCTTTTACAATAATAGATGTCTTATGATCTTTTGGATAAAAAGCAGTTTGATTCCATTTGAGCTTTGCTTTATTTTTATGATCTGGCCAATTAGCTATCATAAGCTGAGAATTTTCAAAAGTAAATTCAGACCAATCAAGAAATACTTCCAAAAGATCTTTATCAATAAAACGTTCACCGACAAATCGAGCTTTCATACCAACATCAAATGGAATAGTATCATAATCTGGATCACTTTTAAGTGCTTCTGTAAATCTAAGTATTTTCATCTTTGTTTCCTCATTTTAATGCATTCTTCTTTAAATGCACACCATTTGCAGCCCCAACCTTCATTATATTGACTGCCATCACATTCACGCATCTTTTTAATAAGAGTACGTGCATCAGTTAGAAATTCTTCTTTGTCATTAAAATCAAGTAAAATATGTGGTTTCTTATGAAAAAATCTAACAAACCAAAATTCCATTGATACAGGCTTAGTTTCTAGAAATGGCAAAGAATATAATCTGGTCTGCCAGTTCTTTTTAAGTTCGTCTGTTTCGTATGGATATTTACCACTTTTAATATCAACGATTTTAACGTGATCATCAAGTTCTGTTTGACGGTCAACGCGTATAATAACACCAACATCGTCAATTTTATATTTCAATTCAAATTCTGGTCTGGAAATTTCGTAGTTATCAAACCAACCCATTTTCTCAGCATTTTGAATTAACATTGGTAGACGAGCAGTATCTGCTGCATTTAAATCATGTTCTTTGCATGCAGCTTTAATTAAGCTACGTGGATCAGAATATTGGTCCATTCCCTTCTGTTTAGCAAGAAGCGATAGTTCTAGAATTTTGTGAATTGCAAGACCTAATTTAATAGCTTCTGTTGGTTCTGGACGTGGAATCTTCTTAACATAAAATGCCCACCATTTTCTCTGACATTCCTCAAACATCGACAGTTGAGTTGCCGAGATCATTTTTACCTTGTTCATATTTTTCTCTTATTTTGTTTTAGTTAATAGAATATAAACAAGAAAAGGAAAAAATAAACTAAGATGCGAAAAAAGTTATAAATATTTTTCAACTGGAGGTTTTCATATGTTGGGCGAAGGTTATAGCGAAATTAATAAAACCGTTGTATCACAAAAGATACTTTGTCCGAAATGTAAAAAACAGATTCACTTCCTATGTGATAACATTGATTGTCCGTATTGTAAAACAAAGTTTAAATGTGAAGCTGTCTCAGTCTATATGACAAGTGTAGATATGGAACCCCTATCAGGACGAATGTTAAAAAGGAGCTCCTTTTTAATAGAGCTCCTTAAAAAACTATGGAATTAGAAATACTTTAACCACAAAATGTAATTTTCTAAAAGTATTTCATATGTTTCTACTTTCATTTCAGATATTGGACAAGTAATTATTTGAGGGTTATCATCTATTTTATGATTGATAACTTTACCATCTTCTATTGAAATTTTCTGATCGCAAAAAACACATTCTAAATTTTTATTATCATCCATATCATTTTACTAGTTTCATTCTTGCAAGTGTACTTGCTACTTTACCATCAAATTGACCATCAAATTTTTCTTTGAGCAGTTTCATTATTTTACCCATGTCTCGTGGATTATCAAATCCATTTTCCTTGATCATCGTATCAATAGTGTCTGAAAGAAATTCTTCAGTTAATTGAGCAGGAAGATAAACTTTAACAGTACCAGCTTCTGCTTGTAATTGTGCTACTTCAAAATCGTTATTAATACATTGTGTTTTCTTAATATCGATCATTTCTTCTAATCCCTTAAGAAATTTACGAATAACATTTTGTACTTTAACATCGTCTTCTTGGTCAATTTTTTCAAGACGTTGTACCTCACTAAAAAGAGTAGTTAGCGTTTCATATTTTTTAATGTTACCATCTTTTTTAGCAAGAAGTCTATCTTTTTTAATTTCATTAATAATCATAAATATCGTCTCCAAATACTTTTAATAATACTTTTTCGTATGCTACAAGCTTGCCATTAATTTTTGCAAGTTCAATCAAAATTTCAGTTATACGACTATCTGTTGGTTTGTTATTTTTATAAACTTCAGTTTCTTCAAGAAGTATTTCATTTCTAATATTGAGACGTTTTGTTTCTTCCTCAATATATTCTGCTAATTCATTCTCTTTCATTATCAAAATCTTCCGACAAAGTAAATTCAACATGTTTTAATTTTTCTGATGCGATTAATGAAGCTAAAATATTAACTGACATTACTCCACAATAAATCATTGCTAGATTTTTACTAAATGGTAACAAAATTACTGTTCCAATAGTGCTTGCATATAATGCAAATAATACAACTTTTGTATATTTCAAAAAACATTGTTCATGACATGCTTTTACATATTCTAATTGATCTTGGTTCATTTTTGTTGCAATTAAATATGAACCAAGTATATTACATATAGCTAAAGCAAAATGTAGAAGTGTAATAGTAATTACTAAACCTACAATATCAGCACTAATCGAAAGCCATAGTATTAATTGTGAACATAAATAGATAATTAATACAAATATTTCTTGACGCTTAACTGCTTGAATTTTTTCTTGAACAAGCATTTGTTTATATGCTTGTACCATTTGAAAAAGTGTACTCATTTTTTCATTATCTATATTTTGCTGCTGCTCTTTTTCTTCCATTAGTTTGTATCCTTAAAATTTGTCCTTTCCAAACATTAACATTATTTTCATCTGAGATGCTTTCAAAAATTTGCTTTCCAATTCTTCCCCATCAGCAAATAATTTTACATTTCCAACTTCAACAACATATTCATTAACGTCTTTATAGGGACAATCTTTACTCCAACAATAAACTAATGTTTCAGGATTTGTCTGAGCTAATTTAAAAATGTTTTTCTTTGATGTTTCGTCAATCCAAGGATTGTCTGGAAATAATACTAGTCTCCTATTGATAAGATAAGGTTGTAAAATCTCCATTTGACCAATTGTTGGACTTACGCCACCAATAGCAATACAATTTTTTACAAATATCGCATCAAGTACACCTTCAGTATATAAAATATAAGGATAAGATAAATCAAGATCATCTGCTCCAAATATATCTTTAGGCATATTTTTCGGAAATAGGTACTTGCAATTCTGCTTTGCGTTAATAGCACGACATTGATAGTACCTCATTTTACCACTTCTATACCATGGAATAACAATTCTGTTCATTTCATTCTCATAGAAAAGTTTCCATGTTTTTGGCAAGAAGGGAGCTTTATCAATTAAACGATCTTCGAGAATCTTTACAGCATCGGGGCTTTTATAAAGGTCCACCCACGAATTTTTAAAGTTGAGTTCTTCCCTTTCCTCAACTGGTTTTACTTGGATTTCTTCAGTATCGTCATTAATAAAGACTTGGTTGAGTAGGCTACTTGCGGACATATCCTTAAACTCATAAATAATATCCTTTTTAACGTCTTTAAGTTCTTTTCCCTGCAAAATAGCAAGAAACTTATATGCGCTATAATTCGCTCCGCAATTAAAACAATGATACGAAGAATCCTTTTTATAAAGGTGACCACGTTTTTTAACTTTGGATTTCTTTGAATCTCCACAAAAAGGACATCTAAAATTTAAACCATAAGAATCTTTAACCTTTGGTCCAGAAACATATTCATAAACCTTTTGTAGTGAATAATTATATAAATCAATCATTATTTTTTCTCACAATTGATACGATATTTCTTTAACATAATTAAAATTTGTCTCCCTTTGCTTGGTTACAAGCATAACAAGCAACTACTAAATTACTTTCATCATATCGTAAACCACCTTTAGATAAGGGTTTAACGTGATCAATTGTTGCAAGATTTTTTGGTTGTTTTTTACCTATAGGATCTTTAAGAAGATCCTTTTTCCCACAATATGTACATACTAATGGCTTATTACGATCAAGAAAATCATCCCTGAATGCTAACCATTCCGCAACCTCATTCTTCTTATAATTTTGGCAAAGTAATACCAAAGCAGCTAAAGATTTTAAATGAGGTTCCTCTACGAGAACCGTATGACGTTTCATCCTTCAGTGATCATCAATTTCCGACCAGTAGAAACATTAATTACTTCTACGTCTAAGGAAGCTGGAACCTTTCCAAATGCTTTAGTAATATGAGAAGGTGAGACACGGAAAATATTTTCATGTCTATGCATTTTAATAACTTTAGCAGTTGGAGAAGCAATTGCTACGTGAGGTTCTTGTATTGTAATACAGTTTTTATCTGTTTCAATAACAAGTTTAACTTCGTCACCTTTAAAAGCGATATAATCCATATGATAACCACTTACAGTAAATCGACCACGATTATCATAAGTATCACCAGCTCGTTTTCTTCGGCTTGGATTTGAATTACTTACTTTGGTACTAGATTGTGGATTTGGATTTTTAGAGATAACGAAATCCTGGGGATCGAAAGTATTTTCGTGATATAGATTAAAGTTAATTCCATCTTTAGTTACATTTGTCATAATGAAATTATCTGCATCCCAGTTAGATTGAATTTGTGATTCAATCTCAGCAACGATGTCATGATGGATATCACGGTGTTTAATATCGTGACCAAAATCTTGTTGTAGACGTAAAGTTACATTAAATGCTGTGAAGGCATCTTCAGTCATAAAGAGGTCTTCAATAACATCAATCATATGTTTTCTAATATCACTCATAATAAAATACTCCTTGTATAAGATAATATAACCGCTAAAAATTCAAAGTATAGTGGACTTATAAAATAATTAATTATTTTTCTTTGAAAAATTCATTTTAATGCATATTTCTTTTTGCGTCAATGACCAAGAATATACTTTTTCGTTCAGTGGATCCAATGCGATTGTTTTTGTTTTTGCAATATATCCACAATTTGGACACCAATAGAGTCCCTTTCCATATTGGTCTCTCATTTTCAATTCTAAATCAACATCTGGACAACACTGACATTTCATTTTAAATTTCCTCGTATTCTACAGTAGGATATGATTTAAAGAAATTGTTAATCTCACCACATTTATTACATTGATATTCAAATTTAGGTGGTTTCATTGGATAAGACCTTCCAGTCTTTACCATTTTCCCCTCTCCACATACATCACAAATATATTCAACCAATACTGGTTTAACTTCTTTTTTAGTTTCTGGCATAAAAACTCCAAAGGCGGGGTTACCAATATTGGTAACCCCTAACCTAATTTTTATTCGGACTTGGTAACTTTACTTACAACATCAATCAACCGACTGTCGAGGCCTGTTCCCTCGAACACCTTGGTAATTGCGTCAACTACATTTTCGCCACCAAGAATCTGTTGTACGGAAAGTGCTTGAGCAACTTTCTGTAGAGTATCTTGGTTGGAAAGTGCGATAAGGGCTTCAGAGAATCCAGCTTCAACTGCACCAAGTTCTTCAACTCGTGCCTTAGTTTCTTCTGCGACTCGCTTCAGTTCCATTTCCAATTTAGCAGCTGATGTTTCCAACTCGGCAGCCTTAGATGCCTTATAACGAGTTAGTTCTGCTTCAGCTTTCATATCAGCAATTTCTTCCTTAGCAGCTGTAACTTCTTTACGTTTTTCCTCTTCATCGAGTTCTGACTTATAAGAAGTTAGAGTAACTACCAATTGCTTTTCGATACGTTCCTTCTCAAGTTGCAGATTTAAATCAACCGTCTTAGCCCGAGATTCGATACGTTCACGTTCAATCTCATCGTTACGATTTGCAACAGCCAGTTGGCGTTCAGATTGCTTCAATTTAATATTATCGGCAACTGCACCAAACTGTGCATTTTCAAGGAGGTTAGAAACTTCGCGATCAACGATTTGGATATCGAGAACTTCAACATCACCAACTTGCATATTATTCTCTTCGAATGTGCAACCAGGACGTTTTCCATCTTCAGATTCTCCAAGGATGATATCACGAATAATATCAACACCATTCTCGTAAAAATCCTCAATCTTAAATTTCCGGAGGGCACCTTTCAGCATACTACGGATATGATCAGTAAGGAATTTTACATAATTCTCAACTTCAAACCATTTATTTGGATCTTCACCAACGAAATTAACTTTCAAAGACAATTTCAGATCCAATTCAACATGATCAGAAGTTACAACACGAACAATGTCAGCAACATTATTATTCTTAATACGAAGATATACTGTACGTTCAAGATAATCAGTATTCTTTGGCTTACCAGTACTAAGGGAGAGTACTTCGAGAGACTCACCATAACCGAGGAGAACGTTGTTAGGTCCAACAACTACTCGACGATCACCAGTCTTGGAAACAACCATGACAGCATAACCTGTCCAAGGTGCAATAACAGGAACACCTTCAAATTTGGTATCAAGAGTAATTTCACGAGGTTTCGTAAATTTAGTACCACGTTTAAATCCACCAGGGATTTTTTCTTCGTAAGATTTACTCTTAGACATGGATGCCATGGCACCACGTGCTGAAGCATATGTCATAAGATCTTCTTCTGGTACATGATCTTGTTCAGATTCAGCCAATCCACGAAGTTGATTATTGTATTCCAAAGCTTCATAGTTGTCAGGATACCATAGCTTGCATTCTTTTTCAGAAAGAACACGACGTACAATAACTTCATCAACTGGATTTGGAAGCAACATAACAGGACCAGTAGCAGTATCAATTTTACCAGTCTTACGATCCATTACATAACGACCTTCACCTTCTGGGACAGCAACTGCATAATGCTTCTGTTTATCACCATACTGAATAATGTTATGCTCAGGACGTGGATAGTAAATTGCACAGTCTTCGCCAGTGATGAAAAGTTCATCACCTTCCTTATACTCTTTTTCATTTTCTTTATAAGGTGCAATGACTTTGATATGGATACCTTGAATATGATTCAATTCAATAGCTTTGAATTTACGGCTACGTCCATCAATGAAAAATTCTTCAGTAGGCTCAGGGAACACCACTTGAGGTCCTTTTTCATATCGTTTATTACCATCTTCGTCTACAAGAATAGCATACTCAAGACGTTCAAGTGTAATAGCGTCACGAACATAGTTTCCATTTTCATCCTGAAGGACTTCAACACCAGTAGGAGGAATATAGAAAGAAACTTCAGTACCTTTGATAATGAATCGGCGACCGATCACCAAGTTCAGTTTCTCAGCGTCTGCTGATGCAACTGCATCTTCTCCATCACCAGAGTTATTTTTCTTAACAACAGCATCATTCCAATTTTGAGTAGCTTCAGTTTCATTATAGATACGAACTACAAGATACTGATTGGAACGAAGGGTATGACCTTGAACTACACGAGCATTCTGACCAGGCCAGAGTGGGAACGTGCATGGACCAGGAATATTTACCTTACGACCATTATTAAGTTCGGGTGTATTTGCAACAGAAGCTTCTTTTGGGTTAGAATCATCTTGTGCAGGGTTAGTGAGAATGATATAATCACCCTCTGACGCAATCGGAGACTGCCGAACAGAACCTTCCAAATTGTTTGTACGACGGAATTTTTGTCCATCAAAAACAATTGGAGCATCTTGTGCTGTTTGGTTAACTACGATTGGTCCAACGTGTGTCTTCACTTGACCTCTTGTTAGGTCTTGAAGATATGCGAATTCGCCTGGACTAAGTACCAGATCTCTTTTTTCACCATGATCCATGTTTTGCATGTTTCACCTTAGGGTTTGTGTTAATATTATGGTCAAATTTAACCGTTATTCTTAATCTTCAAAATGTTCTTCCCAATAATCTTCATCAATCAATTCAGTGTATTCTGGAAAATGACCAAAAGTCCATTGGAAAATAGATTTCAACTCTTTATAAGTTGTTTCAGAAATTTCATGAAAAGATGGCGTATTTACTGAACTTGGATCGATGGATTCATTAGTACCAACATACCATTCATCACAAAGACCATCATCAGCCATTGCTTGATTATATTTTTCAATATCTTCGTCAAGCTCTTTCTTTTCTTTTTCTGTTAAAACTTTAACACCGACTACATCCATTTCATCGGCCCAGTTATCATCAAAAGTTGCAATATAATATTTCATTTTGCTTCCTTTTTCCTTTTTCGATTTTAAATGTAATTTTATACTTTGGTAAAATATCACATAAGAAGTATGCAATTAATGCTGGTATTGCACTGGCAATAAATATAACTACAAATGCATGTAATGTTTCTCTTAGAGATTCACTCATAATTATCCAAATTGAACAAGATATTTAAGTTTACATTGATAAACATTAGGAATAATCCTAGTAGTTATCGTTATCTAGTGAGATATAAGAATCTGGACCAAAGATAAATTGAATTAATGTATCTCTTGAATCAAACATTTCTAAATTATCGTCACCGATACTTTGGTGATCAATATATGCGTAACAGCCTTCTTCATCAATACCATTACCAAGCCACCATGTAATTTCTTTAACGCCATAATATTCTTTAATAACATCTTCAAGCATTTCAATATATCCAGGAGAAGATAAATATTTTGCTTGAAGATATGAGAAGATAATTTTTGACCCAGTATCATAAATTTCTTTCGGACCCCAACCAAACTCAGTTTCACCAAATGTATTATCAATGAAGATTTCATAATCATATACACCTAAAACTGGTAAATTTAATTGGCATGATTTACATACATAAATAAACGAACTACTAGAACTATTACTTATAAATCCACTTCTACTTTTCATTTTGACTCCAAAATTTCATTTAATTCTCGTTTTGTTTTATTGAGAAGTTTATTTTTCAGATCATAAAATAATGTTCTATACACAGATGATGGATTTTTGGTTTCATCAATATCATCACAAGCTAATAAATTATCTTTTTGAAATAACTTGATAGTTATTCTATTATTATATGTTGTATCTCGTACAAGATGTAATTGATATTGCTTATTAAGAAATAATATGAAGCATGTTACAGTATGTGTACTTTCTTGAAGAATCCAATCTAAGTCTTTACTTTGAATTTGAAAACAAAAATTCTTAAGATTAATATCTTTTGCAAAACTTTCGATAAATTTCATAATTTATCCAAATTGAACAAGATATTTAAGTTTGCATTGATAAACATTAGGAACAATCATTTCATTATTTCGTACACCAGATTGGCCTGCTTTTGCAAAGATTGAATCATAACCATTAGGACGATAACTACCAGAACGCGTTGGAGTATATGATTTACCCATTGCTACATCTGCGAGGAACATAAAGCAACGATTGTCGCGACTTCCTCCCCAATATCCATAAGCATAATTTAATGCTTTAGTGGATTGATCAGAAAAATAGACACCATTACCAAACATACGGCCGGTACAGTGACCAGCATTACTTGGAGGAACGATGAGACCAACTTTAAGAATTGATAGGAGATTTGATACACGAGTTCCGTGCCATAGTTCCTGAACATTTCCAAGTGGGCGACCTTTATTTTCAAAGGCCTTCGTCATTGCCTGTACATCTACTTCAAATACTCGTTTAACCGTTAGATGATTGCAAGAATGCATACCCTGTTTTGTCGATTTATAGTATTTAACAATTGTATCAATAATTTTGCCATCTTCAACCTTCTTAAGATCAGTATTAAAGAGGCGAGGAGTTTCAGCTACAACTTCTTTTACTTTGTCAGCCTTAGCATCCATAATCATTTGTACTGATGCTTCCAAAGAATCAAGAACAGCATTCTGTTTTTGAATATCTTCTAAGGAAGTATAAAGTCTAGTTGGATCAAATTTGCGACCAATATCTTGAGGGATAAGCATCAAGTAATCACCAAGAAGATTTTCATATGCAGATGCACGCAAAACATCATAATTACGCTGTTGAGTAAATTTTTCAACAACGTCTGCGACTTTAATAAGAACAGTACGAGCTTCATCAATAGTTTTCTGAGTAACTGGACCGCAAGCAGTTTCAAATAAACCAGATTTCTTGTCGTATGTCATAGTGGTATTTTGCAGAATATTATGCGCATTTTGCTCAACCAAGTATTCAACAAGTTTAAGTGTTTCTGGTGAATTGGTACCAATTTGATCTTTTGCAATCTCTTTAAGAGATGCATTTGGCGAACTAACAGTTATTGATTCTTCAATAATATCCATCCGCTTATATGCGATTTCACCATTACTCTTTGGTTTTTCTTTTTGGCGACATTTCGTATCAAAAAACTTACGAGCTTTATCTGCAGTAGGAAAGTTTTTAGTTGATACTTGAGGTGAATTACCCATCCGACCATATTCTGTTATAACAGAATTGTCTTCATAGAGTGTAATGTACCAAAACTTATTATTGTTTTTGGCAACATTTGATTTGACATAACGTCTGTGCTCTACAACACTAGCCATGTGTTAATTCCTTGGGGTTTAATTAATTTTCCGCTACATTATAATATAACATGAAAATATACTATGTATAGTTGCTAGTTAACAATATTTTTCAAATATATGAATTTGATATAATATAACATGAAAAGTTATGATGTAAAGCAAACATTAAAAAAGGTGTGAACCGAAATTCACACCCTAAATTTAACTTAGATTAAAATGAGATTATTTATCTTTTTTATCTTTTTTATCTTCTTTCTTTTCTTTTACTTCTTCTTCTTTTTTCTCATCTTTACCTTTTTTACGAAGTTTGCGCATTTCTTGGATTTTATCGTACATCTTTTTTGCTTTTTCACAAGTGCATTTGCCTTCTTTACAATCGCATTTGCCTTCTTTACATTCAGATTTTTCTTCGAATTCTTGTACGTCCATTTCTTCGCCGACGTTGTCGTCCATATCTTCCATTTCTTCTACTTCTTCACCACCGAGCCCGAGTTGTTCTTCGACTTTCTCGAGAGCAGCGTCATAATCTTCACCAGGCATTCCAACTTCAATATTTTTAATAGCATTACGTATACCAAGAAGGAAACGTTCACCATATTTACGCTCACCATATTTTTCAATAGCAGCGTCAAGATATTTACTTGGATATGCAACAGCCATAATTTGATCTACACCAGTAACAGCCTTTGGAAGACGGTTTTGTGGTTTATCGGTTGAAGCGTTATTCTTAGAAACAAACTTTCCATCTTCGTTTGGACCCCATGCATCTGCATATCCGCCCTCACGTCCGTAATCAACAATATTAAATTTGATTTTATCAAAGTAAGCAATACGTTGACCTTTAAGTTGTCTTTCGTCTTTGTTGTAAGTACCCATACCATGATATTTACCTACATCATCACTATAAGCGCTAGACATTTTCTTCCAGTAATAACCTCTGAAACCACCTGGAGTTTGAGTTGCAGTACGTGTTTTATCAATACCGCCACCCCAAGTTAGACCAATAGCCTCCATAAATTTATCATATGAATCATGAAATTTACCCATTAGAGTATCTCCTTGTTAATAGTTTGTTATAAATCTTCTGTATTATTTATAAAATTTGCTGAGATTTCCTTTCATCCAAACGATTTCCATAAAGGATTTGATTTGTTCCTTCACAAAGTGCTTGGAGTTCTAGAATTTCTTGTTCACTGAGATCATTTTCTGAGATAATTCGGCCGTCAACCATCCATGATCTGGATTCTGGAATGTATTTTACATCCTTCTTTTGATTTTGCATGTTTTTTACTCCTTAAGTTCAAACATTTTTTCCATTTTATAGAACGCAGCAATAGTTTGTTTAACGTCATATATAGCGTTATGTGCTTGCGCCTCGTCAAAATTAATGCCAACAGCTGCAGCTACTGTGCGAAGCTTCAAATTAGGAATATCAAGTGCTCCTAGCTTACGCAAAAGCATTGCAATAACCATAACATCTATTACTTCAAATTCAATATAAGATCCAAAATATTTATGACCCTGTTCTTTAAAATACGCACGGATAAATTTTTGATCAAATAAATTATGATAACCTGCCATAGTCATTTTATCTTCTTTATCAAATTTATCAACATGTTTATCTAAGAAAGCAATCAATTTCTTAAATTGATCTTCTCTAGTTGGCCACTGCATAATTTGATCAATAGTCAAACCTGTTTTTTCCATCGCTTCTTCAGAAAAACGATCTGGATGATTAGGTCTAATTTTTAAATCAATCGCATCAATAAATTTACCGTCATCTTCAACGATTGCAGTAATTTGAATTACTTCATGATACGCTTCGTCTAAACCTGTTGTTTCACAATCATTCCACAAGATTTTCATTTTAATTTTCCTCTTTTTTCTCTATTTTCGCTTCATAATGAAATTTTACTTTAGCATAATAATTACTATCTTCAGGATAATACAATGGAAATATTCTACATATAATATCATCTAAGTGATATACTTCCATATAAAAACTTGCTTCATCACCACATATCAAAATATAATCTGATGAAGCATTAATATCTCTATAAACTTCAACTTCATGACCAGTAATTTCTGTAACTCCAACTTTTGAAATTGATTGAAGTACATTATTAATCATTACTGGTGAATTATCAAGTTTAAATGAACTCATTCGTTCAATTAATGCCACAATATTTGGTGTCGCATAAATTCTTTTACAAGCTGATGAAATATCATGCCACTTTTTATCTTCATAAACTCCAATTGTATTCATATGTGATTGAATATAGACTAATAAAATCTTTATTCTTTGATCATCATTTTTTGGAGTGAATTCATCACATTTTTCAGCATCATAATAATGAGTACAATTATTTTCCATCGCCCACCAAACTTTTGGTTTGAGCTCAGATCTTTTCATTATTATCCTCATCTAATTTAAAGGGCTGTGTAAAATATCGTTTTGAAATATATTCCATATAACCAATAAAATGTTCACACATTTCTTTCGCACTTTTATGTTCACCTGTTGTTACGAAATTTATAAATCTCATAAAATTCATGGAACGCATATGATTAATTTCAGTTAATAATATTAATGAATCTTTAGATGCAAATCCAGTAGTTTCATCTTCTTTAATAACAACTTTACGATCATTATTAAATTGAATATTATTTTGAATTACGTATTCATCATGATTTGGATGTGGTACTGGAAGTCTAGCATCTAAATAAACTGAAATATTTCTTTCTGTTGCTTCTTTTATAAATTGATCAATAAATTCATGATCACCCTTTTGCTTATCAGATAAATTTTCAATTAATTTTGTGCGTTTTTCATCAGCTTTTGCTTGTTCCGCTTCTGAATGTTCAACTGGTTTAGGTTTTTTATTCATTATTCATCCGTCCAAACCATTCCAGAAGATCCATCGGGATCTTCCCATTGAATAGGTTTATTTCTTTCATGTTCAGTACAATTAATAATTTCAATTTTTTCTCTAAAATCAATTGACTCAATAGTAGGAATATATTGAGTAATAACAGCAACTAACGCACTTTTTATTGCCATATCTGGATCAGCGGCAGTTAGAATAGGATTAAATATTGAAGTGTTTCCAATCTTAATGGATATTCGATAGTGTTTCCAATCATCAGGTACTTGATCTGGAGTTTTTTCTAATTTAATTCGTTGACCATTAATCATTTTCAAATCCTTTAAATTCTACGTTAACAATAACGTTTGTTTTAATTTGATAAGATATCAT
>Ga0180438_10001212_pt1 | contig 46182 bp, 38 predicted proteins | sample SS_ome_12_FD_132455 | JGI IMG/M metagenome (GOLD analysis project Ga0180438, IMG submission 132455) | Hypersaline lake sediment archaeal communities from the Salton Sea, California, USA - SS_3_D_2 metaG | ecosystem: Environmental > Aquatic > Non-marine Saline and Alkaline > Hypersaline >...
AGTTCCGGGATAGTGATCGGATTCAGCATGTTCGTTACCTCCTACCACATGTTTCCTATTCCGCCTTCAGTGTAGCAGACAACCGTCTTGAGATCGTTACGGTAAACGTTACGGCTGAAGAGATTTTCATGATCACCTTGCCATCTTACTGCCCGACCGGTTTCCGTAGAATCAGGCCAGCGCTTCCAGGCGAATCCTATTGACTTTTCGCGTGCTTTTTGTTACACTTGTCATAAGGGAAGGGGGGTATTGAGGTGTCCTGCCTACGCCTGAACCTGCTCGGCCCGCCCCGGATCGAGCGCGACGGCGAGCCGATCAAGGTGGACACGCGTAAAGCCGTTGCCCTCTTGGCCTACGTAGCTATCACAGGAGAAAGCCACAGGCGCGACTCGCTGGTCAACTTGCTCTGGCCCGAATACGACCACACCCGCGGGCGGGCTGCCCTCCGCCGTACCCTCTGCGCACTCAGGAAAGCCCTGGCCGGCGGTTGGCTGGAGGTTGACCGGGAGAGCATTGGCCTGAATCCCCGCGCCGACATCTGGCTGGACATCGACCAATTCCACAGTCAACTGGCCCAGTGTCTAACACACGGGCATCCTGCTTCCCAAGTATGTCCCGCATGTACGGTCCCACTGACTGCTGCGGTGGATCTCTACCGCGGTGATTTCATGGACGGGTTCGACCTGAAGGATAGCTTCAACTTCGACGATTGGCAATTCTTTCAAGCCGATGGTCTGCGCCGTGAGCTGGCCGGTGCCTTGGAGAGACTCGTGCTATGCCACAGCGCACAGGGGGAATTCGATTCTGCCATCCGGTACGCAAGGCACTGGCTGGCGCTCGACCGCTTGAGCGAGCCGGTGCATTGCCAACTGATGCGCTTGTACGCCTGGTCTGGTCAACGCTCCGCCGCGCTGCGCCAGTACCAGGAATGTGCGAGGATTCTCAAGAGCGCGCTGGGCGTATCTCCACAGGAATCAACCACTGCGCTTTACGAGGCCATCCAGGAGGGCCGTACTCCGGCGTCACCCATTGATCGACGCTTTCAGCGTCCGAGGGAGCGGGGGCAGCCTGAGGTCTACCTGGCGTCGAAAGTCCCGCCGGTTGTTCCAGACGAAGAAAAGCGATTCGTGACCGTTGTCTGCACAGATATGAGTGGGTCGTTCCAAGCAATCGGAGACATCAGCTCAGAGGGTGAAGCAGCCCTCATACGTCGCTTCCTGGAAGTGGTGGAGGGTGGACTGGCGAGGTACGGAGGACAGGTTGACCGTGTATTGAGAGGGAGGATCCTGGGTGTTCTTGGGACGACAAGAACGCACGAGGGTGATCCGGAGCTGGCAGTTCGAGCCGCCATCGATATACGAAAGGAGGCTGAAAGACTGGGGCTGAGCGTGACGGCGGGGATCAACACGGGCGAGGTCTGCTTCAGCAGGACGGATGCTGAGGAAAACCGGGAGTTCACTCTGCTGGGGACCGTCGTCGATCTGGCCGCGCGACTAGCTGGAAAAGCACGGGCCGGACAGATTCTGGGTAGAGTATTCCTTCAAGCACGTCTTGACGCAGGAGGCCGTCTATCGGAACATCTTGCGACGATACCGTCGAGGATATCATCGAAGAGTAGCAGAGGCGATCGAGCTTCAATATCCGGATGACCTGGAGGAGTACTACGAGCAATTGGCCTACCACTACGAAGAGAGTGGTGACAAAGAGAAGGCGATCGGGTACCTGCTGGGAGCCGGAGAGAAGGCGAAGCGGAGCTCTGCCAACGAAGCGGCCATCGCCCACCTCACCAGGGGGTTGGAGTTGCTCAAGACCTTGCCGGAGACGCCCGAGCCAACCCACCGGGAGCTGGATCTGCAGATTGCCTTGGGCGTCCCACTGGTGCTCACCAAAGGCCACGCGGCTCCAGAGGTGGAGAGGGCCTATGCTCGGGCGCAAGTTGCTAAGTGAACAAGTGGGCGACGCGCCGCAGCGTTTCCACGCGTTGATGGGGTTGCGAAGGTACTATCTGCATCGAGGGAGGATGCAAACTGCCCACGAGTTGGGGAAACGCTTAATCGGCCTGGCGCACAGCATGCAAGATCCGGTCCATCTCTCACGGGCCCATATGCTGCATCAAGAGACCTTGTACTGCCTCGGTGAGTTGGAGCAGATCCAGAGGCACTGCGAGGAGGGGCTTGCGGCCTACGACCGTCAGTTGTCTCATCCGTTCAATCTGGTTTTAGCTCTCTACTTCGATGCTTTTCTCCATCAGTTTCGGCGGGAGGCCCACGCCGTGGAAGAGCGGGTAGAAGAAGTGCTTCAGATCTCTTTGGAGCAGGGGTTTGCGCTCTACCAGGCGTGGGGCACCATCCTGCGCGGTTGGTCGCTGGCTGAGCGGGGAAAAGAAAGTGACGGGATCAACCAGATGTGCAAGGGCATAGCTGCCCTGCGATCGCTTGGGGTAGAAAGGACACTGCCGGATTCACTGGCTTCCCTGGCCAGGGCGTATGGGAAAGTGGGGGAGATCGAAAAGGGGCTCATCTTGTTGGCCGAGGCATTGGATCTGATATCCGAAACTGGGGAGCGCTGCTGGGAGGCAGAGCTCTATCGGCTCAAGGGGGAGTTGCTGCTCAAGCAGAGCGAGACGAACAGAGACATCGATGACGCCGAAGTCTGTTTTCGGCGCGCCATCGACGTTGCCCACCGCCAGAGCGCCAAGTCGTGGGAGTTGCGGGCGGCTACGAGCCTGAGCCACCTGTGGCAAGAGCAGGGCAAGAGAGATCAGGCGTATGGACTGCTTCACGGGACGTATGCCTGGTTCCAGAGGGCTACGACACGGCGATCTGAAGAAGGCCCGAACGCTGCTTGATGCATTGGCGTGAGAAGGGGGGCAGAACTGGCTTGCCTGTTTCTTCAGTGTTCTCTTCGATGAATGGACTGGTGGACAGCGAATGAAACTGACACAGAAATGGGTGCTGGACCTGAAACCGGTCGAGCCGTTCCTGCCTTTTGCCAACCCGACGTTTGAAAACCCTCGGTTCGACGACGCCTCCTACCGCGTGCTCGTCGTCCGCCTCACTCCCTTCCGCGACGTCGACCGCTCCCTGCCGCACCTGTTTCTATTTCAGGAGATCCGGCGCGCGCTTCCCGATGGTTTCGTCGATCTGGCCTTCTTCCCCTCCGCCGACCAGCGGGCGCAGTTTGAGGAGGATGGCATCCCCTTCCTCGTCGGCATCCATAGCCTGCGCTCGGCCGACGAATTCGACCTGCTGCTCATCTCGAACGCCTACACGCTTGAGTTGATCAACCTGCCGTACCTGCTGATTCGCTCGGGCATCCCGCTCTTTTCGAGCCAGCGCGGGCCGGAGTGGCCGATCCTGGTCCTAGGTGGCTCCAACGCCATGGCGGCTCAGGCCGTCGTGCGACAGGACGGCGACAGCCTGGTCGATGGCATCTTCTTCGGCGAGGGGGAGGGGTGGGTGGGTGAGCTGGTGCGCCTACTCCGGAGCCACGGCAAAATGGGTCGTCGCGAGCTGTTGGATCGCGCTGTCCGGGAGGTCCCTGGTTTCTGGGCCGCCGGATCGCTGGCCCCAGGTACGAAAACTGTGCGCTGCGAACCGGATGTGCGCTACCTGCCGTTCGAATACCCCATCCTGAACAGCCCCGAGGTGCACACGGCCAGCCTGCAGATCACCTACGGCTGTCCCGCGTTCTGTGCCTTCTGTTTCGAGGGATACGACCGCAAGCCTTACCGCGAGCTGCCCCTGCCCGACGTCCTCGCCGCCGCCCGCTGGATCAAGCAGACGCAGGGGGTCGAGGAGCTGAATCTCTACAGCTTCAACTTCAACACCCACGCCGGCATCTTCGAGATGCTCGTCGAGTTGCACCGGGTGTTCGACCGGGTGAGTTTCAAGAGCCAGCGATTGGACATCCTGCAGCACGCTGGAACCTTGCTGGAAGCCGAGGTGGCGGCGGACAAGCGGAACTTCACGTTGGGTGTCGAGGGAATCAGCCAGCGCCAGCGGGCCTGGCTGCACAAGAGCCTGTCCGCGGAGGAGATCGCCGCGCTGCTGGAGCGCCTCTTCCCCCTCAAGATCCGCACGGTCAAGCTCTTCTACGTCCTCACCGGCCACGAGACCGGGGATGACGTGGCCGAGTTCCGCCGCTTCGTCCGCTGGCTCAAGGAGGTCCGCCGTTCCAAGAACCGCCGCGTGCGCGTCGTCTTCAGCTTCGGGCTGCTGATCCGCATGCCCTTCACGCCGCTGCGGTACGACCGCCTGTTTCTGGAGGAGGAGCCCTGGCGGCCGTTGATTGGGCAGGTCAAGTCGGCCTGCGAGACCAACGGCTTCGAGTTCCGGCTTGCTTTCGACTGGCCTGACTATTGTACCTCGCAGGTGCTGGCGCTGGGCGGATATTGGCTCGTCGAGCCCGTCGTCGCCCTGGCCCGGAGGGGGTATTGCTTCGACACCGCGCTGCCGGCCGAGTACTGGGATGCGCTGCGGGGCTGGATGGTCGATGCGGGGCATTGGACCGACGCTTTCCTGGGCGAGAAAGACTCGGACTACCCTTTCGCGTTGGATTTCGTTGAATCGAACGTCCCGGCCGGGTTCCTCTACCGCCAGTACCAGCAGGCCCAGTCCGGCGAGGATCCCGGTTACTGTCTTGGTGACCAGGAGCAGCCGGGCCGTTGCCTGGGGTGCGGGGCCTGCGTGGACGAGGAGCAGCGCGAGGCGATCATCCATCATCGCATCCGCCAGCCGGAGCGCGGGCCGTACTTGGCCCACTTGCAGAAGGTGGTTGCGAACAAGCGGCGGCTGGCGCCGGTCTATTTCATCTTGCGCGTCGATTCGTCCCTGGCAGGCGTCCTGCCCGAGTGCTTGAACGCCTTCGTCTTCAAAGAGATCCTGAGTCGGCATCCCGACATGGTGGACAATCTGCTATCTGTGCGGGAGCGCCTCTTCACCGTCGGTCCCAACGCCGGCCATTTCCCCATGGTGTTCGGTGAGACGGTCTTTGCATTCAAGGTCTGGGACGTCACCTTACTGGAAGCCGCGCTGGAAGCCGGAGTTTTTCCGAAGAACCTAGCTTCTGGCCCCCGCTTCGTCGACATCGTCGGCCCGGCCCGCGGGTTCACCCCCGGCACCTTCACCCGTCTACACCTGGACTTGTACCTGCCAGCCGATCTCTTTCCCAAGCCCCGGGTTCACCTGGAGCACCATTTGCGCGACGCCTATCTCCGGTACTCCTTGCGCCGGGAGGGGAACCGGCTGACTTTTGACCTGCCCTCCAAGGCGCTGAAGAAAAAGATCCTGTTCGGGGGCGATATCGAGATCCGCCAGGGCCAGGATGGGGAGGATGGTTTCTTTGCCCGCCTGACCATTGGCCCCAAGTTTGACCTGGCGGCGTTGATGGCCACGTTCGGCTCACCCCACCTGGCCCGCCACGCCCGAGCCAGGGTTTCCGGGATTGAGTGGTGACGGCTAGACATTCGCCGATTCGCCTCCGGCCTTGCACAACGGCCATAGGGTGGTATAATGCGCCCAATTTGAACCAGAGGCATGTGCCCGACGGCACGTGCCACGACTGAGTGTGTGAATGCGTTGACCGGGACGAGTACCGCCTGGGCAAGGTAAAAGAGAGAGGGGGTCACCGGCTGAAAGCCCCCTCGACCGGACAGGTGTGAAAACCCCCCGGGAGCGAGCCCCTCAAATCGCATCCTGCGATTCCCATCCCAGGGCGAGAGTATGGGGCTCCGGGACGGCCCGTTATCGCCGCAGAGTGTTGCAGCGTTCCGTTTCCCGCGGGACCCGCTGCAAGAACTTGGGTGGAACCACGTGGGAGAACCCCCGCGCCCCAGGGCGTGGGGGTTTTTGCGTGTAGTGACAGGAGAGGAGTAGAAGGTATGAGCACACTGACGATGAAGTTTGGCGGCACGTCCGTCGGCAGCACGGAGGCGCACACCCAGGCTGCCGATATCGTGCTGCAGCAAGCCCAGAATTGGGATCGACTGGCCGTCGTTGTCTCGGCCATGAGCGGGGTGACCGACGCGCTGACCCAGGGCGCCCGCACGGCCGCCGCCGGCGACGATCAGACCTATCGCGCGATCGTCGCCGACCTGCGGGTGCGTCACTATCGCGCCGTGGACGAGTTGCTCACTCCCAACGGCGAGCGCGCCCAGATGCTGGCCGTCGTGGAGGAGCATCTGGATGAGTTCACCGTCTTCTGCCGCAGCGTTCACGTCCTGGGGGAGGTCACACCGCGCGCGATGGACGCGATTACGTCGCTCGGCGAGCGGATCAACGCCCGCATCCTGGCCGCCGTGCTCCGCCGCCGTGGGCTCAAGAGTCAGGCCGTGGATGCCACTGAACTGATCGTCACCGACGGCAAGTTTCAGAATGCCATGCCGTTGATGGACGCCACCCGCGCCCGCGTCGAGGATCGCCTGTCCCCGCTGCTCGACGATGGCGTCGTCCCCGTCGTGACCGGCTTCATCGGGGCGACCGAGGAGGGGGTGACGACGACGCTGGGCCGGGGGGGCAGCGATTACACCGCTGCCATCCTGGCCGACTGCCTCGACGCTGACGAAGTCTGGACCTGGACCGACGTGGACGGGGTGATGACCGCCGACCCGCGTATGGTGCCCGACGCCCGCGTGATCCCCGTTCTCTCGTACAGCGAGGTGAGCGAACTGGCTTACTTCGGGGCCAAGGTGCTCCACCCGCGCACGATCTGGCCGGTGGTTGATCGCGGCATTCCGCTGTGGGTCAAGAATACGTTCAACCCCACCTATCCCGGGACCCGCGTCGTTCGCGACCCCGAGGGCACGTCCGGCACCGTCAAGGCCGTCACCGCGATCCGCGGCCTAAGCATGGTGACGGTCGAGGGGCGGGGGATGATGGGCGTGCCCGGCATCGCCGCCCGCACCTTCGCCGCCGTTGCCAGCCAGGGAGCCAGCGTGCTTATGATCTCCCAGGCTTCGTCCGAGCAGTCGATTTGTTTCGTCATCCCCACGGAGGTGGCACCGCCCGTGATCCAGGCCATCGAGGAGGAGCTGGCGCTGGAGCTGGCGCGGCGCGACGTGGACCGGGTCTGGTCGCTGGACGACGTGGTGATCGTCAGCGTCGTCGGCGCCGGGATGCGGGCCACGCCGGGTGTCTCTGCCCGCGTCTTTGGCGCCCTCGGCCAGGGAGACATCAACGTCATCGCCATTGCCCAGGGTTCGTCCGATTGCAGCATCTCGCTTATCGTCGCAGCCGACGCCGCCACCGACGCGGTGCGGCAGATCCACCAGGAGGTGATTCTCAATGGCCGGGCTGAATAGCTGGTTTGAGTGTATCCGCGGTTGTGGTCGTCGCTATTCCATCTACGACGTCGTCTACCGCTGCCAGGACTGCGGCGGCCTGCTCGATGTAGAGCACGATCTGGACGCGCTCCGCCAACGCAGCGCTGCTGAATGGAGGGCCTTGTTCGAAGGGCGGGCGGGCACAGGCCAGTACCCATACGGCAGCGGCGTGTGGAGCAAGAAGGAGTGGGTCTGCCCCCAGCTTGATCTCGTCAACGTCGTCTCGCTGGGTGAAGGACACACTCCCCTCCTGCACGTCGAGCGGCTGGGGCGCGCGCTGGGCCTGCCCGATCTGTGGATCAAACAGTGCGGCACCAGCCACACCGGTTCGTTCAAGGACCTGGGGATGACGGTGCTGGTTTCGGTCGTGCGGCAGATGATGGCCGATCGAGACCGCAGCGACGCGGCGATCCGGGCCGTGGCCTGTGCCTCGACCGGCGACACCTCTGCCGCGCTGGCTGCCTACTGCGCCGCCGCGAGCATCCCGGCCATCGTCTTCCTCCCCCGCGGGAAGGTCTCCACCGCCCAACTGGCGCAGCCCATCGCCCACGGCGCGCTCGTGCTCGCGCTCGACGCAGACTTCGACGGCTGCATGCGCGTCGTCCAGCAGGTGACCGCCGACCACACGATCTACCTGGCCAACTCGATGAACTCGCTGCGCATTGAGGGACAGAAAACGGTGGGGATCGAGATTGCCCAGCGACTGGGCTGGGAGGTGCCGGATTGGGTCGTCATCCCGGCCGGCAATCTGGGCAACGTCAGTGCGCTGGGCCGGGGTTTCCTGCTGATGAAGGAGCTGGGCCTGACGGACCGATTGCCGCGCATCGCCTGTGCGCAGGCCGCCAACGCCAACCCGCTTTATCTTAGTTATCTGACTGGATGGAAAGAGTACCGGCCGGTGCCGGCGCAGAAGACGCTGGCCAGCGCCATCCAGATCGGCGCACCTGTCAGCTACGAGCGGGCGGTGAAGGTGCTGCGCGCCTTCGACGGCGTCGTCGAGCAGGCCTCCGAGGACGAACTGGCGGACGCCGCCGCCCAGGCCGACCGCACCGGGCTGTATTGCTGCCCCCAGACCGGCGTGGCGCTGGCGGCGATGTCCAAACTGGTCGCGCGCGGCGAGATCCGGCCCGACCAGCGCGTCGTCGTTATATCCACCGCCCACGGCCTCAAGTTCACCGGGTTCAAGGTCGGCTACCACGAGGGCACACTGGCGGACGTCGCCTCCCGCCGTGCCAACCCCCCTTTGGAGCTCCCGGCCGACCCCGAGGCCGTGCGCCAGGCCATCGACCGGGCAATCGGCCCGACCTGACAGGTTTCCACCGATCGCTGACCTGACAGGTTTCCGCCGGGCGTTCCACAGACACCGAGGCCCGCCTATGCAGAATCTTCGACCAAGCAAGTGTCGCTCGGCCAGACCTGACAGGTTCCCACTGGGCGCCTTACAGCCGGTGGTGCTATCCCACGCAGGGCTTTCCACTGGGCCGATGTCGCTCGACAAAACCTGTCAGGTCGGCGTCCTACTTGGGCGTGAACATCTCAATCGGGAGTTCCATGCCCGCCGCCCGGATGCGGCCCAGAAAGCCTGGGATGTGGCCGGTCGCGGTGAAGTAGCCCGTGATCCGTCCCTCCTGCACGCCCGTCCTTCGAAACTCGAAGATGTCGTGCAGCAGCACGATGTCGCCCTGCATGCCCGCTACTTCCGTCACTTTGAGTACCTTACGCGTGCCGTCCTGCATCCGCTCCTGGTAGGTGATCAGGTCGATCGCCGTCGCCATGCGCTGGCGTACGTTCAGCAGCGGGAGGGATGGGTTGGCCGCCGTCGCTGCCGTCTCCAGCCGGCCGAGCGCGTCGCGCGGGCTGTTCGCGTGGACCGTGAACATTGTGCCGTCGTGCCCGGTGTTCATTGCCTGGAGCAGGTCGACAACCTCCGGCCCCCGGCATTCGCCGACGATGATCCGGTCCGGCCGCATACGCAGGCTGTTGATGACCAGATCCTGGACCGTCACCTCTCCCTGGTCCTGGATGTTGGGTGGCCGGCTCTCCAGCGAGACGACGTATTTCAGCGTCGCAGGCAGTTGCAGCTCGGCGGCGTTCTCGACGGTGATGACCCGCTCGTCGGTGGGTATCATCCCGGCGATTCGGTTCAATATCGTCGTCTTACCGGACCCAGTACCGCCGGCGATGACGATGTTCAACCGGCTGGCCACGCAGGCGTGCAGAAACGTGACAATGTCCTCGCTCCACGAGCCGAAGCGGATCAGTTCTTCGGTGGTCAACTGCTCCCGCGCGAATTTGCGGATGGTGAGCACCGGCCCGACCAGCGAGATGGGTGGGATGACCGCGTTGACGCGCGAGCCGTCCGGCAGACGGGCGTCGACGAAGGGCGCGCTCTCGTCCAACCGGCGTCCCAGCGGCTCGATGATGCGCCGCATGACCTCCAGCAGGTGCTCCTCGTCGCGAAACTGAACCGGCGCGTCTTCGAGCTGGCCGCCTCGCTCTACGTATACCTTGTTCGGCCCGTCCACCATAATCTCGGTGACTGTGGGGTCGACCAGCAAAGGCTCCAGTGGACCGAACGCCATCCGTGTTTCGCCACTGCCCTGGGCGGTATCCCGTTTGTCTCCCGACCGCTTTCCGGTTTCATTCTGTGCGCTCATTTTGTTCCTCCCTGAGTGTATGGGGGCAAATGCCCGGCCTATCTACGTTCCCAGTCTAGCACACAGTCTGGCCGGGTGGAACGGTTAAATGACCGGTTTGTACCCGGTCATTTAACCAGGGTGTGTCCCTGAACGGCGGGTCCATCCGTGGCGCAGCGCGTAGATGGCGGCCTCGGTGCGCGAGTTTACCCCCAGTTTGGAGTAGATGTTGTCCAGGTGGAAGTTCACGGTGCGCGGGCTGATGGACAGGACTCCGCCAATCTCCTTGTTGCTCAACCCCTCGGCCAGCAGTTGGATCACGTCCATCTCGCGGGGCGTCAGTTCGACCGGCGTTTCCACGGCGAAACTTGCGCTGACCTCGAGACCGCCGCGCGGGTTGACGCGGGTCTGGATCGTGCCGCCCAGTTGCTGGATCCGCTGGCGGGCGGCGCGGAGCGCGTCTCGGCCCGCTGTTCCGACGCCGTTGTCCGACAGGCTGAGGCTGAGCCGTTCGCCTTCTCCGCCTTCCTCTCGCTTGCGTTCCAGTCGAATGGTCACGAGCGACGCGTGGGCGTGGCGGATCGCCCGGTCGAGCGCGTCCTGGGCCGTGCGGAAGAGCGCCAGCTCGACCTGGGGGGCAGGCCTTTCGCGCAGCCGTTCCACAGCCAGCGCGATCTGCAGGCCGTGGGTGCGCATGGCCTGGCTGGCCAGTGCCTCCAGTGCTGGCTCCAGCCCAAGCGTCTCCAGGATGGTGGGATGGAGGCTGGTCTCCATGTCGCGCACCTGTTGTAGCGCCTGGCGGGCCAACGTCGCCAGCACCGAGACGGCCGTGCGGGCGGTTGGGTTCGTGCTCAGCGTCTGTTCGTAGGCGTTGGCTTGCGAGAGCAGCAGGCCCAACGATTCGGCCAGGTTGCGCCGCAGATATCCGGCCAGCCGGCGACGCTCCGCTTCCACCGCCGCGGCCGTGTCCTCGATTGCAGCCCGGACGAGTAGCTCCTGCGTCAGGTGTGGCTGGGCTTCCGCTGCACCGTCGGCTAGTGTCAGCAGCGTCTCCTCGTCGGTGGCTGGCGTGGCCGGCGCTTCCTGGAGATGGCGGGTCGATGAGCTGCGGACGATCCGCTCCAGTAGCGGCAGCGACGCCAGGTCGACCGGAGCCGGTTCCCTCGCCTCCGCTTCCTGTGCCTGCGACGGGACAGGGAGCGCCGCGATCACCTCCTCGGCGGTGGCGTAGCGATCGGCCGGGTCTTTCGCCAGCAGCTTGAGAATCACGCGCTCCACGTCTGCCGGGATGCTCAGAGCCAGCGAGCGTGGCGGTGTGGCCGGCGTGTGGAGGATCTCCGAAATGACGGCCATGGGATCTTCGCTGGCGAAGGGTGGACGGCCGGTGAGCAACTCGTAGGCCACCGCTCCTACGGCGTACAGGTCTGTGCGGTGGTCGACCGGTGCGCCCGTGATCGCCTCCGGGGCCAGGTAGAGCAGCGTGCCGACGACCAGCCCCTCTCGGGTCAACCGGACGTCGCCCTGGATCAGCGCCAGCCCGAAGTCGGTCACTTTCACCTGTCCGTCGGGCGTGACGATGACGTTCTCCGGTTTGATGTCACGGTGGACGACGCCCTGGGCGTGGGCGTAGGTCAGTGCCTCCAGCGTGCCGCGGACAGCGCGGAGCGCATGGCGCGCGGCCAGCGGCCCTCCGCGCTTCACCATCGCGGCGTGCAGGTCCTGGCCGTCGACGTGCTCCAACACCAGGTAATGCCAATGCCCCTCGTGGCCCACGTCGTAGAGGGTGACGATGTTGGGGTGCGAAAGCCGGGCTACCGCGCGTGCCTCGCGTACGAATCGGGCGCCGGCATCCCGATCCCTGACGCGCTCGGGCGAGAGGAACTTGATCGCCACGGTCCGGTCGAGCGTCTCGTCGTGGGCGCTGTAGACGACGCCCATGCTCCCCGAGCCGAGCCACTCGTCCAGCCGGTATCGCCCTGCCAGATGGGCTGGAGGCCTCTCTTCCCCCTCTCCCTCCCAGGGAGGGGGCACCCCGGCTGCGCCGGGGATCGGTGAGGGTGAATGTCTCGCCCCCGAGCGCTCACCTGAACTCACGAGCAACCTCCCGCCTTCCTTACCCCTATCCCTGCCAGGAAGAGGGCGCCTCGGCCGCGCCGGGGATTGGTGAGGGTACTTACCCTCACGATCCTATTTCATCTCATCCAAGGGTTGGAGCGCTTTTCTCTGCCTACCGTCGTCTCGGGGCCGTGGCCGGAGTAGATGATGGTCTCGTCCGGTAGTGTGAAGAGCACCTCGCGGATGGAGCGGGCCAGCGTGTCCCAGTCCCCGCCTGGGAGGTCGGTGCGACCTATGCCCATCTGGAACAATGCGTCCCCGTCGAAGGCCACGCCCTGTTCCTTCAGATAAAACGTCACTCCTCCGGGGGAGTGGCCGGGCGTGTGCAATACCTGGAAGCGCAGCGTGCCTACCTCAAGCACCTGGCCGTCTTCCAGTTCGACGTCCGGCATGGGGCTCTCCTTCACCTGCACACCGAACCAGGTGGCGCCACCTCGGGATTGCAAGATGGGCAACTCCGCCGGATGGAGCGCCAGCGGCGCACCGGTGGCGGCGACGACGTCGGCATTGGCCCCCATATGATCGAAGTGGCAGTGGGTGTTGAGGACGTAGCGGATCGTCAGCCCGCTCTCCTCGATCGCCTTGAGGATGCGCTTCGGATTTCCGCCGGGATCGATCACCACGCCCTCGTGGGTTTCCTCGCAGCCGACGATGTAGCAATTGGTCTGGGTGATGCCTACGTGGATGGTGCGTAAAATCACGTTGTCTCCTCATCTGTGGTGTCTGCCCCGCAGCGGTCTATCGGGCACCCATGGAGGCAGCGGCGTTGCTGGTTCACGCGTCCAGATCTGCCGACCCTTCTGAGCCCCGGACGTACAGGATGGCGTTGCCCCGTTTCCCCACCGGTGAGATTGTGCCCATCTCACGCAGGCAGTAGGCCATCTTCTGGGCCAACCGTCGGGGCCTACCGATCGCCGCTGAGAGCTCCGCCGTCGTGAACGGCTCGGCCAGGCTGGTGGGAATCAGGGCTGCTACGTCGGCGGGCGTCTCGAAAATCCGGCTCCCCACAACCTGTAGGAGCCGCCGCTCGTCCGTGACCCACCCCCGGCGTCGCCAGCGGCGTCTCGCGTCATAGTGGCGGACTTCCTCTTCCTGGACGAGCAGCACGTCCAGGGAGAAACTGGGGTCTGCAAGCAGGTGTGGGAAGCTCACCAGTTCCCTGAAGACGTCTTCGACGCTCCCCCGTTTGGGCGACTTACGGCGCTTGGGCTGCCCGCGTCCATTGCGCGCCAGCTTGACGATCCATTTCTCCCGCGCGACTGGGTACACCAACCGCACACGATGGTTGGCCGTGAGTGTGGATAACTTGCGCTTGATGCTCGAGAAGTTCGCCGTCTGGATTTCCACCAGGAGATCGCCACGGACGATGTCGACGATGAACCCGTCCACGGAGACCTCGAACCGGTCATCCGTCCGCGCGTACCACGCCTTCAAGTCTGCGTGGAGGGGGCTCTCGTTCAAGGTGCCGATGACGCCGGCTGCCTGCTTTCCCGGTCGTTGGTCATTCGCCATGTCTACGCTGCTTGCCCTGATCCATTTCGTGGCCGAGTCCATAGGGGATTCGGCCAGTTGCTTCTTGTCGTTCTGATGCTGTTCCAGATGTACACGTGGATTATAACAAAGGGCGATAGCTTTGTCCAACCGGTTTTTGGTGTACGACGAACTCCCGAAAGCGTTCCAACACCTGGCTCCGAGAGGCGGTGCCAGTCGTGCCGATCTGCTGGACGGTGATAGATGCGACGAGGTTGCCCACCAGTGCTGACTCTCCGGGATCTCCTCCGGCGGCGAGCGTCGAGGCAATCCCTGCCATCACACTGTCGCCAGCCCCGACGATGTCGATCGGGCCAGTGACGGGCACGCCCGGCACGTGCTGAACGCCCGTCTGGCTGAATACCAGGATCCCGTCGGCGCCCACGGTGACGAACACAGGGCGTCCCGTACGCCGGAACAGGGTGACCCCAGCAGCCTTCACCTCCTCGCGCGTGTACGCCTCCCCCGACCACCGGCCAACTGCCCGCAGGGCCTCGCGAGCGTTCGGTTTGAGAATGACGTTCTGGAAGCACCCGATGCGCTCGCGTGAGTCGACGGAGATGGTGAGTTTGGGGTAACGCTTGCCCAATTCTGCCAAGGCAGCTCTGACTCGATCGGTGACGACACCGCAGTTGGCCTCGGGCACCTGGTCGGCGACAACGATGCCGTCTACCGTGGGCGCCAGTGCACGGAGACGCTCGACGAGCTGGGCCTCGATGGACATGGGCAGCGGGGAGCGGTTCTTCAGGTCCAGCCGGTTCAACTCGTGCACCCGGCCGTCTGCCTCACGCATCATTGGCTTGAAGTAGGTGGGGGTGGAGCGATCGGGACACACGATCAGAGCGCCGACGTCCACGCCGCAGGTAGCCAGGCCTCGCTTCAGTTCGTACCCCTCGCCGTCGTCGCCGACGATCCCCAGGGCCGTCACCTGTACGTCCAGGGCACGCAGGTTGTTCGCGACCGTCCCCGCGGCGCCAGGGCTGGGACGTACGTCGATCACCTGGTATGCCTCCAGCCCGGTCTCCAGCGACGTCTCGCTCAAGCGCCGGTCGAGGTCCAGATACTTGTCGAGGAAGAAATCGCCCGCTAGCAACAATCTCACGCTAGGGAATTTGTTGAGAAGGTGTCTGAGATGTGACTCGTCCATAGGGTGACCTCTGCAAATGATACATCCTGACGCGGGTATAACAAGACCGGCTACGGGCGGTTGAAATCGCCTACCGCTATTCCAGATTGGCGTGATACTGCCACAGACTCGCTACGTCCAGCTCTTGCAGCCGGACGATCATCAGTGCCGCAGTATCCCCGAGTATGTACAGGCATTGCTCGAAGAGACTGCTCATAATCTGTTGGGATTGGATTTCGTCGGTGAGGTCGAGTTTGGTCTTCACTGGGATACGGACGAACACGTCGGTGAGCGGCGCAAGGGAACTGTTCGGGTTGGAGCCGATGTGGGCGATTGTGGCATTGTGCCGCCGGGCGATCCGGGCGATTGAGAGGGGGACGACAGACTCGCCGGAGCCGGAGCCGACGAGCAGTATATCGCGCTCGGTGATGGCCGGTTCGTTGATGTCTCCCACGCAGAAGGTTCGGATGCCGATGTGGTTCAGACGTTTGGCGAAGGCCTTCAGCGAGAGCATCACCCGGCCGACGCCTATGACGAAGACCTTGTCGGCGGCAAGTAGCATCTTGACCAGGTCTTCCACCTGCGCCGGGTCTATGAGTTCCATGGCGTGCTGGATTTCATCCAGAATCAACCCGTAGTTGTTCTCAAAGGAGTTCGTTGTTGTCACCATTTCTCTATCTTTTCCCTGGCCTGCCCCCAGTCGCAGATTTGCCTGGGCTCGAACGTCCGCTCCTGGCTCTCATCGCGGACTAACCGGCGGCCCTCGGCGAGTGAATCGATCCAGCCCAGCGTCAGGGCCTGGATCAACCCGTTGCCGAGCGCAGTAGCATCGGGATGACCGGTGCGCACCGGCAAGCCTGTGGCATCGGCGAGCCATTGGCTGATCAGTGAGTTGCGCGTGCCACCACCCACGATCACGATCTCGTCGGCGGAGTGGTCCGCAATGGCTTGCATGTGCTCGCAGGCGACCGCGGTCTTCAACGCTAGACCCTCGTAGACGGCCCGTGCCATTGCTGCGCGCGTCTGGGGTGGGGTCTGGCCGGTCTGATGGCAGAATTGGACGATGGCAGATTCCATATTCTGTGGGGCGTAGAAAATGGGGTCGTCAATGTCGAGAATAGTCTCCAGCGGCGGCCCGGAGTCGGCGAGGCGGTTGAAACAATCCCAGCTCAATTCGATGCCATCCCGAGCGCTCCACGCGCGTCGCAGAGCCTGGGCGGGCCAGCTTCCCATGATCACGGCGTGGAGATACACACCTTCACATCCCGCGATGTTGGTCAGCGCAGCCTCGTACGCTGCGTCTGACGTGATTGGGGTCCCACGCCCGATTCCAACCAACGTCCACGTGCCTGAGCTGATCAGGATGGGCTTGCGCTCGGGCTCGACCGGGGCGGCAGCGTAGGCCGAGGCAGTGTCGTGCGTGGCTGGGACAATGACTTGAAGCGGGTGGACTCCTACGCTCTCCGCCAGCTCAGTGTGGCACATCCCTAGGCGAGTCCCCGGCTGCACCAGGGGTGGCATTTTTCCCAACGGCAAGCGCAGGCGGGTGAAGATCTCATCGTGATAGCGCGCTTCCCCCGGCGCGCAGAGCTGCGTCGTGCTCATCCAGGTGTACTCGGCCGCTTTCTCGCCGCACAGATAGTAGTGAAGCAGGCTGTTGATCGGCATATAGGTAGCTGCCGTGGCCACGAGATCCGGCTCGTGGTGTGTGTACCAGTAGAGTTGGTTGAGCACGCAGAATGGCTCCGAACGGGTGCCGGTCAGGCGGAAGAGCTCGTGTCCTCCGACCTGCTGGAGGATCTCTTCGCGGGCTGCTGTCCAGCGCGCGTCGCGCCCTGTCCCAACCAATCCCAGCACGTCGCCAGAGGCATTGATCCACGTTCCGTCGCTCCCCCAGGTGTCCACGCCGAGGCTCCTGAGCTCCAGGTCCTCGCGTTGGGCGATCTTGCCCATTCCCTGGAGCAGTCCCTCGTATATCTGCCCCAGGTTCCAGCACAGGCGGCTCACCCTGTTCTGCTCTCCTTCGAGTCTCTGCCAGTATCGCTGCGGGCTGTGGGCAAAGCGATGGATCTCGATCAGACGAAGATGGTTCTCTTGCATGACGAGAGCGAAGACACGTCCTCCCGATGCCCCGCAGTCGAGGATCCCGATCGCCGCCTTTCTGGCCATACCTGCGCCTACTTTTGCACCCATTGGCGCCAGTATTCGACGGAGGCCCGCAGCCCGTCCAGGTGACTGTGCTCTTGGGGGTGGAAGGCGGATGTCCGGATCTCGAACGCGAGCATGATTTCCTGTGCTCCGGATTCCTCAATGGCCGCTATGACCTCCTCGCCCCGGATTATGCCTTGTTCGTTGTATTCCGGGGTGAATGGCCAGTGACGGCTGGCGCGCAGGTCCGTTTGCTGACAGTCGATGACGTCACACTGTTTCCCGTAGCGCCGGATCCAGGCCAGGTGGTCCGCCTCCTCGGCCGTGCCAGCCATGTTGCGGTGTCCCAGATCCAGGCAGATTCGCAGTGGGATCGCCATGTCTGCGCAGCGTTCGAGCACGTCGTCGTTCTCCGCGAAGGTAGCGCAGGTCTCCCGGGGAACGCTCGTCATCTCGTAGGCCAATGCGTCCAGGCCGGCCTCCGCGCCGAATTCCGCCAGCCGGTGGTACGCCGCGACTGCATCCTCCAGGATCGCGCTCCGAAGCTGGCGGTCGTTGTGGGAGCACACTGTCTGGATGGCGAAACAGGTGCCGAAGCTCTTGCCTCCCAGGTAGGCGGTCTGACGGATGGCCCGGCGGAAAAATCGCTCCGCCTCGCGCCGGCATCCCTCGTCCGGGTGCCCCAGGTAGTGCTGGTGGCCGTGGTGCCCACCAAAGCTGCAGTGGATCGTCACGCCGTGCCTCTTGCAGGCTGCGAGCGTCTCGTCGCACAACCGCTTCTGCAGATCCCAGGGCCAGTATGGGTCGATCAGGTCGACGTTGAACATCACGTGCCGTACGCCGAGATGGGCGCAGATTCTGGTCCATTCCTCAGGCTCGTCGTACCGGTTGGTGAAGCAGTTGCAGTTGAAGCCCAACAGTATTCTGGTCACAGTGTCTGCCTCTCAATGGCTCAAGGATTCACGACGACTTTGATGCATTGCCGGCTTTCCACGACATCGAACGCCGCGTGGATCTCCTCCAGCGGAAAGCGGTGAGTGATCAGTAGGTCCGGGTTGATTTCCCGCTCGGCCAGCAACCGCAGTGCCTCGCGGTTCGTCTCGGGTAGGGAGGAGGAAGCGCCACCCAGGAAGAACTCCTTGTAGTGCAGGGCGTTGGCATCCAATTGGATGACGTGATCGTCCGGGGGTAGCCCGCCGAAGAAGTTGATGCGGCCCCGGTTGGCCACCAACTGGGTCGCCGTCTCCTGGGCGTCGCGCGAGGGGGCCGCGACGTAGATCACGTCCGCCCCTTCGCCGTTCGTTTCCTCCATGACCGCTTCCCGCAGATCCTCATCGGACGAGGCGACGGTGCGGTCGATCGGGAAGCGCTCCCGCGCCAGGTCCAGCCGATACCGGCTGCGCTGGGTGACGATGACCTTGCGGGCACCGCTCAGGCGTGCCAGTTGCGAGTGGATGATGCCCGCAGGGCCGCAACCGATGACGAGCACGACGTCACCCTCGTGCACGGGCGTATTGCGTTGGCCGTTCAGGCAGCAGGCCACGATCTCCGACATAGAGGCCTGGTCGAAGGTCAGTTCCTCCGGGATTGGGTTGACGAACCCCAGCCGGAAGATGTTTTCGGGTACGGCGAGGGTCTCTGCGAACCCGCCGTTGACTTTGTAACCCAGCGAGGGGAAGGGGTTTGTGCACACGTTGGGCTGGCCGCTGCGGCACATGCGGCATGCTCCGCAGCCATGCCCTGGGGCGACGCATACCCGGTCGCCCTCCCGGACGCCGCTCACCCCCGGTGCGACGGCGTCGACGACGCCGGCTATCTCGTGACCCACGATGACGGGGTAGCTGGCGCGGTGATCCCCTCGCCGGTAGATGCGCTTGTCCGTGCCGCAGATCCCGCAGGCTCGCACCTGGACGCGGATGGACCCCGCGGGTACGTCTGGGACGGGCACGTCTTCGAGGCGCAGTTCGTTCTTGCCGTAGACGACGGCAGCTCTCATGAAACGCTCTCCTTTGGACTTGATCTCTCCATGTCAATTATCACCTTGCAGTAGTAGATGCTCCGCTCTGCCATGGCCTGGATCATATCCGGCGCTTCGTCCAGGCTGATGTGATGGGTGATAAGCTGTTGCAGGGGAAATCGTCCCTGGCGGAGCATCTCTCGCAGGAAATCCTCTTCCCCGTTTACGTTGTACCCCCAGCAGCAGCGGACGTCGATTTCCTTGCGCATCATGCGCTCGAAGATCGGCAGTGGGATGACCGTGTCGCCGGTGTCCCGCCCGACGATGGCAATCGTCCCGTTGTCTTTCGTTTTCTCGATGGCTGCGATGAGGGCTGAGCTAGCTCCGGCTGCCTCCACTGTCACGTCGAACGCTGGGAGAGAGGCACTGTCAAGGGCCGCTGGATCGGTCACTTTCTCGAATCCCGCCCGCCGGGCAACGTCGAGGCTCTCGGGACGCACGTCGGCCATCACGACCTGTCCTGCGCCGAAGACCTTGAGCCATAGTCCGATCAGGAGGCCGATGGTGCCAGCGCCGAAGACGAGCGCGCGCTGCCCCGCCGTGAAGCCAGACCGGCGCACCACGTGTAGTGCCACCGCCAGTGGCTCCAGGAACGCGCCGCAGCACAGGTCGGCTTCGGTGGGCAGACGGAAGAGATTCTGCTCGGGCACGAGGCAGTATTCGGCGAAGCCGCCATCGTTGCGCGACCCCAGAAACTGGTACTGTTGGCAATGGAATGGTTCGTGCCGGTCACAGGCCGGGCAGTCCCCGCAGGGGATGATGGGCAGGATCGCCACACGCTCGCCACGACGGTATTGTTTGGACCCTGGCGCGGGCGTTTCGATTACGCCCGCGAACTCGTGCCCCAGGATGATAGGGTGGTGGTAGGATCCCGTGGCGACGAAGCGGGGCAGGTCCGAGCCGCAGATGCCTGCGTGGGTAACCTGGACGCGTGCCCAACCTGGCCTGATCTGTGGGGTGGGCCAGTCGTGCTCGACGTTGAAGTGCCCAGGTCCGTGAAGGACTAATGCTTTCATGGTGTGAAGACTCCATTTAGTTTGAGACGGGATTCGGCTTTCGTCTCGTCGACTGTTTTCAGATGCGCGCCCGCGGATTGTTCAGCAGCTCTCGTCTTCGCTTGACGTAATACAGGTACGTGTCGAAGGACACGTCGGGAGGGACGAAGTGGTCGAGAAACGGGATGTACCCTCCCTCCTGCACCAGCGGCTGGATGCGGCGCAGTTCGGCGTCGACACCTTCGCAACCGGTGGCGATGATTCGCTTGTCCATGCCGCCCATCAGTGCGCAGCGGGGAAAATCCTTTCGCAGCACCAGCGGGTCGGCCCCGGCGGCGATTTCGCAGGGGTACGTGCCATCAATGCCGACGTCCCTGTAGATGGGCACCAAGTCGTTCACGCGCCCGTCGCAGTCGACCATCACGACCTTCACGCCTCCTCGTCGCAGGAAGGCAACCAGTTCCTCGTACGCCGGCTGCATAAACTCGCGCACCATGCGGGGCGAGATCAGGGGAGCGGTCTTATAGGCCATGTCCTCCCATATCTGGACGAAGTCGAGCGCTCCTGTGTCCAACACCCGGACCAGCAGGTCTTTTCCGAACTGCACACGGTCGGCGATGATGCGCTGCACGAGCGCCGGTTGGTCGTAGAATGCCATACACCAGTTTTCCAGGCCCATCAACCCACGTGGGAAGCCGAAGAACCCCTCGAAGTTCAGTCCGATGATCTCGCCGCGCTCGCGGCGCCAGTGCAGATCCTCATCGAAGTCATCGGCGTAGCGTCCGGCATCTTGGCCGTTCAGTTGGGGCAGCAGCGCCTCGTAATCGGCCTCGTTTTCGACCGGGAAGCGGATGTAGTGGGGTATGCTCTTGAAGTGTTTGCGCTGGCGCAGTGTGACGCCCATCTCGTCGCGGATGATTTGATGCTCTTCGGATTCCTCCAGGATCTTGACCTCGAAGGGCGGATAGATGCGATCGTTGATGGGCAGCCAGTTGAGGTTGTAGCTGCGGTCCAGCCCCAGGTAATCCTCCAGGTGGCGCAGTGACGTGACCCACCGAGGCAGTCCCTCGTGGTGCCAGCGTTCGGGTGTCTCATCCCACAGCCCCATCTCCATCAGGGGCACGCGGTCGACCGGCTCAAATCGCATGCACGCCAGGAATCGCTCTCGTTGGCTGAAAGTCATGATATACGCTCGATCTCCTCCCGCGCGATCCGGGTCCAGGTCTCCAGCCGGGCTGGCTCATACTCGATGGTGAACGTGTCCTTGTGGACGATCTCCAGGACACAACCCTGCGCCACTTGCAAGGTCCTGCGGATGTAAGTCCGGATCGTCTGGGGGTCAAACCGGCCAACGATCATGGCAGGGTTGGGTTTCCACGAGTATATGATCCTGTCTTGCAGTCTCTCGGCTGCTACCTCGATGTCACACCAGGGGCTGACTGAGACCCGGCGCAGGCGCGGAATCTGCTCCAACATAGCGAACTTGTGCGTGTATGGCTCACAGCAACCGTAGGCATTGAGTCCGAATTGCTCCAGCAGACGCAGTTGGTAGCGCAGCACGAACTCCTCGTGCTGCGCCGGACCGACCAGGGATAGTTCCTGGGCCACACCGAAACCCCACAGGTCGGAGAGGCGGACGTGGTGGCCGTCGAAGCCGGACGAGGGCAGTTCGTAGGTATACCCAATACCCCCTGAGTCGGTGTAGTGATGGCCGTTGTTCAGGGCGAGATATCCACCCTGTTCCAGGTACTGGGCTCCCTTGAGTATTCCTTCTGCGATGAACTCCATCAGCCGGTGCAGCCACGCGGGGTTGTCGTACATGTCCAGCATCACTTGTTCGATGCCCCGCAGCGCAGCGGCCTCACCGATCAGATTGACTTGCGGGATGGGGCAGTGGATGCGGACCGGGAGTATGTCGCCAAGAACCTCGCCCGTCGCTTCCACGGCCCGCTGAGTTCGTGCCTCATCGACCTCTACGATGGGATGTGTAAGGCGGTCGATATCGCTACGTGACTTGATCGGCGGTTCGTACTTCCACGCTCCTTTTCCATGTTCGGATGTCACAGTCTGGGGCTCCAGCCCCCATCCGCTCCAACTGACGGCCCGCGTGATGGTCAGGGTGGGCTCGATCACGAAGTCGTCTGCCAGCTTGATATCGCGGTAGATGAGATGTCTGAGATACCATTCCCACTGTCGCCAGAAGGGATCTGTCAGTTCCAGTTGATCCTCTCCGATGATCTCGGCCCATGCGTCTTCGGGGAAGACGAGCAACATCGGCCGAACCGGTTCCAGCCGATTGTGCCGGTACCACAGCTCCCGCTTCTCAACTTGCCTGCGCTCGCCCGCAATTTCGGCCACTTGCTGGGCCAAACTGCGCAGCTTCTCTCGCTCGGCGTGGGTCAGGGAACCGGGCTCTGCGCCGTGAGCGATATTGGGGAGATACCCGGCAGTAGGGTGGAGCGTTGTAGGCATCATGAGACGGTGATGGGGCGGATTCCAAGTGCCCGGCAGCTCTCCAACAGGTGGGGCACGTAGTCTCCGTAGACCATGTGCAGGTGGTTGGATCGCAATTCCTGGGCAAAAGCGCGGGCGTCGTCGTCCAGCTTGACGAAGGAGTGAGGCGAGAAGCCCCAGTGGGTCTCCTCCAGTTTTTCCCGCGGTTCGTGCAGGCACTCACCTCCGGCGATGAGCATAACGTACTCGCCAGCGATCCGTGTCAGGCGAGCGATGGTCACACGGCCCGGCTTGGATATGTGCTGGGGGCAGGCGCCTCCCATTTTCCACTCGTACTCCTGGAAGCCGTGTTCCACCCAGTGGACGTCCTTTCTGCTGGTGGCGAACTGGGTGGCCTGGGATCCGCAGTTGGAGATCCACACTTGCCCGTGCTCCAGGTTGACGTGCCGGACGTCGCCGAAAAGGACGGGCGCGCCGGTCAGGTGCTTGAGGATCTGCATAGTCAGCGCGCCGTTTGAGTCCGACTCGCATGCGCAGCAGATGGCCTCCTTCTCGCCCTCGGCGTCGTTGGTATCGTTGAGGAGCGCAATGGCGTAGCAGAACGTGGTGTAGCTACCCGGCATCTCCGGCAGGCAGCGCACCGACACGAAATCGAACCCGCGGCTGGCGATGATCTCTCTTGAAGCGACGTACAGCTTGATAGCTGCGCGCATCACGTCCTCGTTGACCGCGATACAGCCAAACGTCTTCCGGGTCCAGTCCAGATGGTGCTCCACGGCGCTGTCAGGCAACGCCTTGGCTTTCTCTACCACTGCGAGTTGATCCCACGAGGCGACCTCCACGCCGAAGTGGCGGCGCCAGTAGTTGGAGTCGACGGCCGCCGTGTACATACCAAGCGATCGCGACCCCATCAGCCCATAGGTCTGGCCCCGCAGACGCGTGCCCGCGGCCGCGCCCAGGCAGTGTACCTCTAGTTCCGCGCGCACGACGGGGTCGTCCATCTCGCCGTATACAAATGAGTTCGTCACGCCCGCCTCGTCGAGCGAACCGCGGCACACGCTGGCGCCGACGATACCCACGTATTGCACGTCCGTGTCGGTCCAGATGATCGTCGGTACTCCACACTCGGTAGCCGCCGCGACGGCGCTTGAGCCGTAGCTCCACATCCCCACATATATCACCAGCACCTGCGCGCCCTGCTCCCGCAATAGCCGGCCGTGCCGGGCGGCCTGATGGTGGGTGGTAGTGAGCTCGCCCGGGTCCACGACCTGTGCGCCGAACGACTCCAACACCGCACGAGCCTGGGCCAGTCGATCGCGTGCCCGCTCCTGTACTTCCTCTCCCCACGTGTCGCTCAACTCGGGGGATAGGAGCGAGATCAGGCCGATCGTTAAACCAGTGTTCTTGATCATGTTTGTATGTTCTCCCCTTTGCATACTTCTTTGTAAGTTTCTACAAGTATTCCAGCGCCACCATGGCGAACGTCTCTAGCCGTGGCACGACGAAATCGACGAAGCCGTCCTTGAGTTCGTGCTCCAGTTCTGTTCCTGCTGGGAGCAGGATCAAACGCTTGACGTCCCTGTCGCCCACGCAGACCCGGACCTTGATGCCGTCGATGGGTATGTTGGGCAGTTCTTTCTGGAAGTTGACCAGGTTGACGATCAACCGCTGTTTGTCCTCCTGGCGGGACACGGTGATCTCGACCGGCTTGGGGGCGTCGGCCTCGACAGACAGCGGCCCAGCCAGCAGCCGGATGAGGTTGACGAATATGTCGCGGTGGAGGTCCGTGTTCTCAAGTGCCCCGGCGACGTACATGGCCTGGCCCGCACCGAAGCGGTTGAGCACGATGGCGGGGTGGTTTGTGGGGACGCCCGGGGGATTGCTGTGGATGGAGGCGAAGCGAATTGGATCTGCAGGGTCGGTGTATGGCAGCACCAGTTGGCCCAAGACCCTGGCGCCTGGGTGCGCGACAACCTGCATCTGAGTGTCCGGCAGCGCCAGCGGGTATTTTTGAGAATATCCGAAGAACAGTTCTTCTGCTCCGTCTGCCGGGGCGACGTAGGTGAAGTCCTCCTGTGTTTCGCCCAGGTAGGAGACCCCGAAGATGTCGGCCAAGAGAAAGTCGCTTCTCCTCCTGCCGTCCTTGGTAGTCAAGGATGTGTACTTGCTGGCGTACAGGCATCCGCCCGCACGTACGTATTCCCGAAATGCCTCCACTTCCTCTTCGTCCATCATCAGGACATTCGGCAGCACCACGACCCGGTGCCGCGAAAGGTCGGCCAGGTTTCTCTTCGTGATCACCCCGAATGGCATATGCGCGTGTATGAGCGACTGGCAGGCGTTCAAGGCGCCATCGACGTGGGGCATCCGGGTGGACAGGTCCGGGGCGTCGGCCGCTTTCCCGTCGTCGGCGGGGTCGAACTTCGACTCCGTGCTCAAGTACACGCCTACATCCTGGCACAGGTCCCCACCCAGGTAGGGTTCGTAGACCTGGGTCTCTTCGAAGATCCCTCCCATCCGTTCATAGACGGCGTCGTTCAACGTGCCCACCGGGTCGATGGCGTCGATGAAGACGAAGGCTCCGCCGTCAGCCATCGAGGCGCACACCTTATTCTTCAAGAGCGCGGCAGATTTCATCGCAGTGTGATTCGTGAGGTCCACACACGAGGTGGTCTCGAATCCGTAGGGCAATCCCTCGCTCAGGTTGTGAAAGAGCTTGCGCACGAAGGATCCCTGTAGACTATCTCCGTAGAAATCGCCCTGCAGGAAGTCGTTCTGCCGGGCCATGCGCTCGGTGACTCCCAGGAGCCAGCTCTGTACGTAGGTCGACGACTGGTGTTCCACGGTGACATCGGGCTTGACCCGCCTGACCGCGGAGGTCAGGAGAGCGGCAAACTCTACCAGCCAATCCTCTCGCTTTCGCTGGAAGCTGGTCCAGTGGGGGTCCTCCCAGTTGACGATCTGGGGCAGCTCGCCGCCAACCTCTTCGTCGAAGCGGCTCTGGCAGTGGGGGCAGTAGCACACACATGGCCAGAACGTCATGTCGAGCCGGATGCCCTCAAACTCGAAGTTCTCGCATATTTCCTCGACCATCGCGACGGCGTAGTTGCGGTAGGGCGAGTTGGGGCAACAGACTCCCTTTCGCGCACGATCCGCCGCGCCCTCGCCGCTGGCCGTGATGATGCGCCATTCGGGGTGGTTTCGATATGCCCAGGTGTCGAAGATCAAGCTGTAATACACTACCACCTGGATGTCGTTCTGGTGGCATAGATCGATTACCTCGCCCAGGATGTTTCGGCCCTTGAGCCCTTTGTGCATCGGCCCGATCTTGGACGGATAGTTGCACAGGCCTACGTGGGAGTGGGCGTACACGACCGCTGACTTTGCCTGGGACAATGTCAGCATCCGTACGTAGGCTTCGGAATCAAACTCCGATAGGAATGCATCATTCCAATCCGGGATGTGCATATCGACGACATTGCGGCGGTAGACCTTTTGATACCACTTGCTCTGCATTTGTTGTTCTCCCATATCCTATTCCCACCTGGTGCATATGCTGCTCAATGATGACCTACCGTTTGTCTCTTGACCGTCACCTATAAGAGCCAAGCGTGGCACCCTTGATGATGTTTCTATGGAATATCAGATAAAACACAATCAGTGGAATGGTCGCGATGGACAGACCGGCGAACATCAGTCCCCATCGAATGATCCCGTACTGTGCGCTGTACCCCAGCAGTCCTACCGCCAAGGTGCGCACCTTGTTCTCCCACAGGACAATGATCGCCAGAAGTATCTCATTCCACATACCGATGAAATTCACGATCGCAATTGTTGAGACCGCTCCCTTGGCGATGGGCATGGCGATGTACCAGAATGTGCCGAGGCGCGTGCAGCCATCGATGAGTGCAGAATCCTCCAACTCTGAGGGGAACGTAGTGAAGTAGGCCTGCAGCACCAGGATGGAGAAGGGCAGATTCGACGTCACGTAGAGCAGGATCAACCCGACGAAAGAATTGATCAGTCCGAAGGCTTTGAGTTCGTGATACAGGGGCACGATCAGCGCGTGCATCGGCACGGCGATCAGAGACAATAAGACGAAGAATAGAGCCCGTCGGCCGAAGAAGTCGAAGCGCCCGAAGGCATATCCGGCCAGCGTTGCAACAATGACCAGAATAAGCAAGCTGATTGAGACAATAAGTGCACTGTTCCGAAAGTAGACGCCCAGTGTGACGCCGGTGTCCTCACCGTTCCACGCAGCGGGGTAGTTCTCGAAATGGGGTGGCCACGTGAGTTTCAGTGGATACCGGACCACGTCAATGTCGGTTTTCAGGGACATGGCGTACATCCACATCAAAGGGAGTAGCTGGTTGATGGACCAGATGATGAGCAGGAGAACGACGCAAGCTTGCCCGGGGTGCTCAGCGATCCAGTTTCGTCTTCTTTGCATAGTATTGCTTCCTTTTCAGCCCTGAACTCTTGCACTGCCACAGGTTAATACTCGAACTCTTGCTGGCCAATTCGTCCCTGCCGAATGTACAGGTACGAGAATATCAGAACGATCACAAGCAGGACAAAAGCAGTCGCCGAAGCGGTGCCAAAGCGGAGGAACCAGAATCCTTCGTTATACAGATAGTAAGTGAGCACTTGGGATGCCTCACCTGGGCCTCCCTTGGTCATCGTGAAAACGATATCGAATACCTTGAAAGAGAATATCGTTTGCAGCATAGTGATTGTGACGAGGACCGGTTTGATCAGAGGAAGGGTGATGTACCACAGTCGTTTGACCTGAGAAACGCCGTCAAGTGCTGCCGCCTCGTACAGTTCTGTGGGGATGCCCTCCATAGCTGCGTACAGGAATATCATGGGGAAGCCGGCGTATTTCCAGATGTCGATTCCGCTCAACACCCACATCACCCACCGGGAGTCGCCCAGCAAGGACGGTAGCTCTGCGCCGAACAGCTCCAGGGTAACGGCCAGTGGCCCTGAATTGGGGTTCAGGATCGTGCCCCACAGGATACCTATGGCCGTCATGGGCAGGATCACGTTGAGGTAGAAGATGGCACGAAAGACTCGCCACCCCCGCACCTCCATGTGCAATGCAGCGGCCAGCAGGAATCCCAGCGCAATCTTGGCCACCGTCGTGACCACTGTAAACAGGACTGTATTCTTGAGGGCGTTGTAGAACTTCGGGTCTTGGAAGATCACGAGGAAGTTTTCGAGTCCCACGTACTGGCGTGTCGAGAGACCGTCCCATTTGAACAAGCTGAGCCACAGCCCGTCCAGCAGTGGGTAGGCCATGAAGAGCACGAGGAACACGAACGCTGGCAGAACGAAAAGATAGGCGACGCCATTCCGCCGCCAGCCGCGACGTAGTCGAAGACGCCAATCCGATGACGCGTTTGAATTCACTGTCTTCGTTTCTGACATACTCCCAACCTTTGTGGATGATGCATACGTCTGTTTCGGCACAATCAAAATGAACTTGGAGGCAGCCCCGCGCTGGATGGGGCGGCAGGGCTGCCTCTCTACAGAGCGACGGTCGTGAGACGCGACTACGCCTCGCCTGCTCGGAACTTCGCGGCCAGTTCGTCGAATTCAGCCACGACCTCGGCGGGTGTCTTCTGGCCGTCGATGACGGCCTGCCCATTGTCACGCAGCAGGGCGTACAACTCGGCTGGCCAGAAGGTGACGATTTCGTCGGTGACGGGGTAATCGCCGCTCCCAAACAGTTCTGCGGCTTTGCCCGTCATCGGATCGGCGAAGCCCTCCATGTCGGCGGCCGTGATCTCTGTGCTGATTGGCATGCTGCCCACCTGGGCGACGATTCTCTGACCATCCTTGCTCAGGACAAAGTCGAAGAACGCTGCCACTTCGTCCTTCACCTCTGAGTATGCAGATAGCATGAATTCGTCGGCGTAGGAGGCCGTGAGTGGAGTGGGGATATCCGCTTTGACCTGTGGGAACAGGAAGAAGTCCAGGTCTTCGCCCAGGCCCTCCCGCATCACGGAAATCGCCCACACGCCTGTCTCGTAGGCCAGGGCTTCGCCGTTCAGGAAGAGCCCTTGGGCGGCGGCGTCGTCCATATCCAGCACACCCTTGGCCCATACGCCCTTTGTCTCCATGTCGCGCATGATCTGGAAAGCTTCCTCGAAGCCCGGGTAGTCCGCCATGAAGTACTCTTCTTCATCGAAATTGAGGATCTTCTCATAGTCTTCCAGGGGCGTCGTCCGGGTCGCGATGCACTGATACATGTGGAAGCCCGGCCATCCATTCCGATTGCCCATAGCGAGAGGTTCCACCCCATTTTCGCGACAGACATCGGCCCAGGCGTACAATTCCTCCAGGCTCGTCGGCGCCTCAAGCCCCAGTTCGGACATCAGCGATCTATTGTACCACATGAGCGGTGTGGTGACGGAGGCCACCGAGAAGTGGTACATTTGGCCCTCGTACTCGTGCGTGTGCAGATGGTCGGGAAGCTGGTCCCACCATCCGTACTGCTCGTAGTAGTCATCCAGAGGCACGATCGCTCCGGCCTGGGCCAGCTTGTCGGTCAGTCCGGAACCGAAGTTGATATAGGCGAAATCCGGTGCACCCGGACTGGTCATGATCGTAAGCTCTGTGGCTCGCTTCTGCTCCACCTCGATGACGTTGATGTCAAACTCTACGTTGGGGTTGATCTCCCTGTATGCTTCGATGCAGTCTCGCAAGTAGACGTCCATGTTCCCTGGAGACCACATCGTCTTGATCGTGACAGGCTCGGCTGCTGGTGCGGCCTCCACGGTCGCCTCAACCACCGGCTCAGCGGTCGCCTCGACCACTGGCTTGGCGGTCGGATCGGGCGAGGTCTCTGGTGTGGGTGTGGCCTTGGGTGCGCAGGCTGCCAGCATCGCTCCGGCGGTTCCCATCCCCATGAGCTTGAGCATCTGACGACGTGAGATGCGCGTGTGGGCCAAGTTTTTCTTGTCTTCCATCCTTTCATCCTCCCTGTTTTATTGAGGTCCCTGGGTGAAGGGACGTATGTGCCTGGCACTTGCGCCGGGCATATCCAGCCAAATCGCAGAACGACTTGCTCTTAACTTCAGATGCAACGCATTTGAGAACGTATGATCGTATCGGTACCTCCTTTCTGCTGTAAGTTCAAGTTCTTGTCTCCAAGGACTGGGGCTGGTCTCGTCGGACCGTTTCCACGGTCAGCGCCGGGCGCAGCCTGTTCGTGACCACCCTATTGGACGTGTGTCATCGCCGTCTCGATCGCGGCGCGGACGTTTTCGTCGGGCGTGTCGTGATCCAGGTCTGGAATGGAAATCGAGAAGCGACCCAGATCCGGCACGCTGGCGACCAGTTCGCGTATGTGCTGGGCGACCTCTTTCGGTTGGGCATCGCGCATCAGCGTAGCGCTGACGATCAACTGGCAGTGTGCCTCCTTGAACGTGCGCTGGGCGAGCCGCACGTCGCTACCAGTGCCGAGTTCCAGCCACGTTACCGTGGGCAACTGGCGATAGACCGGTAGGTAGCGGTCGGCCACGCCGCAGTGATGGATCGCATAGTGCGAGCAGAGACGGGTCGCGTGCTCGTACAGTTCGAACTCGTAGGGCAGCAGCCAGCGTCGAAAGTGCGACGGACTGACCATAATGGCGGTGCAATTGGCGTGCGTGACCGGGTCGGGCAGGGAACCGACGTTCGACATGAAGTCCACCGAGGCATGGATCGCCGTGGCTGCAATCTGGAGCAAATGATGGGCTAGATCGGGTGTATCGTGATAAGCGATGAAGAAGTCGGTTCCGCCCAGAAGCACCGCAACGTTTTGAACGCCCTGCAGGTTCCACGTCGGAAAGACCGGTTCATCATACCGGCTGGACAAGTACTGTGCCTGGGCGATGAGCTCGCGTACTGGGAATTGTTCTACCCAATCCTCCCGCAGCGCGATGGACGCCAGCCGATGCTCGGGCAGGTGATATGACCACGGGTAGTTGTCGCTGGGGTAGCTCACTTCGCAGCCAAGGATAGCAGGGATGGAAGCGTTCTGCAGGTCAAACAGCGCTAGTTGTGGCCCAGGATCTCTGTCTCCGAGACCCACGTCGCCGAAACAGTCGAAGAGTAGGCGGACCATCTCAGTCAGAGTGGCGACGCGGTAGTCGGCATCCGTCACCCACCGTTCGCCAAATTCAATGCCATAGCGCTGATGCCACCAGGAGGGTAGGAAGTTCACGCTCAACGGCACCACAGTTGGTACAGTCACATTGTTCAGAGGTCCCCACCACATATGACCTATCTCCTAACCGACAGACGGGAGGGCTGTGCCCTTTGTGGGATGAGGCTCATCGAGAATGTGGGTTTCACGCATTCCTCCCCGCATTATGGGCGGTTGAGCCCCGGGCGATCAGCGCTGTCGGAAGCACGACACGCCGGATGGGTGCGCTGGCATCGGGTGTTTCGATCAGCATTTGTGTGCCGATACGACCCAGCTCCCGAGTGGGGACGTGGACCGTCGTCAGTGGGGGCGAGACGTAGGCCGAGAAGGGAATGTCGTCCATACCCACAATGGACACGTCGTGTGGTACCCGTAGTTCCAGTTCTGCGGCCGCTTGTAGCGCACCCAGGGCCATCATATCGTTGGCCAGTACAAGTCCCGTCGGCGGTTCGGGGAGCTGTAGAAGTTGGAGCGCACACCGATAGCCGCTCTCGGTCAGGAAGTCACCGGCCAGTTGGTAGTCGGGATCGCTGGGAACCCGGGCCTCAGCCAGTGCCAGATGGTACCCCTCCTCACGCAATGTGGTTGAGGAGCGGTCCGGGATGCCACCGACGTAGCCGATGCGGCGATGTCCCAACTCCAGCAGGTGGTGGGTGGCTTGGTACCCGGCGGTCTTCCAGTCGAAATCGACCAGGCCGATGGCGTTCTCGGGCGGGGTTTGACCATGGTCCATGATTACCAGCGGCGTATCCCCGAACGCCAGCTCCGCAAACATTCCCTCCGGCAAGGGCTGTGCGGCGAGGAATATGCCGTCCACCCATTGGCGGACCAGGGTGTCCACGTGCGTTGGGACATCGTGCCCGTCGTAGGCGGCGCTGGCCATCACCAGGCTGCAGCCCAGATCCGGAGCTGCCTCGCTGGCGCCCTGCACCAGCTCGCCAAAGAATGGGTTGGAGACACTCGATACGATGATCCCAATCGTCCGGGTGCGCCGGGTCGCGAGACTTCGGGCGACGGCACTGGGACGGTAGTCGTGTTTGCGGATGACCTCGAGCACCCGTTCACGGGTCTCTTTGGAAACACACGACGGATTGTTGAGCACATTGGAGACCGTGCCCACCGACACGCCAGCTTCGTGGGCGATTTGACGGATGGTTGGCATAGCTGTCCTCACAGGTTTTGAATCGGTTCAAAAGCAACTTAAAAAAAGCAAGCTAACCTCAAGCTGAATCTCGGTGTCTGTGATTTTGAACCGGTTCAATATTCAAAGTAGAAGCCGTTATCTTTCGAAACGCGGTGTGAAAGCGCCGGGAAACCGGTTTGCCATTCGGCAGAGGTGATCAGACCGCCGCGATCGGACACGGCAAGGCCAGAAAGGGATCTCTCAGTTTTGAACCGGTTCAAGTATAGCACAGCTTGGACGATTTGTCAATAGCCTACACGTGCGAATTGCGATTTTTTCCTCCAAATATATTGTGCCCCACAGGCCTGACGAGTACCACTTTCCCGAATGGTTGATCGGGTATCTGGCAGATGTTGGAGTATTTTTGAACTTGCGTCGTGTGTCCCTGGTTCGGTTGCTCTCGCTCTCGGGAAGGTGTTCTTTGTCCAACTCCACATCATGTGCTACAATATTATTTCGCCTTGACGAAGGGCGAGCGGAATGCTACAATGACAAGAACAAATGTTCGATGTGGAGTAGGAGTGGGTGTTGATTCAGGATAAGATCGTCGTTCGGGGTGCACGAGAGCACAATTTAAAAAACATCACCGTCGAGATCCCACGCGACAGGCTGGTCGTTGTCACGGGCATCTCGGGGTCCGGTAAGTCGTCGCTGGCGTTTGACACCATCTACGCCGAGGGGCAACGGCGCTACGTCGAGAGCCTGTCGGCTTACGCCCGCCAGTTCCTGGGGCAGATGGAGAAGCCTGACGTGGATCAGATCGAAGGGCTGTCGCCGTCCATCTCGATCGACCAGCGGGGCGCGTCACACAATCCACGCTCGACGGTCGGCACCGTCACCGAGATCTACGACTACCTGCGGCTCCTGTATGCCCGCGTCGGTGTGCCGCATTGCCCAAACTGTGGTCGACCGGTCACCAAGCAGTCGTCCGACCAGATCGTGGATGCCGTGTTGGCGATGCCGCCCAGCACCCGCTTCCAGGTGTTGTCGCCGCTGGTCAAGGACCGTAAGGGGCACCACCGGGCGGTGTTCGAGGACGTGCGCAAGGCGGGGTTTGTCCGGGTGCGCGTCGACGGTACCGTGCGCGACGTGGACGAGGAGATTGAGCTGGATCGGTACAAGATGCACACGATTGAGGCGGTGGTCGACCGACTGGTGATACCTGAATCGTCGGATGATGCCGTAGACGGTTTCCGCTCACGCCTCACCGACTCGGTCGAGACCGCGCTCCAAATGGGCGACGGGGTGGTGATCATCAACGACGTCTCGACCGATCCAGCGCAGGACCACATGTACTCGGAGCATCTGGCCTGCCCTGTCTGCGGCATCAGCCTGCCCGAGATCGAGCCGCGCACCTTCTCATTCAACAGCCCCCACGGCGCCTGCCCTGAGTGCCAGGGGTTGGGGACACGGATGGAGCTCGACCCTGAGCTGGTCGTGCCCAACCCCGACCAGAGCATCGAAGATGGGGCTATCGAGGGCTGGAACGTCCGGGATCAGGATGGTTACTATTGGCAGTTGCTCAAGGCCGCTTGTGATCACTTCGACATCCCGATGGATGTGCCGTGGGGCGAGCTGAACCAGGCACAGCAGCACATTCTCCTTCACGGCAGCGGTGATGACCGGATTCGCGTCCGCTACGTCAGCCGGGACGGGCGCCACAACTCGTACTTGACTCGCTTCGAGGGGGTCATCTCGAATTTGCAGCGTCGTTATCGGGAGACCAGCTCCGACTATATGCGGAGCAAGATCGAGGAGTTCATGACGCGCCGTCCTTGCCCGGTATGCCACGGCGCGCGGCTGCGGCCGGAGGCCCTGTCCGTCACGGTGGCGGATAAGGCGATCAGCGAAATCACGAGTTGGCCGGTGGTACGATTGCTGGCGTGGGTTGACGATCTGTCTGGTTTCAAGTTTTCTGAAACCTCGAAATCTGAAGCCCCGGGGCCTGAGACCATTCCCCCTGGCTCTCCCCTCACCGCTCAAGAGTGGCTCATCGCCCGGCGTATCCTCAAGGAGGTCCGCGCCCGGCTGGGGTTCATGGTTGACGTGGGGCTTGACTACCTGACGCTGGATCGCACCGCAGCTACGCTGGCGGGTGGGGAGGCGCAGCGGATCCGGCTGGCGACGCAGATTGGTTCGCAACTGATGGGCGTGCTCTACGTTTTGGACGAGCCGAGCATCGGCCTGCACCAACGGGACAATGCGCGCCTGATCCGCACGTTGCTGGGGATGCGCGATCTGGGCAACACGCTCATCGTCGTCGAGCACGACGAGGCGACGATCCGCGCCGCCGACTGGATCATTGACCTGGGACCCGGGGCCGGGGAGCACGGCGGTGAGGTGGTGTGCTTCGGCACGGTCGAGGACATGATCGCGTGTCCGGAGAGCCAGACCGGCGCGTATCTCTCCGGTCGCAAGTCGATCACTATGCCCGCCCAGCGTCGCCAGGGCAACGGCGATTGGCTCGTCGTCCGGGGCGCTCGCGAGCACAATCTGAAGAACGTCGATGTGAAGATCCCGCTGGGGAAGTTCGTCTGCATCACCGGTGTCTCTGGCTCTGGCAAATCGACGTTGCTGGTCGAGGTCACGTATCTGCGGTTGGCGCAGATCTTGCACAAGGCGCGGGAGCGGGCTGGCGAGCACGATGACATTGAGGGAGTCGAGCTGCTCGACAAGGTGATCAACATCGACCAGTCCCCGATCGGGCGCACGCCGCGCTCCAATCCGGCCACCTATACCAACCTCTTCACCCCTATCCGCGAGCTGTTCGCCGCATTGCCCGAATCGAAGATCCGGGGCTACCGGCCGGGCCGCTTTTCGTTCAACGTCAAGGGGGGACGGTGCGAGGCTTGTCGGGGGCACGGGACGCTGCGCATTGAGATGCAGTTCCTGCCCGACATTTACGTCCCTTGTGACGTCTGCGGCGGCCGGCGTTACAACCGGGAGACGCTGCAGGTGCGGTACAAGGGGAAGAGCATCGCAGAGGTGCTGGACCTGACGGTGAGTGAGGCGATGGAATTCTTCGCCAACATCCCTGCGATCCAGAAGAAACTCAAGACGCTGCAGGACGTGGGACTGGGGTACATTCGGCTCGGACAGCCCGCGCCGACGCTTTCGGGCGGCGAGGCGCAGCGGGTGAAGCTATCGCGCGAGCTGAGCAAGCGGGCGACTGGCCAGACGCTGTACGTTCTGGACGAGCCGAGCGTGGGGCTGCACGCCGCCGACGTGGACAAGCTGATCTCCGTGCTCAACCGGCTGGTCGATGCGGGCAACACCGTCGTTATCATCGAGCATCACCCAGACATCATCAAGGTGGCCGACTGGATCATCGACCTGGGGCCAGAGGGGGGCGACGCCGGGGGTGAGATCGTGGCCGCGGGCACGCCAGAGGATGTGGCGCAGGTCGATGCGAGCTACACAGGGCAGTTTCTCAGGCGGATTCTGGACCCGGAACCTGCCACCGAATGATGAGAATTGGAAAGATGACCACCTAACCGAAGCTCACCATCTGGGCGAGCAGGATGCTCGCGATCCGCGCCCTGGCGACGGTCATTGGCCAGCACCTTCGCGTGCTTCCTCCAGATGCTCCACGATTTCCTTGTAAACCACCTCACCATCGACCGTCGCCAGGGCGGCTGCTTCCTCCAGCATTTCTACTGCTTCCTCGTATCGCTCTTGCTGGATATAGACCCAGCCCAGCGTATGGAGGTAGCGCGCCTTCTCGAAATCGCCCTTCGCTCCTTCGACTGCCCGCCGGGCCATTTGTTCGGCCTGGCCCAGTTGGTCCCGCCGGTACCAGGCGTACAGCCACGCTTGCCCGTTCAGGGCCACCGGGTCGTATGGCGCGACGTCCAATGCGCTGGCGATGTCGGCCTGTGCCGCGTCCAGGTCGCCTTCTTCTGCCCAGACCATGGCCCGACCGACGTATGCCTCGACCGGACGATCCTCCAGTGCCATCGCCGTGGTGTATTCGATTTTCGCTTCGTCGGTATCTCCATTGTGCAGCAGCGCCTGGGCCAGGAGGATGTGCTTCCACGGATCCGCCTCGTCGAGCTCAATGGCCTGACGGAAGGCCTCACGTGCCGCCGCATACCTCCCTTGCTGGAAGAGCAGATGGCCGCGCCAGGCATAGGCATCCGCCATATCCGGGTTGAGCGCCAGCGCGTGCTCAAAGTCCTCCAGTGCCCGCGTCCATTCTTTGGTGTGGAAGAGCGCCTGTCCACGCCCGGCGTAGGCCTCGGCCAGGTTCCCATTCAGCTCGATGGCGGCGTCGAAGTCTGCGATTGCGTGTGCGGGTGCATCCAGTGCGATGTAGGCATATCCCCGCTGTAGCCGCAGCGCGGTGTTCTCCGGCTCGTTTGCCACCTGGAGGTCATAGCGGGTCTGAGGGGCTGGCGGCACCGGCGTCGGTATGGGGGTGGGGGTAGGGGTGGCCGTGGCGGTTGGAGAGGGCGTGGGCTCCGCGGTCTGAACATCCGGCGGGCTGGCTTGAGACGCCTGTCGCGAGTTCCGCACGATGGTGCCCACCAGGACTCCGTAGATGACGAGGGTCAGTACACCCAGGACGAGTACCACGATCTGTTGCGAGCGTGTCAGCTTCATAGCCTACCTCCTGGCCCAAGTATAAGACAAGAATTGCGCGAGCGCAACTTTTGACAGGATGCCGGGGTGAAGTTATACTGGCTTCAGGTGTGAGGCGGTGAAGACTTTGGCGACAAAGAGGGGTCTAACACAGCATATCTGTGACCACGCGCGCGACCTGGGATTTGACCTGGTGGGCGTGGCCTCGGCTCATCCGACCCCGCACATCGGTGCCTATCTGGACTGGGTCGACCGTGGCTACTATGGTGAGATGGGGTACATGGCCCGTCCAGACCGTGTTGAGCGGCGGGGTGATCCCGCCATCGTTCTGCCCGGTGTGCGCTCCGTCGTGTGCGTCGGTCTGAACTACTACCCGGGCGCGCTGCCTGCTGAGCTCAAGTATGACCCTTCCCGCGGGTTGATCTCGAACTACGCCTGGGGTCTGGATTACCACGACGTGATCACGCCTCGCCTGGAGCAACTGGCGGCCTTCGTCGGCACCCAGGCCGGATGCGAGGTCTCCACGCGTGTGTACGTGGACACCGGGCCGGTACTGGAGCGTGCGTACGCGGCTGAGGCCGGCCTGGGTTTCACCGGGAAGAACACGTGCCTGATCCATCCAAGGATGGGTTCGTGGCTGTTCCTGGGGGAAGTGCTGGTCGATTTCGCGTTGGACCCGACGCCGGCGACGGTGAGCGTGGGCTGCGGGACCTGCAGGCGATGCATGGATGCCTGTCCTACGGGCGCGCTGGTTGCCCCATATGTGCTGGATGCCCGGCGGTGCATCTCCTACCTGACGATCGAGCTGAAGGGAGCGATCCCGCGCGAGCTCCGCACCGCTATGGGCAACCGGATCTTTGGGTGCGACGTGTGTCAGGCCGTCTGCCCCTGGCAGCGGTTTTCTGGGCCGACCGTCGCGCGGGCGTTCCACGCCGAAGGGCCGAAACGCATGGCGCCATCGTTGCTGGAGCTGATGGAGATGGACGAGCAGGTATTTCGCCAGCGGTTTGCTCGCACGCCGATCGCCCGCACCGGACGACAGCGGCTGTTGCGCAACGTGGTGGTGGCGCTGGGAAACTGGGGGGACAAGCAAGCCATACCGGCGTTGACGAAGGCGCTCGATGATCCGGAGCCACTGGTGCGAGGGCACGTGGCGTGGGCGCTGCACCGCGTCGGTGGCCGGGAGGCGACGGGGATTCTGTTGGACCTCCGTGAGCGCGAGCAAGATGCGTACGTCCGGCACGAGATCACGTTGTGTTTACAGGACGCCCAGCCCGATTAGCACTCCCATCACCACGAAGGCGACGGCGGAGACCCACAGGAGCGCCCGCTGCGGGATGATCCTGCACAGGCCCTGCCCACCGATGACCCCGCATGCTGTGACCGCGGTCAGCGCCAATGCTCCCCCGATGAAGACGGGCCAAGGATTCGCGTGTTTCCCCGCCAGGCTTAGAACGGCTAACTGCGTCTTGTCGCCCATCTCGGCGACGAAAAGCAGTCCAAAGGTCGAGCCGAATGCCTTCCACGTCTGGGCAGCCGTCGAACCAGATTGCGATTTCCCCTCCTGGTTGTCTGGGCATTCACACGCTGTTTCGTCGGTCGAATGGCCACCCGCCGCTCGGCGGGCCTCGAGCGCGACGAGCCCTCCCATCGCGACAAACGCCAGCGCCGCAGCGCTTTGCAAGAAGGACGCCGGGATGATTCGACCCAATGCCCGGCCTCCGACCGCGCCTACCGCGGTGACCGCCGTCAGGGCCAGGCTGGCTCCCAGAAACACGGCCCACGGACGCCGGAACTTGCACGTCTGTGTCAGGACGGCCAACTGGGTCTTGTCGCCCAGCTCAGCCACGAAAACCAGCCCAAGTGTCGTCAATGCGATGTGCCAGTCCATATAACCCTCCCGTAGCAGCATTCTACCACCAATTGACAAACTTTCAATGTCGTGTATAATATGACCTCGGTCATTTTTGTTCTGGGGTCATCAATCGTACAATGGATGAGACACTTTCACGACGCGAACGCAAGAAACAGGAGACCCGTCAGCGGCTGCTCGCCGGTGCGATGGGGCTGTTCCGCGACCAGGGATATGACGACACCACTGTCGAGCAGATCGCCGACGCGGCCGATGTCGCCAAAGGTACCTTCTTCAACTATTTTGAGACCAAGGAGGCGATTCTACCGGCACTGGCCGAATGGCGCCTGCGGCAGTTGGAGGATGCGCTGCTGCCTGAGCGGGGCGCCCCCGCCAGTCCCGTCGGGCGCATCAAAGTGATGCTTAGCCTGGTTGCCGAGGACCCGCTGGTGAATCCACAGTTGCTGCGGCATCTCTTTGCGGCTGTGATGCCGCACCGAACGGAGCGGGATGACCATCCAGGCCGGGCGTTGGCCCGCCTGCTGGCCGATCAGGTCCGCCAGGCCCAGGCGGTTGGAGAGATCCGGGATGATGTGGATCCGGAAACCGTGGGCGGTGTGATCCGCACCTTGTTCTTTCATCAGTTGATGATGTGGCACTGCGGCTACTGTGATGTTCCCCTCCCGAAGTTGCTCCACAGGACGGTCGACCTGCTGCTGGATGGCTTCGCCGGGCCGAGTTGGAGGCATTCGTCTTGAAGCATCTCCTGCGCTCACTGGGCTACCTCAGACGGTACTGGCTGCATGCCGTCGGCGCTTTTCTCGGCTTGCTCATCGCCTCTGCCACCCGGCTGGCTATCCCACGCCTGACCCAGACGATCATCGACGGCGGTATCGCCGCCGGGCGACTAGACGTGGTTGTGGGGGCTGCGATCGGGACGGTGGGCCTGGCCGTCGCCGGATCTATCTTCTCTTTCGTGCAGGGAGTGCTCTCGGCCCGTACCGCCCAGGGCATCGCTTACGACCTGCGCAACGAAATCTATGCCAAGATTCAGTCCCTCTCCTTCAGTTACCACGACCGCGCCCAGACCGGCCAGCTGCTCACCCGCGCTACGTCCGACGTTGACGTCGTGCGTATGTTTGTGGGGATGGGCTTCATTCAACTCGTGAGCGCTGTCTTGATGATGGTCGGCAGCATTATATTGCTTTTCGTCACCGACTGGCAACTGGCGCTTATCATCCTCGTGCTGGTTCCGCTCACCTTCGGCGTCTTCGGCTTCTTCGCCAGCAGGGCGCGTCCGTTGTTCAAGAAGATCCAGCAGCGGCTGGCCGACCTCAACACCGTGTTGCAGGAGAACCTGGTCGGTGTGCGCGTCGTCAAGGCCTTCGCCCGCGAGGACTACGAGGCCCAGCGCTACGCCCAGGCCAACCAGAATCTATTCGACCTCAACCTGGTCGTCGGACGACTGTTTGCTGTGGCGATTCCCCTCGTCTTCCTGATCGCCAACCTGGCACTGCTGGCCGTCTATTGGATCGGTGGCTATCAGGCTATCGCCGGGAACTTGAGTGTGGGGCGGATGATCGCCTTTGCCGACTATATGCTCATGGCCTTCTTCCCGATGTTGATGCTGGGAATGATCATGGCGATGGTCTCGCAGGCGGGTGCCTCCGCCGAGCGGGTCTTCGAGATCCTCGATGCCCAGTCCGAAGTGGTCGAGAAGCCAGACGCGGCAGAACTGACCGCCGTCGAGGGGCACGTAGAGTTCGACCACGTGAGTTTCCGGTATTTCACGGGCGGCCAATTGGTGTTGAAGGATATCAGTTTCACGGCCGAGCCAGGTCAGACGGTGGCGCTCTTGGGCGCGACCGGATCGGGCAAGTCCTCCATCGTCGCTCTTATCCCACGTTTCTATGACGTGACCGAAGGCCGGGTGATGATCGCGGGGCACGACGTGCGCGACGTAACGTTGGACTCGTTGCGCCGGCAGATCGGGGTGGTGCTTCAGGAGACGACGCTTTTCTCGGGCACGATCCATGAGAACATCGCTTTTGGTCGGCCCGACGCCTCGTTGGAGGAAATCATCGCCGCTGCCACCGTGGCCGAGGCGCACGATTTCATCGTGAGTTTCCCCGATGGCTACGAAACGGTGGTGGGGGAGCGGGGCGTCACGCTATCCGGTGGGCAGAAGCAGCGCATCGCCATTGCCCGGGCATTGCTTCTGGATCCGCGGATCCTGATTCTGGACGACGCGACCTCCAGCGTGGATTATGAGACGGAGTATCGTATCCAGCAGGCGCTGGAGCGACTGATGGTGGGGCGCACCAGCTTCGTCATCGCCCAGCGCATTGCTACGGTGCTCAATGCGGATCAGATCCTGGTGTTGGACCGGGGCGAGATCGTGGCGCAGGGAACGCACGAAAAGTTATTGGAAGAGAGCCCGATCTACGCCGAAATCGCCTGTTCCCAGTTGCAGCGCGATGGAGACGAAGGGGCTGCGGGTACTGCGCCTGAGTGTTCGCAGTTGCAGGGGGAAGTCGCGCGATGATGTTTGGTGGTGGGCGGTTCCGTGGTTTGACCCAGGATGCGGCCAAGCCGACCGACGTGCGCGAAACTCTGCGCCGGCTGTTGGGGTATTTCCGCCCCTTCTGGGGCCTGTTGGCTGGGGTGGCCGTCCTGGTCGTCGTCAGCACGCTGTTGCGGCTGGCTGCGCCCTACTTGACCGGCCTGGCCGTGGATCAGTTCATCGCGCCCGGTGACAAACCGCGCCCAGCTTGGCTCTCGTGGCTACTGGCCGCCGTGATCCCCGGCGATATGCCGCCGGGCGCCAGCAGGTCTGCCGGCTTGACCGTGACCATGCTGGTGTTGCTTGGCACCTACTTGTTGAACTGGGCTGCCACCGTGGGCCAGTTCTATTTGATGACGCTGGCCGGGCAGCGTGTGCTTCTCCATATGCGCACGCAGATTTTTGAGCGCATCCAGGTGCTCTCGCTCCGGTTCTTCGACCAGCACGAGGCCGGTGATCTGATGTCGCGCCTGGTCAACGACACCCAGGTCATCAACCAGGTGTTCAGCGGCGGAGTCGTGCGGCTGGCGAGCATGGGGCTCTCGCTGTTCGGCATCGTCCTCTCGATGCTGACGCTCAACTGGCGGCTGGCGTTGGCCAGTTTCGTCATTTTGCCGGTGATGTTCTTGATCACGACCTTCTTCTCGCAGCGGGCGCGGGTCGCCTTCCGGCGCACCCGCCAGACGATCGGCGACGTCAGCGCCGAGTTGCAGGAGAACATCGCCGCTGTACGCGAGGTCCAGGCTTTCGCCCGCGAGGACGAGAACGTCGATGAGTTTGAGGAGATCAACGCCGCCAACCGCGACGCCAACGTCCAGGCCGAGTCGATCCTCTCCGCCTTCTCCCCCGCGCTGGACGTGCTCAGCACGGTCGCGATGGCCATCGTGGCAGGCTTCGGTGGTTATCTGGCCCTGGCCTATGAACCACCGCTCATCAGCGTGGGGGTGATCGTCTCGTTCCTGATCTACGTGCGCCGCTTCTACGAGCCCATCCGGGGTATCGCCAATCTGTATGCACAGGTCCAGGCGGCTGTGGCGGGCGCCGAGCGCATCTTCGAGTTGCTCGATACCCAGCCCGAGATCACCGACGCGCCGGACGCTGTGCGCCTGCCTCCCATCCAGGGACGGGTTGAGTTCGACCACGTCACTTTCAGCTACCAGGATGATGAGCCCGTGTTGCGGGACATCTCGCTCGTGGCTGAGCCGGGACAGACGGTGGCGCTGGTCGGGCCGACCGGCGTGGGCAAGACGACGATCATCAGCCTGTTGACCCGTTTCTACGATGTGGGCGAGGGTGTGATCCGCATCGATGGTCACAACGTGCGACAGGTGAAACGCGTGAGTCTGCGGCGCCAGATGGGGATCGTACTACAGGATACCTTTCTCTTCTCGGGCACGGTGATGGACAATATCCGCTATGGGCGACTGGAGGCTAGCGACGAAGATGTCATCGCGGCTGCGCGACTGGCCAATGCCGACCAGTTCGTCGCCCGGTTGCCGGAGGGCTATCAGACCCAACTGGGGGAGCAGGGGCGCACTCTGAGCCAGGGACAGCGGCAACTGATCGCGATCGCCCGTGCCGTGTTGGCTGACCCGCGCATCCTGGTTCTGGACGAGGCCACCTCCAGCGTTGACACGCGCACTGAGTTGCTGATTCAGCACGCACTGGACGAACTGCTTAAAGGTCGCACGTCCTTCGTGATCGCACACCGGTTGAGCACGATACGCAACGCCGATCAGGTGCTGGTGCTCGAACAGGGGCGCATTGTCGAGCGGGGCACACACGAGGAACTGCTGGCGGTGCGTGGGCTGTATTACGATCTATACAGCAGCCAGTTCCGGCGGAAGGACGAAAACTGACGGCTCTGCGAGCGACTTGAATCTCGACCCGGCAGGTCTACTCGCTCCCGCTGACCACTTCCTCTTTCAACACACCGATGAACGGTAGGTTCCGGTACTCCTCGGCGAAGTCCAGTCCATATCCTACGACAAACTCGTCGGGCACCTCGAAGCCGACGAAGTCGAGCGGTATTTCGATCTCGCGCCGGTCGGGCTTGCTCAGGAGCGTGCACACGCGCAGGCTGGCCGGTCCCCGTGTCCGCAGGTTGCGCGTGATGTAGTCCAGCGTGCGGCCCGAGTCGATAATGTCCTCCACGATCAGCACGTGCCGTCCCTCGATGCTCTGCGCCAGGTCAAGCAGGATGCGTACCACGCCACTGCTCACCGTCCTCGCGCCGTAGGAGGAGATCTCCATGAAGTCGACCTCGTGCCGTACGTCCAGGTGACGGATCAGGTCGGCCAGCAGCACAAAGGCGCCTTTGAGTACACAGACCAGCAGGGGGCGGTCGGCGTCACTGTACGTCGCGTTGATCTGCTCCGCCAGCTCCTTCACTCGTGCCTGCAGTGCTAGCTCCGGAACCAGGATCTTGGCGATGTCATCCCTCAGCCCCATCGTTCACCTCCACTTTTATTTCCTTTGGCCGTCTTGTATGCAGCATCGCGCGTCCAGTGTCAAACATCCGGCACCCAACACCTCGCACTCAATCGGCGGTTACTCGTACACCCGTTGTTTCAACACCCCAATGTACGGCAGTGTACGGAAGCGGTCGGCGAAGTCCAGCCCGTACCCGACTACCCACGCGTCGGGTATCTCGAAGCCCAGGTAGTCGACCGGCACTTCGATCTCACGGCGCTCCGGCTTGCTGAGCAGAACGCAGGAGCGGAGCGATGCTGGCCGGCGGGCGCGGAAGGTGCGCAGCAAATAGTCGAGGGTGTGCCCGGTGTCCAGGATGTCCTCGACGATGAGCACGTTGCGTCCGGCGACGCTCATCCGTGCGTCCATGATCAGCCGTACGGCTCCCGAGTTGGTCGTGCCGAGGCTGTAACTGGAGAGGGCGATGAAATCCACGTGATGGGAGACCGTCAGGCGACGCGAGAGGTCGGCCAGAAATATGAAGGCCCCCTTCAGCACCCCAACCAGGATCAAATCGTCTTCGTCGGCGTAATCGGCGCTGATCTGGGCCGCCAGTTCGCGCACCCGCGTCGCGATCGTCTCTTCGTCCAGCAACACGCTCTCCACTGAATCAGGAAGTGTCATCGTTCCCTTCTTTCTCTGCGCTTCTATGATGTTTGAGACTCATTGGGGTCCGAGTTCAGGGATTTCGGCTTTGGCACTACGTGACAGCCCCGGCAGCGCGCCTCGTATACCTCACTGGCCCCTACGAGGATCACCGGGTCGTCGTAGCCGGCGGGTTGTCCGTTGATCAAGCGCTGTGTACGGCAGGCCGGGCCTCCGCATACCAGGCAGATGGCCTGCAGTTTATTCACTCGCTCCGCCCGTGCCATCAATTGAGGCATCGGTCCGAAGGGCTCTCCACGGAAATCCATATCCAGACCGGCGACGATCACCCGGGTCCCCTGGTCGGCCAGCTCCTCGCACAGAGCCACCACGTCGGCGTCGAAGAACTGAGCCTCGTCCAGTGCCACCACCGTTGTATCCGGGCGGATCAACGCCCGGATACGGGCCGTGTTCTCCACCGATACCGCCTCGACCTGCATCCCATTGTGGGAGGTGACCTCGCGCTCGGTGTAGCGTGTGTCCAGCGCGGGCTTGAAGACCTGCACCTTCTGGCGGGCGATCTGTGCCCGGCGCACGCGGCGGATCAGTTCCTCTGTCTTGCCGGAGAACATACTCCCGCAGATCACCTCGATCCATCCGCTGCTTGGCGTACTATACATTCGACGGTCCTCCACAAAAAACAGGGGCAGATGGTCACACCTGCCCCTAGTCGGTCCCTGGTAGGTACCTGGCGGTTCTTCTAGCTGGCCATTTCTTCGGTTTCTTCTGCATCGGTCGACTCTTCTGGCACCTCGTCTCCCGGCAGAATGAAGCCGCGGGCGCGCAGTCGCTTCTTCAACGTCGCCAGCGACTTCAGACCAAACCCGCTCAGGTTGGTCAGCCCTTCGTCTCCTTGCTCCAATTTGGCCAGCAGGTCGGCCACGGATTCCAGGCCTGCGCCGATCAACACCTTCTTGGCGCGGGTGCCGAGATCCAGTTCCATGACCGGCAGCTCTGTGGATGTCTCTCGTTCCTTGCGTCTCTCCGCCTCAGCGATGATCTGATCGCGGCGCTCCAGTTTCCTCATAAACCGCTCGACCTGGCCACCGGAGTCAACGATGCGCTGCTCACCGGTGAAGAAGGGATGGCACTTGGAGCAGATATCGGTGCGGATGACCGGCACTGTCGAGCCCACGGTCCAGGTATTGCCACAGGCGCAAATCACCTGGGCTTCGGGATAGTATTCAGGATGAATGTCTTTCTTCATTTTGACTTCCTACGATCGCGTCGGATACACGCTTACTCGCTTGCGGCCTCCTTGCACGTGCTCGAAGCGGACAAAGCCATCGGCATTGGCAAAAATCGTGAAATCCTTGCCCACACCCACGTTGGTACCTGGCTTGATGTGCATCCCGCGCTGGCGCACGATGATGTTGCCCACCCGTACCGCCTCGCCGCCAAATTTCTTCACGCCCAGCCGCTTGGAATGACTGTCGCGTCCGTTTCTGCTGCTGCTCCCACCTTTCTTGTGCGCCATCTCACATCCTCCTACACTACGATCTCGTCCACCCGCAGCCGCGTGTAGCGCTGCCGATGACCGGCGCGCCGGCGATATCGCTTCCGGGGATGGTATTTGAAAATCCGAACTTTGGGGCCTTTCTCCTGCGCGACCACCGTCGCCAGCATCTTGGCTCCGCCGATGGTGGGGCGACCGACCTCAATCTGTTCTCCGTCGGCGATCAGCAATACCTGATCCAACTCAAGTTGCTCGCCCACCTGGGCGTGCAATCGCTCGACGAGGATTGTATCACCCACGCTGGCTCGGTACTGTCGTGCTCCTGATTTCACAACTGCATACACGGTACACCTTCCTCCCTATAAGCACGATACGGGGCCGAGCCATGAGGCGCGGCCTCCTGAGGTCATTATACCGAATCTGCTGTTTTTGTCAACTACATCTGGTCATCAACTGTCGACGGTGGTACTGGGCGAAGGCTGTGCCCATCCCAAGCGTCTCTAGCACGGCCTCGGGGCGGGCTGTGGCGCCCGCACGCGCCGCCAGTTGCATCCCCAGCACCACTGTGCCTCTGCCTGTGCCCTCGATCCACAGCCGTTCGATCAGCGGACGCAGGTCGTACCGCCTTCCCCGCCGCTCACTGGGTAGTTCCTCCGTCGCCAACACCTGCGCGATCCGCGCGTCCACCTGTTCGGATGACTCGACCCATTCGACCGTCGCGCGATATTCTGCGGACACGATTTGCGTCTGAAGAGCCGGTTCCTTCAACGGTACCTGGACCACCTGCTTCACCGTCAGCCCGTCGGGCGTCACGGGGGCCAGTGCCCGGGCCAAATCCTCTGTGGGCATCGGTCCCTCCAGCCAGACGTCCAGCAGTTCCGTCTCACCGGTGTG
>Ga0180438_10001213_pt1 | contig 46174 bp, 51 predicted proteins | sample SS_ome_12_FD_132455 | JGI IMG/M metagenome (GOLD analysis project Ga0180438, IMG submission 132455) | Hypersaline lake sediment archaeal communities from the Salton Sea, California, USA - SS_3_D_2 metaG | ecosystem: Environmental > Aquatic > Non-marine Saline and Alkaline > Hypersaline >...
ATCTGCGGAGACGTTTGTGGCGGAACTAACATTCCAGAAGCAGCGGGCGTTCGCAAACTTTGGCAAGGAAACCTCAGACTGTGAACTGGGGATGTTGGCCCACCTGGAGTTACCGCTGAAAGAAGCGCTGCCTCGGATCCGGGAAGCGCTCCACGAGCTCCACTACACTTTCAAGGTTGACGAGAGGCATTCGTGGAACCGCTTCACTCCAGAGGAGTACTTGAAAAAACCGGCGAATGTGGTGAAGGTTTTGGAAGCCCGAGCCAATTACTGCAAGTACATGTACCCACACCTGGAAAAGCTGTATCTGTCGTGCGCCGCGGACGTGAAGATGGCGTGTGAAGAACTGAAAAAAGAAAAGCAAAGCTGGGGATATGGTCTGGCCTCGCTGCCTCACGACCCGGCGCTGGATGCGTGGTTGGCGCGGCCGGGGGGGTTTGAAGAGTACACCAAAATGTGGCGCCACACGATCGACGTGCTGTGCGTGCTGTCGACCGACGATCCGAACTGGGTGGACATGCGGGAGTTTTCGCGACGGAATCCCTGTCCGGGGGAGATTAAGGCGGTGGTGGGGCGCGCGAACCAGTTCGTGAAAGAAGACAAGCGGAAGTTGGAAGTGGTCCAGAAGGATCGGACACTGGGGGGCTTTACGCCGGCGGAAGTGGAGCGATTGTGTGCGAGTGGAAGCACGTCCCGCATTCGCCTGGAAATGGTGCTGGACATCGACAAGAAAAAGTTGGATGAGCTGGTCGGATATGTGGCTGGGATTCACACGCTGATTCGGACGGTGCGCGAAGGGAAGATTCCTGCGGACTTGCAAGATTTCCAATTTATTTCTGGTTGCGAAATCCGGGAAGACGCGAACATGGAGAACCGGGTTGCCTTCGAGCCCATGGAGCTGCACAAGAGCCGGCGGGGGACGTTTGGGGTGACGACAAATTATTTGTGCTTGAAAGCTCACGTTGAAGAAAAAGAAGAAGAAGATTGTTCTGATTCTGAAGAGAAGGAGCCGCTGGTCATGCAACTGGATGCGCGGTTGTTGTACAATATGTTCCCTGGAGGCGACTGCCGGGAGCGGTTGAACCGGGTCACGGGCGCGTTGTTGAAGCGTAAGGCCGAAGCGCGGGTGATCCCGAACGGGTACGAAGCTAGTCGGGTGGTTGTTCCTGGGACGCGCACGAGTAAGGCGATTACGTTGCCCCTGCGGTTGATGAATGAACCGGAGTTCCAGGGGATGGTGCGGCGGCTGCGGGAGGAAGAGATGCAAGAGCGGTTGGTCCGGGACCGCATGTTGATTCAGAGACAGCGGCGGGGCGGCGTGGATCCGAATGGCGTTATGCGGCGCTATTTTCAGAATGTCGATGCACCGGGGGCTGCCGACCGGTTAATTGATGCGTTGGGGGACCCAGGAACACGGATGCCGACTGTCGATGAAGTAGCGAAAGCGTGGTAGTTTGTTTTTCTGGTTTGATTTTTAAAATCTTGATAAAAAGAATAAAAAATATTGGCTTTTTTTGTTTGAATGAGTGCTTCATTTCTCGTATTGGACAAGACGCAACAGGTATTTTACACGGTTCCGCCCGCGACGAACCCCGTGGTCAAATTGGGAGAGAGTGGGATTAGGCTCCAGATTCAACACAGTGACGCAAGTGCCGAAAGTCGGTTATGTGAACCCTGCACGTACGGTGATTATTACGTGTCTCTCTCGGTGGATGGTTCCAAAACCGGCGATCTGTTTATGCAGCAAGTGGAACTTGTGGTATCGACGACTCCTGGTTTTTCGAATTGTTTTGGCGATGCCTGTTGTTCGACGTTGCAGCTCTTAAAAATCAGTAAAGGGGAGCTAAGTTGGGGCGTGGACAATTTGTGCAATGCGCCGTTGGCGTTGAAAGCAGCAATTACGCGGAATTCTCACATGACAGGCATCACGATTCACATGCGCTGGACCGGCGCCGGGCAACCGGTGTTGTTTGAAGCACAGGCGACGACGAGCGAGACGCCGTGGACGCTGTTTGGCGCGGGGGTAACACCGCTAGCTCAGTGGACGTGCGCGTCGCCCGTGGTGCCCCAAACGACACTGAACACGTTTCTGAGTTTCAACCTGTTTGCCACGACGAGTGGCGGCACTTTGGGCCCTACATTTCCCATTGTAAACATCATGAGCGTGGTAACGCCACAGTCGTACTACGCGAACTATTGCAACATGGTAACGCGGAGCCAAGTGGTGCCCTTGAGTTTGGCGGCGGGGAGTCTGACGCCGATACTGGCGAATCTGGCGCCGTGCATTCCGGATAATGTCGATGCCAAATTCGAGATCTGGAAGTGCATGTACAGTGTTGGCGACAACCAACGGGGCAGAGTGGTTTATGTGTTTTTAACCCAAGAGCCGGTTCCGGAAATTCTTTGTCGGATCTACGATACGGTAACGGATAATGCGGGGAAAACGGTGTGGGTGACGGAAACGAAGGATTTCCCGGTGCCCGTATTTCAAGCTGTGGCGCCGCTGCCAACGCCAAGCCCAGCGCCTGGACCGGGTCCCATTCCCCGACCCGACAACTCGCGGTGTTGCAAGAGTCCTTGTGATATTAGTATCAAATCGTCTGGTGGGGAAGCGCCGCGGCAGTATTGTGATTCGTATAAATTGCCTCTGATTCGCGCGTCGACCGCCGGGTGTTCTGGGTGGCAACACTATAATAACATGGTGCGAGCGATTTGTGGGTATGGGGATCTGGAGCAATGCCAGTACACGGAGCAGTATTGTAATAATCCGTCGCACTGTGTGTGCAAAGGTATCGTGTGTGGGGAACAAAACGGCTGTGCTCAGACTTGTGAAAAATGCGACGGCGACGATGCTTGCACCTGTCCCAAAGGGTCCCAATGCGTGAACGGGAGATGTAAGGTGTGCGAAGGGGGTGTGTGTTGCCCCATTGGTTACTATGGACCCAAGTGTGACAAAACGCGGGCTAACACGTGCAACAATCACGGCACGCCAACTTTTTCAGGTCGATGCACGTGTGATCCGGGTTGGTTCAGTGTAACTGGCGGATCGCAGTGTGCATCTGCTGGGAACGCGAGGTGTTATTTTCAAAAACAAACCGGCTATTTCAATACGTGTGATCCATGCAATTGCAGCGGACAAGGATGTAGTGGGCGGGTGTATGCCACTCACGACCTGTGTTGTAAGGATTATGACCAAGGATGTGATGCATGAAAAAATAATTGATAGGGTTGAAAAAAAAACCCAAACCATATAATTAAAAAAAAAACATGCAGCCAGCGGTCATTATCACAGTTGTGGTGCTAATACTATTATCATCTTTGCTCGTGGCGTTGGCAGTCGCGGGTGGTGCTGTAGTTTGGAAACGGCGGGGGTCTGGGGGGACGACAGGAGAGGAGTCAAAACCATGGGGTGATGATCCTCCCCCCAAAGCGACGAATTTCTTTGTGCATCCCAGCAAAGGTCAAGTGTTTTTCTCCAAAGATTATAACACCAGTGTAACAACGGCGAACGATGCGTCGGTGAGTGTTGGGGGGGCAGGGAGTTTTGTTTTGTGCGAGCCATGCACGTACGGAGATTATTACTTTACATTTGAGGTGGCTGATTTGGGGGCTTATCTCGCAAATATCAACACCGGGTTTCGGGTGCACACGTTCAAAAACGAAACGTTGCGCACGTCGGGGAAAACGGGGACGTGTTTCCCGAATATTTGCAACGAAGTGGTGTTGTTGCGAAAAGAAAAACTGGACGTGGCGTGGGGCCCGCTGCCGTGGTATACTTGCAAAGAAGGCCAAGCAAAAGATTTATTGGGAAAACTCTGCACGCCGGGGACTGACGAGGCGACCGGGCGCGTGCAGCACTTGGACCTCTCGGCGTTACCGGCTGCGAACAAGAATTCGTTCACGATCAAGATGTCGTGGAAGGGGCCAGGCTCGCAGGGTGTTGACTTTCAGCTCCGTGCGGGAACTGATCCGGCGGGTGCGGTGTTTAAGGAATGGCGGTGCGTGGACCCGTTGGTGCCCAGTGCTGATGTTAACACGCTGTTGCATTTTAGTTTTACCGGGGACGTGCCTGTGACGATTAGCAACATCGTGACACCTCAGAGTTACTACTTGAATTATTGCCACACCGAGACTCCGGCTCACGTCTACAATTCCAGCGTTGATGATTACATTTACCAACTCGTGAGGTGCAAACCTGCCACCAACTGGATTCCGACTTTTCTGATCTGGAAATGCCTGGGTCAGGTGTCGGGGCGTTTTCTGTTGATTTACCGTCAGGAAGAGCCGGATTCGCAGATGATGGTAATTCCTTACGATGCGACGATCAATTTGAGCGGCGAGGACATGGTGACCAAGGTCTGGCCGGCCACTTCTTTCCCCATGGCAGTGCACGTGACCGGTCCGCTGGCCCCTCCCGTGGCGCCGAATCCGACCCGGGGGTGTTGCATAAGTGACTGCAATTTGTGCGGTGATAAGAATGCCGAGTATCCTTGGGCGTATTGCTCACCTTACGAGGGTGACAAAGCAATTAAATTTTGCGAGGACCGAGGCAAGCAATATCTCGGGTTCAGCGATGGGCAGTGCACGTATGAACAAAGAAAGGGCCACAAGTATAAACGGGCGGTGTGCTACTCAAAAGACCCCAGTTTACCCCCGGCTCCAGACGTGAGCGTGTGTGCCAACAGTGGCCGGTATTGTTAAAGAGAAAGTGAGCATTTTTTTTCTCGCCCACCAAAGACAATTCTCCTGCCAACGTGTGAAAAAAAAAATCATTTCCTATTATTAAAAAAAAACTCATTCACATAACCAACAGAATGTCCCAACCTGTCAACCTCAAATGCACAAAGTATGATTTGAACGCCAAGTTAATGGCCAGTCTTTGGACCGGTTTTATCGCAGCGGGTGCGTTTTTCTTGTTCGGCATTGGGTTGCTCGGCGTGTGTAAGAAAATGAAATCCGGGGAAAATTGGGGCTACCTTGTTCTGTTTAGTCTCTGTGCAGGTATCGTGGCCTTTGGAGTTGCCATTCTCATTATGGCACCTTGGGAAACCACCGACAAGCAATGCTGCCCCATTGTCCCCCCCGCGCCGAAGCAAGTACAAGTTGCCCATTTTTAATCAACGTTCTCTAGGAAAGTGTTTGGATCGACGTTGGGGTTTGTGGGATGCTCCGTCTTGTATTCACTTAACCGGAATTGATGCACGGCACGGAGGAGAGAGGTGAAATCTTTTTTTCTTAGAATCACATACAATATCTTTTGCCCACCTACCCGTATGATATCTCGCGCCAAGCACCGCAGTGTTTTTGGGGCCATTGCGGGGTAGCGTTGTTTCACTTTCTTGCTCAGGAAACCCGGCAGGTGGAAGGGAGGCCTGGTGGAGGGAAGTGGGGGAAGCTCGGCACATCGAGCGATGAGGTGGTGGCAGTATCTCCGGGACTGCTCGGCGACCGCGCGGTGCCAGGTCAGTGACGAATTGGGATGCAAAACTTGCGCGACGATGTGGGCGATCGTGGGGTCGGTGCACTGGAGTGCAAATGTTTCCGACTGGTGTCGCCACGTCTCGTAGGACGTGTCAGCAGCCCCGTCCCAACCGAGCTGATTTTTGCGGTGGATCCGCAGCTCGATCGGCAGTTTGCGTTGACGCTGGAGGAAGGTGTGTTCCGCCTGGAAGTACTCCTGGTATTTTGCCTGCACCGTGGCCAGTGTCTCGGCGTGGGGGTTGAAGCTGGACAGTGGTAACAGGGTGGTAAAGTTTTTGACCAGCGGCGAATGTTCTTTTAAAAACCTATAGTGGAGAGCGCGGAAGCGATTGCCAAGTTCGAGTTTCGTACCAGAGGACAGCTCCCAGTCGCTCACGTGAGCAATCAGGGACGGGTCTTTGTAGTTGTGGTTCTTAATCGCAGTCTGGAAACCTCGGGTGTTAAATAAGTAGGGGTCGATAAACTCTTTCACCTCTGGCAGAAGCGAAGCGTGTAAGAAGGGCGCGTATTTTTGAACGAAAGTGGGTATAACTTGATCGAGCGTCGCGAGGGTCACCGCGTTAATTTTTTGCTTCATGTCGGCCAAGTTGTCAAAGCCATACTGTTCAAGCACGTGAAGCGCCGTGCTTGACTTGGGGACCCAAGGTTGGGGACTGAGCTGTAACACTTGGTAGGATACTTGATTGTCGTTTAGAAGCAGGCGCGTCTGTGGTAATTGCTCGATGGCTCCACGGACGACGAGACCATACGGCGAGTGAAAGACGTGGACGGGTATCGTGTAGACCCCGATGCAGGTGGGGCAGAGCAAGAGGTTGAGTGGAAAACTTAAGTGCTCTACTTGCGGACCTCGGCAAAATTCACACCTTTGGGTCGCAAGGCCTCCGCTGAGACGTGCGAACGTCAGATCTTGCCGGTTCAAGGTGCGGATGATTTCAGCGGCCAAAGGTGCACTGATGTTATCGAAAAGGCGCATGATCCAAAACGTTTTTACTGGATGTTCGTGACACAGTTTGGCAAACAATGCGCTTGTGCAGCTGAGGTTCCACACGCTTGCCGGGTCGGGCAGGAATGAGATGATCAATCGCAAGCAGTCGGTGCTTATGGCATCGGACAGAGTTTTGCTTCGTTTTCTTTTGACACCCCGGCGCATGGTTTTTGTTTTTGTGGAATAAAATACCAAGTGAACGGGGTAAAAAAAAACAAAATTGAACCCGAAAGATAAAGCAAAAAAAAATATATATAAATAATATAGATATGTCTTCCCGGAAGCACACGATTGGAGTGATTGGGTCGAGTGAGTGTGGAAAAAGTACGTTCTTGCATAAATTGTTGAACCCTCCGTATGCCCGGCGGGGGCCCACGATTGGGTTCGACATTTTGACGTTGGATGAACGTAATTTGTTCTATGATTTTTCGGGCCGGCCGGCATTTCGTTTTTTAATTGACAAATACGTCAACACATGTGATTCTTTTTTGTTGTGTTACGATATTTCAAGCGCCGCGTCCTTAACCTACTTGGACGAATTGGTGGCTTCCAAAATAGAAATGGTCAAGCCGACGATTCTTGTCGGTTTGAAGAAGGATTTGTTATGCGACATCACGGAAAAACGGTTGGGGCATTTTATGGAAAAGTACCACCTGGATTATCATTGCCGAGTTTCTGCTCTCGGGTCCACTGGGCTTGAAGGGTTCACGACTGTGTTGGACCAGGTGTGCAAATTCAGCCCTCCGCCAGTCAACAACTTGGATCAGAAAGCCAACAAAATGTCACCGCTCTTGCTTGGTGCGCCTGCGTACGGTCGTCGCCCCGGTAGAAAGAGGACAAGTTATTGTGACCAACTTCGCGCTTTTTGGGCGTCTTCTTCCAGATAAGGAAGACGGTAGTACGTGTTAATGGCATCTTTTAGTTTGGAGCGACTCGCGCCTTCGATTTTGTGTTTGACGACGCCTTTGTAAAAAATAAGAAACGTGGGCAGTGCGGTGACTTGGTATTTTTTCATGAGATCTGGCAAGTGATCGACGTCCACTTCGAAGAATTCAAAACCACATTCCACCACTGTTGGGGTATCAGCGATTGTTTTGACGTACGGTGCAATCTTCCGACAAGGTGCACACCAGGCGGGAGCCGTAAAATCGACTACGATGATTTGTTTAGTATTTTCTTCTACCGCAGCGTTCCAGTGAGCAATGGACGTAATCGGAGTGACTGGCATGGTGGGTCGTGTTTTTTTTTGTTTAATAAAAACTTAGGAATTCTCAAGTGTCAAGTCAACCACGTCTGGTGTTGGGTCCCATTCTTCAGCAAGTTCGGCTTCGAGGTCCGATGAAAATGCTTCTTCTTCTTCTTCTTTGTTTTGGTCTTTCGGACCGTCTTGGTCTTGATCTTGGTAATTATTGATTGCGGTTTCGACCTGACTTTGCTCGGCGTGTGCGCCAAAATGCTCGAGCGCTTCTTGCAACGCTCTTAATTCGCCCAAAGACAACAGTCCCATTTCGAATTTGGGCCAACACTCGGCAATCATACAGGCTATCCAGTGGTCAATGTGGGCTTGGCTAAAAAAAGGCTTTTTGCTCAGTTCCATTCTTTTTTTTGTCTCGTGTGTTTATTATGTACAAAATAACTTAAATTGTCTGTTGTTAAGTACAAAAAAGACCAACTCCTTTTATTTTCTTTCAGAGATAAATAAAAAAAAACACCATGGACGCGCAAGACTTTTCGCCCATGCCTTCTGGTGTGTCGGTGAGTTCTCCTCTCGTACTGCAGTCCGCGCGTCAGACAGTAGCAAAGTCCGGCAATACGGAGACTACAACAAAGTGGTGCTGGGTGTTGTTCGGTGTCGCGGTGCTGCTGGGTGTGGTCATGGTCGGCGTGTTGCTGGCCACCAACAAATCCAATAAAGCCGCCCCTTCCACGCGTGTCGCGGATCCTTCTGACGGCGTGGTCAAACTCAAGGTCCTAAACAGCATCCGCGCAGGGGTTAAACCCGATACCTTTGAGCACGTTATTTATTTTACCTTGCAAGATGATGCTGAGTTATTTCGTTTTTTGATTAACGACCGGTTGGTTGGACAAGGTAACTTTGAAGACCTGGACATTCGTTTCGCGCCTCCGTATCGGCGAGTCATTTTCGTTACTAAAGTGAGGCCTGTGCTCCCGCTGCACGTTGTGGTGGAAAGTTATGACAAGGATGGGATGTTGATTGGAGAAGGTGATTTGGCGATGACGCAGTTTTCTTACCACGATAAATCGTGAATATATTTTACGTGACAACTTCGACCGGTGCTTCCTTTTCCGCTCGCTGCGTCAGCTTGCGGGTGAGGAACTGGACTCTTTGCTTTAGGGATTTGACTTGTTTGTTACCACTGTTGTTAAACCAAGTGCGTTTTTCTTTCTGCAGTACGGCCAATTTTGCCTCGGCGTCGGTGCAGCGGCGTTGCAGAGAGGAAAACTCAACAAGGAGAGCATCTCGCTTGGCCAACTCGTTCCAGAGCTCGGTCACGTCTTGGGCTTGGACTTGGACTTGGGTTTCTGCGGTTTGCTTTTTCCGGAGCTCAAGAGCCAACTGGGATTTAAGCAGTTTTTCTTCTCGCTCGAGTCGTCGCAGTTTATGCGCGACGTTGTCCACATGCTGCTTGGTGAGAATTTCAATGCCAAATTTTTCTTTTATGTAATCGAGGTCAATCAAATCGGATGTGCTAAAAAAATTGCCCATGGACGTGTGCTTGTTTTTGCGTGGTGTTTGGTTTAATTAAACCAAAATAAAATAAATGAATGAGCCGGGTGAATTTTTTTTTGTTAACCTGAAATTTTAGTCTTTTGTTATCTTTAATCGCTTGATCACCTTCGCTTTTGACTTGAGCGTGTCATTGACATATTTCATAAACTCCTCGATGTTGAATGTGTCACTTGCACTTTCGTCCATGAAATCTTGGAGGAGGGCCTTGCAACTTTTTTGACTGAGTCCGGGTTTTCGCGTACTGGTGACGACTTCAAAGGTCATGCCAGAAACGGAAATGGTGCCATCTGCGGTGGTTTCCAATGCCGCCAATAAATCGTCTTGTACTTCTCGTTTTTGGACCTGTAACGGCTCCACCTTTTCCAGGATACTGCTTAACCGCTGTGCATGTTGCATGGTTGTTGACTTTACTTCAAAGATGGAATATTAAAAAGTTGAAAAATTAAACGAATGTTTTGCTTTTTTGGTACACCTGTTCCCACTCGGTGTAGTACGATTGTGCCAGAACGGGATCTCTAATGAGCACGGCGTTTTCCATGGACAACGTGGAGTTTTTTGTTAAATTAAAAGAGCCCGTCCACACCGCCTGGGGCTTGTACTGGAAGGTTTCCGGACATTGGGTTAACGAAATTAAAAACTTGTGGTGCATCAGCGGTTTGATGCCCCGCTTTTTTTTCCCGTTGACTCGTATGGGATCAATTTTGAAGTCGTTTTGTAAGCGCTTGTACAGTGTCCGGACGTCGCGGCGGGTGCATTTGTTTCCAGGCGAGAGGAAGGATTCGTTTTGCACCACGATGGATACCGGTTTTTCAGCAAGTGCTGTTAAAATAGTGGAATTGGTCAACCACGCCACGCAGCCAACAAGTGCATCTGCAGATTGGATCACTTGCAGCAATTCTGCTTCTAAATTCTGGAAAAAACACGTTACGATTTTTTGACTCATTTGTATTTTTTTTTAAACACAAATGATAAATAAGTTCTCCCAGGTGGTGAATCAAACGTGACTGCTTACTTGTTTACTCGCTCTACCGGCGCCGGCGTTGTTGTTTGGGTTTTTTTCTTTTTCGTTTCGGCTTCCGGGGTGGAGGTGGAGGTGGAGGGGGGGAAGTCGTGGCGGTGGCGGTGGCCAGTTGTCTGGCAACTGCTTTTTCAATGTCCGATTGTCGCTTGTGTTCTCTCAAGCTTTCCAGTTCCCGGGACCGAAAGTCGTTGGAAGAACTCATCTCGGTGCCTGACCTTAGTTGGCGTTTTGTTCTTGGCATCTTGATCATTTTTGACGTGGAGTAGACAAAATAGTAGACGAACACGAGCATTAAGCCACTGGAAAATGCCATCAGCGCAAAATTTATTGCGAACAGCATGCAGCTGCCGCGGGTGCCGTAAATTTGATTTGAGGCGAATGCATTCCATACAAAGATGCCGAAAATTCCCAAGATGAGCAACAGAGGCCAGCTCCCAAAGTAATCGCTTTGAAACCGTTGCACAACGAAGAACACCATGAACGCGATCAAGAAGAGCCCGGCCAAGGCATTTGCTGCAATCATGACATCGGCGTAGGTTTTGTCTTTGTTTGGAGGATTGACCGTGACGTAGAGGTAAATGTTCAAAAAAATACTCGTCGCGATGACGAGTCCTCCAATAATTCCGAACGCGGTGATGGACGGCATCTGTCGGCTGTTGTTGTTGTTGTTGTTTTAAGTTTGTAACAAGAATTTTTTTTTGCGCTTTTGTTATTCTTTGAGCTTGCTCCGAATTCCGTTGAGCGTTTTTTGGAGACGTGTTTGCTTCGAAACAAAATAATTGAGGATGTCTGGGAAGGTGAGAAAGAGATCGGTTTCTCGATCGAATCGTTCGAGTGCTTGTTGCCTGTTTTCCAACTGGTGCTCCATGACTTTGACTTGGTTATTGTAAATATCTTGCTTTTGCACAAGAGTCTTTTCCAAACCCTCTTTCACTTGCTGCGTTTCGTTAATTTTGTAGAGGACCATTTTCTTGTCTTCGTCGTCAAAAAAATTTTTCTCCATGAACTGCCCCAACCGGACCAGGTTTTGGATGTGCGTGTCCAGTTGCGAGATTTGCAACTCGAGTTGGTGAAAAATCCGGTCCGGTCCGGGCGATGATCTTTTTTCGTCCATCTTTGTTGCTACTGAGCTTTTTTCTTCTTTTCAATTTCAACGCAATCACAACGGGGTAAAGTTGGGATCCGGTCGCTCGGCAGGTGGACCTCTTTGGAGGGGTTGGCTCAATGGCGGTTGTCGGACTGATCGCACGGTAGGTGTGTTCCTGGGGGGTTCTCCGTCTGGGGTCAAAGGCACCCTAGGTACCCTCGTGTTCGAATCTGGCAAAGACGGCGCTCGATGTTTGGGCGCTCCTCCTCCTCCACCACCCAAAGCAGCGGTCAAGTTACTTAAGAAGCTTTTTTTTTTCGGATTTTTTCCATCACCTCCACTGGCCGCCTTCTTCTTTTTAATAAACCAAATCGCCACAATGAGAACAATTATGCCCAATATAATGAACTTGCCGTATTTTTTCAACGTGTCCATGATGCTGGGAGTACCAGCGGCGCCAACAGCGCCAGTAGCCGGCGGTTGGAATGCTCCGGGGTGCCCTAATGCATTATGAACTCCCCCGGGAACGGGAGCCTGGTTGGGCGTCTTGGGAGTTGCCCCTGGTGCTGGTTGTCCGCCCAACGAAGCTTTCAATCGATTCAGTTCTTGTTGAAAATTTTGCATTAGGGTAAAAGTTAATTTGTGTTTGAATATTATGAACACTAAAAAGATGAGCAAATAAACACATGCACAAACAAAAAAAAATAAGTATCGGGGTTTTTTTTAATTTCCAAGGCAATCTTTAACGTAGTGGGCGTCAAGTATATTGAACGAGCCGTCGCCATACTTGTTCCGATACCGCTTGATTCGGATTTTCTGACTCATCGGTTGAAAAAACTGCGCCGCCGGTTTTTCTAACTCGAGAGCCTGGTTGCAGTTGGGGAGGGTCCGTACGGACTGTACGAGGAACGCGGCGCTGTGTCCGGCCTTGATCTCGAACTCTTTGTTTTGGAGTAAGTCAAACGTGGCCATGTGATCGGCCATTTCCACCACCGCCTCAAAGTCACGTCCACCCACCGCGTGGGGATAGTTGGCCTGCACCAGCCCCGACCCGTATCCAACGGACGCTTGAAATCGCGGCACCAGCAGGGGGTCGGCACTACCCTTGAACACGTGTGCAACGACGTCCCAAATATTTGTGTTGTGATCTTTGCCGCGCATTTTCCCGTCTGGATGGACCGCATAGAGTTCGATCATGAGTTTGAGCTGGCGCGCATCGCCTTCCGCGCACTGGGTGAATTCTTGCAGCGCGGCCGCGGGCAGGTCAACCTTCAGCTCTTGGGCCATTGCCTGACCAATGCGTTGCATGTCAGAGGTAAACAATTTGTGGAACTGAATTTTCCAGGCGAAAGGTTGGAGTGGAGCCAAAGTGGGGCGATGTGCAGTGTTGCAAGTGCATAGGATGGGCGCCCGATTGGCCACGGACTTGTAGCGCGTCATAAAATCAACCAGCGCCTTGATCGAGTTCTTGTCGGACCCAAAAGCACCGTCGATCTCGTCGAATAACAAGGCGGTTTTCCCGCGCAACGTGCTTCCAAAGCCTGTGCTGGTCAAATAGCTGTAAATTTGTCGGTAGCTTCTCGTGTCCGAAGCATTTACTTCCACGAGCGTGTAGCCCAAATCTGCGCAGATGGCGTGGCATGCTGAGGTTTTGCCGACGCCGCACTTGCCCGAAAGAAGAGCGAGTGGCCATTTCGGTAAACCTTCTTCTTCTTCTTCTTCTTTTTTGCGGTCAAACTGCTGCATGAACATTCGTAAGTTGGATATGGCGTGTGGTTGTCCCAGGATTGCAGCAAGTCGTTTTGGTTTTGGTTTGGGCTTTGGCTGCGACACTGGCTGTGGTGGAGGCGGAGACGGAGACGGAGCTGAAAGTATACGTGGTTGGGGCTGTCGGGAAAAGTTTAATCTTGGTGTTTTTCTCAAGGTGGTGATACCCGCCCGCGGTCCAGCTTGCCGGTTTGCTTTTTTGGTTTGTAAACTGGCTCGACGAAGCAGTGTGCGGGCTCTCGAGTATTTATCATGTTTGCTCAGGTGACGGCCATTCATGATTAAATTATTATTGCTCCAAGATTTGATTACATCTGTGATCGCAAGAAAAAAGCAAGATAGAAAAAAAACCAAAGTATTTTTTTTTTCAGTTTTCCCTTTAAGATAGAATTTTACGAGTCGGACGGCGTAGATTCACTTTTTGACACTTCGGGAGTCGCTTCCAAAATATCCAGTTGCGGTTCCTCAGCCCGGGTCGTCTCTAAAATATCCAGTTGTGGTTCATCGCCCAGAGTCGCTTCCAAAACATCCAGTTGCAGTTCCTCAGCCGGAGTTGCTTCTAAACCATCCAATTGCGGTTCCTCGTCCAGAGTCGCTTCTACACCATCCAATTGCGTGTCGTCTGGCAGAGCTGTCACAGGTGTGCCGTACACGACGCTCGTGTGTGCATAGACCAGAGGCAATACATGGTCCATGAGGCGATCAATCGTTTCGCTGTGACTAAAATAATTATCAATCACGTTATGAAAGCGTTCAGAAAAAACTTCGCCGTCAAGGAATGTGCTGATTAATTTGAGCTTTGTTGAAATGTTGAAAATTTTAAAGAGAAGAAATGCGAAAAGCAGCAACAAAACCCCGAACAAACAATACAGCACAATTTGATGTAATTGCATCCCTGTCTTGGTTTTTATTTTCAAACAGCGGAAATTTTTTTTACTAAAATAAGCACACACAGTCCCCCGAGAATAGTGTAGGCAATGAACAAAACGATGGGAACACTTTTTACTTGCAGCAGTTCGCAAAGAAATACCAAGCCAATTGGTTTTAGGAGGTCCCACCAACTTTCATAAAAATGTGAATTGATTCCTTGCATGATTTCGGTGAGAATGAAACAACCGACGACGAGAGTCAGAAAGAACATTAGCTTGCCGTTCTTTTTTTCTTACTGTATGAAAAAAAAATTTTTTTTTGGCAAATTTGATTGTTTTTTTAACGCAAAATCTCTTGACCTGTGGCATGTAAAATGTCAGTTCCGATGCCCGAACCCAACAAGGCTTCGAGGGTTTGTTTGTTGAGTTGTCCTGTTGTCATATACTCGACGACGCCCGGAGCCAGTGTTGCCAGCAACGGAATGCCGAGTTTTTTGCTCAGTGCCTGGCTTCCCGCGCGGAGCATTACGGTGGCGGCGACTTGTAGTAAAGCACTGCTTGTTTTTGTCCCCAGTTGTTTGATTTGGGTTGCTTTTTGACCGAGGGAGCTGGTGTAAAAGGTGTGCAATTTAGTACGGTAGTTGTAGACAATGGGCGCGGCAATGAAACCCACGCCAAGAACTTTTGCGAGAATGTGTTTCCACGAACTGGAGGGGGTGGAAGTACTTCGTGGCGGTGGCGAGGGTTTGAGGCGGACTAGAGAAAGAAATTGGTCTCTTGGTAAGACGTCCAGGAAGTCGCTTACTGATTGCATGAATAATTTTATTTTTTCCAATTGTATGGTTTGGTCGTCGAATGTTCGAAAGACATTCGGTGCGTTTTGTGTTTGCTTTTGGAGTTGTTTTCTTAATTTTTGGGTTTTTCTGGTCAATTTTTCCCACCATTTTTTGCTCCTTGGTCGCGTCGAACTTAACCCGTACCAAGACAACCAGTTGATCAAGAAATCTTCACTGGCGGTCTTGGGATCAAAATCGACAAAATTGGCAAACGATGGCACGTTGCCATTTTGTTTCATATCAGCAACGCTGAGGTTCGCAAGATTAACATTCTTTACACGTGTGCTGATGCCCCGATAAGTTAACCATTGTTTGAGTAGTTTTCTGTTTTCTTTGGCAGGGTCAAAAAAAATTTCTCCGTGCGCAAACTCCGCGACGCGATGGGGGCACAAAAAGCTCTTCGCAGTGACGCTGACGTCAACCAGCAGCAAGCCGAGGCGAGAATTGGAAATGTTGTCGCAAAAATCAACCATTTGTGTACGGCGTTTGGGTTTTTTTTTAAACTAATGGCGCGATTTTAAATTTCTCACCGCACTGTCTACTCAGTTACATGTGAAGAATCCAGATGATCAAAATGGAACGATTCTGTTCATTACGTACTATTGCAGCGAACGAGCTGTGTTTTATAAAAACGATTTTGTTCACACATACCAATAATTAACACAAAACCACGTTCCGCAATAAAAATAAAACACAAATGGCATCGAGGGTTCCTTGTATCGCACCACCAATTACTTGGGTTTTTGTATGATGAAATGAATATACTCGTTGCCAAGCTACCAAAACAATCGCCACCAATGATAAGTAAACTGCGAGTTTTTGTCGTCTATAAGCCATCAACACAATCGATAAACATACAAGAGTTGACACGTGGCCGGATGGCATTCCATTAGACTTATTATTGTTTGGTCTTGGAGAATCAAATCCTAACACAGTAAAAATTATTTTATACAACGGATTTAAAAATAAAATTTCTAGCATCACCAATACTGTCAAAAACAAGTAAAAGGGCTTCCACTCAAGGGAATATAAAAAAAAACAAATTAATATAAGTGCATATGGTAAAATATCACCGATTACATCCAAGATAAAGAGAATCATTTTTTTTATAGCAAATCTAAATAAATAAAAATGTGTTCTAACACACGGTAAAAAATCTTTTACTTTACTGAAATAAATGTGGAAACTTTTAGTGTATTTGTTCATCATGATACTAATCGTTTCCGTGTGCTATGAGATAATTGTTTTGATGAGCCACAAACGCAGATTGGTAGCAAACACTCTGAGTGATGATTTCCCCCCTTACCTTCATGATGCGCTAGCAAAAAAGTTAAATCAATTATGGACATTTCCAATCTTGTCTAATGTCCTATTCCATGCAGTATGTGCAACGTTGGGATTAAACTACAAACACATCATTAGTTGGGATTCTCTTTTGGAAATTATTAATACATCAGTTCCCTTTTTAAGAACTCATTCATTTGATGCTGTGATTGGTATAAAAACGGGCGGGGCTTTTCTTGCCGAGTTTATGGCAAGAAAATTAAACATTCCCAGTTATTTTGTTAAATGTCACCATTATGGAAGTTCAGGGACAATCGGAGATGTGATCAAAGAAGCTATTAGCGCTCGTACAACAAAAGTTTACAAAGAGCTGGAAGTCACAGATGAATTAATGATGATTTCCCTGTGCCAAAAAAATATTTTATTAGTTGACGACAATGTGTGTTCTGGGTCTACTTTGTTTTCAGTGCAAAAATACTTGAAGGATACAAAAATGTGTAAAAAAATATTCACCGGAGTTCTCGCTGCCCCCCCGAACCATGAATTAATAGATATGAATTTCTCAACCTACCATTTTCAATCTCGAAACATTATTTTATATCCATTGCCGTGGGGTTATGACCCGTGAAGCCAAGTATTCCATATAAGTTGTCATCATATGGGCATCCCATGCCCCTTCACTTGTACTTGAAAAGTAAATGTATTCCCCTAGAGAGCACCAAGGTTGAGTACCATTTGGATTTGGAAACATGGTAAAAATGTCGCTAGTATTAACAACATTAAAGCATATTCTATCCTTTAAGTGTAACCGGAGAGCGGAATTAATTAATTTGAGACTTCCAAAATGTAAAACATATACCGGGGAAGTAAAATGATATAAAAATGGGACGCTCAACCCACAACCTGCACTTGCACCAATTACGTAAGACATTCCAGGTACCGATAGCGGAAGAGGGTGATCTAAATTATTATAGAGAGAACAAATAGTTTGGTGAATTTTCAGGTGTGGGTTGCGATTGTCTATTGGCTTCATAAACGCGGGCACAAGCGACAACATTTCTTGCGTTTCACTAAAAGTTGTGAAGAAAAACAGATTTATTGTAACATCCGCATTGTCGACAACTAACCAGATCATATTTGGAACGGAATTTCTTTTATCATAAAATATGTCCTTCACTAACAATCCCCATGATTTAAAGTAAATGTCAATTGGATCTCGTTGCAATTTTCCTATTCTCCACAATGTAAATACATTTTCGATTAAAAGTGTCCATAAAGCAAAACGTGGACAGAATAGGTTTTGAGGATATAAAGAAAGTGGGAAAGGTTTCATAGTTCTTGCTAAATTTATAGACTGTCGCTGAAGCGCTTTAATGTTTCTGCTAGCAATTGTAACTTTAAGAACATAAGTAAAATAAAGGAAAATGAATAATGTAAATGAAATACAAAAGCATACAATAAAACGTTTTACAAATGTCATTGTAACGATTTGTCTTTTTGTTATAACAGCGTCAAAATGACAATATGAGATTATAAAAACGAATAACAAACAGAACTATCGCCATCAAAAGCACTGTTCCAATAGCTTTCTTATCAAGTAAGAAAAATGCACCACAGTGTACAATAAGTAAAAGAATTATTGCAATCAAAATAGGTAAGCAATTCCACCAATTTACAGGGAGTTGTCCATATATTTTCATATTACGCAAGTGAGTGCTGACAGAAAGAACCGGCAAATATTGTAAGTTAATAGTTTTAGAAGCATTATGTGATATATTAATCACTCGTCTTGATATATTTTTCTGCTCTAAATATGCGCTAATGGCGTGATCGTGATGGTTTGAATCCAGATGAGCAAAAATTTTCAATCGTTGATCAAAAAATATTTTTTTGTAGGCTACGGGATAATTACTGACAAGCCAATCAACTTGAGCATTTTGTTGTACCACAGGTTCCAAGGTCCACACGGATGTCCCCGCTTTCCAACCAGCGTATCCAACACATGAATGAGGATAATGTTGAATTCCAGTACGGAGCGCGCGTAATACATGCTCGTTACAATCTTCTACTCGATTCACCATTATGATTGAGATGTCTGGATCATTCTCGTGAGCCAAAATATTTAGTAATTTATTCAAATGACCTGGATGTTGTCGATTCGACAGAACCGTTACATTTAATGCGGTCTTTATTCGCGGATTATGATTGTCCACGAAACAATAAATGCTGTCAATATATAAATTAATGTAATTTTCCAAGATTTCCGGTGGGAAAAAATTCACTCCAAGGATTGTTTTCATTTTGTTTTTAACTTGTCAAATACATGCCGACAAAACAAACCAGTCAAAAGGCCGCTATCATTTGCCATACAATCCCATGGATTTCCATTCCACTCCCTATTATATTGCCATCTGTTGTCTCTAAGAGTTTGAGGTTTCAAATATTCGTTGTATTCAAATATTTCCCAAACAATGCTGATAGCGATCCAACAGTACCAGTACTTGGGAGCTAATAATCCTAACAAAAAGTACGTAAAAAAATGTCCCAGTGACCATCCTCCTATTGCACTTCTTGTGTGAATATAAGCATGATCGAATAAAACAGGTTCGTCAATGTGGTCAGATGCTTTACTACCAAGATGTCCATGTAATTGCATTGCAATTACAGTCACTATCAAAATAATTATTGCATATACAAATTGAGTTGGTTTTTTGTTTTTTTGAGTAAATCGTCTTTGTAAAACGGCCCATGTCAAGAAGAATAAACTTGCATAAAATGCCAGAGTAATTAGCGCATTTAGTGTTTTCGTGTGCATCTCACTTGTTTTTTATAACAAAGAACAATATGTATTATTTTCTTGAACCGCATCAGAAATTGTTTTTATTTATGTCGTCAAAGTTTTTGAAACTAATATTATTTGTTCTTCATACAAGATATGACGCGTAATGCGTATATCGGAATAACCAGATCCATTAATACAAAGATTAAAGAAAATATAACTGAATCGCACCAATAACCTTCAGTGCGTCCATCAAACATTTTTTCTGTAATACGATGACCGGAAAGATAACTTCCTGCTACGATAATGTTGCCAAATCTCCGGTAGAAAATGACAAAGGCAAATAAAAACAATAATCCTAATATTACAAGTGTTATATTCAGTGGTTTAGATTTACCGCGTGATACAACTAATGCATATATGACAACGCCCACCCATGCACCAACATAAATCAAATCCGTAACAGGATCGAATATTTTTCCAAAGTTTGTTGCTTTATTCTGTAAGTAAGCCACACATCCATCTAAAATGTCTAATATGTATCTGACACTCAATGCTAGTGGCATATAAACACACACAATTACTAGAGGGATTTTTCCTTGAACAAAAAGAATCAATAATATAACTAGAACTATACCTAAAACAAAACTAATACTCGTGATTTGATTAGGAGACAAAGAAGTTGTCTTAGCTATATTATCTAGACCTATTTTAAACATAACGTTTGTTAAAGGGTCTTGGTATCGCCTGCATGTACAGGAACCACATGTAGAATAATCAGTGGCCATGTGTTCTTTACTATAAGAAGGTGTCAAAAAAAATTAAGCTCAAATAACGAAGGATATTGCGGACATACTAGACACGTAAAGTTTTGCACTTAACCAAAATTTTAAAAATAATTGCAGCAACAACAATAATGAATAATACGAAAGTCTTGAATGCCTTTTTGTGATATTGCTGGCAAAAGAACTGAAACGAACCATGATTAACCACCTTTTCAATGGAAGGAGGTAAAAGCGTCATAGCTTGTCTAAACAATGCAGGTTTCTCGGTCTGAAAATTAATTGGTGGATGAGCAACATGGTATTTTTTATACAGGTTTGCAAAAATCCTGTCAATATGCAGTTTTGGTTGGGTTGATTTCCAATACTGAATTATTTTTGCCATCCCGCAGCGGCTTAATACATAACAATGTGCTAATAAAGGTTTAACACCAAGTGCAATACCAGGCGCTACTGGATAGCGGAATGGCACAGGGAATTCAATACTTCCGAAATTAAATATGTCCCAATCGTTGCGTTTTAGCCAGAAAACAATGTTGGGCAAAAATTGAAGAGTTAACTCATTGTCAAAATGTGCATCATCCTCCATCACTAGCACATTTTTACATCCTTGACGGTACGCCTTTGATATAATATGTAGATGGTTTTTACCTAAATCTAGTGCAAGTGGACCCACGGTTTGAGTCCCGTGTTCGAAAATATCCGCTAATGTGGTTTGATGTGGAGTAAAAGACAAGTTTGTATTGCTAACCCTCGGGAATAAATATGGTTTCAAATTTTGTAAACCCACTTGTTTCAAATTTTTTTTCAATTCTTGCATTCGTTTAGATTTCAAATTAACGGTAATGCATCCGATATGATCAAAAAATGTCCACGCATCTTCCATTTGTTTAATATTCTTATAAAAACAAAGGAACACCTCGAGGTAAAATAACCGCAAACCATCCTGAAATCTCCCAGTTAACACCAACATTTTCTTGAAGGATTGTGAAGCCGGGTTGGGAATTAAATGCCCAGATAAAGATCCTGGAACGACCCGAACAGGATTTTGCACTCCCAGAAAGAGAGAGATTGCCGAGTTGTTAAACCATGAACGCGCCCAGTTTTTTATTTATATTGGATCCAAGAATTAAATTAATGGCTGAGCTAAACACCCCAGGTGTTTTGTCACGAAGTTTTTTTGCGATTTGTTCTAGTAAGGGAAAAATGCTGGCAACGTCGGCGGAAAACTTCCTTGGTATCGCCACGTAACTTGGCACTGGGAAGTCTGTGAGCCAATTCATCGTTTTCCGGTTATTGGTTACAGGGAGCGGCACCGCTTCGGCCTTTTTGGCATCACCGCAATTGAGTTTGTTTTCACCTCCCAAGTATGTTTGAATCGGAACCGGGGCGTTTTTAACCCACCTCGCCAATTCTGATACAAGCAACACGTTTCGAGATTTCGGATCCTCAAGATGATTGGTCCGAATCCTTCGGACTTGGTTTTGCAATAAGGACCATCCCTTCGGACTGAATGCGAGCTTCATGGCCGACTGGGGAACGAGACACAATAAAAATTTAACTGTTTGCTCTAATTGTTCGGTGGGATGTTGGGTAAAATATTGTTGGAGCTTCGCTGCATTTGGATTTTGAAGATAGGGAATGAGGTACTTGAGAGCGTTGATTTTTGTTTTAAAGCGAGCCAAGAGACCCGGTGGGGTTTTTTCGAAAATAAAATCATTATCATCGATAAATTTGCTCAGCTCTTTGTTTGAGGTTATCTTGATATCTGCAACCTTTTGTTTTTCTTCATCTGGGAGGGCGGCTCTCCATTGTTCCACCATTTTGACCAGGTTGGCGGGGTCTTTGAATTTTTTTCGTTGGTGGATGTCGTACAATTTTTTTGCACCAACTGCAGCACCCGTGACGAGTGCCGCCGCGGCCAGGTCCTTGGCTAGCGATCGGGATTTTTTCGGAGATGCGTCAACGGCGGGCAGTTTTCCGGCCTCTTGTCTGCCTTGGTGTTGGAATTTTGCATAGTCTTCGACGCATTGCAAGTATTGCTGCCGGCTTGCTGGGTCCAGGTCTGCCGTTTTGGCCAGTTTGTCAAGTCGCTTTTTGACCGTTTTGGCCGTGTCTTTGAGTTCCCGGAGTTGTTCCGTGGTTTGGGTAATCCGATCTTGGACGGCGCGCAAGACCCAGGGTTTAATTTTGGGGCCGCCCGAAATGGTTTCTGCGATCGCTTGGAGGTCGGCCGCGTTTTGGCCTTGCTGAATTCGGGTAACGGCATTCTGTAAGTCGGCTCGACTGAGGTCAGCATAGTCTCCTTCGGGGTCCACGATATCGAAATATTGGCGGAGGGTGGTTGTGGAGGCCTTTTCCGGTGAGTCGAGGCGGAGGGCGAGGCGTTGCGCGGGCGTGAGTTGCTGTACCGAACCGACTTGGGTTTGGGTGCGCCGCGGCGATGTTTTCTTCTTTTTCTTCTTTTTCTTCTTTTTTTCCTTGTGTTCTTTTTCATCGTCAGTGAGTCCGTAGACCAGAGATTCGATTTCTTCTGAGTCGTAGCCAGAGTCATCCGTCTTCTCCTCTTTTTCTGGGAGTCCGACGAGTTTTTGCAAGGCAGCCAACATTTTAGGGTTCGCTTTTTTCATGTTGTTTGCAACCAGACCGCCGTAGGCAAAATGTACCAAAGACTTGATCAAGGTGCTGTCTTTAACTTGAGCAAGTTGTTCGATAGAAGGGTGTCCATAATAGCCCGCGAGTTGCTTGAGAAACGGCTTCTTCCCAATAGTTCTTAGCTTTGAACGAAGCGCGGTTTTGAGCTTTTTTTGATTCATGAAATTTCAAATTGATTTTATTTCATAGACTCAGTTTTTTTTCTCCATTCCAAACATATTAAAAAAAAAGACAACCACGGTGTTCCGTGCCAGTAAATTATTTTAGAATGAATTAAAGTAAACACCCACTTATGAAAAAGAAAGTTCGCCAAATGATCCAAGGCCCGCGGCAGGGGCGACCGCAGCAAGTGACCAACATCCACCGCACGTATGCTCCGGCCGTCGTTGGTGTCTCGCCACGGATGACAAGGCCCAATGCTCCCTGCGTGCCTTACATCAGCCAGGACCAATTTGTGGTGGATTCGATTGATCGGGGTAATTACGGCAACGCGTGCTCTTCCTTTTGTAGCTACCCGTCGTCTGCTTTTAATTACGAAGTCTTGGACAACGTTTGTCTGCCCCCGGGGCAAACGTACCAATCTTCAAAACAGTACTTTCCGGGCCGAAACACGTACCAAACGCGCTTGGATTCGAAACGCGGGATTTTGTATCGTCCCGGGTGTGATCTGTCGTGGTGTCCCAAAAACTTTTGGAACAAGGGGCCTCGCACTTTGCCGCACGTCGAAATGGGGAGCGGACCCGTTTTCACGGCGGATCCCAGTGCCTTGCCCCCGAGTCGTGTCAGCGACGGTCCCAATATTTTGAACCAAAATGCTCTCCTCTCCGACATCCACAACACCAACAGCAGCTACGGCTACCCCCTCGGCGGCGCGGCAGAGGTGAGCGCGGCGGGTGGCACGGCGCAGGCCGTGGTGCAGGGGGACGTCGCCGGGATGGAAACCCTGGCACCGCCGAGTGGGCCGGTGGTCGCGCTCGGGTCACCCAACGTGATTCGTGAGGAGGTGAACAACGGGGGGCTGCAGGTGGACATTATCAGCCCCGGGCAGCAAGAGAATTGGTTTCACCGGGGCGTCCGCAACAACCGGTACGATGCGGAAAAACCCGCGACCAACGTGTACATTCGTCCGGAAGTCACTGGCGCGGTCCCTTACGCGAACAGTCTCTACCAAACGCCGTACGACACGACCAAGAACGTGATCTCCACGGGGAAGTTGGTGAACACGTACACGGGAGAGTTGTTTGAGACTTTCGAAAACCAACTTCCGCCGCCGAACACGACCAAGGGCCACATTCCCGCCTACCAGCTGAAGCAGATCAACCCGCGGCTGCTGTGGGCCAACGGAGGGTACAACCACCACAAGCCGCCGCCGCGGAAAAAAGAGCAGCCGGGCTACGTTTTTAACCCGGTCAGTGCGCGGGGCGGGAGCACGGCGTTTGGGGAACAAACGTACACGGGCGAAATCCGGAAGCAGCAGCAGCTGATCGGCATGCGCGACTTGTACAACAACCGCAACGGCGACCTCGTAGTTGAACCGTCACTCAATGGCGAACGCCCCGCCGGGTTTTTCGGCCTCGTGCCCCGCTTCCGGGCGAATCCCTACCTGAACCCCACCAACGAACTCGACATGTGCGGCTACACGTTCGTGCCGGAGAACCAAAACCCGGATTTGCGCAAACGGGAGCAGTACACGGGCGCGCACTACGCCCGCAAGGACCCGGTCTTGGTCCAGCGCACCGTTTATCCCACCACCTTTGTCAACGGCGTACAGGCCGTCACGGTGATTCCCATTACGACCGACCACACCGGGCCCATGCGGTCGGACATGGAGCAGAGTTACATCGGCGTGCCGCATCTCCAAGAGGGCAGCGGGGACGCGCTCCCGCCCGCGGCCTTGAATAAACAGCGCGTGCTCGGCGGAGAAACGGAACGGACGGTCGCGGGGCCCGCGCAGGATGGAGCGGCCAAGGGTGTGCTGATCACCGAGCAGACTGTCCGTCCGACGCAGAAACCGGAAGCACCGTTGCCCACGTTGCCGGTGGAAATCGTCAACTCGGCGGGAGTGGTGATCTTGCCGTCGCGGAAAAACAAACCGACGCTCAAGGGCACGATTCCGCAAACGCGGACGCCCGGGGATCTGCGGCACATGAGCAACGTCGGAATCGTGATGGACCACATCAACGTGCGCAGTACGCAGAAACTCACCGCCGCGCTTCCGCTGGCTTCCGCTCCGGCGGTGGGCGGCGGGGGACGCACCGTGATGGACCACATCAACGTCCGGGACACGCAAAAAATGGAAGAACTCCTGCCCGTCGGTGCCGTGAGCGGCGTGGACGGCGTCGAGCGAGGCGTATTTATCACGGATACCGTGTTGAAGGATACGCTCAAAACGGCCTCCATGGAAAACCCCTTTCGGAGCGCGAACCCCGCCGCGGCGGCGTCGGGCGACGTGTTGGTGAATTTGGCCAACCTGAGGTCCACGCTGCGCGAGCAAATGCAAGAAACGTTCCCGGTTGCGCCGGTCGCGGGGGGCGCACAAGCTGGCCACGTGATCGTGGACCACGACCTGCGTCCCACGTGGAAAGGCGCGGATCCCTACCAACGCTACCCGCAAGGACTGGATGCCGGACAACGCATGGGGGTTTCCGTCGGCCACGGCGCGGTGTCCAGCGTCCAGGCGCGAGGCAAGTGTGAGCAGCATTACGTCCCGTCCGTGGCCATGATCCCCGAAAACGCGCACGGCACGTCGGCGCGGGTGATCCAACCCATAACTAGGCCGGTCAAATGGTCCAAGGAGGACACCGCCATGCCCTTCGGGAACCGTATTCCGGGCATGAACATCCCCACTACGAATCGGCTATTTCCGTCGATTCGGCCAACACGCCGGAGCGAGTTCGCCTATTGTGATTTGCAGCAAGACTTGGACGACCAATGAACTTGGCTCGGAGGGTGGCCGTGATAGGCATTTCTAAATTGTGAATAAATTGCAAAGCTTTGAGCACCAGTGGGAGTTTGGCGGGCGCGACGGCTAAGGCGAAGTGCGTCGGTCGGTCCAGTTCCCGGACCCCGAGCCAGGTATTAAACTGTTGTCGAATGTACTCTCTGCGGGAATTCACGTAGTCTGTGTCTTGGGTCCAATTCACTTTACGGTACATGGTGCCCAGCAGGGACGAGCCCCAGATGCCAAATATTTTTTCGTAACACACCCCCAGGACGCGAACGATCAGCGTTTTCGGATCATCCGCCTCCTCAGTTGTCTGGAGAAAAATCATTCCACCGTCGTGGGGAAGTGCAATGCGGAACCGAATAATCATTGTTAATAATAATCAAATCAAATCAATTTTATTTTTTTTTCTTTTTAAATAAATATTGGCTTATATGATTTTTTTTTGTTTTACTGCTTGCGTTTTTTTTTTCGAGAGCGTCGCGTGCATGTGCGCGTGTTTGTGGAAAGAGCAGCGACGTCGGCCGTGGCGCCTTGAACGTAGCCGGTGTTGTAGAGATTGGACAGGAGGCGGTCAATTCCAGCAAGTGCGTCAACGGCGTTCCGCTTTCTTTTGAGACCCTGGAGACCTGGTTTGGTGAATGCCGCACTTATGGAGAGCACGCTATCGTTCCGCCGGGCTCCGATGGATAAAAAGCGGCGTTTCTTGTACTCGGGAAAGAGTTGCAAAACCTCCGAATCGAAGAGCGGTTTCCCCACTGAGATGTAGTCCTTGCAGAAAACGCCCTTGCGGTTCGTGAGTTTTTGACAGCTGCACCAGCATTTTTGGTACACCCCGGACGCCTTGATCAGAAAATACACCGTGTTGCTGTTGTGCTCCGGTGGGTCGACGAGGTTGGTGCAAAAGGAAGAGCCTTCGCCCCGGACGCACGCGCGAAAGTAGGTAAACTTCTGCGTAGTCTTGACCGAGCGCACTTGAACGTTTGCGTAGCTCGGGTGGAACGCGCGCACTTTCTGCTCACAAAGCTTGTAAATGTGGGAATCGGGTGCGATGTCGATGTTCAGGTGATTGGTGCGGCGCTCGCCGGCGAGATCTTCCGCAAATTCCGTCGACACGTTGCCCACGGTCGACAGTTTCTCAAACCTCTTGGCCTGACTCATGTTGTCCGCGCCGAGAATCTTTTTCCGCCGCCGCTGGACCTGCTTCACCACCCCTCGCTCGATCACCGGGCACCCGGGAAATTTCTTCCAACCCCCGGTCGGGGTTTTCAAGCCCACGCGCCGAATGGACAGGGAAGCAATCGTGGTGCCGAAATTCCTTTTCAACTGGTGCAGGCGCTTTTCGTCAGACTCGCCCGCATAAATCACGTTCGTCACCACGTACACGCGTCCCAGATCGATGCGGCCCAGAAAGCCACACTTGCTGCATTTTCCATCCGGGCATTTAGCACATTTGTGGGCGCCCAGCATGCGCAAACCGTTTTTCATGTACACGCTCGAGTCGATGATATCGTTCCAGTCGTTCGCGACGTAAGGCAGGTGGCCCAGCACGCTCTGCAACTTGCACGCAATGGCTTTTCCCATGAGCGTGGCTTGAAAATCCGTCACGTGGAGATAGGGAAAATGCAAATGCAAGTTGCCGTCCTTGGAGATTTGGATGGGATTGTCATCGTCTTCATCCTCGTCTTGGTCTTCATCCTCGTCTGGGTCTTCCTCATCGTCTTCTTCTTCTTTTTCTTTTGGAGTACGTGCCGGCGGGGTCGGGTTGAAAATGGACACGATCGACGGGGGTTCCGTTTCCGGATCGGTGGGTGCGGTGGGCAAGGCGTCAACTTTGTGGGTGGAAGAAATTGAGCAAACGACCATGAGAAACGTTGACTCGGGGGTAGTTTTGGGATAAAAAAGCTTGATGGTGTTAATGATGATTTGGAAGAGGATGCGTTGCTGCTCGGGCGTGAAGCGATTGATCGGCAAAATAAACTTGGGGTCCACGTCCAAGAACATCGTGAAAACCGGCGTCCGGGCTTCCAGAAGAAACAAAGCAAACCCATTTTGCACGTCACGGCAGTACAGTTCCAAGAATTCTCGCTCGTAACCTGAAGGAATGTTGATCATCCCACCCCGGAACCCATCCATTGACAGGTGAGTGAATGTCTTGGTACCGGAACCTTTCCGCAACCAGAACTTCTTTTTCGTAAGCCATCGGACGGTTTCCCCGCGTGGATCAGTGAGAGTTCCGGTGTTGTAGGTCCCCGGCATTGTTTCTTTAATTATATTCTGGGAAATTAAAGTACAGGTTCAAAACGATTCAGGATAGAAAAAAACAAAAAAAAAATTTTTTGGTTGTTGATTTTTTTTTCAGCACCACCACCACCGCCCCTTGTAAGATAGACTTTGTCTTTTTTTTCATGTTAGACTTTGTCGAATTTGAATATGCTCAAGACGCGTTGACCCAAGTGGCACGTTTATCTGCCCGGTTTCCACAGCATGCGGTCGTACTCGACATCGACGACACGGTGTTGTACACCAATCAACGGAGCGTGAGGCAGATCCCTTCCCTCCACCTCTTGTATGCGGACTTAAGAAAACACAACACGCCCATCTTTTTTGTGACGGCAAGAAAATTCTCCCTTGCCAACCTGCGGCTGACGGCGCGACACTTGCGCGGAACTGGCTATCCGTACTTCAGGGGGTTGTTTTTAAGACCCGCGGATGTTGTGGATGTTGCGAAATTTAAAACCTTTGTCAGAAATTGGCTACGTCAAGAGAAAAAACAGACCATTGGGTTTGTGGTTGGCAATACGTGGCATGATCTCTTTAGTCACCAAGAGTTGGTGCAGTTTTCCAACACGTTAAAACACCTCGACGATACCAAAACTTACCTGTTTTTTGCCCTCAATTCTTTTAAACTCAAGTTACCTACCACGTATTCTCCACAAGTTTATCAGCGCCCAAAAAGTTTTTTCGGCCTGTAATAATAAATAAAAAAAAACAACACCACACAGCACTGTTCCCGGCCAATGACTCTTCTTGCGCTTGATAAATGGGGCCCGGCTGGTTGGCACTTCTTGCACGCTATCACGTTTACCTACCCCATAAATCCCTCCGACGCGATCAAAGCCCAGTATCGAAGATTTTTCGCCACCTTGCCTGCCGTACTGCCTTGTAAAATTTGTCAGCGCCACTTGCAAGAAAACTATTCATCATTGCCCATCAATTTGGCATCAAGGCAAACGTTGAGTGAATGGCTAGTCAATATTCACAACCAAGTGAATGCCAGTAAGGGAAAAGCCGTCTGGACATATCCCCAGGTGGTGAAGATGTACCTACCCCCTGCGCAGTATGCATCAGTGGGGTTGACTCCAGCTATGCTTGCACACATAGTGGATCCTGGTCCAGCTGCAGCATCATGTGCTTCTTCTTCTTCTTCTTCTTGGATTTGGATAACAGCGATTTTGGGTCTCTTTGTTGTGGCCTTACTGATATTCATCGGAGTAATGTCTTGCAGGAATCGCAACGTGCGTTTACTTACCTCAGGGTGAACATAAGAAAAAAAAAGATTGAATGTCAAATAAAGAAAAAAAACCCCCATAACCAGTGCAATGTACATATTGATGTGTGTTCTCGGGGTGGCGTTTGGTGCCTTGGCCTGCCGACGTGCCGGATGGTGTCGTCGTCGCCGCCCCCCTCAACCCTCGCCTCCTTCTGAGACTGACGCGGTGCGACCGGAGTTGGAAGCCTTATTCAAATCACTCAAGTCCAATCCGTACGATGCCAAGTCTCGACATCCGTACGCTGATGGTCCGTGGTGAGCGTTTATTTCCCCCAGGCCGTCACATGTTGGACCATATCCTGCTGTACCTTGAGTAACTCGCTCACGTCGCGGTGTTGGGCTAACGCGCTGCGAATGTGGGCCAAGTGATCGAGAACGTGAGTTGCCGACACCGGTACGCCGGTTCGGAAATCCAAAAATGCTTTGACGACTTGATCAAAATCGGCAACCAAAGCTTTGAATTCGTCGGTAACAGAAAACTGCGTTTGTTTAAACCCCGGGGCGGCTTTGCGCAATAGAGAAAGTACGTGAGGGTGGAATTGCAAGAACTTGTAGTCGGTGAAAAGACCCGTTTTCATGAGTTTCCTTTGTTTGTGCAATAAAATAATGAGCCCGATGACTGCACCAGCCAGGGCTCCAAGAAGTGTGCGTTTTATTGCCAACTGGGCACTCATGAATTTTTTTTTTTGCTATTCGAAGGCCGAAAAATTTTTTACATTGTGTAAAGATAAAAATATCCTATCCAACCACAGAAAAGAAACCCACCACGATGACCACGAATAACAATACCGGGATTTTGAGCGCCACGCGTGCTGCCGGGATCGCCGTGCCCTCGTGGGCAGTCGCCACGCTTCCAGTCCAACAACCCGCCACGGCTTACACCAAAGCAGTCTCGGCGGACGCGCGCGCCGCCGGCGGACTTGTCACGCCGTCGGGTGCGGTCGTGCGACCCTGGCAGTCGGCGTGGCGCCCATACCACGTGGGAGTCAACCCCTTGCGCATTGAGCCGGAACAACATTCCGCAAACAGTTACGCGTATTACGACACGGCCTTCAACAGCCAGTACCAGCCCTTCCCGAAAGTGGTGTCGACCAGCGGCCGCTTTGCCACGATTCCGGTGCAGTACGGCCGCGAGCAGTACAGTTATCTCAACCCCGTGGCGAACGCAGGCTTTCGATAGATGACGTGATGCTGGGTGACACCTTGCTCCACAAACTCTGGACCGCGTCGGCCGTTTTGCGCATGACTCCCTTTTCTTCTGCGTCGATCGCCGTCGGGGCGGAGCGGAGCTTGCTCTGCGCGTGGTAGTTTAAGGTGGATAGCAACTTCCCACCGCTGCTTTTTCCCTTGGCGTTCGTGAACGGGACCACGGCAACTTCTTTTCGGGAGCTGAGTTTCTGCAGGTCCCGAGCAGTGCCCATGGAGTCTAGTTCCACCAGGACCGCCACCCGCGAGCGAATCGGGTGGAGGACGTATTTCGCGACCGTGCGGTTGTACGTGGCGCGCGTGCCGCGGATCAACTCGGCGCGAAAAATGTTGGTTTTAATGGAGAACGTCCTCGGTGCCGTGTGGGCATTAACTGCCTTTTGCGCCATTTTCACCACGGTCGGCCAGTCCAAGCGTTTCCCCGGAATAGTAAAGAGTTGCAGTTTCACCGCCATGACTTCGTCTCCCACGTAAATCGGCGCGTGGTGGTCGCGTTGTGTGCGCACCCAAAATTCGATCCGCATTTCGGCCACGTTCGAAAAAGTAAACGAACGCATTTTTTTTATTTGTAATTTTTTTTTCAATGAAGGAGGAGGAGGAGGCTCACAACAGGGTGGCAGGCTTTTTTTTTCAATTATTTTAATTCTCAGAAAACAAAAAAACCCATAAAATGGACCAGGAAATTGCCAAATTTGTTGTTGCTTACCGCGAACTGGTTTTCCAGTTAGAAAGGAGTACCACAGCCTCCGAGGTGGCTGCCGTGCTCTACAAGACCACGGGCGGGAACGTGTTGCCCAAACTGGTGTTTGACACAACCGGTGCGCTTAAATCATTCGACGTACTATTTGCCCTAGCTTACGATTTACTGCTGAACATGCTTAAAATCAATACCACCAACCAAATTGTGTGCAATTTCCTGACACTTAATTTACAAAAATTAAAAAGCGCGACTCGACGGCCCACTGTGCCCTGGCCGTTTGAAATCCCAGCGACGGTGGAAAACGCGCGACAACTGGCCATGCGAGCTCACGTGAGGAGCAACTGCGTGTATTTTGACGACGCCGGCGTTCCGCGGACCACGGCGGCGGCCATTATGCAGAACTATGTTTCTTCGTGATCTTTTTGGATTTTCTGAGGAATCGGGGATCGGGCAGGACGCCGCCGCCGGCGATCGTGGTCTTGTGCCCCAAGACCTTATTCAAATCCTCGTCTTTTTGGAAGGCCAAAGAAATGGAGCGCTCGGTAATGGTCTTCCTTTTCAGACCATGCGCTTCGTGACCAGCTAGCTCCAACACCTCGTTCGTCAAATACTCCAACGCCCCGGCGACGTAAACCGCGGCGTCTTTGCTCACCGGGCCATCGTGAGACGCTTTTAAGTAGCGATGAATTCTGCCCACTGGAAAAAAGAGCCCGGCCTTCCGAGAGTGGGAGATGGGATCTGCTTTTGTTCCCGGGACTGCCGCTGCAACGGCAACTGTAGCTGGTGCTTCTGTTTCGACTTCTGCTGGGGCTACCGGGGCTGCGGCTGCGGCTGCGGCTGCGGCCGGTGTCACTTCGGAGATCGTCGTCTGGGGGGGAATTGTGCTCATGTTATGTGTGTGTGTGTTTTGCTATGCATCCAATATTTTTTTTCTTTATGTGAAAAAGCAAACGCAATTACCTCAACGCCATGTCCGCTTTTAGACATGCGCTGCTTCTCGAATATTTCAAAAGCCTGGAAAAAAACACTGTTCAAGTTAAGCCTCAGGAACTCGGAATTTTGCGAGAACAGTATGCAAAAATTTATCAGCAAACTGCTCGCAAGCGTCGTCCTCGGGTATTCGAACAATTGATCTTCTCGGTCCAGCTCTACGCTGCGCAAAGTGTGGAATTACACCCCGGGGACGATATGGCATACACTGCATTTCTGTTGAAATTAACCAATAGTTTGAACGACATTGTGCAAGAATACTATTCTGCGTTTGAAATCACTGCATAAAAATTAAACGTTTTTTAAAAATAAATAAAAAAAAGCAAAGTTACCCACACACACAAAACATGTCTGACGCAAAGGTAATCACGATTCAGGTTGACGAGGAAGGGGAAGAACAACTCTCACCGACCTCCGCCCCCGTTCAGGAAACCAAATCGCGCTATCCTTGGGCGCACTTATTCGAGGAGGAGGAAGATAGTGCTGCGCCACCGGCTGAACTCATCGATTACGCAGAAGCTCACCGACTCAATGCAGAATTGAGCGTGCAAAAAGATGAACTCGCCGGGAAAAACGCGGCGTTGACCGAATTGAAAACCATCAGTTCCCAAGCATTCGACGAGATGAAACTGCAAATTGCCCAGTTGCAAGGCGAGGTTGCGCAAAAAGATGACGAAATCGCGGAGTTGCAGGAACTTGCCCGAAAAGCGGAGACGGACCGCATTTCTCCCCTCCAGTCCGCCATCATCACGCAAAGCATCATCGCTCACAGTAAAAAACTAAGCGCAGACAGCGCGGCGCGAAAGATCTACGAAGGGCTCTTGCGGTGGTTGCAACAGCGCCAAAAAGTGGTGCAGTATTTAACAGAAAAAGAGTTGCGCCCGGATCTCAAGGCAAAATTGGAAAACATTTTATTTATTGACAAGGACGAGATTGAAAATCAAATTAGTCAATTAAAACTTGTAGCTTAGTAGTCGTTGTCGTAACTGGTGCGTCGACGGCGGTGGAACGAGCGCCGGGATCGGGATCGGGACCGGGGCCGAGACCGAGACCTGGACCTGGACCTGGAAGTCGGTCTGCGGTAATGATCCTGGTTATTCCGGAAATGACACTCTCTGCATCGCCGACCCCTGCATTTGTTAAAATGACATTCGGGGCATTCGCGCAATTCCGTCGAATATCTCGGGCGCTGACGACGCGCTGGGCGACTCATGGCATTGTGGCAATCTGAGCACTGTTTTCCAATACACAAATTATCACAATTCTCGTTAGGGCACTGGTGTAAGTTGGTGTTGCGCGGCGCGTTTTCGTCGTGGGTAAAAGGACACCGAGTTCCTTGGTTACAGCCCTTCTCTGAAGTAAAGAAAGCACAAGGCAGTCGATTGTGTGCAAAGTCGCAATCGGATCCCTTTTTACACCCACTTTTCTTATTGAAAAACCGACACACCGGTTTGTTTTCCTTCTCCTTCTGCACCTCCTCCACATTCTCCGCCTCTGGTTCATTATCGGAGTCACGCACCGTCTCCACTGCCACAATAACAGGAGGCGTTTCTTCGAAGTCAAAGTCGGCGTCCAAGTCGGTGTGATCTGCCCATTTAGTGTCCATTGTCGTCATAGTTTCGTGTTGCTCGGACATTTGATTTTTTTTGTAAGGGGCTGTAGAGTGTGTGGGTTTGTTTTTGCTTTTTTTTTATTGCAGGTTATTATAAAAGCGAGATTTTAAACGCAACCACTCAGGCCTTGGCCATGACGTCTTCTCGGCAGCTTCGTGCTTGGAAAAATGCCCCGTACTCTTTTTTCATTGAAGAATGTGGCGGAGCTGGGGATTGCTTATTTTTTGTTTTGGCCCAAGGATTGACCCGAACGGTTGGACTGGATCTGAAAATGGATATGATCCGTGTTCTGCTAGCCAATTCCGTGGACGCCACCAATATTAAGACGTTCGTGCAAGCGATTGCTGCCGATCAAGCCACACACCAGCTCCCTGGCAGTGTCAGTTTTGGTCCTTTGAATGTTTGGCTCCAGGAAAACGAATCTCAAGCACCGCAAATGATCCGTCACGTCAAACAAATTATCCGCAAGTCTGGAACCGGGTTCCAGGGAACCGACGAAGTTTTGCGCTGGTTCGTGAATCACAGCGAGTTCTTCATCTCGAGAAAAGTGGGTTTTGTTGTTTTTAGTGCGTTCGGGCCCGACTTTATCACCAAAATCGACAGACCCGAGACGGAATCTTATTTACTTTTGTACAACGCGCCCAATGTGCACTGGCAGCTCGCGAATCTGTTGACACACGATCAGACGGGTTACTGTAGTATCACGCCTTTGGTATGGGATTCTATTTTACAAGCGTCCAAAGAATTTCGTGTTCGATAAAAATTCATGTTCTAGTATTAAAAACAAAACCCTTCTCATTATGCTTCCCTACAAACCCATGGCTCTCGACATGCCGATGAACGCTAACCGGTACGTTGATACCGTGTACAACAACCAAGCCTACTTTCCCCGCATCGGAGCACGGTATGAAAATGTGCCGGTCGGGCATTTGGTGGTGCTGCCGACGCCGTTGGCGTTGCAGGAATATATCAACCGTGAACCCAATTCGCTTATGGTTTATTTTTACGACCCACGTGTCCGAAGCCAAAGAATAATCGTCGATACTATTTTCGACCCTTTGCTTCGTAACACTGTGAGTAAAATAGTGTTGGTTGATGTGAACAAATTTCCCAGACTCGCGTGCAAGTATGGGTATGCTAGATCACTTCCCGTTCTTGTCCGCTTGATTCGGGGCAAAGTCCTCAGGTTTTTTAATAAATCGTTTACTTACAAAAACGTGTGTCAGTTTGTTACATCCACCGTGCAGTGGCGTTTTAAGGGTTTTTTTGCAACAGATATATCAGGAACCTAAAATGCTCACACACACACGCACGGAAAAAAAACTTCAATTAAAAAAAACATTCAACCAAAACAAAACCTCGCACACACACATACATGGACGAACGCAAAGTCACGGAACTGGTGGCTAAATTTAAACGAACGGGTCAGCGTGTGAGTGTGGCTTCTGTCATAGACGTGCTCCATAGTTTGATGGTATTTGCAGAACAAGTTGATGGCCTTACTGGGGTCGAAAAAAAGAAATTGGTGCTGGTTGCAATTGACAGAATCATTAAAGAATCAGTTCCAAACGACGATCCTGAGTATGCGCTTTTGGAACAAAGCCTGAGGCTTGTTGTTCCGTTTGTCATTGACAAATTGGTATACGCAGACAAAGGCGGTCTGGCACTTCATCCTAAAGTCGTCAAGAAGTGCCAATCCTTATTCCGGTGTTGTTGAGCTAATGCGCAGCAATTAACAAAATAACTTTTTTTTTTGAAAAATTGTCTTCCACTTCATACAACCAGTTGGTAAAGTGCTCACGTCAGGAAAAATATAATTTTCTCAATTAGAAATAAAACAAAACCGACACCAACATGTTTGATTTCAAGAAAACGCATCCATTGAAAAAACGCAAGGAAGAAAGTAAACGCATTAGGCTCAAATACCCCGATCGGGTACCGGCAATCGTGCAAGCCATGGATATCGAGTTGTCGCGTCAAAAGTACCTTGTGCCCAGGGACTTGACAGTGGGGCAGTTTTTGATTACCTTGCGCAAAAGAATCAGAGTGGGCGAGGAAGAAGCGTTGTACATTTTTCTCGACAACCAAACTTTTCCTCCAGTAAGTCAATTGTTATCCAGCCTTGATCACATCCATCGGGACGAGGACGGGTTTCTTTACTTTATTTTATGCAAAGAACACGTTTTCGGTTCAAGTTCACAACGCAAGTGACTTTTTTAACATAATTAATCGAAAAGTCACTTAGTCACTTGAAAAGTCAGTCTAGTCAGTTTGGGTAGTCACCAGGAAATCCTTGACACCAACGTCCAATTTCTTTTTGGTTTTTCTTGTCAAGGATTTTCTGGTGACTACCCAAAGTGACTAGACTGACTTTTCAAGTGACTAAGTGACTTTTCGATTAATTACGTGGGGTTCTCATTTTTTGGGGAATTCATTATGGTACCAAATCCGATGTCAAGATGATGTTAAGAAATTTCTTGAGTCCTGGTGCCCACAATTTCAAAACCTTTTTCCTTAACAGTGACAGTCTTGTGATTTTTCTTGCTCTAAACGCTGTTTTTTTGTTTGCAAACCCCAGGGCGATGTCCGCAAAAGCGACAATGTGTATAGATAGGAGCCAAATCTTGCTCCCGCTCATAGCAGGGCATCAAAATGAACCGGACGCGCACGACATAGCCGTGGTCATCGCCAGCATAGCGGTTTGTTCCAAGCGCAAATGCGAACGTGTGGCTGAGTGTCCGGACAGCTCTCATGGCTGTATATGTCGTCTGTGTAAAAAGCACGCTCGATGTCACCACTGCCGTAAACGCCACCCATTCTTTAAGATAAAGCAGGCTCAGTGGGGTACACGCTGCACCAACTGCAGTCAAAACGCCAAGGACAAACGTAAGCAAGAGAAGCTCAGAAAAGCAGAAGCTTCAATCTCAACAGTTTCCATCCCATCAACGTGGGCAGCCGCAGTCTCAGCCTCAGCAGTCTCATCAGTCGTCGCCCCATCAGCCGCAGCAGCATCAGCATCGGCCTCGGTAGTCTCAACAGTCTCCATCCCATCAGCCTCGGCCTCATCCTCGTCAGCCTCGGCCTCAGCCTCATCAGTCTCAACCGTCTCCACCCCATCAACCGCAGCAGCCTCATCGGCCTCGACCTCAGCCTACCACCCCATCAGCCCCAGCCTTAGGCGCGGCGGCAATCTTCTAACAAAGCTGGGTGAAAGAACAGCTATCGCCGCGCGAAACCCAGCTCCTTCCGAACCTTGTGCATGTGGAAGAAAAGGCTCACGACAGGCTTCTTCTTGTGTTTGATTAACGTGATTTGTAATTATTTTTTTTTGTCCCACTTTATGTATAAAAAATAGCCTCGACAAAAAAAACAATGATCGGGGAGTGGACGGAAAATCTGGAAAATAATGTTAAAATAATTGGGGAAAAATCAACCGGCTATAAGATCATGCACATTAAGGCTGCACAGGAATCGGCGACCTTCTATGACCGCATCATGTATCTGGGTATTTCTCTCGGGCCCTTGGCCGGTTTACTTTCCGGCATCGGAAGTGCTTTGGATCCAGACGCGCCCATAACATTCCCCATCATTTCCTCGTGTGTGGCTTTTTTAAGCGGCGTCGTGGTGGCCTTCATCAAATTTGGGAAGTGGGACGAAATTACCACGGCGCATAAAAATGCCGCTGCAAAATACACCAGTCTGGAAAGCAATGTTCGGCGGCAACTCGCACTTCCTCGCGGGGGTCGCTCCGAACCGGCAACGTATGTGCGGTGGGTGGGTGATTCGTTCGACGAACTCTTCTTGGCGAGTCCACTCATTCGGAGCAAAATTTACACCGCGTATGCCAAAACTGCAGTCAAGGCTAAGTTGACGGTTCCCGATGAGTACGGTCTGATGGTACCGATTGATCCCAAATACGACGTGCAACAGGCTCATCGACGTTCTTTGGCACATTCTATTACCATCAACCATCAGGAAGTAAAAAATGAAGAAGAAGGAGAAGTGGACAAAAAAGAGGACGGTACCGAGAAAGAGCAAGGGTCCCCGGAAGCAAAAGCGCACTTGGATATTAATGTAAAAACAGATCGAACGCCGGGTGTCCGAAGATCGAACAAATTGCGTAGTATTCCGGAGCTAAATCAGTATAGCGCGGGAAAAATGGAGTATGAAATGAAGCGACTCATGGGCAATTAATTTTTTTTCTCTAGATCTTACAATCAAAGACCCACCACCTCCTCACCAACACTTATCTGGGATGAACATCGATGAATTTTTGGCACAGTCCGTGAATAAAGAACTCAATAGTGAAGAATTACGAACCGGCATCCAACGAATCTTAAAGTGTGAAGGGGTCCAGGTATTTATCACACACAACAACGCTACCACGTATGAACTGTGGAAGCCGACCCAGGGGAACGTAAGTAATTTCGCCTTCGCCGAGAGCGTGGACAATTTTTATATTTCAAACGATGGGCAAGACTGCAGGGGCTTCCGGGGCCCAGTCACGCTGCGAATCAGAAATTTACTGACGATTCCCATTCAGCAAACCGGTGTTAAAATTGGTTACCTCTGCGCGTACAACAAGAGCGAACCCTTTACCGAACAGGACATTGGGTTAATTTGCAGTGCGTTGTGTCTGTTGCAGCTGTTAATGCACAAAGACCTGCTACTGGCCAAATTAACTGCGACGTATTCCGATGAAAATTTCATTTCCAAGGATTTGTTTTTGGCTAACATGAGTCATGAGATTCGCACTCCCTTAAATGGCGTCGTGGGGTACAACCAATTACTGCTACAGACCACTCTGACCACGACGCAGAAAAATTACTTGCACAACATGAACACCTGCAGTGTCCAATTGATGAAAATTATCAACGACGTTCTGGACTTTTCGAAATTAAATTCGAACAAGATGACTCTGCACACGGATTGTTTTACGATCGATAACCTGTTTCAGATTCTTAACCAAACAGTTGGACAAGAACTCGTGGAAAAACGCCAAACGCTGAACGTTGATGTCAACAAGAAACTCGTGCCGCCGTACGTGATCCTTGACCAACAAAAATTGCTACAAATCTTGGTCAATTTTGTCACAAATGCGTCTAAATATAGTCCGATTAACACGCAAATTTCGGTTACCGTAACGGCTAAGCCAGAAAACCATCAACTAATATTTGAAATCCAAGATCAAGGGTGTGGAATCAGCGAGCACGACCAGTGCGAACTGTTCAACAGTTTCGTTCAACTCAACAAATCAATTCCCAAACAAGGGTCCGGCCTGGGACTTGCGATTAGCAAACGCTTGGTCGAGTTACTCCATGGCACGGTCGGGGTCCAAAGTGTCCTGGGAAAAGGCTCCACCTTTTTTTTCACTTGCAAGTACCAAACCGGGGACACGTTTGAAACCGTGATCGCAGAAGACGTGAAACTGCTCCACGGCAAGTACGTTTTGTTGGTTGATGACGTGCAAGTAAACCGCATCCAGCTTGCCGAAATTTTATTCGAGTGGAAAATGCATCCGATCGTCTGTGCCTCTGCTTTGGAAGCGCTGCGCATGGTAATGAGCAACCGGTATGCGTTCGAGCTCGCGCTCGTGGATATTTGCATGCCCACGATATCCGGGGTTGAACTCGCGCGGCAGATCAAAGAAGACAAGCCTTTGTTCCCTTTAGTCGCCCTATCGTCGACTGTGGATGAAATCAACACTCAAGATTTTGATGTATACCTGACGAAACCCGTCAACCGGATCCAACTCTTTAATGCCGTCCACTCGATTGTCAAAAATAACACCAGCCACCGCGCGTACATTGGCGATGCGCGAGAAAACGCCGTGTGTAAACCAACATCGCCTATTAAAACTTTCGACACGCCGATCTCCATTTTGGTCGCTGAGGATATCTCCTACAACCAAACTGTGCTCGTGGAAATGCTGCGAACCCTCGGCTACGTAAACATCACAACCGCATCCGACGGAAAGGAAACCATTCAACGACTGGAGGCCGCGCAATTTGACATCATCCTCTTGGATTTGCGCATGCCCGTCCTCGACGGCTTCGGCGTGCTCGCGTATCTACAGAAGACTAACTCTCCAATCAACGTCGTGGTCGTTACTGCGTCTGCTTTGGATCACGACAAACGGCTGTGTGCTTCGATGAATGTGCATTACTATATCTCGAAACCCATTCAAATGAAGACCCTGAAGGAAGTGTTGCTCAAATTGGTGGCGGAAAGAAGGAGCATCGTGGCTACTGAGACGGAATTTGAGGCGTAACCACCACTGGGTTCCAATCCAGGCCGTGGCCAAAATGGAACCCGCTCGGCTTTTTTTTGGTTGTGTTGGGAAATCCGTTTATGGCGTTGGTGTATTAATTCTATCTTAGTGAACGCTAATTATTATTTTGTTTTTGAAATTCACGTGGGTCACTGGTATTTTTATCTCGACGCGGCACATTTTAATATTTTTCCGAAAAGGGCTTTGACACAAAACATGTCCCACGCGCGCTGCTGTGCTGCTTTCTTTCCAAAATACCCACGCACCGTGCGGAGAGTGGCGGTGGGTGATCTGCTTCGGGGCCAAGTCGACGCGATCGTGATCCCCACTCACTTTTGGCCGCAGTGGGCAGATGCGTTTCCGGGACTCCCGCCCGTAAATCTTGATCTTCCACGCTGCACGGTAACCCAACCGCCTTCTGGTGTGAAATTCGTGATGATCGTGTGCGCGTCGGAGCAGAGGGTCCCAGATGCCCGGAGTTCGGCACAGTGTTCAGTGCACCATCGGTTTAGTAAACGCAGGTACTTGGCTTTTCACCATAAACGCTTGGTGTGGAAAAGCACTTTGGAATCGGATGGCACGTGCACGGTGGCTTATGTGGCGTTTGATCACGAACCAAATCGCTTTTATCAGGGTCTTCCGCAGGTTAACTTGTATGACCCCGCTCGGCAATCGCAGTACCCGGTGACGGAATACGACCCCGACTCTCCCTCCATGGGGCCCGAACTTGCGCCGAAGCAAGTTTGTTTTTTGAACCCTGTGGTTACTTTTGCAAAAAATTAATAAAAAGATTTTGTTAAAAACAATGAATTTGCTCGACACGTACGTGCGAGTTAAACGTAAATTATCCAACTTGGTCCAGTCTAATGGCGAAATTGCGGTTGACCCCGATATCGCTCTGAGTTTGGCCAAAATTCAGGGACCAGCCGGGGTTGTGGGGACAAGTGCCTACAATCCACTGACTGCACGTGACACTTCGTGCTTCCTTCAACCTATTTTGCACGAGTTAAACAGCACTTTTGCCCCGAGGGGAATGATTTTGCAACTTTCGGCACACAAGGTCGACGTGACGTTACTGGTATTTTTGCCCCACAATCCCACTTGTGCCGTGCAAATTAACGGGCAGACCATTTCTGGATCGGTATTCTCTCACAACAGCAACCAATTGACTTACGCGGCTTTTTACTCCGATATTTCGTGTAGCCCCGACGCCTGCGCCGCGGCTGATGCCGTGCTGTGCTTGGAAGCCGTAGTTTTCGATCCCGTGGTCGAAACGTCCAAGCAAGAATTTTCCAAGTTTGAATCACGAACCGACGCATTTCTTTACAGCACGTCGCCGCGCCAGGTTATTTTACATAACGAAGCGTCTTGGAGCAGTTCCCTTGCCAACTTCGTCCGACTTGCCACTGCTGCCACTGCCACTGCCGGGTCCGTGACTCTCCTGCTCGGCAAGGAAGACCACCACCACCACCACCACCGCAGTCCGTTCGTGGCTGCTTTGGCCGAGCAATTTGTCCTGACGTTTCGGTGGGTTGTCCTCAAACAGACGAAGATCGGCACCCACCACGACGAGCTCAGCATCCATCCCTTTGATGATAACGAAACTCCTGCGAATGACGATGAGGAGAGCGCCGCCTTGACGCTGGTAGGTGGGAGCCGAAGCACCGACACGCCGCTTTTGCACTCGATGGCGTCGAACTCCGAATACTTGCCGTCGGAATATTTATACGGAGCCCTTGTCGTGACTTTGCAAAAAAGAAAAAAAAACCTTTGTTCCACAACAAAAACATGAACTCGCCGCTTGTCCATAAATGGATTCTCGTGACTTCGAACGTGGCTTACTTAGTCCCGGCGGCCGTTGTTCTTTATCACATGGTCAAGCGCCACGGTCGGCGAATGGACGTTTTTATTGGGGTCGAACTTTTGTTGGTTTTTGCTTTTGTTACGTTTTTCACCTCCGCGTCCTACCACATGTGTCGAGCAGACTTAGCCATTCAAGAAAACGTCGACCCCAAAGAGGTGCGGATCCGGGGCGACGACAAGCTCGATTCCTGCCTGAGCTGTCCGCCGAATACCATGAGTTGGGTTGGGAACTTGCCGGGGTCGACCCACCCAGTCGCGTACAACGTGAGTAAAACGTACGACCACATTTTTGCTACTTTCGCGCTTTTGCTGGTGATGATCAACATTATTCCATTAAAACAAAATTTCAAGCAACTTATCATTATTGTTTCGCTCATCTGGTTGAGTTTGTTTCTGGAAGGGGGAAACACCTGGGTGGCCGGCCTTCCTATTTTGTGCGTCGTCGTGTTGGTGATTGTTTTTTGGATTACGACCCGAAAACATATCGGTGGCGTCAGAAATGTGGTCTGGATCCTCGCGATCGTTTTTACCGTCCTGGCGTTTGTGTGCTACGTCCTGGAACCGTATTGGATGATGCACTCGTTGTGGCACATCTTCGGCGCAGTCGCGGGTGCGCTGTTGTTAGCTCAAACGGCGGGCTGCTACGAGAACATGAGAGGTACGGTTGTGCTTCCGAGATTCTTGAAAACAATTTTCAAAGCCCCGAAGACGTGCCAGGTTTTTGATTACGTGTCTCCTTCTTCTTCTTCTCAAGTGAAGTCATAATGATGTCCAAAAAGTCTTTCGAGTTTCGCGTCATAATGTCAAGCATGATCCTATTCTTATCAGCTGCGGAGGGCTTTGTCAAGTTTAAGTTCAGCAGGACGTACCCAGCAGGAGAGGTTTCCAAGAGCTCGGGAAATGCTATTCGCAAGTTTTGCTCGGAGAACCCGACAAACACGCCACTCAGTCCAAATTCCTCGAGGGCTCGTGCGTTCCACGAAAACAGGGCGGCGTCCATCCCCGCCACCGCGTCTTTTTGCAGCACTTTTTCTTGATTCACGAGGCGATGGTCCACGAATTGTTTTCCCTCGGTCGACTTCGGGGGCAGGAGCGTCGTGCCGCCAAATATGCGGATCGCGGTTCGGGTTATTGTTTTCCCTAGGTAAAACTCGCCAATGCTTTGCCCTAGTTTCACGCAGCAGTCGGCCGTGACGTCCACCTCGTTGCCGGTGGTATTGCAGTCCTCGACGACGACGTAGTTCTTGGACTTCCCGAAGCTCGTTTCGAAGGCGGCGCAGTAGGTTTTTGTGGTGTAGCACCGGTTGTCCTTACCGTAGTTGTAAAACATGTTCGGTGGCCGAATAATACCCTGCCGGTTATTGATGCATGGCCCCGCGTCCACGGTCGTGGTTCCCGTGCCCGCCGAGTGTTTGCAGTCTTCGTCGCTGATGCACGAGATACTGTCGTCCTGGGAACACACGCGGTACCCCTTGCGCGTGCCCGTGAGTTCGCACCATTTTTTGAACGCCGGAACGTCGGCATTGCAGACTTGGTTTGCCTCGTCCCACTGCAAAAATAAACTATCGAGATGGGCTGCCTGTCTTGCGGTGTGGCCCTTTTCGTCCACGCACGTTTTTAAGTCAGGATCGCATTTGGGAAATTTTTTGTTTCCACACTCCGCGTCGGACCGGCATTTGCTTGCTTTTGGCATACCTGGATAGCAATCTTGGGGCACCCCCGGTTGACTGGGGTCGCATTGGTCCGCACACACGCGGTTTGCTTGGCGCGTGCACTCCCAGTAGTTCAAGTAAGATTTATTGGCACAGCCCGCTTCGGTAAATTTGCACGTCCCTTCCGAGCATTCCAGGGGCTCCGGACAGACGTAGCCCACGGCCGGGGTGGGAACGTATTGGTAATTCAACGGATCGGCGAGGCAAAACGTCTTGAGAACTTTCCCTTTGGCGTACCGCATGGCGTTTAAAATATCCGTTGCGGTGGGGCCATATCCCTTCCGGTACTGTGTGTGGGGGTAGGACCCACCACCACTTGACACCTCCGGGGGGGTGGAGGTGGAGGTGGGACCGACAACGGGCGCATAATCCCGCGCGGTGGAGTCAATTTTCCACTGGCTCGTTTTCCACGTCAAGCTATTTCCCACGTAACCCGCGAACGCACCACCGGCCACCAGTGTGGGGAAATACACGTACCCATCTTGGGTCAATTCGACGCGGATTGGTTGACTGGAGGTCTGAGTTACTGGAGAAGAACTACCCGCCCCGCTCGGGTTCCAGAACAGACCGCCCGGAACCCTCAGGGTCTGGTCGGGCGTGTACTGGAAAACGCCGCCGGTCGCTTGGCGGTCTCGTGGGGTAAGTTGAAGACCTTTCGGGGTGGCCGTGAGATAAGAACCCAGGTTGTTTTGCAAGGTATAGTTCCCCGGAGGGAGCAGGGTATGCGGATACTCGGCCGGTGCTTTTTGTAGTAAGTCGAACTGACCCTGAGCCCCCGCGGAGACCGGAGATTTCTCTGCTTTGGGTTTGAGCAGAAAGTACAAAGCCAGGCCCAGGCCGCCGAAAAACACAACTAAGCTCGCGAAAAATATGCCATAGAAGCTGCCCTTGGACGACCCGGCTTTGCTCGTGGCGTATTTCTTGTAGGCGAGCACGTTCACGAACGTGAGCAGCCCCACGACCGCGACAATACCGCCCGCCGCCGCGGTCCAGACTACTTTGGTGTAGACCTCCGTCTTGTTCACCGGCGGCGTGTACCCGGAATACAGAATCGGCAGGCCGTCGGAGTTAACTTTGAGTGCCGCTAAATACTCTTCCACGAAGTCTTGGAACTGCTCTTTGTATCCCGTCTTGAACGCCTGTTGGTATGCTTGCGTCTGCGTAACGTATACTTCGAAAGGGTATGCGAGCGAAGCTTTAATGGCCGCGGGGCTCGACGCAATGGTTTTGTAGAGCTGTAGCCGAAACAGTTCGAGAATGTCGTTATTCATTTCCGTGTTGTAGCCTGCAAGATCGACCATGTCCAAGGCCATGCCCAAGATTTGCAAGGGAGAAAGGACCTCAAATACGACGTCGGTGACACTGACCACCAGTTTCAGCGCCAGTTGCGCGGCCTCGAGACCGAGGGTCGATCCCATCTGAGCCATGAATTCGCTTGCAATCATGGACATGATTTGCCGTTCAATCAGCTCAGAGACACCAGAGGCCATCATTTCGTCGATCAATTTCCCCATCCCGTCACTGATTCCTTTCAAAATATTGGGGATTTCAAAGACCAAAATACTGGCCGCGACGCTGTAATCTCCCATGAACAAGGACCCGAGCATATATTGTTTTGGAAACTGTGCCATCAAAAATAGCTGCCCAATGGTTTCCATCCATTTTCTCCAAGCGTCTTTGCTCGTACTGTGGCCCCCACTTGAAAAAGTCTGGCACCGGTTCCCGGACCACAGTGCCGTGCACACGCATTGGTTGGACACGCAATTGCCCTGTGCGGAGTCGCCTGCCGCTCCGCCCTGCCAGTTGCAATCTTGTTGGGTGAGGCACTCGTTGGTCTCCGGCGGCACGTGGCACTGCAGTCCACTCCAGCCTTGCCGGCACTTGCAAATGCGCGTTTCCGGGTCGCACGTGCCCGCAAACCCACACGCGTCGTCCGCGTCGCACTGAATTTGGCAATTGGTCCCACCCAACGTCAAGTCCCACGACTTGGCCACGTCGTCGTTGAGCTGGCAGTTGCAAAAACCCGCTTGGCACTTGCCGTACGTGCCGTAATTTCCACAATCCTTGTCCGTTGCGCAGCTCGCTTTCGGGGGCACGACGCACGGGTGGCCCAGGGCCCCGCTCTTTGCCCGGCTCCAGCCGTTTTGGCACACACAAAAACCGCCGCGCCACGGCTCGGAGTACAGAGCCATGCACGTGCCGTGATCGGAGCAGTCTGCGTCGGTTTGGCACAGATTAGGAATACACACGCCTTCTTGTATGTTGCACTGACCATACGCGCCGCAGTCGGCATCTTGAGTACACAAACACAGACCCTCGGGGCCGCATTTTTTCGACCCACAGTCTGCGTTGGTCTTGCAAAATGAGGTTTTCGCGTCACCACTTTCCATAATACGGAACGTGCGTGAGGTTTTTTTTTATTTGTTATCATTATATTAAAAAAAAACGAAATCTCCGACTGTCAGCGATGCCAGAATTCAGTGACCCCGAGGTTGCAAGGAACTTTTTAGAGGGAAAGCTCGATTTTATGAGAAATGTTGATGATATACTATCCGCGGAATTCTTGGAATCGATGAATGAGGCGATGGAAGGTCATGTGACGTGGGAAAATGACAAAGATTTTAAGCTGGCGGGGGAAGAGAAGACCCGATCCATCAAAAATCTTAGTGATTACAAGGCCTTGGAGACCGTCTTAGAAAAAGCCGGTCTGGAAAACATTGCCAACGAGCTCGCGGAGGCCCAAGGTATCGACCCTCGACGTGTCGAAAATGCCACAAGGGAAGACGTCAAGACCAGGAGTGAAGAAAACGCAGCGCAACTGTCCGAGGACATCACGGGAAGTGCAGAAGAGCCACCCAGGCCAGACGAAAGTGATACAGAGCCAGAGCGCGAGAAAAAACTTGCCGAGCGCAAACAATGGTATAATAAAATAAACGACTGGTTTGAAAGGAACAAAAAAGCCGGGGATGTCATAAGATTTCTTTTTAAAGCCGGGGTCGGAATTGGCATCCTGGAAGCGATGGC
>Ga0180438_10001214_pt1 | contig 46158 bp, 44 predicted proteins | sample SS_ome_12_FD_132455 | JGI IMG/M metagenome (GOLD analysis project Ga0180438, IMG submission 132455) | Hypersaline lake sediment archaeal communities from the Salton Sea, California, USA - SS_3_D_2 metaG | ecosystem: Environmental > Aquatic > Non-marine Saline and Alkaline > Hypersaline >...
GGTCGGTCCCTATCTGCCGTGGGCGTAGGAATCTTGAGGAAATGTTTCCTTAGTACGAGAGGATTGGGAAGCACTGACCTCTGGTGTGCCAGTTGTCCCGCTAGGGGCACGGCTGGGTAGCTAAGTCGGGTAAGGATAACCGCTGAAAGCATCTAAGCGGGAAGCCTGTTCCAAGATGAGGATTCCATGTGAGCTTGCTCACGAGAGAGCCCTGAGAGACTATCAGGTTGATAGGCCGGGTGTGTAAGCCCGGAAACGGGTTTAGCTGACCGGTACTAACGCTCGATCACTTGACCATATCAATCCTTGGTTGAGTTAAGCTTTTTCTAAGTTTCGCTCATCCGCGTATCTGTATGTTACTTTTGTTATTGAAAGTAAATAGAATCCGAATCCAATGAGATTCGGATAGAAAAGCTTCCTGGTGACTATATCCTCGGGGAAACGCCTGATCCCTTTCCGAACTCAGAAGCTAAGCCCGATGGAGCCGATGGTAGTCTTTTCGGCGAGAGTAGGTATCGCCAGGATTTATAAAGGCCGGCTTGAAAACAAGCCGGCCTTTCCCTTTGCGCATAAATAAAGCTTGATATTTAAATGTAAAAATATAGATTGTTTCATTGAGGTAATTAGCTTATGAGTTTTATTTTAAAACCAATCGGGATTATTCATTCGCCTTTTAAGACCAAGGACGAGTGTCCCATACAAGGCGCGAACGCTTCTGACAGCGAAGGCTCAGTTGAAGTATTTATTGAATATCAGGACGGACTCAAGGATATCGAGTTATTCTCTCATATCATCCTGCTTTATCTGTTTGACCGGGCCGGTGAGGTGAAACTTATTCGACAGACATTCCTCGATGATGAGCCTCATGGTGTATTTGCCTGCAGACATCCGTGCCGGCCCAACGGCATCGGGCTATCTGTTGTAAAGCTCATAAAACGTGAAAAAAATGTTCTCAAAGTGGGCGGAATCGATGTGTTGGACGGTACGCCCCTTATTGATATCAAGCCCTATGTGCCTCGATTTGATAATGTTCCCGATGCCAGGGAAGGCTGGGTCGCTTCGAAACAATGGAGGTCAAAACCGAAAGGCAGAGAATAAATATATTTTTTTAAGACAGCAATGAAGAAGCAGAAGCATTACATTTTTTTAGGGTGTGAAATTCTCTGCAGAGAGGCCTATCATTGTGCTTCAGTCTCGGAGAATCTTATCGATATTCGTCTAATCGAGCAGGGCCTGCATGATATCGGTGAGGAAAAAATGTGCAAAAAGCTGCAGCAGAAAATCGATGCTGTAGATGTTGAAAAGTATGAAGCGATTCTGCTTGGCTACGGCTTATGCAACAACGGCATCCGTGGTTTGCATTCGAAGATTCCGCTTGTGATACCTCGTGCCCATGACTGCATCACGCTGCTGCTCGGTTCGAAGGAAAAATATGAAGACTATTTTACAAAGAATCCCGGCACTTTTTTTATGTCGGTCGGCTGGATTGAGCGTGCCAAGGACCATTTGTCAAATCCTGAAAGCACCACCTCGCGAATGGGTATGGCTACCTATGAAGAATATATGGAAAAATACGGCCAAGATAAGGCTGAATATCTTATGGACATATTGAATGACGAATTAAAAAATTACAGCAAATTGGCTTACATTGATACCCATGTAGGTGATTTCAACCATTACAAGGACAAGGTAAAAAAGGATGCCCGACAAAAAGGATGGGAATATGAAGAGCTGGATGGCAGTACAGAACTTATTTTGAATATGATGAACGGCCGATGGGATGAACGGAATTACCTTGTTGTCCAGCCGGGTCAGTCCATTGAACCATCCTATGACTCTAAAATAATAAATGCTCATAATGGTTCAAAGCAGATGTGTTAAAGAAGCGGTTTTTTTTTTCTGAATGATGGTCCTGTAAAAATTGTGTTGATGTACAAAAACCGGCTTATACGAAAATGAATCCATATTTTTTTTTATACTCCTTTTGGATGCAGGGGTTTTTGTTGGTATATTTATAGTAGGAGCAAGGTATTTACTGGGTATTTCAAAGATATTCATCAGTGAGGCCTTGAAGCGGAAAACTGGCATATTGAATGATGGAGAGGGTGTAATGATTGAGAACCAGAGATTATACAGTTTCTCGATCCTGAAGAGTTGGAAGTCGTTGTACCAAACCACCGATTCAAAGAATCAACTGAGTAAAACTGATAAAAAAGGCGCTCTGGGCAAATTTATAGATTACGTCCGTGAACAGGGCAAGGCAACTCATAATCGAGCTCTTGCACAGAGGATTATTCCCTCATTCAAACAGATATATGCCCATCAGAACAAAACAAAAGGTGCAAAAAGCTTTATGAAGATTCGAATCATAAACAGTTACACCGACCTTCTGAAGGACATTAAAAGTCAATTGGATACTTTGGGATGATTGTTGCGAAAATTTATCTCGTATTATACTGCTTTGAACGTTTCACCTTCGAAACGTGCAACAATTACAGTTCCGCATGAGTCACCCCACACATTAACCGCAGTTCTGAACATATCCAGCAGTCTATCTACAGCCAAAATCATTCCTATTCCTTCAAGGGGCAGATTGACTGCTTTTAGAACGATTACGAGTGTTATCAATCCTGCGCTGGGTATCGCAGCTGCACCTATAGAGGCCAGAGTTGCGGTAAGGACAATGATTAACTGGTGAGCAAAGGATAATTCGATTCCATAAGCCTGGGCGATAAACATAGCAGCCACTGCTTCATAAAGTGCTGTGCCGTCCATGTTAACCGTAGCACCTAACGGAAGGACAAAGCTGGTGATTTTATTTGACACTCCCGTGTTTTCTTCGAGGCATTCCATTGTGATAGGTAAAGTTGCAGCGCTGCTGGCAGTGCTGAAGGCCGTGGCAACAGCGGAAAACACATCTTTCAAAAATCTCAAAGGATTATACATACCGAAAATAAACAGTAAAAAAGGCAGGACTATAAAGGCATGGAGTAGAAGCCCTGAAACTACAGTTGTCATATAAAGTCCCAAAGGTTTTATAACATCCAGACCTGTTTTTCCGGTAGTCACTGCCATCAAGGCAAAGACGCCTATGGGTGCCAGATACATTATCCAGTTGGTTATTTTCATCATAACGGTGTTAAAAGCCTCAAAAAGATTTACTATAGATTTACCTTTTTCACCGACACTGCTTATTGCTGCTCCTAAAAGGATAGCGAAGAATATTATTTGCAGTACTTTATCTTGGGACATGCTCTCAAAGAGATTCTCAGGGATTATATCTGTGATGATTGTTATAAAGGAAGGTGTCGCCTGCTCGGGTAATTCGGCAGCTTCATTGGCAAGTTCAACACCCGTGCCGGGCTGGATAAGGTTCACAAGCAACAGACCTATAGTAACTGCCAGTGTCGTTGTAATCAGATAATAGAGAAAAGTTTTCAGACCGATGCGCCCCAGGTTTCTAATGTTGCCGATTTGGGTGATCCCGCTCACTACAGAAGCGAGGATGAGAGGAATGATAATCATCTGCAAAAGACGGATAAACAAATCACCGATGATTTGCAGATGCTCCGCTTTCTCTTTCAACCATAATCCGACAATAATACCGAGTATAATAGCTATAATAATTTGTGTATGTATCTTCAGTTTCATTTTTCCCTTTGTTTTATATGGTTTCAATTATAACGGTTTATTATCACGTTAAATAGTTTTTTGTAACATTTGGTCATATAGCTTAGCCAACTTGTTCCAACTAAAACGCTCGGTCAAAAACTCGGGGGAGAAATTATTCGGCCAAAGTGACTCTGTTGTGATTTTTTGTGCTAAAATATTTAGTTTATTTGCCAGGTCTTCGGCACTGCCATTGTAAAAGAATTCTTCAACGCCTTGTGTTTTACCAAGACCAAGAAGCTCAGGATAAGATAAGCGGTTGGCAAGCATGGGAAAACAGCCGGCTGAGATAGCTTCGAGGATCGTTATCCCGAAGAATTCATGCCTGGCCGTGGAGACGATTACATCGGCCTGTTGCAGCGTCTTAATATACTCCTGTCGGCTTTCGATAAATCCCCATTGGTCAATGTGTTCAATGAATCTTTTTCTGGCATGGTTGAAGACCTCCGGTACCTCCCTGAACTGCTGGCCGATGCAGGAAAGCCTGAAATCAATACCGCTGTTTTTCAATACGTTAAGAGCTTCGAAAAAATCGTCTGGGTTTTTATCGTGTTCCCAGCGGGCGGCCCAGAGGATGCGGAGCGGGCCTGGTTCTCTTTGACCGGAAGGACGAATGTCTTCTATACCTGGCGGATGGATTACCGATTTACTGCGAATCGTTTCGACAGCCTCCATCGGTTGATAATCCGGCATATGTTTTAAAAAAATTTCCAGAGCTTCAAAAAAAGAGTCTCTGTGGAAAGCGGAGTTGAACCAGACTTCAGTAGCAGCCAAAGCCGTAGTCAGGTTCGTCATCGCAAACTGATAGTCACGCTCATCTTCTACTCGTACCGGATAGGTAAGCTGATTTTCATGAAAATAAGTAATTGTTGGAAGTTTTTGTATATTCGGCGGGACGAGACCAAGAAATTCGGCCATATTTAGCATATCGGAGCAGAACAACAGGTCCCAGAATTGCCCCTGCTTTACACGTTTAGTTACCTCTTCAGCGAAGTGGATGGCACTGTGCCTCATTCGCCACTTCCATTTGTAGGCGGGCAGTCTCAGTAAGGTCCAGGTGTGGTTGCTATTGTTTATCCAGCCGTCCAGAAAGGCCTTGTGCGAACCCCCGTAATATGACTCAAGTGCAAGTACACGCATTTGTTATTGAGTAGTATCGGTGTCCCGGAACGATTGAATATGTTTGTGCTTCTCTCTTTTTTGATAAATAACTCTGGTAATAGGTGACAAGCCGAGCAGGACACCTAAGGTAAGAACGGTTCCGACAAGGGCTAAATAATACAATTTCGCACCGCAGGCCAGGCCAATACTGGCAACAAGCCAGATGGAAGCGGCTGTTGTCAAACCGTGAATTCCGCCGCGGTCCTGGATAATAGCACCGGCACCCAGAAAGCCTACACCGGTGACAACCTGGGCGGCGATTCGTGTTGAAGAATCATTAACTCCGGCCATTTGTTTGGACACAAGTGTAAAAATAGCAGCACCCACACATATTAAAATATTCGTTCGCAGTCCGGCTGCCTTTCCGTGAATCTCTCTTTCGAGACCTACCATGGCACCGAATACAAGAGCCAGAATAATACTGTATATGTCTGATGGCCAGTTCATTATCTCACCTTTCAATCAGGCTTTCTTCGACTTCCATGCCGAAGTGACGGCCGCTTTTTTCGATGTGAGCAAGGACTTTATCGCCGACTTTTATATTTGAAATTGAAACGGCTAAGCCTTCAGGATCCACCAGACGGATGGTTTCAGCGTTCTGCAGGACTAAGCTCACAGGCTGACCTTCGGCTTCAGCCTCGATGAGCATCATAGGGCGTTTTTCGATTTTATTTCTGCCTAAATAGGCAGTCTGGCTCTTGCCCTCATAGTTAACGATCATAACCTCATCACCGGCTTTGAGGTCCGCCAGGTATTTGGTCTTGCCGCCGGGGGCAAGGGTGTAAGCATGTACGGCACCGGCATTAACGCGGAACGGTCTGGAAGCTACATAGGGATTATCTATGGACTCGGAATGAACCAAAAAGAAACCGGAGGCGGTGTTTCCTACGAGCATCCCCTCACCCAGACCCATCTGGGTGCAGGTATCGAGACAGGCGCGATCACCCATCCCCAGCTGCCTGCAGGACACAATCCTTGCAGTCACAAGTTCAATTTTCTCACTGATGCCCTGAATAATGTCGGCGGTCCTCTTGATTTCATTGATATCGGTCGTATTGAGTACAACGCCGTCGACACCTTTTTCAAGTATTTCAACCATCAACTGGGCCTGCTCGCTGTTTTCTACCTGAACTAAAATATTTTTGCCTCTGCGCGCGAGAAGATTCTCAATCGGAATAATCGTCCAATCCAGCATCCGAAGAACGACTATTTTATCCGCGGGTACGGAGGCCGCCTTGTCTTCATCGTCTTTGCCTTTGATATCGATAAAAACAACGTCCTTATCCGGAATGATATCACCATGCGGCTCAACCGTTTGAATCTTACCGAATTCCTTCACCGTCTCGGTTTTTCCCTCGGGTAGCACGACGGCCTCGGCACCGCTTTCCAGAGCGGTAATAACGACCTCCTTGTTGTATGGAACGGCGTTAATCCAAAGTCTTTTCATTGCAGGTCCTTTATGTGTCAGCTTCTCACTATTTGCATTGCTTCATCGACAGATATACCCTCATGCACCATCCGGCATAGAGCACCGACGATCTTTTCGACTTTCTCATGCTGGAAAGCGTTGCGGCCTATTGATAATCCACAAGCCCCTGCCTGTAAGGCACCTTCCACCATTTTAAAGATATCTTCATCGCTGTCCATTTTCGGCCCACCGGCGATGACGACCGGAACGGGACAGCCGTTAACGACTTCGGCAAATGATTCGACGCTGCCGGTATAAGAGACTTTGACAATATCAGCACCGAGTTCGGCACCGACGCGAGCGGCGTGCTTGACGTATCTGAGCTCATATTCATCCTTGATTTTCGGGCCGCGGGCATACATCATAGCAACCAGCGGCATCTGCCATTGCAGACAGCGCTCACCAACGAATCCCAATTGATGCAGCATTTCCTTATCGGTTTCCGCGCCCAAATTAATATGAACACTAACTGCATCCGCACCGAGCTTGAGGGCTTCTTCCACGGTGCACACCAGCTCCTTGGCATTCGGGTCAGGACTGATTGAGGTACCTCCTGAAAGATGTATAATCAAACCAACGTCCATGCCGGCGCCTCGATGACCTGCCCGAACGATGCCCTTATGCATTAAAATGGCATTGGCCCCGCCGCTGACAACCTTACTTACCGTGCTCCGCATATCTTCCAGACCTACGATAGGTCCGACCGAAATACCGTGGTCCATTGGTACAATAACCGTCTTATGGGAATTGCGGTCAATGATTCGTTCAATTCTGATTTTCTTGCCTATCATAAAAAAGCCTCCACTAAAACAAGCTTTGTGTTAATGTAATAATTCCAAGCGTTAAACTATTTCTTATTAATCTACGTAAAAATACAGGGAAGGCAAGAAAAAAGTGCCCGTTTTTCGGGCACTTGAAGGTAGTTGAGAATGAATCGCATTTAATCAAGAGATTGCGACAGCTCCTCATAAAACTCGGCGTATTTATCTTTTCTATCGGTTTTCCGTAAGGCAATAGCAGAACGCGGATGTTCATTAAGGATACCCGTAATCGCGTAAGGAATGATATATCCCCACTCGATTTCCTCCCGCATCGGAATCATATAATCCTCGATAACCTGCAGGACAGGAGCTAAATCAAATTTGGGATTTTTCAGAAAACCGACGAGCAATTCCAGGCAGCAGTTGCCGGGACCGCGGCCGATACCAAACAAAGAGCCGTCTACATAGTTGGCATTGTGAATAATACCCTCAATCGTATTTGCATAAGCAAGCTGCTGCTGATTGTGACAGTGAATGCCGATGGTCTTGCCAGGCAGATGCTCCTGGTAGAGCTTTACGAGGTATTCGATTTGTTCACAGTATAAAGCACCGAAACTGTCCACGACATATACGACGTCGACGGGTGTTTTCGCGAGCTGGTCCAGCGCTTCCACCAGGTCCGGTTCGATTTCCTTGGAAATCGCCATAATGTTACAGGTGGTTTCATATCCCAGGTCGTGACATTTATGGATTAATTCGATTGCACTGTCAATGTATTTCACATAAGTTGCCGCACGTATCATATCAATCGGGCTCTGGTCGGCGGGCCTGAACTCCTGTTCCTCGACGCGATACGAATCCACCATAATGCTGATTTTTATGTTCGATTCGATGCCTTCTATGATTTCTGAGATTTTATCGTCATCACAGTACTTCCAGGGGCCGTACTCAGCCTGGGGATAGAGTTTTTTACTGCTGCGGTAGCCGAATTCCATGTAATCAATGCCGCTTTTAGTCAGTGCCTGATAGACAGCGCGAACGAATTCGTCCGTGAAATAATGATTGTTAATTAAACCGCCGTCCCTGATGGTGCAATCCAGGACCTTTATTTGCTCTCTGTACATAAATTGTTCCTTTTTTTCACCTGTTTTTTAATTTTTTTATAACATTTTCGACAATTTCTCGTTCAACATTCAGCGCATATTGCCCGTTTTTTTGATGGATGTGACCGATTTCATCAATTAACACGAATCTCGGCCGTTTTTGAACCGCCTTTTTATCGTGTTTTATCAAATTAACAAGTTTATTTTCTGTTAGGTTTCCCGGTATGCTTACGGGCACACCTATTTTTTTCAGTAGGGTCTCAATACGCTCGAGCCTGTCTTTTGTTCCAAGTCCCAACTCCATCTCTATTAAACCCGCCCCTGTGATACCAATGGCAATCGCTTCGCCGTGTAAAAGCTCGTAGCCGCTTGCCTGTTCGACGGCATGACCAATGGTATGGCCGTAATTCAGCATTCGTCTCCGGTTTTTCTCTAACGGGTCTGCTTCCACGACAGCCCCTTTAATCTTACAGTTGTGAACAGCCATCGTTTCAAGAACATCTGTGTCCCTGGAAAGAATCGCATCAATATTGCTTTCTATAAACTCGAAGTAGTCGCTGTTTGCAATCAACGCGTGCTTGACCGATTCAACCAGGCCTGCCCGGTATTGTCTGTCATCCAGCGTCTTTAAGGTTGCTGGATCAATAAAAACTGCCGCCGGATGCCAGAAAGCCCCGAAGGCATTCTTGCTTAGGGCCGAATCAACACCTGTTTTGCCGCCGATTGACGAATCCGCCTGGGCTACCGTGGTCGTCGGTATCTGGATAACCGGCACCCCTCGTTTAAAAATGGCTGCGGCGAAGCCTCCAATGTCTCCTACTGTCCCGCCTCCAAGAGCAATAACAATCGTGTCTCTGCCCAGGGCACATTTTTCCATTTCATCGATGATTGAGATAACCGTGTTTATGTGTTTTGATGTCTCACCGGCCGGGTTGATTATAAAGGTGGGGATTTCCCTCTCGCCGGTTAGCTTATCAAGGTGACCGGCTGCGGCGAGGTTTTCATCGGTAATGATGAATTTGCCTTTTTTGCCGAATCGCCCCTCTATTTGCTCCCATACCTGCGGCAGTATATCCGTACCGATTTTGATGGTATACGAACACTGCTCAGAGGACGGAACCATTATCTTCAATTCTTTCATTTCTTACCTGTCCGTTTGTTTGCTTTAGAAAAATATTAACGATGAATGTACCGTATTCGCCTCGTATTTGCAAGAGTCGAGATTTAGAAAATCTCTTTAAGTCGGTTTTAGACTTGCATTTACGGTACGTCCCTGTATTATCGCTGATGTTATGAGCACGAAATTAGCCGTTCCCGTATCAGCGAAAACTATTAAGACAGCAAAACAGCAAATCGAAGCTGCAAATCAAGTCGGCGCGGATATCATTGAGCTGCGCGTTGACTATCTGGAAAACCTCGATATTACTGCGGTCAAAAATTTAATAGCTGCAGTCAAAAACTCTGGGAATTCATCCGTGCTTGTAACCTGCCGAGACGATAGAGAAGGGGGGACAGGTCATCATTCAATCGATTTGAGAATGAACGTGTTTGCTGAAGCGGTACAATCGGGTGTAGATTTTATTGATTTAGAATTTCAGAATTATAAACAACAGAATATTCGCCGGAAAATCAAACCGTTACTTGACTCAAATCCAAAGACGAGGCTGATTCTATCCGCTCACGATTTCGAGCGCAAATTTCAAAACATATCCGATCTATATACTGAAACCAAAAACTGTGAGCCTGACGCTGTTCCAAAACTGGTTTACACCGCAAATCATATCAATGACTGTTTCGAGGTGTTTGATTTGCTTCACAATTCAAAGGATGATGTGATAACGTTTTGCATGGGTGAGGCCGGGCTTATCAGCAGAGTGCTGGCCGTAAAGCTCGGCGGCTTCTTGACGTTCGCAAGCCTGAACATAAAAAGTGCAACGGCCCCCGGGCAGCTAACAGCAACAGAGTTGAAGGAGCTTTATCGTTTTGATTCGATTAATGATAAAATAGAGCTTTTCGGTGTCATTGGCTCACCCGTGGCACATTCCGCAAGCCCGGCCGTGTTCAACACCTGTTTTGAAAAGGAAAAGATGAACAGGCTTTACCTTCCGCTGTTGGTAGAGGACGGACAGCGGGAATTCGATATTTTTTTGAATAATATTCTTAAAAGGACGTGGCTGAATTTCAAAGGCTTCAGCGTCACGATACCGCACAAACATAACGCCCTTGATTATGCGAAAAACAGAGGCGGTTTCGTAGAGCCCTTAGCTGAACGCATAGGGGCCGCCAATACGATTGTGATAAATGAAAACGGTAAAATTAATCTATATAACACGGATTGTGCCGGTGCTATGGAAGCCATAACTGAAAATATGAAGATTGAACGGAAAGATTTAAGGAATGTTCCTGTCGCTGTTGTCGGAGCAGGTGGCGTTGCCAGGGCCGTCGTTGTCGGCCTTACGGATGTTGGAGCCGGAGTTAAAATTTATAATCGAACGGTTCAGAAAGCCGAGCGCCTTGCTAAGGAATTCGACTGCGAATGTGCGGGCCTCGACGATTTACCGAATCTTAATGCGAAGCTGCTGATAAACTGCACCAGTCTCGGTATGTATCCGGATATAAAATGCACACCGGTATTGAAAGAATACTTGTCGAGCGATATGGTCGTTTTCGATACGGTCTATAATCCGGCACAAACTTTATTGCTGAAGGAAGCCAAAAAGATTGGTGCAAAGACAATCGATGGGTTGTCGATGTTCGTTAACCAGGCCGCGGCACAATTTAAACTCTTTACGAACAAAGTCCCCGATAGAGCCTTGATGCGTAAGGTGGTCAGCCAAAAACTAAGTCAACCATGAGTATCGTTTTAGAAATCAACTTCCGATTGCCGATTTAGTTCAAAAACAGACCATTCATTTAGAATGCTTTTGTTTGATTTAGCTGCTAAGAATGGTATAATCTTGTTTTTTACCAGGATACAAAGGTTTGAAGATGGCAAAGAAGGAAAAAGTAGTATTGGCATACAGTGGCGGGCTGGATACCAGCGTGATTCTGCCCTGGCTTAAGGAGACCTACGGTTACGAAGTCATAGCTTTCGCGGCCGAGCTGGGTCAGGGTGATGAGCTAACGGGAATCAAGCGTAAAGCTCTGGAAAGCGGAGCGGCGAAATGCATTGTCAAAGACCTGCGCAAGGAGTTCGTCGAAGAATACCTATGGTCGCTGCTGAAGGCTTCGGCTGTCTACGAGCACAGTTATCTGCTGGGTACGAGCATCGCACGTCCGCTTATTGCCAAACATCAGGTTGAAGTCGCTCATTCCGAGGGAGCCAACGCTGTCGCACACGGTGCTACCGGCAAGGGAAACGACCAGGTGCGTTTCGAACTCACGTATATGGCACTGGATCCTTCACTGAAAATTATCGCGCCGTGGAAAGACCCAAAATTTGATTTGACCAGCCGTGAGGCGGCCGTAGATTATGCCAAAAAGCACAACATACCGATTGAGCAGAGCAAAAAGAAAATCTATTCGCGCGACCGAAATCTGTGGCACATAAGCCATGAAGGGGCGGACCTGGAAGACCCGGCCAATGAACCCAAAGATGGCCTTTTTGTTATATCACGGCCGGTCTCGAAAACCCCCGACAAACCTGACTACGTTGAGATCAGTTTCAAAGAGGGTGTTCCGGTCAAACTCAACGGCAAACAAATTGATTCTGTGAAATTAGTTGAAACACTAAACAAGCTCGGCGGTAAACACGCCGTCGGGCAGACGGACCTGGTGGAAAACCGCCTGGTCGGTATGAAATCACGAGGTGTGTATGAAACCCCCGGCGGAACTATCCTTATGGAAGCACATAAAACACTTGAGTCACTGACCCTGGACCGGGAGACACTGCATTATAAACAGCAGGTAGCTTTGAAATATGCCGAACTGGTTTATTATGGCCAGTGGTTCTCGCCGCTGCGCGAGGCGCTCGATGCCTTTGTCGATGTGACACAACGGAACGTCGCCGGAACGGTGAGGATGAAACTCTTAAAAGGCCGCTGCACACCGGCGGGAGCAAAAAGTAAAAAAAGTCTGTATCGAACGGATTTGGCCGGCTTTAAAATGGGTGCGGAATACGACCCGACCGATGCGACGGGTTTTATTCGTCTGTTTGGACTTCCGATGAAAGTTGCATCACTTGTCCAAAAGACCAAAGCAAAGCGTTCAAGAAAATAAAAGGATTGAATGATTCCGAACGAGCTTTTATGTCAAGTGCAGGCAGGTAATATAGTCATTCCGCAATGGATTGTTTATATCTTTCTGTTTGCTCTGGGGTGCTGTGTCGGAAGCTTTCTGAATGTGGTCATCTACCGGCTGCCTCGTGATAAATCCATTGTCTCGCCTCCCTCGGCCTGTCCGTCCTGCGGCCGGCATATTCGTTTCTATGATAACATTCCGCTTATTTCCTGGCTGGTGTTGGGCTGCAAGTGCAGATATTGCAAAACACTGATATCCCCTCGATATTTCTTCATCGAACTGCTGACGGCAGTAGTGTTTCTCGGTCTCTATATCCTTTATTTTCAAGTAGGTATTCGCAACGGTATACCACCTTTTTTGAGCGGCGGATGGCTGGTTTATCTTGTGCACATCGTATTGCTGGCTTCGTTTATCGCCGCATCAGCTATCGACCTTGAACTCTGGCTCATACCCGTCATGGTGTGCTGGTTTGCTACCATCGTTGGTATCGCGGGCTCCGCCGTCGCCGGGTATATCATAGAGCCCGTTGTGGTACGAGGGTATATGCTTTTTCAAACCACATCGACGCTTTTCTTCAAGGAAGCAACCGTCGCCTCCATCGCTGCGGGAGCAACAGTCGGACTTTTGATTTCGATACTTTTACTGATAACAGGTCTCATACAACAAAGTTACGAAAACAAAGAAACCGAAGATTCGAATCAAACCCAGGATGAGGACGAGGCGGACAATTTCAATCACCGCAGGGAAATGTGCAAAGAGATTCTTTTCCTTTTGCCGATGATATTATGTGTAGGTATATCTTTGTTTATAACGAAGCGTTTTAATGCTGTGCAGGATTTTTGGCTGAACCTGACACAATATCCGTTTGTGTCCGGTCTTTTAGGCGGTTTATTCGGATATTTTGTCGGTTGTGCGGTGGTATGGAGTACGAGAATTCTGGGAACGTTGGCATTCGGAAGGGAAGCCATGGGCCTGGGTGATGTACACCTGATGGGCGCGGCGGGTGCTGTGGTCGGGCCGTTCTTTGTGTTTATTGCCTTCTTTGTTGCTCCGTTCTACGGCCTGTTGTGGGCATTTACCCAGATGCTCACGAAGAAAAGTCGTCAAATTCCGTACGGCCCGTTCTTGTCATTGGGTGTTTTGACTGTTATGATGATGCATGACTGGATAAAAGAATATATTATTTTTATCACGTACCACTAATAAATCGAATGGTTGTATTGAAAGGAGACATGCGAATGCAGGATGCAAGCAAAAAAACTTTTATCTTTTTATTCCTGGCCGTTTCGTTTGTCCTGCTGCCCGGCTGCACCAACTGGAAGAAAAAGTACGAGGCGCTTCAGGTCGAGCACCAGAATCTAAAGGGTCTGCTGGAGCGCGAAAGGGCGGAGAAGGGACAGCTCGCCAGTCAGGTTTCACAGGGTAGACAGACCATTGAAGAGCTGCAGCGGCAGATTGCCGAACGGCAGCAGTCACCCGCGGAGGCTTCGGGTTTTGGAGAAGGTTACGATGTAGCGTTTGACCCGACAGCGGGAACCATTACCGTAACCTTGCAAAATGCCATCTTATTTGATTCAGGAAAAGCGACTTTGAAAAAGAATACTATCACCGAACTCGACCATATCTATTCGGTCTTGCGTTCCAAGTACTCGGGCCGCCAGATTGACGTTGTCGGCCACACCGATTCAGACCCCATCAAGAAATCGAACTGGCAGGATAACTGGGAGCTTTCGGCCCAGCGAGCCTTGAGCGTCGTCAGATACCTCATCAAAAAGGGCATTCCATCAGAGCAGATTCGGGCTGTCGGCAGAGGTGAAAGTCAGCCGATTGCCTCCAATGCCTCCGCTGCAGGTAAGGCGAGAAACCGAAGGGTCGAAATCGTTGTACATATGAGGTAATTCGGGTCGCTGCTTTATTGTTTATTTGATCTGCGCTCGACACTCGGTGTAATACGTATGTCTCCTTTTGCGCTGATGGATATGTTAACCATTCCGTCTCTGGCCGTAAAAAGCCGGACACCCTCATTATCCGATTCCTTGTCGTTTAATCTTTCGAATTGTCTTCTGTCACAACTGCATATGCAAATTGAGGGACGAAGCGCTGAACTAAAATCCTGCGCTGCCGTGGCCGCTGAGCCGTGATGAGGCACCAGCAGCGCATCGCATCGAAGCTCCGGATAAAGCTCACGTATCCGCTTTTGTGCGTATTTTTCAATATCCGAGCACAGGAGTATCTTTTTACCTGCGAACTCAATCAGGCTGACCAGAGACTTTTCATTGTCGCTTAAATCTTTTAATCCCGATTCATCAGGCCTCGGCCAGATAAATCGTATTCCTAAATTGCTTTCTGTTTGCAATCTTTCAGGCAAATGCTCAATCTCATATCCTTTTTGATTTAAAGATGATTTTAAAAACTCGGCGGTGCCCCATGTATCGTAATCGCCGAAGAATTGCACGGGCGCATAAATATCTCGAACATCACAGCCTTCGATAATTTCTGGGATTCCGTTGATATGGTCCGTATCATTGTGACTGATAATGACCGCGTCAAGACTATCGATGCACCGATATGCTAAAAAGGGCACGACAACCCGCTGACCAACATCCTTGATATTAAATGAACCGGCATCGAATAGAACATTCTTATCGCCCGGCAATTGCACCAGAACCGCCTGACCGTGGCCGACGTCCAGAACAGCAAGCTCCAAGCCATTGTTATGTGCCCGATGCCATTTGAGTCCGCCCAAATAAATTACGAGTATTAAAACGCCGCTCAAATAGATGCATCGCTTGATAAGCGGGCGGCGGATATGAACAAACAAAATAAAAACAAGCAGACAGTAATAGAAGATAATGATGACAACAGGAACGTGACCGACCAGCAATTGAGAAATATTCAAATCGGCGAGAAACTCAACCAACCCGATCAGCACGGATGATATGGCGTTAACCGCGATGCCCAAAATATAAGCGAGGGTCGGCAGCAAAAATGACAAAATGATTTTCAAATAACCAAGTCCCAGAATCAGCACAACAAACGGAAAAACGATAACCGTCCACAGGCTTGTCAGCGGGTTGACGGTATAGAAGTGGTACAGCAGAATACCAGCACCGCCCAGCCACGCCGCCAGCCCCACGCAAAGCAGACCCAGACTGTATACAGCGGTTTTCGATGCGAGCTGATACAATAAATTTCGTTTCCTGCTTTTTTTAAACAAGGACCATCGAGATAGTTTTTCATCCAGTAAGAAGTAGAGCCGGTCTGTGAAAATCAGAATCCCCAATACTGAAGCGAATGAAAGCTGCCACCCCGCTTCGAACAGTCCCGTGGGCCGTATCAATAAAAGAATAATGGCAGCGAGCGAGAGATTATTGAGATGGTTCGTCCGTCTTCGAAACAGCATCGAAAGGCAAAAAACAAAACAGATTATCGCCGCCCTGAGTGTCGGTGCGCGTGGCGGCACAATCAGCAAAAATATACATAGGGCGATGATGCATATCATCGCGCGTCCGCGTTTTAAGAAGCCGGCTATTCTGCACAGCCACCAGATAAAGGCGACCAGTATTCCTAAATGCATCCCCGAAAGGCTGATAAAATGAAGCAGCCCCGTTCGCTGAAAGGCTCCGTAGGTGTCACTGTCGATGTTGCTCCGGTACCCTAACAGCAGAGCCTCAAGCAGCGCCTTGTTTTGTTCCTCTAGCGATGCGTCTGCAAGCAGTGACGTCGTCGCCTTTTCCCTGAATGTATTTTTTAGTCGGATAAACAAACCGCCTTCTTTTTCCAGTTTTGTAATCGCGTTCCGTGAGCCCACAGAGCTGCCGATATAGATATTCCTGTTTTTCAGATAGCGTGCGAAGTTGAATTGCCCCGGATTTCGCGGCTCTTGAAATCGGTACAGCCAGCAGTACGCCTCGATTAAGTCACCGGCCCGCAAATCCATCACAGGTTCGTACACGCGCACCCGTACTGTCCCCGACACATCCGCCCGGCCGCCGGTGGTTTCGACCTGCTGCAGCTTTAGATAAAAACTGCTCGTTGGGTCCGAATGCGTAAATCGTGAAAATTCCCAGTCGTCGTTTCTGTATATTCTCGGCTTGTTCAGAATCACCCCGCGAATCGTCGCCAGCTTTCGCTCCTGCCCAACAAGGTTCCGAATATCGTTGACCGCCGGCTGATAGAACGCGTTCAGGCGAATACCGCCCAGGCCGAGGAATCCAATCATAACGGCAGCGGCGAAAAAAAGCGGAGGAAATGAATCTCTTCGAAAAATAAAAAACACCATGGCAAAAACCGAGCTGGCTATCGTGACAATCAAAAATATCGAAGAGAAATAATTGAAATACTCAGCCGACAAAATCCCGCAAATCAATCCCGCCGCACAAAAGAAAAGCGGACTCCTCACCGCCGGCTTCTCAAGCAGATTCAGCCGGCTCTCCAGTTCCAGGTCGATAAGCTGTAATTTCCTCTGAATAATATCCATATATAAAAATAAAATATATAAGAAATATTTCTTGACACGCCAAGGAATTTTATTATGGTAACGTCACCTGATTGGGAGGTTGGGTCTGGCATAGCCCTTTTGCGGTATCGTTCTGCGCCGAGGTACTGCGCGAATTTTTGCAGTTGAATAAATGAAAGTTGTTTAACTAAGGAGGAAGTGAAATGAACAAGCGATTATTGTCAATCTCGGTGGTACTGTTCTTTGTCTTGACCGGCTTGTGTGCGGCGTACAGCGGCGGTGACGGCTCGGCTGAAACTCCCTACAGAATTTCCACACCGCAGGACTTAAACGACATCGGCTACAATCCCGGCGACTGGGACGCCAATTTTATACTGACCGGCGATATCGACCTGTCCGGCTATAGCGGCACGGAATTTTCCATTATCGGCAGCCACCCCGACAATCCCTTCACGGGCGTCTTCGACGGCAACAGCCACACCGTTTCCAATTTCGATTACGAAGTAAGCGGCGTTTCCTATATCGGCCTGTTCAGCTACGTTGACGCAGGGGCCGTCATCAAAAATCTGACCCTGCAGGACCCGTCTGTCACGGCCGCGACAAGCGATTATGTCGGCGCCTTAGCAGGTTACGTCAACGATGCATCATTAATCCGCTGCAATGTCCTAAGCGGCTCCATCACGGCCGATGATTGGGCGGGACCATTGGCCGGTAAGACAGACAGCGGGGCGGTCGTCTCGTTTTGCGGCTCGAATACACCGGTTAATGGCGGTGACAGCGTGGGCGGCCTGATTGGTGAAAATCGCGGCACCGTTTCCAAATGCTTCGCCACTGGCGACGTCGATGGCTCAAACTACGTCGGCGGCCTCATCGGCAACGATTATATGATTATCAGCGACTGTTTTTCGGCGGGCTCGGCCGCCGGCGATAACCGGGTAGGGGGGCTGATAGGCAGACAGAACACCTTCCCGGCTGGCGCGAAAACCGAAAACTGCTATTCGTCCGCCTCGGTCACCTGCAGCGGCTCATACAAGGGCGGTTTCGTCGGCTACGAACAGTCCTCAACCAGCCTGTTCATCGGCTGTTTTTATAATAACCAGGTCAATCCCGGCCTTGACGGCATCGGCAACGACTTCGACCCCAACGTGGTTGGAATCTCCGGCCTCGCCATGCGTGACGAAGACACCTTCACCAATGCCGGCTGGGACTTCGCCGCCGAATCCGTCAACGGCACCGACGATACCTGGCAGATCCAGCAGCACCAGTCCTATCCCTGCCTGAACCTGTTCACCGTCGGTGACCTCAACGCCGACGGCATCGTCAACTTCTACGACCTGGACGCCTTCGCCGACCACTGGCTCGAAAAAAATCAATAAAACATAGTTCAAGTTAAAAAATTATAGTTTGCTTTGCTCTAAATCTCCTGCCGCCCCGGCAGGACACAAAACCCGCGCGCCTAATTAAAAATCTTGAACCACAACAGGAAAATGGTAAGATGGTAAGTGAGGACTATTATGAAAAAGTTGCTTATCTTTACTCTCATTATAATAATCGTAATAACGGCGGTTAGTTTTTACCTGAATCCATTTTCACACATGAAAGCGTATGTTTTAATAACCCCTTCGCCTGTATCTTTAGATTCAGCCAAAAAAGAATGTCCAATATCATTACCTTCATCTGCCTCAAATATCCAATACGGTATATGGTCACTATGGCAAGCTTCCATGACCTATGTGCGATTTGAAGCCCCTGTTAGGGATTGTTTAGAACATGCAGAAAAAGGTTTATATGAGGATGCTAAAGCATATGGTCTTAAAAATGCTACCATTGTCTCCAGCACCAATTTCCCAGAACCGGAACCCCCTAATACTTTAGACGATTTCGATGTAGACTGGTTTGATGTGAAGAACCTTTCGAATGGGATAAAATTTGAATTAGAGCCTTGGCTGCGGGCAGGAGGATCTCCAATTGTTTATATAGATCAAGAACGTGGGATTTTTTACTATAGCCATTTTGATTGAAATTAAATAACAAAAAATTACTGCTTACTCTACCTCTAAATGAACTTGACTCTCCGCTTGAGTAGTAAAAAGGAAAAGTGATTCGTGACAGTAAACAAGAAAAGAAAATGGAAAGCTTGAAAGTTACTTACAAAATACTTCCTTCAGAAATGAGAAAAGTCTATAAGAGCTATTTTAAAGATTGCCCTGACGGCAAGCTAATCATTACTTCCTTCTTTATCATCTACTTATGGATGTTTGTTTTAATTAATCTATTGTTTTCTGCCTGGATTGGCTTGGATGGTGGACGATTAACAGGTGTAACCTTCTATTTGATTTTAACCGCCGCTTACTTCATTTTCGCTAAAAGAATTATTCGAAAATGGCGCATAAAGGATGTATGCAGGAAAATCGAGAAGGACAGAACACAAAATGAAAAGACGGTCTTTCTTACGCCGGGAAGCGTCGAATTCAAAAGGTCAAGGTACACGGTATGTTACCAATGGAGCGAAATTCAAGGACTTCAGAAAACCGATTTGCTGTTGGTCTTTAAGTCGAAAATCCGGGATTTTTTATGTCCCGCTTATGCATTCGAATCCAAAGAGAAGTATGAAGATTTTTTTAATACGGCGAATCAATTTTATCAAAACGCAGCAAGTAAAAGACCTGAAAAAAAAGAAATACATCCCTTACGTACATCCAATGTTGTTATTACATGTTCCGCATCTGTCCTGATAGGACTGATCATTCTTTTCGCAACGATAGAAAGTCGGCCTGCAGCAAGCATTGAGAATATCGATGTGGTTCAGGACGCCCTCGGCTTTTGGCGACGCGCTTTTCGATACGACTCTGTATTCCTTTTCGACTATAGTGTAGATACCACCGACAGCTTTAAACTTCGTGTTCCGGAAGACAAATTCAAGCAGATTGTCAATCGAATGAAGAACAAGACAGGGAAATTAAAAACCGTGGAGGCATTGAGTTATCAGGTTTGGGCCGATCCCGAAAAATATGAGATAGATTTTTTGTTTTTTTACTATGCTTCCGGCGGCGAAGAACCGGATACGGCCAGGATTACGTTCAAAATCAATGGTGAAAAAGATGACATCTACATTGTTTCTTATTTCCAGAACGGAACGGATTGGTATTTAAATGGTTTGGATATTATTGAAGCGTTCGATACACGATTGATGACAGAGTCTTTTTCCCTGGAAAAGGACAGGAAGCTTTTCGAAGATATGGAAGAAAATATTATCAGTAATGTGAACGATTCTAAAGTGATAACAAACAGCAACCCGGACAATTAACGTTATAAAAATAACGGATTCGTGACAGGCGAGTGGTGAAATGATTCTGAGTGAGATGGGTAATATCCAATAATCATATTCTTGGAGCGGTAGTCAAAATGAAAACACAAGCATCATGCATTTTGTTGGTAGTTTTAATGCTCGCCGGCTGTAAACATCAGCAACATGCGGACATTGTAACCGAACCGTATTTGTTGGATGTCGGGCTGCGGCCGCGGGCAGTTTCATTTGAGAATCCCACCGGTGCTCGGGGACAGGGTGGCAAAGCGGCAAGTCACCTCGGCGTAGGACGTAAAGGCTCACCAAGCAGAGAGATTGATTCGGGCCAGACAGTACAGCTTTGCGATATAAATGGCCCGGGTACCATTCGACATATATGGGTCGGTGGTTCTGGGACACCCCTCGATAATCGGGGAATTGTTATTCGCTCCTGGTGGGACGACCAGCAGTACCCCAGTATAGAATGTCCATTGGGTGACCTGATGGGCTTTGCCCATGGTAAAAATATACCTTATTATTCGATTGCCCATTCGACCGATCCCGGCGGCGCCCGAAATATCTGGCTGCCTATGCCCTTTGTCGAACGCGCAAAGATTACACTGACCAACGAAACACCCGAGACGATAGATATCTATTATCAGATTGATTACACTGTCGATGATAAGCACCCCGCCGATGTAGGACGATTGCATGTTCTGTTTCGGCGTGAGAATCCGACAACTCTGAAACACGACTTCGTATTACTGCCCCGTCGCGTTGGCAAGGGGCGGTTCCTCGGCTCAGTTGTCGGAGTCAGGAATCTGCATCCGGGGCGTTGGTGGGGCGAAGGGGAGATTAAGATTTACCTGGACGGTGATACCGACTACCCGACGATTTGTGGGACCGGTTCGGAAGATTGGATTTGTCAATCGTACGGAGTCCACGAGAAAACATGGTATTACTCCGGCTGCAGCCTGGATCGTGAAGGTTTTGTATCGATGTATCGTTGGCACATGGCCGATCCCATCATATGGCGCGATGAATGTCGCGTGACAATTCAGCAGATTGCCTGGAGTGATGAAGTTGAAGGCGGCCTGGTTGAGACATCGGATGACTGGTCTTGTGCCACGTTCTGGTATGAGCCGGTTCCGAGCGAATCCCTGCCGCCGATGCCGGATTACAACCAGAGAACCGAAGATATCTTTGAGTAGATAGATAATCGTAATGTTAATGTTTTTTCATTTAGTATCGAATGAGATTCCAAAAAATGAGGAATACTATGAAAAACCTGAATTCTGTTTTAAGAACAGTTATTCTATTCTGTTTGTTCACCTTTTTCAGCATCAGTCTTTTTGCTGCAGATGGTGACGTCCTATTTTATCGCCGGGGGCTTGGTGAAACAGACTGGACAGCCCCTGTATTTTCTGAAATAAACGGTTTGTTCTACTTAGGCTTCGCCTATGAGCGGGAAGAGCAGACACACACCAGTCCCGGTATTGTATGCTGGGACAGAAACGGCGTAGAGAAGTGGCACTGGACACTCGAGCAGCCTACGGGTGGATTTTTACTTAATGCCGCAGAGGATCGACTCTACTTTGGCACCTTTGGGCCGAGTTTGGGACCTGAAGATCTCGGATATGTCTATTGTTTTAATGCATTGACCGGTAAGCAAATTTGGAAGTGTGATCCTTCGAAGGGATTGCCCTCAGACGCAAGAGCGTTTGGTTCAACACCGCTTTTATCGCACGATGAAAGTGTTCTCTATATCGGCAGTGGTGGCGAAACTTGGGAGCAGACACCTAATGACAACCGCTTCTATGCGATTGATGCTGAGACCGGTGTTGTACAATGGATTTATACCGCCAGCCATTCCGACCGCGAGGCCAGACCTGACTTACAGGCACTACCCGATTCACAAACGGCAGGCTGCGGCTTCTGGGCGGATCCGGCCTTGGGTCCCGATGGCACCATTTACGCTCCTAATTTTAACGGTGTTTTTTATGCCTTCAATCCGGATGGCACTATCAAATGGAAATATGAATCATTCTATTACGAAGACGGAAAGCGAAGACCTTCTTCGTACTCCATCTGGCATGAAATTTGGGGCGCACCTGCATTCAATGCCGATGGATCTGTGGTCTATATTGGTTCTAACGATTGGTTTTTACATGCGGTGGATACGGTGACAGGTAAGTTGGTATGGAAATTTGAAACCTGCCTGAACGGTGATTGCCTCTCGACAACGGAGACTTCAGAAATATACGTCAATCCAATTGTAGGTCCGGACGGGACGATTTATTTCGATGCGGAAGATAATCATACCTATGCATTAAATCCTGATGGTACACTCAAATGGCGCAGTAATGCAAAGCTGACCGCTTTTGATGGTTCTACACCTGATAGATATCCCTCGGATTTGGCCGGGGAAGAAAATGGAACAAAATTAGCATTTCTCGGAACAGCTACTTTGCTTGCCGATGGTACGTTAGTGGCTGGTGTTGATACCGCCGGACATTACATTGCTCTTGATTCGGCCGATGGCTCGTTGAAATGGCTTACAAAAATGTATCCTTCCTGGACACCGGATAGTTCTGTTGAATGTCGCGAAGAACCCTGTATTGACCCGGTCACGAATAATATTTATGTGGGCACAGGCTGGTTCGGTGGCTTGGCTGTTATTGAAGGAAGTTCACCGCTTGATACCAGTGCACCATGGCCGAAAAACCGAAAAGACAATCGTAACTCTGGTATGTTCCCTGCAGCTGAACATTCTGCTGAAACTGCTGCAGCATCTTCGACAATTAAGGTTCTTTCATTCAATATCGCCGGCGATTCCAAAAATTGGGAAACCAGAAAATCGGCCTGCTATGATGTTATTAATACCCGCAAACCCGATATCATCGGATTTCAGGAGCTCCTGCCGGTAAATCTCAAATGGGCCTTGGACAATTTCCCACATCTTTCCTGGTACGGCCTGACCATTGAAGGAAATTCCGAACCTTTCCCTACAGACGTGGAAGGTGAATCCTGCCGCATATTGTACGATAAGAACCGCTTTAACGTCGACACCGACAACTCCGGCGTCTTCTGGTTCAGCCCGACTCCCGATGTGTCTTCCGAGGGATGGGATGATTTTCGGTACTGTGTCTATGTGCGCCTGGTGGATAAAGAAACTTCTGATGGCCTGTATCTGTATAATACACATTGGGCATTCGGTCCAGGCGGACAGTATTCCAGGACCAATGCCGCTAAAATAATGGCAGGCCGCATTGCCGACCGTGCCCATCCCGAAGATCCTTTCATTGTGACCGGTGACTTTAACGCTAGAAGTGACGATGAGGGCATTCAGATTCTCCTGCAGAATATGACTGCCGTTGTGGAACATCGCATCGACTGGATTTTCACCGAAAACGATAAATACGAGCTCTTAACCTCCGAGATTATCAGCGATATAAACGGAACTGCCATATCAGACCATGATGTACTATCCGCCGCGCTTAAAATAAAAAGGTAATATGATTCGACAAACTTAATTCGTGACAGGCGAGTAAAAGAACGGAGGCATTATGCTTTGGAAAGACAAAAAAAAGTCTTTACAATTAGTTCACTGTTCATCGGATTTGTTATTGGTTTTGTGATTGCTCCCCCTGATTATATAACACAACTTATTTACGCCTTTATCAGTGCAATTTTGTTTGTGGTCATTGCTTTCGCAATACTGAAGACATTAAAACATTCTCAACAGCCAAAGGACGAAAAACAATCAACTGATTCGTGACAGGAAAGTGGTAAAATGTGAGGAAAAAAGATGAGTCCAAATGAGTGGGGTGCATTTGGTGATAAGATTGGAGGTATTATATTTTTCATTGTAGGTATATACCTTTTAATGTGCGGCTTCGGAGTCAGATTTACAAAAACAAGAGACACAGAAAAGGCAAAAGAAAACCATGTGAAATACGGTAATATCGAAAAAATATTAGGAATAGTATCCATAGTTCTGGGAATTCATCAATTCTTGACTTAAAAAAAACAAAGAAATGACTTTCTGCTTGTACAGCAGGTCGTAAGGTGCTGGTTAGTGCATTTGCCAGTAGACCGGTTCGGAATCCGCCTGCTCATTATCCGAGCGGATAAACGTGGCCGCGTTGTCTAAAAGGATACTATCATAGGTCTGGTCGAGCATTATCTGAACCAGTGTCCCCTCATCGGAGAAGACACATTTATACGGCCTTATCGTACTATAAGATTCTTTCAAGTATACCCGGTAGGCCTTGCCTTGTTCTGTCCTGTAAAGATACTCACCCACTGAACCATAATCTCCCCCGACGATGTTAGAAACTTCCTCCCTGCACATCCCGACCTGTATCTCGTCTCGATAAGCGTAATGCCTCTCACAGCCTGCCAAAAACAAAACCAACACCATAAGACAAACGAATTGTCTTACTTTCCTTTCCATTTTTCTATCCCTCAAAAACCGTTACAGCTCGATATATTCCTTCGGCTCGAAGTTGGTCTCCATCGTCCACACCGTGGCTCTTCCTCCTCTTAGCCGGTACGGGATTAAAACATCATAACCTTCCCGGTCCACCCACTCGCGCAGGAAGGGAAAGTCTGCCACGATTCTCTTTTTCAGCTCCATCTCATCCAGCACTTCCACAATTCCCGAAATCCTGACAGTCTTGCTGCTGTCCTTGTTCTGAAAGCACATCTCGACCTGTGGATTGGCCTGCATCTGCCGGTGAACGTCCTTCTGCTGACCCGTCGTGAAAACCAGCCCGTTCTCGTCCGCCCGGTACAGCATCATATACCGCACATAAGGCCGATTATTCTCCGCAGTCGCCAGTGCAAAGACCGGATTCTTTGTGATGAATTCAAAAACTTCCTCTTTCGTCATGACTGCCCCCTTTAAGATTACATTTATTGCTTTTCGATTTTCTCTTGGCCGTTCATATAGCCCCGCAGCACCTTCGGTATCGTAATCGACCCGTCCCTGTTCTGATACAATTCGAAAATCGGTATCAGTATCCGCGGCGATGCAATCACCGTATTATTCAGCGTATGACAGAACAAATTTTTCTTCGTTTTCGAATCCTTATAACGCAAATTCATCCGCCTGGCCTGAAAATCATAGAACTTGCTCGCGCTGTGCGTCTCACAGTAGTTGTCCCTTGAGGGCATCCACGCCTCGATATCGTATTTCTTCGCCTGTCCCCGTCCCAAATCACCCGTGCAGACGATGGCGACGCGGTAGGGCAGTTCCAGCGCCTGCATCACCTTTTCGGCGTTGCTGAGTATCTCGTTATGATATTTGTCACTCTCCGCCGCGTCATTCCTGCAGACCACGACCTGCTCGACCTTATCGAACTGATGAATCCGATATAGCCCGTAGGTGTCCTTGCCGGCCGCTCCCGCCTCCCGACGAAAACAGCTCGACAGCGAAACATATTTCAGCGGAAGTTCATTCTCCGCTACTATCTCACCCATCCGGTACGCCGTCAGCGGTACCTCCGCCGTACCAACCAGGCTGAGTTCGTCCTTTTCCATCACGTATGTCTGGTCCTCCGAGCCGGGATAATATCCCGTCCCGCGCATCACCTCGTCCCTGGCCAGCAGCGGTACCGACAGCGGCACGTATCCCCGCTCGACCATAAAGTCCATCGCGTATCGCAGTATCGCCCAGTGCAAAAGGGCACCGTCGCCCTTTAAGAAGTAATTCCTCGACCCGGCGATTTTCACGCCGCGCTCGATATCAATTATTCCTAAATCCATCCCAAGCTGCACGTGGTCCTTCGGCTCGAAATCGAACTTACGAATCTGCCCCTCCTTGCGTATCTCGACATTCTCGGTATCATCGGCACCGACCGGCACATCCGTATCCGGCGGCTGCGGTACCTGCATAATCAATTCATCGAAAACCGGTTGGAGTTTCTTGATTTGCTCGTTATGTTTCGATTCATCATCCTTCAACTCCGCAAGCCGCTTTAAAGCTGTATCCTTTTCATCGCCGGACAACTGGGGGACACTTTTACCGATTCTGTTTTTTTCGGTATTGATATCCTGTAGCTTCTGCTTGGTTTCCTTTAAAGCACCATCCACCTCCAGCAGCTTGTCGATATCAACCTCGAACTTCTTATCTCGAGCCGCCTTGGCAAACTTCTCCAAATTCTCTCGTATATCTTTTATGTCAATCATTTTTACCCTTTGAAACGCTTGATGATGACGACGTTATTTTGTCCACCAAAACCGAACGACTCATTCATCACGATGTCCACCTTTGCTTTCCTTGGTTTGTTAGGCACATAATCCAGGTCCAGCTTCGCGTCGGGGTCATGATAATTTGTCGTTGCGGGTAATATACCATCCCGTATCGCGAGCACACAGGTGATAAGTTCAGCCGCACCGGCCGCACCGATTAAATGCCCCATCATACTCTTAACGCTGCTGGCCGGTACCTGTTTAGCCCTTTCCTTGAATACCGCCTTAATCGCCTTGGTCTCTACCGAGTCATTCTCCTGCGTACTCGTGCCGTGAGTATTGATATAGTCGATGTCTTCGTAGCTGATACCGGCATCTTCCAGCGCGGCCGTCATCGCCTGTATCGCCCCGCGTGCTTCCTCATGCATATCTGTCACCCTGAACGCATCGCTGCTGCTGCCGTAGCCGGTTAACTCTGCGAGAATTTCAACTCCCCGTTTTTTCGCCGAGCTCAAGGATTCAAGGATAACAATGGCTGCTCCTTCACCTAAAATAAAACCGTCACGGCTGGCGGTAAAAGGTCTCGAAGCCGTCTCGGGACTGTCGTTTCTCGTCGACAGGGCGGTCAGGCGGTTAAATCCCGTCAGACCCAATGGATGAATCATCGAATGGGCACCGCCCGCTATCATCACATCCGCGTCACCCCGCTGAATAAGCTTCATTGCCTCACCCACCGACTGCGTACTGGCTGCACAGGCTGTCAGGCAGCTTCTCGTCGGTCCCCGCGCTCCCGTCAGCATAGCAATATGTCCCGCCGGCATATTCGGCTCCTGTTCGAGCTCGTACATCGGGTCCATCCTGCCGAAGGAAATCTCAGCCCACTTCGCCCAGTCCATTTCTCTATTCTCATCATTCCAGGCCCTGGCGATTGCTTCGAAAAACGTATCGTTGTCGACCGACCCTTCGCCTGCCCCGAGATAGATTCCCATTCGATGGCGGTCAATTCCGTCCTTGAACTGGTCAGTGTCAGCATCAATCTTCGCCTGTCTGCAGGCCTCGACGGTTGCCCCTATCACGAACGCCGAGCCGCGGTCGCTGTCTTTGTGCAGCTCGAAATTCTTCGTGTGGTTGGAAAGGTCGTAGTCCTTAACCTCCGCGTCGAAAGTCGTGGGAAATGTCGAAGCATCAAAAATGGTCGTTTTGGCCACGCCGCTCTTGCAGCCTAAAACAGCTTCCCACATCGTCTCAACGTCATTACCCAGCGGACAGACAATCCCAAGTCCCGTTATTACAATCCGTTCTTTTTTCTCTCTGATTTTCATCTAATTTTCGCTATTCGGAGTTCGATATTGGATATTCAATCTGTTTTCCTTAGTACTATAGCCGCTGTTTGACCGCCGTAGGTGTAACTGGTGCACAGAACCATGCGGATTTCTTGCTCCAGCGGTTTGGGTAAAATATTAAGGTTGCAGCCTTCCGCTTTTTTAGCACAGTTCTTCGCGGCCGGCACCTTACCGTCACGGATAGCACACACACCCGCAATGACATCCAGCGACCCAGAAGCTGCACCGGTATTGCTTAACATACTCTTCGTCGGAAACGCCGGAATGTCCTTAACTGCCTCACCTAGCGCTGCTTCAATTCCCTTCGCCTCCGCCAAATCATCTTCGGCGATACCGGTCCCGTGCGGGATAATCAAATCAATGTCATCCGCCTCTATATCTGCATCATCGAGTGCTTTTTCAACTGCTATTTGAATGCCTTTGCCGTCCGCTTCGAGCCGTTCATAGGCGCTGTTGATGTTGTTGCTCTCGCCGACACCGGCTATTTCACAATATATGTTCGCCCCTCGCTGCTCTGCATGTTGACGGTTTTCGAGTATGAGCGTGCCCGCGCCTTCCCCGAAGACGCTTCCCTTAGCATCCGCATCGAAAGGCCTGCAGGCTCCTTCCGGGTCATCGTTGTGCTCCGTCGTCGCTCTTTTCAACAGGCACTGACGTATCATCACGATCGGATTGACCTTGGCCTCTGCCCCTCCCGCAAGTGCAATGTCACTGTCGCCCCGCGCGATAATCTGGGCCGACTCGATAATCGCTAAGTGCGAGCCCGCCTCCCCGCAGGTAATCGAATTGCTCGGCCCCTGAATATCATGGATGATACCGATATGACACGCCAGCATATTCGGCAGATATTTCAGCAGCCATAACGGCGTGACATGTTCAATCCCCTCCCTGCCCCATTTGTGAATATCGAATGTACCGTCCACCAGGCTCGCCGCCACCGCCGGTGCTATCTCCATCAAATCACAGCTTATCAAACCGGCCCCAAGATTAATAGACACATGAGTCGGGTCAATATTAATGTTCTCCGGGTCTGTCGCCTTGGTAACAAGCCCGGCATCATCCAGTGCCTCCTTGGCGGCAATGACGGAAAGCTCGATATCCCGTGACATCAGCTTCGTGGCCTTGCGGTGACTCTTCGGAACATAATCGCGTATTTTGAATTCACCCACCTCACCGGCGAGTTTACACGTAAATCCCACCGGTCCAAAGGCTTTAATCGGTCCGATTCCGCAACGTCCGGAACACAATCCCTCCCAGAACTGCCCGCAGTCCATCCCCATCGGACTGATTCCTCCGATTCCGGTGATTACAACATCCCTGCGGCTCACTCGCTCGCCTCCGTTCCGGAAGCTACCTCTTTGCCCTCAATACGAATCCCCCATAAAAGCGATTTGAATGTGTCCGTAAATACGAAGTTCTCCTCCGGAAACTGCTTGCCTCCCAGGTTCTGGTCCAGATGACTGAACATTAATTCAATCTCAGCGATACGTTTTTCGCCGCAGATAATCGTGCCGCTTGTACTGGCCGCCTCTTCACCCAGCGACTCAATGTTGGCATCCAGCCGAATCGTATCGCCGGGTCTGACATAGTCAAAAAACACGGCCTTTTTCACTTTCGCCAGGATAACCTTCTCCTCGAAATTTTTTGCCTCGCCGACAAGTATCCCTGCGGTCTGCGCCATCGCCTCAATCATCAGGCACTCCGGCATAACCGGAAAATGCGGAAAGTGGTCATGCAGGTGCTCCTCAGCCAGCGTCACGTTCTTGATCGCCGCGGCATGCTCACCGCTTTTAAACTCCACAAATTTATCTATCCAAATCCAGCGCATGTTCCCTCGCGAGATTTTCTGAGCGTTACACACCTACTGAAGATTAAGCGGCCTGCAGTTTCCCTTCGAGATAATTAATAATCGCCTTGACGGTAAATAAATCACCGAGCTTGTTAATATCGGGGTCTTTCTCAAAATCACTGATGTCAGTATGAGGCATCTTGTCCCGAAGTTCCTGTAATCCCTTCTCGGTGAACTTGCCGTCATGTACGAGTTCGTCATTATTCATAATGCTCTCGGCGGGAAACAAATCTTCGCGGGCTATCTTGATATCAAAAGCCTTTTCCAGCCGAAATACAATGTCCAGAAAATCGATGCTCTCCGCCCCCAAATCTCCCATCAGGGTCGCTTCTTCGGTGACCTCGTCATCATCGACACCCAGCGCATCAGTCAGTACCTCCTGCACCTTCTCAAATATTTCATCCCGACTCATTCCCATAGTTTTGTACCTCCGTTCGTGTTATGGGTTCAGTTAATATCGTATCTATGCTAACTCTTAAGCAGCTTCCACCGTTCCTTAAGACTCTCAATAATTTTAGCATCTATCGTCGCCATCGCCGAGTCCTTCTCCGACAGGTTAAAATGTCGCAATCCGATCTTCGCAGTCAAAATCTCCTGTTCATCGATTACACCTGCCGCAGCAAAGCTGCTGACGTTCTCTTCGATGGTCTTGGCCTTGACGGTATATTCTATCTGAGAACCCGGTGCCCCGAAACTTTTATATTTCACATTTCTCGCCTGCTCCAGCAGTATCATGCTGTGGGCAAAGTGCTCCGTTTCACGCACCAGCCACGATGCCGACTCAATCAAACCCTGCAGCAGCAGCACCCCGGGCAGCACCGGAAACGCCGGAAAATGGTCACCAAGGTATTCCTCAGCAAGCGATACACTCTTCGTGGCCTTGATTTCACGGCCCGGCTCAATCGACAAAACCTTATCTATAAGTATAAATTTCATACTTGTTTGTAAATATCACCCTTTTTTGATAAAAATCTTTATTTTTTCTTTGGCCAAATACCTTATATAAGATATTCCTCTTTTTCCAGCTTTTTTTCGTATTTTTACTTTTGATGATTAGCTGTTAACAAATCTGTTTCTAACCGATTTCGAATATGAAATGAATATCAATTTATCATAAAATAATAAAAGCCTTGGTTACAGCTTGAATTTTAACGGCTTTATCCTTGCATATTGTTACGCCATTTGGTATTTTTTAAATAGAGCAGGGCAGTGAACTGCCGATAGGTTTTTGTGGTATGATGTCCAGCCATGTCAAATCCGGTTTGGATTGCAATGTGCTGGTTTTAAATAAGCACTATATGGCAATCCGCATTGTGGGGGCAAAAAGGGCGTTTTCTTTGCTCTTCCGCGACCTGGCCGAGGTTGTATCTTACGAAGAGGGCTCCTACGCCAACTATGATTTCAATAGCTGGTGCGAAATCAGTGAATTCAAAAGAAGTTTCAATCCCGACGGACACGACTGGGTCTCAACCGTTAACTTCTACATTGCCGTCCCGCGCATCATCCGCCTGCTGTTCTACGACCGCCTGCCTCGAACAGAAGTCAAGTTCAATCGCCGAAATATCTATGCACGCGACAAAAATCATTGTCAATATTGCGGTAAGCGATTTTCTTCCAGTGAGCTATCCCTTGACCACATAATACCGCGCAGCATGGGCGGCAAAGCTGTTTGGGAAAATATCGTCTGTGCCTGTACAAAATGCAACGTTAAAAAAGGCGGCAAAACTCCCCATCAGGCACATATGAAACTCATCAAAAAACCCGTCAAGCCAAAACGCAATCCGCTGCTCCATCTGCACCTCGGACATGACCGCTACAAAAGCTGGAAGCAGTTCCTCGACAACGCCTACTGGTCAGTCGAACTAAAATAACACTATGACAGCTTTTCTGAAAAGAATTATCATGGCCGTAGCGTCCGGCTTCGTCTTGATGTTCTTTTCAGAGTTGTATTTCATCAACGAGGGACCCGCTTTCGACGTGCTCAGAATCGGTGCGGAAAATCCCCTCGGTGTGATACCATGGCTGCTGGAAATAACACTGTGGTACGCAGGTTGTGCTTATATCTTCCTTTCTGCTGTCGGCCTCTTCCGTGTAAGAAGTTTCTGGGCCTTATTTCTGGCTGGTGCGCTGTTCGGCTGGGCCGTTGAAGGTATTTTAGTTTGGGTTGTATATACTGACCTACCCATAACGATTAGCTGGCCCAGCCTCGGCTGGCATGCACTCATCGATGTTTGGATTGGCTGGTACATTATTAGAAAAATTCTTCTCAAAAATAACGCCTTGTACACAGTATTGATGTCCGTTGCACTTGGTTTATTCTGGGGTATCTGGGCTACATGGTTTTGGGTTGATAGCGAAATTCCAACAATTCCGGCTTTATCGTTTGTTCCTTATACCTTTGGTTTGATTATATTGCTGATTCTGGCCTATATTCTTTTAGAAAAGGTCGCTGGCCACGAATTTAAACCGTCCGTTCCGGAAATGATATTACTTGTAAGCTGGATGGTCTGGACGTTCTATTGGCAGGCCTGGAAGACATATCCGGTTTCTCTTTATGTCTTGCCGCTCCTTTATGCAGTCGTTCTTGCAGCGCTCTGGTGGAACAAAAGAACCGAGTCACGGCCTGATATACTGTTGACCCTTAAGGGACAAGTAAAATGGGTACAATATGCTTTGTTGCTCATTATACCGGCCCTTGCGTCTGCTACCTATGCCCTCTATTACACCTACAACATTCACATTCCGATTGGTATGATTGTAGTACCGCCGCTTGCTCTGGGCGGTTTTGTCATTCTCGGGTTAAGTCTGATTATGATTGCCTGTCGCAGAAAGGTAGAAATAAACCTCAGTAAAACAAATGTGCCTACCCATGCAGACAGCGAAGATCAATAGGATTTAAAATTCATTTGTTTCAGCCTTTTTCTTCTTCGTTTTTTTATCTGCACCTTCGATAACAACAACGTATTCACCCTTGGGTTTTTCTTTTAAGCCGTCTAAAAGGTCAGAAATTCTCCCCCGTCTTACCGTCTCGAACATCTTCGTCAGCTCTTTAGCCAGTGCCGCATTCCTGTCGCCGAACACCTCTAAGGCATCGGTCAAAAATGCCTTCAAGCGATGAGGCGCTTCGTAATAAATCAAGGTGTAGGGTGATTCCTTATCCGATTTCAGAAACGTCTTTCGCTTACCGCTTTTTCGAGGCGCAAATCCTCGAAAGGTAAACGAATGCACAGCCAGTCCCGAAAGCACAAGCGCAGGCAAAAATGCTGTTGCGCCCGGTATCATCGTAACCTCAATACCTGCCTCAATAGCTGACTGCACCAGTGTAAAACCGGGATCGGATATCACCGGCGTACCGGCATTGGAAACCAAAGCGATGTCCTTTCCCTCCTTCAGCAGACTGATAATCCGCTTACCGGCCTGTCTTTCGTTATGCTCGTGAAAGGATATCTGCTTTTTCTTTACATCATACTTTTTAAGCAGAACTCCCGTCTTCCGTGTATCCTCACTGATTACAAAATCTACGTCCCGCAGCACCTGAAGCCCCCGCAGGCTTATATCAGACAGATTACCAATCGGTGTCGCTACTAAATAAAGCATCTTCCGCTCATTCCATTTCACCCAATTCATAAAGTACTAAAGCGGACGCAACCACCCCCGCGGTCTCCGTCCGCAGGATGCGCCGTCCGAGTGTCACCGGCATGGCTCCCTCCTCGAGACAACTCTCCACCTCTTCATCGGTGAACCCGCCTTCCGGCCCGATAAACAAACTGACATGCCCGTCGGCCCTTACCAGCGCTAGGCTGCCGTGCAGCTCCTTTCCCCGTTTTGTGCAGCCGATAAGACTCATATCATATTCTTCCGTCTCTATAATGGCCTGACGGTACTCTATGGGAACCCTCAATTCGGGTATCAGTCCGCGGCCGGACTGCTCCGCCGCCTCCATAATGATAGTCCGCCAGCGCCGCAGCTTGCTTTCTTTGACGGCGGTATCACGCACGACACTGCGTTCCGTGACAACCGGTACAAACCGGCTGACGCCCACCTCCGTGCACTTCTGAAGAACAAACTCGAATTTGTCCCGGCTCATTAAACTCTGATAAAGGGTTAGCCGAGACAGCGGTTCTCCCGGCGAGCGGCGCTTTTCAACAATCGTTCCTGCCGTTTTATCCTTCCCGACCGTCGAAAGTTCAACCTCGTATTCGAAACCGGTGTTGTCCAGCACAATGATATGCTCACCTTCATTCATCCGCAGCACGTGACGGATCTGGTGAACCTGCTTTTTACTCAGTAACACCTCATCATCCATAAAACTGCTTTTGTCGACAAAAAACCGGTGCATTAACAGTCCTTCGAGAATTTTTTATTCTTGCAAATGTAAAACTACCTTTTTGACTTCGTCAATCAAAATAATTACGTAAATTTTTTTAATACAAGTCTGGAGAACAATTCCAATAAGTATTTTATGATATTTATGAAAAGTTGGTTTACTTCTATAGTCTGCCTATGATGTAAAAATTGCTTTTGAGGGAGGATTTTCATTTATTTTTATTCGAATAATTCTGCTTTTTCAAAAGGGAAATTGATATATAAAAGGGTTTATCCTCTTAAACTTTAATCTTTTGTAACGTTCTGATTTTATAAGTATTTGGCGAAGCAGATTTAAGGATATTGCCTATATCGAAGTTGAGTTCCTGGTTTTATTATTGTTTTCTGACATTGCACGGCTGGAAAAATGGATTTAGGTGTCTAAAAATAATCAATTTATTTTTAAATAATATTCAAATTTTTCTTGAAGAGTCATATTTTATATATATAGTGAGTTGTACAGTTCAAAAGATTGCGGAGTTAGTTCGAATGCTTTAGGTAATTTATTATGCGTGACACGCAAAGGTACTCCCACTGTAAAGAATTATATATATCATCGTATCATAACCTCAGGTTCAGAAATTAAATATTTCCCATATTATTTCATTTAGGAGAGTTGATTATGAAAAAGCTGATAGTTATTTTATGTTTACTTACCCTTATGCTTTCCGGCTGTTGGAGTTGTAAAAGCTGGCATGGCTTAAGTGGTAAAAAGGTGCCTCCGGAAGTGGCCCACAAAGTTTTCTGGAGCCCAAACTGTAGGACGGTGGTTGCCAAAAAACCAACACCTCCGCCGCCGGCAGCGGTAAAACCAGCACCTGCGCCGGTCGGGACATGCGGACCTCATGACGCAACAGGGACATATCCCTGTGAAGGCTGTGGTATCATCCGGCTCGATAAAATAATGCCGGCTCAGGTCCAGTTGAAGACGATGTTTGATTACTCCATAAAGGTTACGAATGTTGCTGACACGCTTGTCACGGATATTGAAATAACCGAGCGCCTTGCCGAGAACTTCGAATTCAACAATGCCAGGCCCGCGGCCGAACGTCAAGAAGATGTTCTCATCTGGAATATCGCAGAACTTGAATCTGGACAATCAAAAGTAATGACCGTTACAGGCAGGGCTATGGATACGGAATGCCTTCAGCACTGTGCTGCAGTAACCTATGTTGTTCCCGTCTGTGCAAATGTAGAAGTGATTGAGCCGCGACTGAAGCTGGATAAGATAGCTCCCTCAGAAGTATTGCTCTGTGACCCGATTCCCGTGGAATTGGTTGTAACCAATAACGGAACCGGACCTGCTGAAAACGTCAGGATTGTTGACTCATTGCCCGATGGAATCACGACTGCCGATGGTAAAAGAAGAATTATTGTCGAAGTGGGTACGCTGATGGCGGGGGAATCAAAACGATTTCAGGTTGATTTGGAAGCTTCAGATACGGGTGAGTATGTAAACAGTGCCGAGGCTACAGCCGATGGAGACCTTCAGGCGGAAGACCAGACAACCACGGTAGTCAGACAGCCGGTTCTTGAAATCGCAAAATCGGCTCCTGAAAGAAGGTATCTAGGTCGACCTGTTACGTACGAGATTGAAGTTACGAATACGGGAGACGCACCTGCAGGAGAACTTGTAGTCGAAGATACGATTCCTGCAGGAACAACCTTTGTTTCCGCAACGAACGGCGGACAACTTTCTGCAGGTAAAGTGGTTTGGGACTGGGGTACCCTTAGACCGGGACAGTCACGTTCAGGGATGATGACCCTGTCTACGGATGCTGCCGGAACCTATAGAAATACGGCCACAGCGTCAGCCGTCTGTGCTGAAGATGTTTCTGCCTCGGCTGCCACCCGGGTGGAAGGTATTCCGGCTGTGCTGCTCGAGGTCATTGATATTGACGACCCCGTCGAGATTGGAAATAACACAACGTATGTCATAACTGCAACGAACCAGGGATCTTCCCCGGGAACCAACATCAGTATAGTTTGCAACCTGGAGGATAATATGGAATATGTTTCTTCCGGCGGAGCGACGAGTGGAACTCACAGCGCCGGTACGGTTGAATTTGCTCCTTTAAGCTCACTCGCACCGGGTAATCAAGCAATATGGCGGGTTAATGTAAGAGCGGTTGAACCGGGTGACGTTCGATTCAAGGTCACAATGAACACCGATCAGCTCGATCGGCCCGTTGAGGAAACCGAAGCTACAAACCTGTATGAATAATGATTAATCGTCTATGTATAGAAAACGCCGCAGTATCATACTGCGGCGTTTTTTTTAACAATCTGTTATCTATGAAAATATACTTGAAAAATCAAGGGTTAGTTTCTTTGCAATGGGGGGATGAATTTAAAGAACCGGCTTGCCATAATTTTTATCCTCTCTAATCTCCGGGAGAAGCCGGATTATTACCGGTTTTGTGAACTTTACCTGTTGTTTTGCATATATATTGATAGATGCTTTTACGTTTTAAGGCCGCTTGTGGGGGGTCGCAAGCGGCCGTCTTTTACGGACTTAAAATTGTATAGTCACTAAGTCTATTAAGAAGCCGACGAAAAAATATTTTTATTAAAAACTTTTTTTACATCCGCTCGATTTCAAATTTAACATCGGTCCCGCTGCTGACCACATCGAAAACGGGAGAGTATTCCGCCAATCTCTTGAGCCTGTTAAGATTCTGTTCAGTGCTTTTGACCTTAAACCTTACACGAATCTCTCTGTATCCCTTGCGCACATCGTTTGACAGCCCTAAAAAACCCCGCAAATCGATGTCCCCCTCCACCTCGGATTCCAGTGCCTCGATGTTAATCCCTCGTGCGGCTGCATGACACACCAGACTGTTTGTCATACAGGAGGTCAGGGCATTCAACAGATGCTCGACAGGATTTGCTCCCTTATCGTTGCTGCCAAGCACGAACGGCTCATCGGCTTCCATCTTGAATTCATGGAGATGCTCTATCTCCTGCCCGGCACTGTAGAAACTCGTGACGGTGGTTTGATTATGAGCCGAACCCAGCCATTTTTTTTAATATGAAACTTACTTTCACCAAGCTCAGGTTGCTGACGCAGCACTTCGACGGTTTCACCGAGTGCTTTGGTGTCTATTCCATTAATCAGATTTTTTGTTTTTTGCTCAGCCATCGCTGCTCACCTCCTTTCGAGGTAAACGTTATTTATTTATGAATAAACGTTTCAAGACAGACCTTATGCTGTATTGTTTCTCATACGAGAACTTAAATTATTTGTTTTCATGAATATATTCTATGATGACCTTTCGAAAGAAAGTGAGGCTTTAGCCGTTTCATAACAAACAATTGTTTTATGACGAAAATTCTTTTTTAGCTTGTGTTATATGATTTTTTCGTTATAACGGGATAAAAAGTTTGTCATTGTAGAAAGTTTGCGAACTCAACGATGGGTCGATTAATAATTGTATCTAACAGGCTGCCGATAAACGTAATTCAGGGGCCTACCTCTCTCGACTTCAAACCCAGTGTCGGGGGACTGGCCACAGGTCTGTCCTCTTTTTTTGAATCCCATCAGGGCGTATGGACAGGCTGGCCCGGAATAGCTGCCGAAGATATTTCCGCTCAGCAAATGGATTATGTGGTGGACAAAATCCGACAGTTAAGCTTTGAACCTGTTTTTATCTCAAAAAATGACCTGGAAGGATTTTACTATGGTTTTTGCAACAAAACCATCTGGCCGCTTTTCCATTATTTCTCGTTACACACCGTCTATGAGGTTACCTATTGGGATGCTTATCAGCGGGTCAATCAGGCTTATTGCGATGCCGTCTTGAAAATTGTGAAACCGGATGACCAGATTTGGGTGCATGATTATCAGCTTATGCTCCTGCCGGATCTGTTGAGGGAAAAGCTGCCGCATACGGAAATCGGTTTCTTCCTGCATATACCGTTCCCTTCTTTTGAGCTCTTCCGTCTTTTGCCCTGGAGACAACAGATTTTAAGAGGCCTCTTGGGTGCCGATCTCATCGGATTTCACGCCTATGACTACACCCGGCATTTCTTGAGCAGCGTCAGCCGGATTCTGGGAATGGAACATTCCATGGGCTCAATGATTCTCGAAAACAGGGTCGTGAAAGCAGACGCGTTTCCCATGGGCATTGATTATAACCGCTATTCATCAGCAGTTGAAAACCCCCAGGTGAAAAAAAATCGGGACTCCATAAGAAAAAAAATCGGCGATCGAAAGATTATAATCTCCATCGACCGAATGGATTATACCAAAGGCATCATACAGCGTCTCGAAGCCTTCGACTGGTTTCTGTCACAGAATCCCGAATACAGAGAAAAAGTCACGCTCATCCTCCTGGCCGTTCCTTCCCGGACAGGTATTCAGGACTATATGGAACTGAGAAAGGAGCTCGAACATCTGGTCGGTCGAATCAACGGTGAACACGGCACCATTGGCTGGATGCCCGTCTGGTACTTGTACCGTGCGGTCCCCTTCGAAAGACTCATCGCATTATACAACGTCGCCGATGTCGCACTCATTACTCCCCTCAGGGACGGGATGAACCTCATTGCCAAGGAATACGTGGCCACAAAAACGGATGGAAAAGGCGTCTTAATCCTCAGCGAAATGGCCGGTGCCGCCAGCGAGCTCGGTGAGGCCGTCATCGTCAATGCAAACAACAAGGATGCAATCGTTGAAGGGATAAAAGAGGCCCTCGAAATGCCGCTCGAAGAGCAAATCGACAGAAACAGGCTCATGCAGAGAAGACTGTCGAGATATAACATCTCTCGATGGGCCGAAGATTTTATAACTGCATTATCAGATGTCAAGCAAACCCAGCAGCAGATGTCTGTGCGAAAACTCGGCTCCAAAATCCGAGACACACTTTGCGAACACTACAAAAAAAGCTCGAAAAGGCTCTTCCTGCTTGATTACGACGGTACCTTGGTCGGTTTCGTCAACCGCCCGGATAAGGCGATACCCGATATGGGATTGCTGGATATGCTCAATACCCTCACCTCGAATAAGAAAAATCATGTCGTAATTATCAGCGGCCGTGACAGGCAGACGCTTTCCCAATGGTTCCGCAACATAGACATTAACCTTGTCGCTGAACACGGAGCATGGATTAAACAGCAGAATCACGAATGGAAGTCCGGCGAGCACCTCCATAATAACTGGAAGGAAACCATCAGGCCTATTCTCGAATTATACACCGATAGAACACCCGGCTCGCTCATTGAGGAAAAGGATTTTTCCCTCGTCTGGCACTTCCGCAGGACCGACCCGGCCCTGTCGTATGTCCGAATCCAGGAGCTAAAGGAAACGCTGCTCGATATGACCTCGAACCTGGACATCGGGGTTTTTGAAGGAAGCAAAATCCTGGAAATAAAAAATCTCGCAATCAGCAAGGGCCATATCGCAGAAATGTTCATTGAAAAAGAAAACTGGGATTTCATCCTGTCCGCAGGCGACGATTATACCGATGAGGATATGTTCGAGGTATTGCCCGAAAGCGCCTACTCCATAAAAATTGGTTACAGCATCTCAAAAGCAAAGTATAATCTGGATTCGGCCAGAGAATTTAGATTGTTATTGGATAAATTGGTTATTTAAGGAGTCTGAATGTTATATCTTGAAGATTATAGACACATAGTCCCTGACGAAGTATTGGCAGAGATCTATGCGAGAGCCAGAGGCCTGTACGGAAAACATATTGTTCACCTCAACGCGACATACCAGGGGGGCGGCGTCGCCGAAATTTTGTATTCCCTCTCGATGTTAATGAACGATGTCGGTATCGACACCGGCTGGAGAATCCTCCACGGAAGCCAGGCGTTCTTTGAAATCACAAAAAGCTTTCATAATGCCCTCCAGGGCGCCAAGTTAAAGCTGTCCGAATCGAAAAAGAAAGTCTACCTGAAGGTCAATGAAAACTTCTCGAAGTTTACACACCTCGACCACGACTGCATCATCATTCACGACCCCCAGCCGCTGGCACTCATAAAATCCTATCGAAAAAAGCAGCCCTGGATTTGGAGATGCCACATCGACCTGACCTCACCCAACGCGCCGCTCTGGGACTGGCTCAAGAGCTTTATTCTCAAATATGACCAGGTCGTCTTCTCCAGTGAAAAATATTTCAAGAAGGACCTGCCCATCGACCAGCGCCTGATGTTCCCGGCAATAAATCCCCTCAGCGAAAAAAACTGCGACATGACGCCAAAGAAAGTCAAGGACTACATCGAAAAGGCCGGCATCCCCACCGATAAACCCATCATCACCCAGGTCTCCAGACTTGACCCCTGGAAGGATCCCGAAGGCGTCATCGAAATCTTCAAAAAAGTGAAGGAAAAAATCGATTGCCGACTTGTCTTCTGTTATAACGTCGCCTCCGACGATCCCGAAGGCATCGTAATGTTTAACAAGGTCAAAAGAAAAGCAAATAAATATCTTGATAAAAAGGACATTATCTTCATCGTCGGGAACAAGGAACGCCTCGTCAACGCCGTCCAGCGCTACTCGGACATCATCGTCCAGAAATCAACAAGAGAAGGCTTCTGCCTTGCTGTCACCGAAGCCCTCTGGAAGGGTACTCCCGTTGTCGCCTCGAACGTCGGCGGTATTCCCCTGCAGATAGAAGATGCACACAACGGCTTCCTGCTTGAGCCGGATGATTACGACGGGTTCGCCGACCGAATCATATACCTTTTGAAAAATCCCAGTGACAAGAAACGGTTAGGCCAGAACGCGCGGGAGTATGTAAGAAATAAATTCCTCATCACCCGTCTGCTCTCCGACTATCTCGATATGCTCAATGCCATTATCAACGGCTGATACGCTGTTCTTAAAGGGTTAAATCAGATGAGACTGGGAAATATTAGTATTACCGTGTTAATGATATTTTTTGCCTCTTGTTCTTACGCTGATTACGGCCCGAACGGCGAAGGGAAATTACTCTGGCACTACAAACCCGAAGGCAGCGATGCGTTCGATTGGTGCCAGCCGGCTATCATTTACGACAAAAATATTGTCAAACGAACCATCATTTATGGCGAAGGGGACGAAGTTGGCGGCGGACGACTTTACGCTGTGGACGCTGACACACACACATCAGTCTGGGGGCCGGTCGATTTCCCCGGTCCCATCGGAAACTCACCTGCAACTCTTAGCCTCGATGGCAAACGGGTCTACTTCGGCGAAGGAAGCAAACCCGGTAAGGTGTACTGTGTCAATACATCAAATGGAACAGTCATCTGGACCGCATCCGGAATGCCTTCAGACGCTGGAGCTTTTATGTCCTGTGGTGCCTTGTCGCACGATGAAAAAACATTCTACATTGGCTCCGGTGCCTGGCCCGAAGACCAAAGCCTCTCGGATAACAGGTTCTACGCCATCGACGCCGCTAATGGAAAACTCAAGTGGATTTTTGAATCACAAACCCATCCCGAAGAACACGAGAGCGAGAGCGGCGCAGAAAACTATGGCTCATTTTTCTGCGACCCCGCCATCCTCTCAGACGGCCGAATCATCGCAGCCACATTCAGCGGCCATATTTATTGTTTAAAAGATAAAGGCCAAGCAGTAGAGATGCTCTGGGATTTCGAACATATCGACAAAAACGCCACCGGCTGGATAGGAAAAGAAAAATACCACCAGGAAATCTGGGGCTCACCCGCAGTCGATTCCGATGGAACGATTTACATCGGCTCAAACTCCGGCAAAGTCCACGCCGTAGACCCTGACACCGGTAAACAAAAATGGGAAACCGAGCCCACTGGCGGAGAAATATTCGGCGCTCCCGTAATTGGCGCCGATGGTAACATCTATGCCGGTGCGGAAAGCCATTATCTCTATGCCTTCAAACCGCCCGACGAACCAACCGCAGAAGCCGTTAAACCACTCGCCAAATATTTCTGGAAGGACCGTTGGCCCAACGGCGCAACGGCCTTGGCTAATGGAGAAGTCGTATTCGGGGGAGAGAAGGGCAATCGTTACATTTCGGTAAAATTAGTCAACGGCGAGCTGAAGAAAATATGGGAATCCGACCCCGTCGGAACACCCGACGAAACAGAGGCCAAAACAGAACCCCTCATCGACCCCGTAACCTACACCATCTACGTCAGCGGCGGCCATTCAGGCGGCCTTTTTGCCCTGAAAGGCTCACAGCCGATGGCGGACTCTCCCTGGCCGAAGGTGCAGCGGGATATCCGCAACTCCGGCCGGGCATACTGATTACACCCCGTCAATACAACCGTCAATAACGCGAATACAATCGACACACGCTTTATCATTACGTCCTTTCAATAGCCCCGGCATTGTCTATTATAGTATACCTTCTCGCCACGGCCAAGGTTCTTGACCCGCGCGGCCGGTTTTATTTTGACACCAAAATCAGCGGCAATATAATACAATGTACCGAGAAGCGGCATAAATGCGTCGTTATATTTACAGAATGACAACAATACATAACAATAGAGAGAGCCGAATATGATAAATGAACTAATCGCGTTATTAGTGGGATTCATATTAGCGTCTGCCGTGCTCCTGCTAATCTGGTGGAAGAGAAGGAACAAAAAACAGCCCAAATCCAGAATTTACGTTTCCATCGAGGACATACGCTCCGTCGGAGAGCTGATTGTATTCAAGATTCTCACCAAGGAAATCGTCACCACCGCCGAGCACTGGTTCGGAGAATGGGGCAAGAAATACCTCAACTGGCTCGCCTCCTCCAAGAAAATGGCAATGATTTTCGAGTTCGAGATTAATTTCAGATACAACCTCAGAAGCCCCGACTTCATCATCGAACAGCGTCAGGAAAAACACTACCGTTTGATTATGCCAAAATGTTTCTACGACATCTACATCAGGGACATCAACTTTTATGACGAGCAGAGTGCCAAGCTCCTTCCGTGGCTCCTGCCGGAGCTGCTGACCCGGGCCTTCGGCCCCAAGTTCGATGAAACCGACAAAAACCGCCTCAAGGAAGAGGCACGCCAGCAGGCCGCGCGAATCGCCGGAACCTACGCCGAAAAAATGCGGTCCGAAGTCCAGAGTTCAGCCGCCCAGACCCTGGAAATGCTGGCCAGGCGCTTTGGCGCCGAAGAAGTCACCGTCGATTTCGAAAAATCCGAGCTTGTCGCGACAAGCATCGAATCCCAAAACAACATTGATCAGTAATAAACCAGTAATATACTTTTAAATCCTTGCGAAGCAATATCAAACACCCGCACCATTGCCTTTCCTTGAACCTTTGAACTCTTGAACCCTTAACAATTAATCACTAATCATTAAACATTTATCATTTACTTACGAATCCCCCCGAGGCATTGCGCAGCAATAAGAAGTTTCAATCGAAAATTGGCATTCGAAATTCGAAAATCCCTTCCTGACTTCTGACCTCTGGCTTCTGATTTCTGGTCTTTCCCTGCCCTTCTCTTGCTGAATCTTCAGCTCTACCGAGAAAAACGCGCCTCTCTATAATTAGCGTGAACTTGCGCATTTGGTCGAAAATCGGCCGATTTTTCGCCCCCTCGAAATCCATAAGTCCTTACAGGACAGGGAGTAAAAATTTTTTTCATTTTTTGGATTTTTGCTCTTACCCCCTTGCGCATTTGGTCGAAAAATAACGACTTATGAACGCTCCATTTCCCAAAAAGTGTCATTCCCGCGCCCCCCATGTCATCCCCGAGAACATACTTCTATGGGCCAGAACAGGGGACGGGAATCCAGAAAGAATGGTGGTCATAGCGAGGAGGTCATAAGACCGACGCGGCAATCTTCCTTAGTTTCTCTCCCTGTGTCATTCCCGACCCCGATCGGGAATCCATTTTTCCCCTTGACTTCCATTTTCAATCTTGTTTAGATACAAACCAATGGGAGAACCGCGTGTCTTAATTTATAGTTGTAAAAAAGATTGAAATGGTTCGGGTTTGTCGTATAATTATAAAGTAGCGGAAACAATATTATAGACACTCAAGTGAGATAAAGACTTTTATAAATATTATATAGAATAAGGAAATATTTATTGGAAGAAAAATTATTCAAGCTTGCTCATAAAAAATGGAGACCGCTGTCTATTATAGCACTGGTTGTTATCATTCTATATTTAATCTTTAATCGCATTTTGAAGCTTGATATTTTTACTAAACTTACAACAGATCAAACCTTTATAATCATCTCAAAAATCGTCTTTTATCTATTTATAGTAGTTGTTATAAGCTTTTCTTTAGGATTCATGTCATATCTGTTTAAAAAAAGAAAGGAAAGAAAAGAGGGGTCTAATTGGGAATTTAATTTACCTAAAAATCCTAAAGTTGATAATCTTTCTATCACTGTTAATGTCTACAATTATTTTGATGGAATACCTGCAACAAAAGATTCAGATTTTAAAAAGGTTTTTCAAAAAGCCCTCTCAAACGCTAATCATGGGAAATACAATAAAGCAATAAACGAATTTTCAATTTTGTTATCCCAAACCGATGACAACTATAAAAAATGCGCGATCCATACACAAATTGGACATTGCTATCGTGCGTTAAATAAAGAAAATAATGCTTCTGAGCAGTATAGCATTGGATTACGTTTTGCTGAACAAATAACTGATAAAAATGGAATTGCCTCATCATATGGAAATATTGCATTAACCTATCTTGTGCGCACTGCTGCGGATATTGACTGTCGAAACTCCAATATTAAAAAAGGAGTCGAATTTCTATGTAAAGCACTGGAAATCTATCGCAAAGACGAATACCCCGTCGACTATGCAATGACCCAGAACAATCTGGGCACTGCGTACACGGATCTTCCTTCCGCAACGGTCGAGGAACGCGCCGAGAATGTGCGAAAGGCGATTGAATGCTACAACCAAGCACTGGAAATCAGAAGGAAAGACGAATACCCCGTGCAATATGCAACAACCCAGAACAATCTGGGCACTGCGTACACGGATCTTCCTTCCGCAACGGTCGAGGAACGCGCCGAGAATGTGCGAAAGGCGATTGAATGCTACAACCAAGCACTGGAAATCTATCGCAAAGACGAATACCCCGTCGACTATGCAATGACAATCGCAAATTTGGGTATAATAATGATTGAAGAAAAGCAAAAAGAAGGATTAAAATATATAAATGAGGCATTGGAATACAGAGAATTCATGCCCGACCAAGGCAAAAGGTTGATTAAAATCCGCGAAAAATTTTTCAAAAAAAATGAGTGATGACCCTATATAAATTGTAGTTCCCACTCCTTAATCCGAAAAACATGTTTTTCTTTTTACAATTCATCCCATTGCATATGTTTATTATACGTTATTATACATCCAGAACTTTTATTTCGTATTTATGACCACTCAACTGGAAAATAGTTTTTTTGCACGTTGTATCGCCTTTTCCAACTTTTTTTTGTTCCAAAATTTTGAATCCAGCATATTTTTCTGACTTTTTAGAATTAGCAAGAGCAATAAAAAGTAATATGCAAACTATTGGATCTTGATTGGATTTTTGTAGCTCTTCTGCCAGCCATAAGATTGCTTCATGCGTACCAATTTTTGTTAGAGCCTCTACAGTTGCTCGATAAAATGGCCATGATTCCTTCGACAGTTTTTTTAAAGATGGGTTTTTTATTTTCTTTACGAAATCTAAAATAATTTTAGTTGATCCCTTATAACGAAGTTCCCCAAGTACACACAAGGCGAGATATTGTTCATGGGAAGCATGAAATGGTGTCCTAAGGTGTTTAAAAAGGTAATGTCGCTTGAATATAGATGGAAAAACACACCGCTTCAGCTTATCTACTCTTGTGATTTTTTTGGTGGTAAGTTCTGACCTCAAAATTCTCTTTAGTTGTTGTGCGCTTAGAGGTTCAGCAGTCTGTCCAATCGGTTTAGGCTTGAGCATAGACTTGATATGCTTACATGCCATTCTGTCAATACGACCAATTGTGCATGCCCTATGGTGGTTCGTGCATACGACTATTATGTTTTCAACTCGGTTATTTGAGGGATTTCCGTCGATGTGATGGAAGTCGAGGGCACTGGTTTCATTACAATGAGGAATTGAGCAACGGTAGCCAGCCTCAACGAGCAGAGATCTCTTTATATCGTTTGGTACTTTTTTCCTTATTTTTCCCATTTTAGCTAAAATTGTATCTAGTACGATCTGAATGGCAAGTTTTTTTTTATTTTTTCCGATTCGCCGTGTATTGATAAGGTTCTTAGCGATACCGTTTTAGATGTTCCCTATATTGATACCATTGAAGTTGCTGACGACAGTATATATCA
>Ga0180438_10001216_pt1 | contig 46062 bp, 36 predicted proteins | sample SS_ome_12_FD_132455 | JGI IMG/M metagenome (GOLD analysis project Ga0180438, IMG submission 132455) | Hypersaline lake sediment archaeal communities from the Salton Sea, California, USA - SS_3_D_2 metaG | ecosystem: Environmental > Aquatic > Non-marine Saline and Alkaline > Hypersaline >...
CCGTGTTCCGGCTGGACGACCGGTACGCCGCTGGCCAAAGCTTCCAGCACAAATCGGCCCTTGGGATCGCGGTAGACGGTCGGCACACTAAGCACGTCGATCGATTCAAAGAAGGTCTTCTTTTCAGCGCCGCCGACGGCGAAGTCAAACGTGGCAAAGTCCGCTTCACCGGTTGCCTCCAGCCGGGCTCGCTGGTTGTCGAAATAGGCCTTGTCGCTTGCTCCCAGCCAGCCCGCCACTCGCAGCCGAGCATCTTCCGTGCCGGGCATCTCTCTCAGCTTGAGCATGGCATCAATCAGAACATGCAATCCTTTGGCGTGACAGATCCGCGCGAAGTATCCGACGGTGGGTGGCCGACGGGAATCGGCCTCTGCGGAAATCGATCGATAGTCTTCAGCTCGAATTCCCAACGGAACCACGTGGAATTTCTCCCGTGGAATCTCAAAATAATCGGACATCGCTTCCGCGTAGAACTGGCTGTGCACCATCACGCCGTCAATCTGTTCCGCCAGCGACCGCAGTTCGGCCATGACCTGCGAACGATACGGTTCGGCCAATTCGTCGAGGAAGACATCGTCACCTTGTAGTGTCAGTAGCACGGGGACCTTGAGGCGACGTTTGATGGCCGGCACGGAGCCGGCGATCATCAGGTTGCTGAGGTTGACGAGTGAGGGCCGCTCCTGGCTGGAGAGCCAATCGACAAGACGATCGACCTCCTTCCTCTGGTGACCGTGCTCGCCACGCACGATCGACAAGGTTAGCGGACCGAGTTCGGTCGGATCGGTCTTCACAGAACCTCGCGCAACCGAGTTGAGCAGCCAGCGGGAATCGAGAACCCGATCCATGAACCGCGGTAAGTGGCGAAACGGCGGCAGCTTCTCCTGGAGATAGACATTGATGCCCCCGAAGAAAACCCGCGACTCGCTCACATCCTGTTCGTCAGTCTGCAGGGGCGTATACAGCGGCAGCAGCATCACATCGTGCCCCATCTCCATGAGACTGCGAGCCAGCATGTTGTCATTCATGCAGCTACCGCAGTACATGCCCGCGGCGCCGGGCGAGAGATAGACAATCTTCAGTGGCTTGTGGGTCATCAGCGAAGCGACGTGAGTACGTGAGTGAAAGACGCCAGGGCACGTTGGAAGCGGTCTCTCAGGCAGGGGGCAGATCGCTTGCAGCTGGCGGCGGTGGCGAGACGTTTGCCAAGCCAGGCTGCTAGCACTTGGCGGGCTGGGGATATCACGAGGCAGGAAATAAGGGGAAATAAATCGACGAAAGATCAGCTCTATCGTAGCAGAAAGACGCCTTGGGGCTTAGCTCGGCGATTGCTAGAATTCGCCGCCACTTTTCTCCAGGTTGGACGTGGCAGCTAGCGGAGACGACTGAATCGTTCAGGGTTGGCAAACGAGGAGCTTGATGACGGTGACAGAATTCTTCAAAGCGAATGCCTATATCGGACGATGCGCGGTCGTCGCGATTCTATGCGGTCTCAGTTTCGTCGCGGAGATCGAGGCCCAGGTGCCTGGCCAGCCGGCGCCACGACCGAACGGACCGCCCACCGCGCAGGCGCCAAGAAACCCTGGCGCACGCCCGCCGGGCCCTCCGACCGCGCAGCCTCCTGCTCCCGCGGCTCCCTTTCAATTGACCCGCGAAGAGGCCGCCTTCTTGGATCAGGTTCTCGTAGCCTGGGAACAGCAGACCTCCAAGATCAAGACATTCAAGTCCAAGTTCATTCGTTGGAAGTACGATCGCCGCGACCAAGAGATCTCCATGTCGGAGGGAGAGCTGAGCTACAAGGACCCGGACAAGGGGACCTACCGAATCGACAAGGTTTCCCAGAAGAAACCGGAAGGAGAATACGAAGAAGTCAAGAATGCCGTTCGTGATCACTGGACAACCGACGGAAAGGTAATCCACATCTATGAGCATGCCCAGAAGGAAGTTCGCGAAACGCCGATTCCGGAGGAGATGCAGGGTCAATCGATTCGAAACAGTCCGTTGCCGTTTGTGTTTGGCGCGAATCCGATCGAACTGAAACAGCGCTACTGGCTACGTGTCATCACTCCGCAGCAGTTCCTGCCGACCGAAATCTGGCTGGAAGCGTATCCCAGATTCTTGGCCGATGCGCAGAACTTCAAGCGAACCATCATCCGCCTCAATCGCACCAACTTCCAACCGGTCGCGCTGCGGCTCGTCTTGCCACCTGGGGAATACGATTCCTACAAGTTCGAAGACATTTCGATCAACCCTCTCTTGCCCAACTGGAGGGAACTTTTCAGTCCGAAGATTCCTCGAGGCTGGAAGATCGTACGCGAGGCGCCTCCCGCACCTGTCCCAGTAGGCCGACAGCCGGCGGCGACCGCCAATCGCATCTTCTCTGGACAAGCGCCGGCACCGCGTTAAGCGGGGCTGCGCGTTGACGGCGATCCGTCCGCAGCGATAGAATTCCGACGTTCTGTTAGCTGTGGAGGATGTCTGCGTGCCCTTTCAAGCCTGTCATGTCGCTCTTGGCTCCCACGGGGGCCTTCCCCGACCGCTCCGAGCATGCGCCCACACGCTCTTGTCCCGGCTGGCAATCTTTCTGTTGCCTTGTTTGCTGCTGTCCGCCACTCTTGCTCGGAGTGAAGACGATCCGGCGGCCAAGGCCCAGCCCCAGCAGGCGGACGACGATCGAAGAGACGCTGACGAGGGGCGACCGGCAGGGCTGCTCGTGCCGATATCGGTGCCAATTACCAGTAGCAGCGAGCTGGAGGCTGAACGAGCTATCGATCACGCGGTGCAAAGACTCAAGCGAGAGGCGTCGCCGGAAGGTCCCGATCCGATCCTCATCCTGGAGTTTGTTCCCAGGGCGGGAACCGGAGCGGGTACTCGGTTCACACGGGCTTATGACTTGGCCAATTACATATCCGAGTTAAAGAACATCCGCACCATCGCCTACGTGCCGCGCTCGCTAAGTGGCCATGCCGTGCTGGCGGTGATGGCCTGCGAACATGTCTTCATGGCTCCCGATGCCAGTATCGGTCGGGCCGGCACCGACGAAGATTCGAATTCACCCATCGATGAGCTGATCACCAGTGGCTATCGAATCATGGCGGAGAAGCGGCGCACGTTTCCGGTGGCCGTCGCTCTGGGAATGCTCGACAAGAATTATGAGGTGCTCGTGGTCAGTACGGAGGACGGCGAGGAAATCATCTTACGGCGAGACTTGGAGTCGCTGTTGGAGAATACGTCGGTGGAAAGCCGTCGTGTGATCGTGCCTCGTGGCGAGGTCGGTTGGTTCAGCGGTACCGAAGCCAGAAATCTGGGTTTTGTCCGCTTCAAACCGGCCACTCGCAAGGATGTGGCCGACAGGCTGGAACTGCCCGAGTCGGCGCTGACACCAGGCTTCGACTATTCGGGCGAGTTGAACCCGCGGGTGTTAACCGTCAAGGGTTACATCAATTCCAAGATGAGCGACACGCGGCGTCGAATGATTGAGAACTGCCTCCGCGAGGACGTCAACTACATTTGCTTTTGGATCGACTCGGGGGACGGTGACGTCGATGCCGCGATCGAATTGGCCAGCGCTATTTCGCAATTGGATTCTACCGAGGTTCGCACGGTTGCTTACGTCCCTTACGAGGCACAGGGCGCCGGCGCCATTGTCGCTGTCGCTTGCGACGATATCGTCATGGGGCCCAAAGCGAAACTCGGGATGGGCGACGCGGAATGGACTCCGGAGCAAGTGAGTGATGTTGCCACCTTTGTCCGCGGCCAACTTGCCGTTTCAAAAAAGAGTAGCTGGTCACTCTTGGCGGCACTGTTCGATCCGAGCCTGAGAGTGAACGCCTATCGACACAAAGAGAACAATCGCCGGGCCTATTTCTCGCAAGAAGAATTGGACGCCGAGCTCAACGCGGGTGACTGGAAGTTGGATCAGCGTTTGACCGCCGAGGGCGAGACACTCACCGTAGAAGGCTCCCAGGCGGCGGAGCTCGGACTGGCCTCCGACACCGTCAAGGAATTCAGCGAGTTCAAAGCCCTGGAGAATCTTGCCGACGACGTGACCATGGTGGAGCCCGGCTGGGCCGAAGACCTGGTCGATATCCTCACCACGCCCCAGGTTGCCGCACTGCTGCTCTTGATTGGCTTGGTCGGCATGTACGCCGAGGTGCAATTGCCGGGCGTCGGAATCGGCGGCTTTATCGCCACTGTGGCGTTTGTGCTCTTTTTCTGGGCCAACTACATGGAGCAAACGGCCAATACCTTGGAGATCCTACTATTCCTGGTCGGCGTTTCGTGCCTGGTACTGGAAGTCTTCGTGATCCCTGGTTTTGGAATTTTTGGTTTGGGCGGTGGGGTGATGATTATTACCTCCTTGGTCTTGGCGAGTCAGACGTTCGTATTGCCTGGCACCCCAGCCGAGATTACCCAACTCAGAGACTCGCTCTTGGTCGTGGGTAGCAGCGGTGTTGCCTTTGTGGGGTTGGCCATGCTGATGCGGCGATATCTGCCTCATACCCCGCTGTTCCGACATGTACTCTTGGAACCCCCGGGGGCGGATCATCCCGAGTCTTTAGATCAACGAGAATCGATGGCGGATTTTCGCCATCTTGTTGGCCAGCGCGGAACGGCTGCCACGCAGTTGACACCCGCTGGCAAGGCTCGCTTCGGGGATGAGTTGGTCGATGTCGTGTCCGATGGCGACCTGATCGAAAAAGGCGAGTCCGTTTCAGTCGCAGAGGTACACGGGAATCGGGTTGTCGTCACATCGGTCAAGGAATGACTATAATGTCAGTCGGATGTGAATTGCTTCTCTCTGACTCCCTGAAGCGCGGCCGAGCATATGGATCCGATCGTCTGGGCAACCCTGTTGATGATACTCGGCTTTGCGCTGGTCATCCTGGAGATCTTCATTCCATCAGGTGGCATTCTGGGGTTTCTGGCGGTCTGCTCGATTCTGGTCTCCGTGGGATCGGCCTTCGTTTATCGAGACGCGGCCACCGGCTTCACCTTCGTGTTGATTGCCGTGGTGGGTTTTCCGGCTGCCGTGGCGGCCGCATTTCGCTGGTGGCCGAACACCATGGTGGGACGCCGCATGCTGCTGCATGTTCCCGCCGAAGCGGACATTCTCCCCGAAGATGATCCGCGGGAGGAGATTCGCGAATTGATCGGCGAAATCGGGAGTGCCAACTCCGACATGTTCCCGGGCGGCACGGTCGTCGTGAAGGGCAAGACGTATGAAGCGGTGAGTGAAGGGATGCCGATCGACAAGGGGCAGTCTGTCGAAGTCGTCGACGTCCAGAATAATCGGCTTGTGATTCGAGCGAGCGAGGCGGATCCGCCGCCGGAAGCCGTCGACGATGTCCTTTCCAAGCCGATCGACACCGTTGGATTGGATCCTTTCGAAGATCCGCTGGCTTGACAGAAAATGTCACTACGGTCTAATGGGGGCCATTGGTAGGTCGCAGGCGACGCTTGTGCAGACGCTCGTTGTGACTGGCTCGTGTCCGAGATTCCTTGTGCGAGAACATTATGTCTTCTTTGCTCTTCTTGGCCGATTCGCTCTTCTTGGCCGATTCTACGTTTAGTACGGCGACGATCATCGTCACCATCATCTTGCTGCTGTTCGGCTTGGTGGTCATGGCGGTGTTTGCGAGGTACTTCCGGCTTTGGATTCAATCGGTAACCACTTCGGCGCGGATCGGAATTCTCGATCTTCTGGGGATGACTTTTCGCAAGATCAATCCGGCGATTATCGTTCGCAGTAAGATCATGGCCGTTCAGGCGGGCCTCGACGACAGTAGTGGAATCACCAGCAAATCGCTGGAAGCGCACTATCTCTCCGGTGGCAACGTGCCGTTGGTAATTCGGGCCTGCATCGCCGCCAATAAAGCGAAGATCGTCGACGTTAGTTTTCGGCAGGCGGCCGCCATTGACCTGGCGGGCAGAAACGTGCTGGAAGCGGTGCAGACGAGCGTCTATCCCAAAGTCATCGATTGCCCTTCTCGAGAATCGGGAAGAGACTCACTCGACGCCGTGGCTAAAGATGGAATCCAGCTCAAGGTCCGAGCGCGAGTCACGGTGCGAGCCAACGTGGAACGGCTCATCGGTGGAGCGACGGAAGAAACGATTATCGCGCGAGTTGGCGAAGGTATTGTCAGCGCCATCGGTTCCGCCCAGACCCATGCCGAAGTGCTTGAGAACCCCGACCGAATTTCCAAGGCGGTGCTCAGTCGTCGGCTCGATGCTCAGACCGCCTACGAGATTGTCTCCATCGATATCGCCGACATTGACGTCGGCTCGAATATTGGAGCCCGACTCCAGGCCGATCAAGCGGAGGCCGATCTCCGCGTTGCCCGCGCCCGAGCGGAAGGTCGTCGTGCTATGGCGGTCGCTCAGGAACAGGAAAAACTGGCGTTGATCGAGGAGAGCCGATCCAAATTGGTCGAGGCGGAAGCCGCCGTGCCCAAGGCCATGGCGGCCGCTTTCCGTAGCGGTAGTTTGGGAATCATGAACTACTATCAGCTTCGCAATGTTCAGGCCGATACGGAGATGCGGCGGTCGATCGCGGGTACCGGTACGAGCAAGAAATAGTCCCTCCATACTTTTCGACGGCTTAAATGGTCGCTGGTTGAGCGAGTCGCGGCATGTTGCAGGACATATTCATTCTGGGCGCCGATTTCGAATGGGTTCGAATCGTCTTTGTGGTTGGCGCCGTCATCGTGTGGGTCCTCGTCCAGGCGGTGAAATCGGCGGCGTCGCCAAAGAGTCCGAACGCTCGGCGGAATGCCCCGGTCGAGCGGGACGATTGGCACGACGACGAGCAAGACGAGGCCCCCGGATCCGATCCGCTCTCCGACGAGATCGAAGCCTTCTTGGCCAAGGTACGTGGCGAAGAGCCGTCGGCTCCTCCCGCGCCACAGCCTCGGCAACAGGCGCCCCCGCCGATTCGGGCTGAACCCGTTCGGCCGGTCGCGGCGCCCATTCAGGCCACAGCCCTGGAAGCGACGCTTTCGACCGAGCAGGCCGGTGGCGCCATTGAAGATCGTTTCACTCACGAGACCTCTCGGCTTGGCTCCGATGTCGAGCAGGCGGACGAACGCGCCGAGCAACACAGGCACGAAGCATTCGATCATAAGCTGGGCAATTTGCAGGATACATCGGTGGCGGGGGACGGTGTGCCCGATACCGTAGCCAGTGAATCTGAGGAAGCCGAAGAGGTCGTCGTGCCGATGACGGCCAATGAGTTTCGAGAACTACTCGGCACGCCCGAATCGATTCGCAAGGCCGTCGTGCTCAACGAGATTCTGGGACGACCGACCGACCGCTGGTAGTTTCGCCAGGTTCTTGGGAACGATGGCGGTACGCGGCCCATGCCGCGGTTTTCTTGTTCGCACTGCCGCGATTCAAGGTTGGATCTTGTCGCTTGCCCCAGAATCGTTGATGAACGTTCCCAGCGGATTCATTCCTTGAGAGGTAAATACTGATGACGGACCACGTGCCAGGCGAAACGCCCCTGGGCTGGATCGGAATCGGCGTGATGGGGCACAGTATGTGTCTTCATCTGATCGAAGCCGGCTACCCGATGACGATCTACACACGTACCAAAGAGAAAGCCGAACCACTGATTGAGCGTGGCGCCACTTGGGCCGACAGTCCACAAGCGGTGGCCCAGTCGTCGCGAATTACCTTTTCAATCGTCGGTTTTCCGGCCGATGTCCGTGAAGTGATCCTCGGCCCGGCGGGGGCGCTCTCGGGATGTCGCGAGGGAGACTTGCTGGTCGATATGACGACCAGTGAGCCATCGCTGGCCGTTGAGATCGCCGAGCAAGCCAAGAAGGTTGGTGTTAGGAGTATCGACGCGCCGGTCTCGGGTGGAGATGTTGGCGCTCGAAACGCCACGCTCTCGATCATGATCGGGGGCGAGGAAGAGGCCGTGCGAGCGGTTCGGCCCTGTCTGGAAGTGATGGGTAAGACAATCGTCCATCAGGGACCCCCAGGGGCTGGGCAGCATACGAAAATGGTCAACCAGACACTCATCGCAACCAATATGATCGGTGTCTGCGAAGCCTTACTGTATGGCTACCGGGCAGGACTCGACTTGCCGACCGTCATGCAGAGCGTTTCCTCGGGGGCGGCTGGCAGCTGGTCTCTGGCGAATTTGGGGCCGCGGATAATCGAAGGCAACATCGATCCCGGCTTCTTTGTGGAACACTTCATCAAAGATCTCGGCATTGCTCTCTCCGAGGCGAGACGGATGGAACTGGCGCTGCCAGGGCTCGCCCTGGCCGAGCAGTTGTACCTTTCTCTCTCTGCGCAGGGCCACGCGCGAGACGGGACACAGGCCCTGCAACTCGCCATCGCCGCCATGTCGGGCATCGACTGGCAGCACCGCGGCTAGAGACGGATGCGGGAGTCGCTCGCTGCGAACAGCTCTAGCCCGCGGCCATGACGGGGGGATTCTTGCTGTGAAGTTGGCGGAAAATCGAATCATGCCGCGTCGAGATCCCCTCTTGCCCAGACTCCGGCGTTTAGATAAATTAGTAGTTTGCGTCCTACCGGTGGCGACGCGTTGAAACGAAGCGCTTTACGGAGAGTCGAGTGGGCACCAAGAAGACAGGTAAGGGTCGTCGCAAGGTTGGTCGCAAAAAGCGACGAATGCGCGCCAAGATTCGCCATCGCAAGAAGTAGTTCGCATCTTTCGGTCCGGCTCACGCCGGATGTCTATCGAGTGCGATCCGTTTGTCACGCGTATCCAGTCTCTACCTAAGGATACCGCAGCCGCGCAATGAAGCGCTTGCCGACAAAGAATGCCAGGCGGCGGATTATCGCCGAGCGTGACGAAAACGGGGTGCCGCATATTCAGGCGGATTCTCGCCGTACGGCCATCTATGGTCTCGGCTACCTGCATGCCATCGATCGTCCGACCCAGATTCTCTTCGCCCGCGCCGTGGCCACCGGGACGACGGCCGGCCGAATCGCGGATACCGATCAGCTTTTTGAAACCGATTGTTTTTTTCGTCGTTCGGGACTGCATCTGCGGCTGGATGATGAAGTTCGCAATCTGGGTGATCAGGCGTTTGCCGACGTAACCGCCTACTGCGAGGGTGTCAACGATGGCATGGAGGCCGCGGGCCGAAGTCTGCCCATGTGGGCCACCGGCTTTCAGCCCCAGCCTTGGACGCAACAATCGGTCTTGCTCATCGGGAATCTGTTGAGTTTTGGCGGGCTGGCCATCGGGCAGCAGCAAAACGAACGGCTGCTCTTGGAGCTGATTCAGCTCGGCATCGATGACGAGCGATTGCGCGAGATGTTCAGCCCCCGGCTGGATGACGCGAATTTTGATCTGCTTCGTCAGATCAAAATGTCGAAGCAGCTATCGGACGAAGCGTTGGAGCTCATCACCGACCTGCCGCGTTTGGCGGGAAGCAACGCTTGGGCCGTCTCTCCAGAGAAAAGCCAGACCGGTGCCGCGCTGCTGGCATCCGACCCCCACCTGGAAGTCAACCGCCTGCCGGCCATCTGGTACGAGGCGGTACTCCGCTGGGACGACCGCTATGTGATGGGAGCCACGCTGCCGGGTTGTCCTCTGTTCGCCGTGGCGCGGACCGAGCGACTATCGTGGGGTGTCACTTACATGAAGGGCGATACCTCCGACTACTTTATTGAGGATGTTCGCCGCGGAGGTGCCACCGGCTGGCAATATCGCCGCGACAACGACTGGCTCGACTTCCAGCTCCGCGAGGAGACGATCGAGCGAAAGGATCACGACTCGGAACGACAGCAGATTCTTAGCAACGAGCAGGGGACGCTTGACGGCGATCCGGAAGAGTTGGGTCCGGGGTATCAACTCTCGGTGGCATGGGCCGGCAACACCGAGGGCGCGGGACGAGCGATCGCCACTTGGCTATCCGTTATTGATAGCCCCACGACGGAACAAGCCATGGACGTGGTGCGAGAAAACTCCGTGCCAACTCTCTGCTGGGTGTTCGCCGATCAAGAAGGACACATCGGAAAACAGGGCAGCGGTTGGATACCGAAGCGAGGTGGCGATCAGAGCGGTCTGCTGCCCATTCCCGCCTGGGACTCCGCCAATCACTGGCAGGGTTGGCTGCCTGCCTACGAGCTGCCACGCGTGCTCGATCCTCCCGAAGGCTTTGTCTCTTCGGCCAACGAGGATGTCAACCGTCAGGGCGGGCCGGCGCTGGTCACGTTGCCGCTGCCCGACTACCGGAAGCGACGTATCGACGAAGAACTGCGTCGCCTGTCGGCCGCCACTCTCCAGGACATGCAATGTCTGCAGTACGACCTGCTGAGTGTGCAGGCCCGCGATCTACTGGCGGTTTTCTTGCCGCACTTGCCCGCTGGAGATTTGAAGGAACGCTTGTCGAATTGGGACCACCGTTACACCATCGATAGCGTCGAGGCGGTGCTGTTTCAGAAGCTCTATCGCTACGTCATCTTGCAGGTCTTTGGGCAGGCCCCCATCGAGAACGGGGGTATTGGCTGGCGACGCATGCTCTATCTCTGCTCGCGAATCGGCTATTCGACCATGGTCTTAACGAGCATCGATCGCATTCTCAAGAAAGAGGACTCGTCGTGGTGGCGATCGCGGGACAAGGGCGAACTGATTCGACAGGCTGCCAATCGTTTGGTCGGCGAGCCGGATACACCCTGGGGCGAATTCAATGTGTTCCGACTTACCAATCGCTTCTTTGAAGGGCATTTGGTTGGTCGCTTGCTGGGATTTCACAGCGGCGACATTCCGATGCCCGGCTGTCATGCCACGCCCTTTCAGGGACACGTCTTGCGCTCCGCCAAGCGAGAGGAGACCTTCGCTCCCAGCTACCACTTCGTGACCGATATGGGCACGGACGAAGCTTGGACGAATCTTCCCGGGGGGCCCAGCGAGAGTCGCTTCTCAAAGTACTACAAGATCGACATCGCCCGCTGGCAGGCGGGAGAGTACAAGCGATTGCCGTCGGAGGCGTCGTCCAACTCCGAGTCTTAGACCTCCGCTTGTCTTGTTGTTCAGTGTTTGGGTCGATGGCCCTTTTCTTGCAGCTTCTTAACTCGGGTGATGCCGTTTGTAGCGGTTCTCTAGGGAGTCGACCCGTTTTCGGTGACTTGGGGCGAATTTTCCCCTGAAATTGAGCTAGGTTTGAAGTGCCAGAGTCTATCGACATCTTCCGCACTCCTCCGAGCGAGCTTCCTCGATGCCCCGTTCCAGTCAAACGCTCACCGCATTTGGTGACCGTGTAGGTCAGCTGTACTCATTGCCCGCCGTGGCGCTGCGCGTCATGGAATTGACGGACGAACCAGACATCGACGTGCCGGAACTGAAGGCCACGGTCGAGACCGATCCGGCACTGACGGCCAAGATTCTTCGCGTCGTCAATAGTTCTCTCTTTTCACGCGTTGGCGACGTCGCCGATCTTACCCAGGCGTTGGCCTTGTTGGGGACTCAGCCTCTCAAGCTGCTCGTGTTGGGTTTCAGTTTGCCGAGCGAACTATTTGAAGGACAAGACAGCGATATCTTGTCCCGCTATTGGCGACGTTCACTGACCAAAGCGGTCGCGGCACGTGAATTGGGCCATCGCTTCTGGCATGTTGCCGGGGACGAAGCTTTCATCGCCGGCTTGCTGGACGATCTGGGGCAGCTGGTCCTATTGCAACAACTCAAGCAGCGCTACGTCGACTTCTTGAAGCGTGTCGAGATCGATTCCGCCAATCTTGAACAACTCGAAACCGAAACGCTCGGTTTCAATCATCGTCAGCTCAGCGGCGAGATCTTGCGACGTTGGAACTTGCCCGAGTCGATACTGCAAGGCATTAAGAGTCCGCGGGAAGTCGACAAGCTGGTGGCGCTCTCTGCCGAAGTGGCACAGATGCCCCGCACCATGCATCTCGCCGAATTGGTAGCGGACACACTGACGCAACGTGACGAACACAACATTGACCTACTCGTGGCGGCGGCCAAGACATACCGTAATATCCCATCGAAAGATATCGTCGGGCTGCTGGACGAAGTCGAACGACTAGTCGGTCAACTGGCAATGGCGATGGGCGCCGATATTGGTGACGACGTTGACTATCGAGATATCGTCACCGCGGCTCACGCGAGGCTCGCGGCCGTCGCGGAAGGGACCGTGCGGGATGTGGTCGGCTACCGTCGAATCGTGCGCGATCGGGATGTGGAAGAGATCGTTTCAGATGAGGCGACCGCGCTCGCGGAATGTCTCTCCACAATGCTCCAATGGAAGTTGCCTTCGAAAGACTCTCAGCCTGACTTGTCCTCCACGGCTCAAGCTCAGTCGACCGACGGACCAAAGAACACGGGAGATCGTCAGATGGCGGCGGTTTTCCGCCAGGGGGAACTGTCGGCGAATCGATCGCAGGAGGCGCCGGGAAACTGCCAGGTGGCGAGTATCGCATCGCCGGCTTGTCGCGACACTTGTATGGAGTCTCTCAACGCCCATGTGGCCTCGGCGGTTGCCCTCTGTCGTGCGAAACAGTGGCCTCTAACCGTCATTCTTTTTGAGATGACTAGCGATGCCGGATCGAGTTCATGGTCGCGGCAGGAAGCGGAAGCCTTGGCCGGGGTTGTTGCCGCCTGCCGGACGGCCCAAGTGCAATATGCCCAGGTTTGTCCGGTCGACGCGACACGTCTCGGCTGGATATTGCCCAACTCGGATCGGACCTTGGCCGTCGAACTGACACGGGAGGTGCTAGCCTGTGTGCAATCGGAAACACACCACAGCGACGCGGCGTGGATTCTCGGTGCGGGGGTTGCCTCGGTGAGCGCGCCGTCGAAGAATTTCGACGCCCGTACCCTCACCGAAAGCGCCGAGAGATGTCTGTACGCGGTCGTCTCGTCCGGCGGGAGTGGCGTCAAGAGCATCGCTGTCTTTTAGCCGACACGATGCCTTCCTCCCACCGTGGGGTTGCCGCCTGAATCGAGGATCGGAATGGCGGCGGGCAGTAACAATGCTAGGGTGCTTGGTCTCCTTATATTGGCGATTCAAGAACACGTGGACGGCCGATCGACACGTTTGGTATGCTGTTGACCATGAGTACGAGCCCGCCTCAGGAAGATCCGCCCTCCTCCAAGCTCCCCCCCGTTTCAAGCAACCCCTCCGCGCCGGCTTCGGGGCCGCAGCCGGGCCTTGATGTATGCGTGGACGGGCGACACGACGGTGGCCCCACGCAGCCTGGAGTCCCTCTCAGGACGGTTCTCGTCGAGCGACAGCGGAGGGTTGGCCGACCGATCGCTCTGTTTCTGATCACCTGTCTCACCACGTTTTGTACCGGCTGTTATCAGTGGACTCCGGCTTGGATTTTCTTCCCCAAGCCTCCGGAGTTCGGAGGCGAAACCTTCTCTGTCCTGGTGCAGCGCAATTGGCTCGACGGCTTGCTGTTCATGATCTGTGTCATGGCCGTGCTCATGTTCCATGAGATGGGCCATTTTCTGATGACATTGCGACATCGCGTGCATGCCAGCTATCCCCACTTCATACCTTTTCCCTTGATGGTTACCGGTACGATGGGAGCGGTTATCGCCATGGACGGGCCCCGGATGGATCGGAAATCGCTTTTCGATATCGGCATCGCGGGACCGCTAGCCGGCCTGATTCTGATTGTTCCCTTCGTCGTCATCGGCATCATGATCGCCGAGCCAGGACCGGCGAGCCTGTTCGCGAATCCGCTCTTGGTGGAAAGTATCTTGATTCCACTTCTGCGCCCCGATCTTTCCGCCGGGCAACACCTGGCCTTGAATCCCATCTACATGGCCGGTTGGGTCGGCATGCTGGTGACCGGCTTGAACATGATTCCCATTAGCCAACTCGATGGCGGACATGTCAGCTATTCGGTGTTCGGAAGTTACGCCAAGTGGGTTGCCCGAGGCATTATCATGGCCGCCATTGCCTGGATCGTCTGGACGAACAATTACAACTGGGTGATGATGCTCTTCGTGGTCCTCCTGATCGGGGTCGATCACCCGCCCACCTCAAACGACTCGCTCGACATCGGCTGGGGACGCCGTCTACTCGGCGTCGCCTCGTTTGCGATCCCGATTCTCTGCTTTACGCCCATTCCGTTGGCGTTTTGATCTTGTCGCCAAGGCTCGCTTTTGCGAGGTTTTGTACATTCGTCGATTGAATTCTCACTCGGGCACGGTGGCCGCGCCCGAGGGTCGAGAAGCACGTTTTCGAGAATCGCTCAGGGAGAATTCGGGAAGCTATGACTTTGCAACGAGATCGCTTTGACTGCGTCATCATCGGAGGTGGCCATAACGGGCTTGTCACGGCCGCCTACCTCGCCCAGGCTGGCAAACGTGTCTGCGTCTTGGAACGGCGTCACGTGTTGGGAGGTGCCTGCGTGACGGAAGAGTTGTGGCCTGGTTTCCAGGTCTCGACAGCGGCTTATGTCGTCAGCTTGCTGTTGCCCGAGGTGATACGAGACCTGCGACTGAAGCAACATGGCCTGGTGATTTTGCCTCGCAGCCCGTCGTCGTTCACTCCCCTGCCCGATGGCCGAAGTTTGCTGATGGGTCCCGATCCGGCGCTCAATCATCGAGAGATTAGCAAGTTCAGTGTGAAGGATGCGGACGCCTACGAGAACTACGAAGCTTTTTTGGATCGTGTCGCTCAGGTCATGGAACCGATGCTCTCGCGCGTCGCCCCCGACCCCCTGCCCTTGCCGGCCGAGTGGCGCAAGATCGGCTTGGGCAAGAAGCTGCGAGACGCCAAGGCGATGTGGGAGTTGCACAGCTCAATGTCCCGCTTGGGCAGCGACCTGCCGGAGGCGATCGAACTGCTGACCGGCGCGGCCCGACCGATCCTGGAACGCTGGTTCGAGTCGGACGTGTTGCGGGCCACCTTGGCCACCGACGCCATCATCGGAGCCTTCGAGTCGATCTCCTCGCCCGGAACCGGTTACGTCCTCTTGCACCATGTCATGGGCAGCGCCGCCGGTAAGCGAGGCGTGTGGGGATATGCTCAAGGTGGCATGGGGGCGCTTTCTAATGCCATTGCCGCGGCGGCCACGAGTGCCGGCGTCGAGATTCGACGAGAAGTGGAGGTCGCCCACATTTTGACCGACCGAGGTCAGGCCCAGGGGGTGATGCTCTCCGATGGCACGGAGATCGCCGCTGATGTCGTGGCATCGTCGGTCGACGCGCATCTGACGTTCGAGCGATTTCTGCCGAGTGATGCTTTGCCGGCCGACTTCCTGGACGCCGTGGGACGAATCGATTACCGCTCGGCTTCGGCCAAGGTGAACCTGGCCCTCTCCGAGCCTCCTCGCTTTACGGGAACCGAACCAGGAATTCAGCCTCACCATCATGGAACGATTCATATAGGCCCCTCGATCGACTACATCGAGCGGGCCTACGATGACGCCAAGTATGGCCGACCGAGCAACGAGCCCGTCTTGGAAATCACGCTCCCTTCGAGCGTCGATCAGAAGATCGCCCCCGAGGGGCAGCATGTGATGTCGATGTTCGTTCAGTACGCTCCCTACGAATTGGCCGAAGGGACGTGGGACGATCAGAGAGAAGCGTTCGGCGACCGCTGCGTGGAGATGCTGGCGCGATACGCGCCGAACGTCCCCGATGCGATTCTCCATCGCCAGGTGCTAACGCCCCTCGACATGGAGCGGACCTACGGGCTGACAGGCGGTAACATCTTCCAGGGCGCAATGTCGATGTCTCAGTTATTTAGTCTGCGACCTGTCGCCGGCTGGGCCGATCATCGGACACCTATCAAAGGTCTCTACCTGTGCGGCGCCGCCAGTCACCCAGGTGGTGGTGTGATGGGCGCCTGCGGGCGAAACGCGGCCCACGAGATGCTTCGCGACATGTAAGCTGGCGACGCGCGACACGATCGCCGTTGCGACATGGCGAAGTCCGATACGGCTAAGAAATTGCGCCTAACTGCCGTGGCTCAACTAGCCTCTTCACTCGCCTCGCGCGCGACTTGGCTGCGTTTTGGATCGGGGGCCAAGACAGGCGTCTTGTCGCCGGCCAGATTTCCACGCACCTTGAGCAGACAATCGCGGAGAGTGTGAAGTTCCGCTTCCGCGATTCCTTCGGTCGCCCGAGCGCGAATGCTCCGAGCACATTCGACCATGCGATTCCAGACCGGCTCGACCTGACTTGTCGGACGGACGATCTTGCGTCTTCGGTCGGCCGTGTCGGTCTCGCGAACGATCCAGCCGTCGCGTTCCATGCGATCGAGCACCCCGACCAGGGTGGGCGCTTCCAACCGCATCTGTTCGGCCAGCTCGCTCTGCGACTGGTTCCCCTTCAATGAGATCAGTGCCAAAACTTCCCACTGCCGAAAGGTAATGCCGTGCGCCGCGAGTTCTTCGTTGAGCGCCCGCTGCAACTCGTGCGCGGCGCCCATGATCCAGTAGCCGATGCTCTCCTCGTAGTCGTATTGCAGCATGCGCTGTTTGGTTCCTCAATCGCCCGAAATTCTTCAGTAAGCCAAGCCCGCTTGCTCTTGTCGACTCTCAGTATACCGGTGCCTATTTTTTCCGGCTACACGATTAATTCGCAATGGCCTGATTGAAACTGTACTGCATCAACAGTTCCCACTCTTGTCGAGCGATGCGACCGGCCAACTCCGCTTCGTCCGCACGGCCCGACTCCAACCATTCGCAGAGATCGATAAAGGCCATCGGATCCCAGTCCGTCTGAGTCGCCAGGAATTCCGCGTGACCTTTGACATCTCGCTCCTCGGCCAGCGCGGCCGCGGCAGCTTGTAGGGGCGCGAAGACCGGGTGCTGGCCAACCTTTCGGAACCAATACTTGGCGTTGGAAAAGTCCCCTTCACGACGGTGCATGATGCCGTGCCAATAACTGCCGGTCGTCGTCTCGATCGATTGGCTGAGCGTGTGCGACTCGTCCAGGAAGTTGTGGGCCAACCACAACCCGCTGTGACAGGCCGCCGCCATCTCCGCATCGACGATTGTGTGCGGCGCGAAAAGACGATCAAGATGGAGTGAAGAAAGTTCCGCCTCCGCCTCGCGATTCGGGTTGCCGGCTCCCAGCTCCGCGATCGGGTTGTCAGGAATCAGCGCGAGCAGGGCCGGAGTCAGCTGTTGGAGATGGATCGAGTTCATGTTCGCTCTTGGGCCGCGAATAAGTGGCCTCAATCGAAGGGATTCTTCAGTAAACCAGGCTCGTATGAGGATACCAGGACGACACCGCGCCGTTAATCCTACAGGCGTCATAACTGGCCCTGGGGAATCAAATCCGGCAAACCCGGCTCGACGTTTGCTCGATCGATCGGCTCCTCGTGCCGTATGCTTGAGTGGCCTCTTGTAAGACATCTCCGGCGAGACCTCCACGATGCAACTTCGAGTCTTAACGAACGCCGACCAGCTCCGCGAGTATGCCGAGACTTGGGACGACCTCTGGTCGCGTAGCACGGTGGCCTTGCCCACGGCCCAGGCCAGCCCGCTGCTGCTGTGGCTCGACCACTTCGCCTCCCGATCCGACTTCCGAGCCGTTGTCGTCGAGCAGGACGGCCGCTTCGTGGCCGCGTTGCCGCTCGTTTCCCAGCGACTCGCCGGCATGTTGCCCGTAGGGCGCGTGACTCATAGCGACTGGTCCACCGGCGGCGAATTGCTCCTCGATCCAAACGTTGATGCGGCCGAGGCGGTGCGGATGATGCTCGCCGGGTTGAAGGAATTCTCTTGGCCCCTGCTCTATCTCTCTGGCTGTCGCGTCGACCTGCCTGGTTGGGGCCAGCTCTTTGAACAATGCGACGGAGCCGGGCACACGATGGCCGGACATCGCCGCTTTGAATCGGGTTTGGTCCGCGTGCCCCACGACTTTGAAGAATTCAAGAAATCGTGGTCCAGAAACCACCGCCGACAGATGCGCAAGGCGCAGCAGAAGATCGAGGAACAGGGAGAGTGCCAACTTCAGCTCCATAACGAAATGCCCAAGGACCAAGTCGAACCGCTGCTTCGCTCCGGCTTCGAAATCGAACACCGCGGCTGGAAGGGCGACGCCGGCAGCTCCGTACTGGCCATCCCAGGCATGTTCGACTTCTACTTGCAGCAGGCAGAAAATCTCGCCGAGTCGGGCCACCTGCAACTCGCCTTCCTGACCCTGGAAGATCGACCGATCGCGTTCGAGTACGGCTGGCGATCGAAGGGACACCACTTCACACCCAAGGTGGCCTACGACGAACAGTTCGCCCGTTACAAACCGGGCCAGCTGCTCCGCTACCGATTCTTGGAACGGCTCTCAGAGGAATGCCCGGGTGACGTCGTCGACTTCCTCGGCCCCTTGAGCGAAGCGACGTCGAAGTGGGCCACCAGCAGCTACATGGTCGACACGATTCTCGTCGCCATGCGGCCGGTTCTCGGTGGTGCCACGCTGGCCGGCTATCGTTTGCTCCGCCGTCTTCGTCGACTTCCACAAGTCTCGTCCACAAGTGTGCAACAAGACACATCGCTGGTACCCTTGGCGACCTAGTCCCCCCTGCCGACGGCGTGACCCTTGCCGCTGCGCGCCGGTGGGCTGCTGCGGTTGCTTGCCACCGTCTCGGCAGTTCGCCAGAATAGGAACCTTGCTACCGGCGCTTTGCTTTCTGCGTTTTTGGGAAGCAATCCGTCGTCGGTCGATTCTCTTTCCTGTTCGCTTCCCGCCGGTCCCCAAGGCCTTCACGCCATGCCCAACGAATCTCCCCGTCGCTATATTCTTTCCGAAGCCAACTACCGACAGCTGCTCGACCGTCGGCCCAACGTGGCGGTACTCCCCTGGGGAGCGACCGAAGCCCACAACTACCACCTGCCGCACGGCACCGATAACTACGAGGCGGTGTCGGTCGCCGAGGAGGCGGCCCGACTGGCCGAGGAGTCTGGTTCCAAGGTGATCGTCCTACCTGAGATTCCCTTCGGTAACAACGCCCAACAGGTCGACCAGGTCGCCACCATCCATTTCTCGACCACCACGGCGGCGGCCATACTGGGCGATGTGGTGGCCAGCCTCAAACGCCAGGGCATCGATCGCCTGGTGATCCTCAATGGTCACGGCGGCAACAACTTCACAGGCTTGGTCCGTGACGCCCAGTTGGAGCATGAAATCCTGATCGTGGTCGTCGATTTTTACGACCTGCGACTGGACGCCTTTGAGGAGATTTTCGACGAACCGGGTGATCATGCCGACGAGATGGAGACCAGCTTCATGATGCACCTGCGACCAGAACTGGTACAGATGGAATTGGCCGGCCCCGGCGAACGTGTTTCATTCGCCATCGAGGGGCTGCAGCAGAGCGGTGTCTGGACCCCGCGGCCATGGTCCCGCTCCCATCCCGACACCGGCAGCGGCAGCCCCACTGCATCCACTGCGGAAAAGGGCGAGCGATATTTTCAGGCGATCTCCGAGGCGGCCGCCAGGGTGCTGATCGACCTATCAGCGGCCGAGCCGGGCCAGTTGCCTTATCTCGATTAGTCGGGTTCGCGCCAGGTGCCGTCGAGAGACATTAGGGAGTTGGGTTGAAAACCACAGTGGCGATACCGAAAGTTACGGCCAACCGACGTAGTGGACTGCGAATTATTGGTTCACGAGGACGCGTTGAGGTAAAGGATGCGTTTCTTCGATATGCCAGATGGCTTCGACGACACTATTCTTTTCCGATACGTGTACCTGTATACCTATTCTCGACTCCAACAATCACCACGATCGACGGCAGTGTCGCATCGGCATCGTTTTTCTGCCCGTTCGATCCGAATGAGAATCCCCATATACGGATAGCGACAGGCGATTACGACGAATTACTGGCGGAAACCGGTAGGGATAATGCGCTGGCATCCTATCTTCATTCATTGTCCCATGAACTCATCCATTACTGGCAATGGTTCGAGACCGGAGAGACAACGGAACGAGGTGTCATTGTTCGTGCGCGCAATATGGTCGACAACTATGCTTGTGATGTTGATCATCCTTGATATCTTGCTGAGGACCCTAGTCGTCACTGGTATCTCGCCAGCGGTATAATCATCTTGGATACGTGCTCGTCAGCTACCAGTACCGGAAATCTCGAAGCGAAAATGGTCGAATACTACGATCTTGATGACGAGGAACTGCTGGACGTCGTCCATGGTCGGCGGACGACAGACAGGGTCCGCGAAGTGCTCCATAAAGACACACCTGATGGAAGCCCTAGTAGAGTATTGATCGACGAGTCCCTTGCCTGTTACTGGGGGCGTCGTTTAGCGAACAAGGAGTTTCTTGACGACAGCGACCTGGAATACTTGCTTTCGTTGGGGCTCCATGAAACGACACGTAAGCTTGTTGGTGAAGCCGCACAGAAGAATCAGCTGACGGCTGACCAGGTCGACCGAGCGCTGGCCGAAATGCAGGTCGACGAATGGCCCTACCGACAACTCGAAGCCCGTCGCGACTTGATGATCTTGTACCGCGACATACTTGAGGCCGGCGGGCCACACTTCTCCGACGAGACGGCCAAGCGGCGGTTGGAATTGATTCAGAGTTTCTTAAGGCCTCAAATCGGCTGGGCAGCCATAGATTGCATCCCTTACCTGACCGATGAAGAACTCTCCTTGGTCGAACGCCAATGGGTCAAGGGCTGTGGGCTCAGTCGATACGACCGACATCGTGTTCGTGAGGCAGTTCGTAGGGTAAGAAAGGAACGCGAGAGTTCCTAAGATCTTGTAAAGTGCGTGCTCTACACACACCGTGTGCAACCCTATCTCGCCCGGTCTTCTCCTCGCGTTTGTCGCTGCCAGAGCCGGAAGCAGACCAGGAGCCACGCGGCCAACCAGATCACCAAAAAGACAAGAAACAGCCAGGGAAAGGGGACGGGTTCTGACGGAAAATGTAAGGGGCCTGGATTGAGAAACGTATCGAGGCGTTTCAGGAATGAGATCAAGACCGCAACGTACGCCGTGACCATCATGATCTGAAGAATGGTGAATTGCTTGAACGAGAGACGCTGACTTCGTCGCGAAACATCTCCTCGGGGCGGAGGTGGCGAGACGCCATGTTTCTGAGCGAAACGACGATCGATGGCATCCGCAGCTGCGGTGTCGCCGGCCTGCACCGCTTGTTGCTTCTGGTCGAACCAGTCGAGAGCGTCCAACGCCTTCTCGATAACCTCTTCCTCCGTCGCGCAATCTGGCTGGGCCGCACGCGCTTGCAGACGCTGGAGCAGTTCTGGTCGAATCTCGATTGCCACACGGTTCTCCTTTCCCAGAACTTACCATTCACGGACGGACAGGGTCAAAAGCAAGTCTCCGCCGGCGGTCACGAAGGCTTGGCTTTCCGGTGAAGTTACCCGACAGGCAGTTCGCAAGACTCCCTCTCTCCCTGGGAGTCTGCCCGGAACCGTCTCAGGTTGTGTCGTCTTTGTTTGCAGAACGCATCCCGGGACGATATTCTGAGAAATACCCGGGGGTATTACCTGTGGTGACGATCGGGCGTTCGACAAACGACTCACAAAGAGGGGCGGCAATTGCCGGGGAGCTTTGACATGAAGACACTATTGCTCTTTGCACAACGAGGCGCGGACAGTCCCACCAATAGGTGGCTAAGTGAGAACCCGCTTATCCTTGGTCTCATCGCCCTTTTGATCGGGGCTGCTCTAGCAGGCTCAGGTGCCTATGAACTACGGAAAGGCGTCGCTCACGACAAGTATGGAAACGAAATCCGAGGAGGTATGGGGACGGCCGCATCGGTGATGCGAATTGTTGTTGGCATAGCAGCCTGCGGGTTTGGGCTCTACAAGATCGTGGCTGGATGAGATGGATGTTGTTCTTCAGCGGTAACCGCGTGACCCGGTTGCCACCAACACCTGAACCCGAGTCTCGTGGCGTGACGGGTGCTCGCCGCGAACCTATGCTCCGATGAAATCGGATTTGCGATGGTACTTGCCAGCGCAAACTTAGCACGACTGCACTGTTCTTAGAATGATCTTGTCACTTTGCGACGGAAATCGTTGATATGTCGCTGAGAACGGTTGCTCACTGGTATCAGTTTCGCCTGCGGACACTCTTCATCGTCGTCACGCTATTGGCAATTCCTTTGGCTTGGATTAGCTATCGTTTGGAACTGGCACGCCAGGAACGCGCGACTGCCGCCTGGATCGAGGGGCAAGAGGGTCTCGTCCGGTGGTTCGAGGACGAACGAGACAAATCTCCTCAATCGAGGAGCTGGCTCGATCGCTGGTTCGGCCCCTCCGTGCGGGAGGCATACTTCCAGGCCGACGCTGGAAGTGACCTGTCTCGGCTCACGGAATTGAGAAACTTGAGGAAGCTTGGATTGAGCGGCGAGTCAGACATCGATCTCTCTCCGCTCTCACGGCTGAAGGATCTCGAACATTTATCGCTATACCTTACACCAGTGACTGATATCTCGTCCCTCGCTGCGTTGAGCCACCTGAAGTATCTAGCGCTCGGAGAGACGTCGGTCACCGATCTGTCGGCGGTTGCCGAGTTGGAGGATTTGGAGGAGCTCCATTTACATAACGTACAGGTAACCGATCTTTCACCTTTGTCAAGACTCGACAAGCTGCGGGTCCTCGACTTCTCCGGAATGCCAGCCCGAAGCATATCGTCGCTCTCCGAACTGAAGAATCTAGAGACCCTGTATCTAGATGGCAGCTTGGTCACCGACCTGTCACCGCTGGCGGGATTTCCGAGGATGTTGCACCTATCCCTCGACAATACACCTGTCAGCGATCTATCACCGCTCGCTGGCTTGAAAAGCTTGAGATCCCTATCCCTCGACAATACACCTGTCAGCGATCTATCACCGATCGCTGGCTTGAAAAGCTTGAGATCCCTATATCTCGATAATACACCTGTCAGCGATCTGTCGCCTCTCGCCGATCTCACAGGTCTCGAAGAACTTTTTCTCATCGATATCCGCTTATGCTACCTGTCTGCATTAGCTCCTCTTGTCAATCTCGAGGAGCTAATGCCCAATCATTCACAAGTTACAGATCTTTCCCCCCTGGCTGGTCTCAAACAACTCGAAAAACTCCACCTGACCGGCAGGAGAATCGAGGATCTCTCGTCACTAAGGGCGCTCGGTAGTCTCGATACTCTCGAACTGGAAAAGACGGGGGTTAGCGACGAGCAGGTGTATGACTTATCGGATGCTCTCCAGGACTGTACGTTTTTCTATGACGACTAATTCAGTGACGCGTTCAGCCGGCCGCATGAGGAGACTGGCCGACCTCCAGGTAAGTGCCACTCGTTGCCAAGGCAACTGGCCGAGTGGACGATTTCGGTATATTGACATTTGAACACTATCCGCTATATTGGTTGGCAGTTGGCGTGGCACGTTCTTACTGACGCTTGGGGACTCCTGAACGGTGGCACTGCGGTCAGGGCCTGGGGCACCGTGCGGGCATGGTTCACCGTGCAGCGGTCAGGAGACCACTGCACAACGAGGTGTTACGCATTGAGTTGGTGTACCAAGCTCAGGGGTAATTGCCTTGTTGGCATTTCCCAGAGTTTTAACGGCCGGAGTTCTCCGATTCAGGTGCGGGTAATTGCCCCGCCTTTCCTTGGGGTCAGATAGACTCCAGGATGGACGATAGTACAATTCGGTAGTGACCGCTGAAGCTTGATCGCCTGCTCCTCGGTTACCTCCGTGCCCCGCAGGTGGATTCTCTTGAGCTTCTTCAATCCGGAGAGGGGCGTGAGGTCCTTGACCTTCGTTTTGTCCAGATTGATAAATTCGAGACTTGTCAGTTTGGCCAATGGCGTTAGGTCACTTACTTGGGAGTTCCCAGCGAATATCTTGAGACTCATCAGGCCGGCCAACGGCGTTAGATCGGTAACCGCTGTGTCGGAGATCGAAATGTATTCGAGTCGAGCGAGACCAGTCAGCATGCTTAAATCGCTGACTGGTGTACCGCTGAGCGAAAGGGACTGAAGTTTCGTGAGACCAGCCAGAGGTGTCAGGTCCGTCACCCTTGTGTTACGGGCGAAAAGTCTGTCTAAATTCTTCATTCCCACGAGCGGCGTCAGATCGTCAATCTGAGTATCATCGAGGCCGAGACTTTCGAGAGTTGTGAGCTTCGCCAATGGCGAGAAATCGCTCACCGGGGTGTTGCGAATCGAAAGTTCCTTGAGCGCGCCCAATCGTTTGAGTGACGAGAGATCACTAACTTTGGTATTGGCGAGATGAACCGCTTCAAGATTCTTTAACTCCTCCAATGCCGATAAATCACTCACTAGAGTCTGGTTGAGGTCGAGCGTATCAAGGTTCTTCAAACCGGTGAGGGGGGATAGATCACGAACCTTCGTTCCGAAGAGGACAAGATGCTCCAGATTCTTCAATCCGGCAAGCGGCGAGATATCACGCACCGCCGCATTGTGGAGCGTAAGCATCCTGAGCGCCTGCAGCTCCTCCAGCGGCGCTAGATCGCTCACTTGGGTACTACTGACTTGAAGAACCAAGAGGTTCGTCGATCCAATAAGTGGCGACAAGTCGCTTACATGGGTGTGGTTGAGTCTAAGCTCCGTTAGCTTTGTTAACTCCATCAGCGGCGAGATATCTTTGACCGGCGTGCCATCGAGGTTGAGATCGTTCAGGTCGGCCAACCTGGCCAGAGGTGAGAGATCGCTTACTTCTGTCTGATTGAGGACGAGTTCCTTCAGATTATCCAACTTGGCCAGCGCTGAAATGTCCGATACTTTGGCGTTATGAAGATAGACCGAGACCACTCTCGGCCCGAACCAAAGATCGGGCCAAGTCTCCGCTTCTTCGAGTGCAGCAGATCCGCCTAGGTCATCGATCCAGGCAATCACTTCTTTCTCAGCTCGAACCCTTTGCAGTCGCCGATTGACCCAAATGAAGGGAATTGCCGAGAGCGTCAGCAGCACGAGCACAGTCCGCAATCGAAACTGAAACCAGCGACGCCATGTCGTATGATTATTCATCGGCTATTGCCCTGGCTGAAGCAGCTCTTGTCATCGTCATCACAAGTGTTCATCGAGACACTTCGCCATGAACTCGATTGGATAGGTCCGTCATTACCTCGGAGGAGAGTGATTCGTCGTCGGAGCGAAGTTCTTGCCAATTACGAGGGCCGCCCTCATGGGTGAATACGAACACAGAGCCTTCCGGGATCTGAGTCAGTTCATGGGAGCTAGTGGACATGAAATCGTTTCTCTTAGGCAGACCTGTGTTGTGCAATTCCAATAAGTCAAGTCGAGCAGGGAACCATTCTCCTCTCAAGACACCGGCGAGAAAGCAGTTACCCAATGAATACCGTACTACCGAACGCCAGGTGCCACTGGTAGCTCGCTACCAGTGTAATTCCGTGGCACTAATCACGAATAGGGACGGGGGACGCGAATTCGGCCAGCCGCACGAGTACACTGGCTGAGCAGCGGCGTAAGTGCCACTCGTTGCCAAGGCAACTGGCCGAGTGGACGATTTCGGTATATTGACATTTGAACACTATCCGCTATATTGATTCGCAGTTGCGGTGGCACGTTTTAACTGACGCTTGGGGACTCGTGATCGGTGGCACTGTGGTCTGGGGCAGCGGGCATGGTTCACCGTGCGGCGGTCAGGAGACCACCGCACAACATCAGGGACCACCGCACAACATCAGGCGGTCAGGAGACCACTGCACAACCAGGAACTAAAGGGCAGCAACCATGGCTCACGAGGACGTTCGCCCTCCCGGTCAGTGGGAACGTTCATCCCCGGAAGCGCGTGACGAGCCGCCTCAGAACGAACGGCGGGCGATGGAAGGACCATGGAAGGACCATGGAACGATGATAGAACGGCAAGGGAACTTCGAACGGACGGCGAACGACTTATGGAGAAACGTCGAACAACCGCCAAGCGCCCGTCGAACCGACGTGCGACGGCCGCCGGCCAGAGCCGGGCTGCTGACCATGGCCACCTACAAGCGAAATGAGCCGGAGGACTACTGTTGCGACTTCCGCTGCGACCTCGACGGACGCTCGCTGATCTTCGCCGACGGCACTTCAGTGAGGTAGGCGAACAGGTCCGCGATCTGCTGCTTGGTGAGCGTATCGAGCAGCCCGCTGGGCATCGTCGACGTCTTGTCTTGCACCGTCTCCTCGATCTCACTCTTAGCGACCGTGATCTTCTCCCCGTCCGACTGGAGGATCGTCAGATCGCCGTTGGAGCTTGTTTGCACGATGCCGGAGTAAGAACGACCATCCAGGGTGTAGACGGTCTGCGTTTCGTAGCGGTCGGAGATGATGTGCGACGGGTAGACGATCGACTCCAAGATCTCCTTGGTGTGGAAACGGCGGCTGATCGTCGAGAGATCGGGCCCGAGTTCCTCGCCTTGCGACCCGTAGCGATGGCACGAGGCGCACTTGGCCTGACTGAAGACGAGCTTGCCGTGGTCGGCTCGCCCGCCGTGGCCGTCGCGATCGGACAGATGGCGGTAGAGTTCCTGGAACGTATAACGTGCCTGCTCGTCATCTTGCGGCACGACCGGATCCTGCTCGTTGGGATACGATTCACGGAACCAGGCCTGCCAGGCGAGAATCTCCTGCTGGGGAGTCAGCTCGGAGTTTTCCGCTTCGCTATTGGTCCAATGTTCCAACAGGGCGATGGCATTACGTCGGCCGGCGTCGTTTTCTTGTTTCAGGCCCTGCAGAATGAGTTGGCGAATCGACTCCGCCTCGCTGGGCTTCTGGCTTGCTTTCGCCAGCCGACGAATCACCTCGTTGGCAAATTTGCCCTCCACAACCGAGAGGGAGCGGACCAGCATGTCCCAATTATCACCGTGGGGATTTTGGGCCAGGCCGACGGCCAGGATGCCGCGGCGATTCGGCTCCGCATCAAAACAGTCTCGCAGATACGTCATCGACTCACTGTCTCCATGGCGAGCCAGCACGGCCACCAAGCCCGTGCGCAGGCGATTGGAGGCGGGCGTTTCAATCTTGAGCATCGCCTCATCGAGGCGAATCAGGCGATCGCGAGCGTCGGCGGTGAGTTGCTTGGGAAGTTTGGCAATGGCTCCCAGCGTGGCACTCGGCCAGCGATGGCCTTGCTCCAGCACGCGATCTCGCTCGGCGTCGGTCATTTCCTCGACGAACTTGCGGGTGACGACATCGAGATATCGGCCGTAGGAAGCGCTGCCGAGTTGCTCGCGCGACTTGGCCAGGAATTCGAGCACCTCAAATCGCTGATCGGAATCCCAGCCAGCGATGAAATAGGGAGCGTGCAGGCCGACGTGGATCTTCTCCGTCAGGTCGGCTTCGCTACGCAAGTATTCCAGATATCGATCACTCGGCTCACGAGCCTTGAAGTGGGCCAGGATGCGAACCAGTTCGCGGTTCATCCGCGCGTCGCCGGCGGGAAACTCCGCCGCGAGTTGGGCGGCCAACTGGGGCACATCCTCGGTTCCGATCTCGCCCGCCATGAGCGCCAACTGACAGACACGCAAGAGGTCGACGAAATCGTCGTCAGCGACAAAGCCACCGGTGATTTCCGAGCAACGATCCAGGATGGCCAGACAGGTTTGCTTATCAGGTGATTGAGAGAGAATGGCGGTGGAGCCTGTGAGAAACGTACCATGGTCGCCGGCATCGAGGATCTTGCCACGCCACTGGTCTTGCGGAGTCATGGTCAAGGTGGTGGCGGCAGCCCGGGCCAGGAAACGATCGGGAGAACCGAGCAACGGAATCAGTGACTCGGCGGGAGCCGGTACAGCAATTCGGGAAAGCGATTCGCACGCCAGGCGGGCCACACGCTCGCTGGGGTCGCCGAGCAACTCAATCAGACGATCGGTGGTCGCATCCGATTCATGAATACCCATCAGGAAGGCGGTGGAGGAACGGATCAGGGAGCTGCGGTCTTTGGATAGTTCCAGCAGCAAATCCTTCGAAGGGAAAGGACCGAAGAGCTGCATCAGCGCCATGGCTCGGAGACGAGTCGCGCTGGAGCGGCTGCGGTCGCGAGCGGCCTTGGTCAATTCACTTTCCCAACGATTGCCGAGTTCTCGCTTGATGGTGGCCAGCTCCTGCCGACCCCAGGCAGTGGCAGGTTGAGGCTGCTTCAAAGCCGCTTCAATTCCGGTGCCTCGGTCGCGGACCTCGGCGGGGACTCGTCCCAGCCAGACGACGCGATAGATACCACCTTCGGTGCCACGACCACCTGTGGAGAAGTACAACGAACCTTCAGGGCCGACCGTCAGATCCGTCACGTTCAAGGGACTGCCCTCGACGAAGACGCTGGAAGTCGCCTGGTAAGAGGCCCCCTGCTCTTCGATCTTGAGGGCACGGATTTGGCCGCGAGCCCAGTCGCCAACAAATAGGGTGTTATGGAATCGAACCGGGAACATGTGGTGATCGTAAATGGCCATGCCGGTAGGCGAGCCGGGCCCGGTGGCCGCTACCGGTGGAACGCTATCGATATAGTAAGACGGCCACTTTGCCCAGCCGCTGCGCCAGCCATGTTCACTGCCGGCGGTGACATGGGACAGATGGGTCGGGCGATACCAAGGCAGACCATTGTCCCATTCCATATCCGAGTCCGTGGTCAGCAAGTCTCCGAGCGAGTTGAAGACGAGATCGTAAGGATTGCGCAGCCCGCCGGCGAAGCGTTCCACGAAGCTACCCTTGGTATCCGTGCGCAGGATCATGCCTCCCGGGGCGGGACGCCCGCGGGCATAACCTTCAGAGTCTTCGAGACGTGGCTGAACGAGATCACCTTCCTGAAAGTTCCGGTAGGGACTCGTGTCGCGCGGTTCACTAGCGAGATTGGTATGATTGCCTACCACGACGTAGATCAAACCGTCGGGGCCGAGTGTAATTGCGTGAGGGCCATGCTCCGAGGCCTTGCCTTCAAACTTGACGATCGGATCCATCTTGTCGATGACGCCGTCGCGATCCGCATCCTGAAGTCGATAAAGAGCCAGGCCATCGGGGCCATCGCCGGTGGCGAAGACCTCGCCGTTGAGCGGCAAGATACCTTGGCAATTCTTGATCTCGTCACAATAGGTCGAGACCTTGTCATGCACTCCGTCGCTATTCGTATCACGAATCAACAGCAGAGGGCCATTCTCTTGCGAGGCGATGATGTGTCCGAATTCGTTGAACTCAAACGCCAGCAACGAGCCGGTGTCATCGGGACGAACGATCCACTCGACTCGAAACTCACGAGCGACCTGGAACCTGGCGTCCTGTTCCTTTTCTTGCGAGCGAGCGACGCCTGCCCACGGCTTGGTTGTCTCGAACTTTCCAATCTGTCGCACTCCGGCCCAACGCGAGTCGTCAAAATCATCGAGCTGCCAGCCGGCTTGCGAACGAACATTCGACTTCCAGGTCGAATTGGTGGGAAGGCGCCGCGTCTGGCCATCGGCACTTGTGAGCGTGATTTCCGCGACCAGACCAGCTGGACCGGAATCGCTCTTGGTTGCCGCGACGGTGACCGCGTTCTTTCCTGGCACGAGATAAGGTGTGATGATGTGGGAATCGATCGATTCCCACTCGTCGTCCGTCGCGACTTTCACGCCGTTGATGAACAGTTCGTAGCTCTCATCGCACGTGATCTCCATCGTGCCTTTGGTATCACCCGAGACCTCAAAGGTCTTGCGAAAATAGCTGTTGCTGACCTGTCCACGACGTTGGGCCGACCAGATCCAGTGCGCGTCGTTGAGAGCCGCCTGACCGGCGGTTGGCCACGGAGCGATCGTAGCGAAGGTCAACAAAACGGCACAAGACCGAGTCCATGAAGCTGTTGACCATGCGTTTCGAATGACCGTTGTCATGTTGCTACCTGCACCTGGAGAGTGAACTGATTGGGCATAATGGAATTGGAGCGGAATCGGCATCACTTTGCCGGAGCCAAGTGCTCGCAAGCAAAAGGCCGCGTAGGGTAGCAAGCCATCGTGGAATGTTGCAACAGGGTTTACCCACTGAATTGCGTATCCGCGATGGCTGTGATAGCGGTCTCTGGAGTAGACCGACCGGGAGTGCTAGCGGGTTGAAATCAGAGAACGGATTCCAGCAAGAGAGAACCGCTGCTGAGATGCAGATGCAAGTCGCGACCAGGAAAGTAGCACGTTTTAGGTATCTAGGTGTAGGGACAAGCGGCCAGCTGGCCAGTCTCTTTGGGCGTGAGCGGAGGAATTTCCTTCGAGCAAGCGGGCTCAGCAATCGGGCAGCGCGTGCGGAACGCGCATCCCGAAGGCTTGGCCAGCGGAGTCGGAATTTCTCCCTCCAGAATGATTCGCCCGGTGCGATCCGCACGTGGATCGGGATGGGGCACCGCGGAAAGCAGCGCACGGGAATACGGATGAGCTGGCTGCTGATAAACGAGATCCGCCTCACCAATCTCAACCAGATCGCCCAGATACATAACGGCGATGCGGTCGCTGATGTGATGCACGACCGAGAGATCGTGAGCGACAAACAAGTAAGTCAAACCGAACTCGTCTTGCAGGTCGGCGAGCAAATTGACGACCTGCGCTTGCACTGAAACGTCGAGAGCCGATACAGGCTCATCAGCTACAATCAGTTTAGGGTTCACGGCCAGCGCGCGGGCGATTCCGATTCTCTGACGTTGTCCGCCAGAGAATTCATGAGGGTACCGGTCGGCTTGAGAGGCCTGCAGGCCAACCCGTTCGAGTAGCCAGTGAACTCGATCGATTCTCTCTTTTTTCGTCTGTTTGGTGTGCAGCCGCAGCGGCGCTTCGATCATGCTACCGACAGCCATCCGGGGGTTGAGTGACGAGAAAGGATCCTGGAAGATCATTTGGATCTCTGCCCGCAGTGGCTGCATCTTACGTCGGGAGAGTTGAAGAAGATTGACGGGGCCACCTTCACGATGAAAGACAATTTCTCCTTCCTGGTGAACACCCGGTACAGTGGCCTTGAGAATATTGATAACCGCTTTGGCCGCGGTCGATTTTCCACAGCCCGACTCTCCGACCAGTCCGAGAGTCTCACCTTCGTGAATCGTAAACGACACATCGTCGACGGCCCGTACCTCACCAACCTTGCGACGCAAGACACCGCGCCACACGGGGTAGCCAATCGTCAAGTTCTTGACTTCCAGTAACGGCTTTCTCATGGTGCAACAATGTCTCAGTAGAAGGATCTCTAGCTCTTGGAATGTGCCGATTCAATATCCGCCAGGTTGGTTCCGATCGAGTCTTCCTCGACCAGATGGCAACGCACCTGCTGGCCACCTTGTAGCTGATGCAAGGGCGGCTCTTCTGTATGGCAACGTTCCAAAACCTCCTCGCAACGCGTGCAGAATTTGCAACCTTGAGGAAGGTCCATAATGAACGGGACGTTTCCCGGGATCGTGTGAAGGCGTTGCTTGGCTGTTTGCGTCGAAGGTAGGGACATCAAGAGTCCCTTCGTGTAGGGATGGCGCGGCTCGTAGAAGATTTGATCAACGGTTCCGACTTCCTGGATCTTCCCGCCGTACATGACAGCAACTCGCTGGCAGGTCTCAGCGACAACCGCCAGATCGTGCGTGATCAGAATGATGGCCCCTCCCTCGCGCCGTTCTCGGAGTTCGAGCATGAGTTCCATATTCTGGGCTTGTGTGGTCACATCGAGGGCTGTGGTCGGTTCGTCGGCGATCAATAACTTAGGATTGCAGCAGAGTGCCATGGCGATCATGACGCGCTGTCGCATGCCGCCGGAGAACTGATGCGGGTAATCCTTCATCCGCTTGGCCGCGTCCGGAATCTTCACCTGCGTCAGTCGAAGGACAGCCCGCTCGAAGGCCTCCTGCTTGGTCATTTCCGGATTGTGAGTGAGCAACGTCTCGATAATCTGGAAGCCGACCGTGAACACGGGATTCAAGGCGGTCATCGGCTCCTGAAAGATCATGGCGATTTCGTTACCACGGATGGCACGCATCTCATCGTAGTCAATCTTCAGTAGATCCCGACCTTCATAAAGAATTTCACCGCGATCAATCTTGCCGGGTGGATCGGGGATCAATCGCAGGATCGACAGGTTGGCGACGCTCTTACCGGATCCCGATTCGCCGACGATGCCCAAAACTTCTCCCGGCATGACATCAAAAGAGACACCATCGACCGCCTTGGCGATTCCCCCTTCAATGTGGAAGTAGGTCGCCAGATCTCGCACCGATAGCAAGGGCGCGGACTTATCCACTTTCGGCGGGTCGATCGATTCTGGAGTCTCGCCTGTGGCCATCTATCGCAACCTGCTAAATACTTTCGGGTCAAATGCTTCGCGGACCGCCTCGCCGATGAAGACGATCAGTTGCAGTGTGATGAACATGGCACCCAGCGGAAAGACGATCAGATGCCAATCGTTGAGGCTTTCCTCTCTTGCTTGCCGCAAGAGTTGGCCCCAGCTCGGTTCCGAGGGCGGAAGTCCAAACCCCAAGTAGTCCAGGGCGACCAGAGAAGAGATAGTCGCTACTGTGGCAAACGGCGCATAGGTGATAATCGGCGTGAGCGCGTTTGGGAGGATATGCTTGAAAATAATCGATAGGTCGCTCTCGCCTGTGGCCAATGCGGCGGCCACGTAGTCACGAGATTTTTCTCGATAGAATTCGCCGCGGATGTAATAGGTGATGCTCATCCAGCCAAACGCCGCCAAGATGCCGCAGAGCATCGTAAAGCTGCGGCCAAATATCTGAGCCAGGATCATGACGGTATACAGAAACGGAACGGCACTCCAGATTTCGACGAGTCGTAGTCCCAGAATATCGATCCATCGCCCATAATATCCCAGTAGTGCGCCGGTAAGGGTACCGAAGGTATAGGCGACTCCGACAACGATCAGCGCCAGCGTAATGGAGAGGCGGAACGCGTAAGTCATGCGAATGAAGACATCCCGCCCGCCGGCATCTGTGCCCATGATATGTGGCCAACTGGGATGTGCCGGGGCTCGAGAGACATTCTCGACTTTTTCATAAGGACTGTAGTCGAGAGGGGGCATGAGGACGAAGTTATCGAGCGTGTAACGATTCAGGCCTTTGTCGAGAGCCGTCTCAAGAGGTGTCTTGTCTTCCAGGAGTTGCTGCGATAGTTGCGTCTGCTCTTCAGAGGTCAGGTCGCCTGTAGTTAGCTTTTGAACCGCGAGAGACGACTCCGAACAGAGCTTCTTGAGGGCAGCATGATCGCGCTCCGTCTCGACTCGCTTTTCGGGGCGGAGCTCGTTCAGCTCTTCGTAGTATCGGTTCTTGTCGGTCGACGTGTAGAGCTGATTCGTTACGAAGCTACGAGCGATCGGGGAGATAGGAGCTTCGAGTCGCTTCAGATTGTCCTGAGCCTGTTCTTCATGCAGGTTTTTCTCGTCCTGTTTGAGAATCTTGGTTTCTTCGGCCGAAAGATCTTCTCCGAACAGTCGCTTTTTCGCCAGTGGAGAGAGGCTCTCGATAATCGCCGCATCGGCGGCGTATTGTTTCTTCAAATGTCGGTAGAGTGCCTCGGCATCACCCGAAACGGATCGGCCTCCCGCCTCGGATTGTCCGAGTGTCTGTGCCTGAACGATGTGGCTTGAGCCGATGCCGGTCACGTCATGGATATAGCTGCGAAAGGCAGGGAAGTGCCACGATCCTTCATGGAGGACGACAATCGCCCGATTATTCATCAAGAACGGCAGAAAGAAAGTCGCCAGGTACGCGCAGGCAAGTACCAGGAAGCTATAGTAGCCTCGTTTGATGCGTCGAAACTTTCTGAGACGCAGTTGTAACAGGGAAGCGGACTTGGTTGACGGCACCAATTCAATACTCAGTCTGATGAGGCAAGAGAATTATTCAAAGCGAATCCGCGGGTCGATCACTCCATACAGCATGTCGGATAGGATGTTTCCGAATAGCATAAGGACCGTATTGATGGCCAGCACTCCCATGACGACGGGATAGTCGTACCCAACAAGTGCTTCAAATCCCATCAGGCCGATACCAGGGATGTTGAACACGTTTTCGATTAGGAAAGATCCTGCCATCAAAATTGATAGTGCGTGCCCGAGTCCGGTGGCTAGAGGAATCATCGAGTTTCGCAACGTATGAACAAAGATGGCGCGACGAGGCGACAAGCCCTTGGCAAAGGCGGTCCGCACATAGTCCTGGCCCAGATTATCTAGCAGCGAGTTCTTGGTAAGAATTGTCAGGGTGGCGAAGCTACCCATCATGTAGCAGAAGATAGGAAGGATCATATAGTAGGCACGATCGAAGAATCGCGAGAGTAGCGACATCTTCTCTCGGACAAGATCGTTATTCACATCGACCACGGCGCTGGGATCCTCCATGGCCTGACATATCCAAGGAAGGCTGTCATACGAATCGCTTTGGAACCCTCCTAGCGGGAAGAAATCAAAATACTGCCCACTTGCAAAGAACAACAGGAGCAATAGTCCGATCGCCCAGCCGGGAATGGAGTAACCAATAAACACAATGGCCGAGCTGAAGAAATCGAAGTAGCTTCCATGTCTCAGGGCTTTCGAAATCCCGAGAGGAATGCAGACGAGATACGCTAGCACAAAGCCGGTGAGACCGAATGAGATACTGATCGGGAGCCGTTGTCGAATTCTTTGGGAGACCGGCTCGCGTGTTCGGTACGACTTTCCTAGATCAAGGCTGAAGAGATTCTTGAGCCAAAGAAAATAGGCCGAGTACCAAGGCTTGTCCAAGTGAAACGTCGCCTGTAGTTGTTCTCGTAGTTCTTTGGTTATCGGCCCCGATTCGACAGTCGTGGACTTGGGGCCCCCATCCGCCATCGCCGATTGCATGGACATGATGGCGCTCTCCACGGGGCCACCAGGCAGCAGTCGCGTGATGCCGAAACCGATGATGGTGACACCAATGAACGTGGGGATGATTAGCAGCAGTCGACGTGCTAAGTAGGCGGCCATATTGTCGCGATAAGAGGTGAGTTATTCGTCTGCCGGGGAAGCCGAGGCCGTGTCGGAAGTCCAGTAGTCGACCTCGTAAGGGAGCCGAGGCAGACTCATGGCGGGATTGGTCTTCGCTTGCCGCAGAGCCTCGTCCTTCTCGGGGTCGATCCACCAGGTGCTGTAGATGTCGCGGTCGTCTCCGTAGCGAGGCAGCACGTACTCGGGAGTTCCGAAGCGGTTCCAGTAGAGTAGCCTTTCGGCCGGTGCGTACCAATCGAGGACATAAGGGGTCAGTTCATAGAGTTCTCCATCGAGCTGTCGCAGCAGCTCATTCCGCTTCTGGAGATCGAACTCCGCATCGTATTTCTCGATGATCGTGTCCACCTGCTCGCTCTTCACTCCGGTGATGTTGTTGGTGTTGTCATCGTCGGCCATCTCGCTCGACCAATTTGAGCGTGGGTAGGGAAACTGCGAGCCGGTCCAGGCGGCACTTGCCAACTCAAATTTTCGATCCATGATGTTGCGCCAGTGAGTTTCCTGGGTAACAATATTGGGCTTAATCTCGATGCCGGCTCGTTTGCAATCCTCCACGAGCACATTCAGATACTTCTCAAAATTCGCCGTTCGATAGAGCAGCTTTAGGCTCAGGCGTTGCCCGTCCTTGAGCAAATACCCACTACTGTCGCGGTTCTTCCAGCCCGCTTCTGCCAGCAGTCGGCGAGCCCGCTCGGGATCAAATTCGATCATGGCGTTTGCAGGGTTTTCTCCGTCGCTCTTCGAGAAATACGATTTGGAAGGGACATACTCGTCATAAGCGAAGTCATGGAGCATTTCACGACGATTCCAAAGGTGGGAGAGCGCCCGGCGGACACGGACATCGTCCAACGGAGGTTTACGCATGTTGATGGCGAAGCCCTGGGTGCCGACAGGGCTCTTTGTGAAGACTTTTTGGCGCACCAAGTGGCCTCGTTTGACGGCCGCTAATTTCGCTGGCGTAAGATCTTCATACCAACGTTTGGCAACGGAGACAACGAGGAAATCCAAGTCGCCTTTAATCGTCTTCATCAAGGCAAGCTGCTGATTGCCTGTCACCATAAAACGGATTCGATCAAAGTTGTTCAACCCAAGATTCGCTGTCGCATCCTTCGCCCAGTAGTCTTCGCGACGGGTGAGGGTAATCGATTCATCTGTCTTGATGTCCTCGTCGTGAACGATGTAAGGCCCCGTACCTAGCGCAAGCTTATAGTTGAACTTCTCCAGGAACTCCTTGCCCTCAAGATTGGCAATCTGATCCGCCTGAAGGATTGGCTGGCCTGAGAAAGTGATGAAATGACGCCAGTTTTTCTCCTTGCACTTAACTTCCACTTCCAGATTGGAGATTTTAATTGGTTCGTTGAATTCCCCCATGATCTGTTTCCACATCGGATCTTCAATGGAAGTGTCCTGACTCAAGCGATAAGTGGCGATGACGTCGTCAGCGTTCACTGGTTTCCCGTCGGACCAACGCGCCTCCGGGTTGATGCGGAATCGAAACGTCAATTTGTCTTCGGAGACGTACCAATGCGTGGCGAGTCCCGGCATGAACTCGCGAGTCACAGGGTGCATCCTTAGGAGCGACTCGTAGCAGAGCTGTTCTGTAATCGAATTTAGGTAAGTATTCTTATTCCTACCGACGATTCGCAGGGTGTCGGGCCAGTCCAGAATGGAAGTCTTCACCATGCCGCCGTTGATAGCCTTCGGGTCGCCGAGCTGCTGTGGCTTGGAGGTAATCCATGTGAATCCATCAATCTCCTCCTCGATGGGAGGAGCTCCCGCCTGGAGACGATCAGGAATGGGACCGGTTGCTCGTTCAAGGGTAGTGGGGGCAGAAGATGTGTCCCCTTTCGTACACCCTGAGAGCATCAGGGGGATAAGACACAAACACAATAGACCGGACAGGAATTGCTCTCTTCGCAGTTTCTTGCGCATCAACTTTCCCTTGAGTAAAAAATTCCAGAAAGCCGGGCAGTCGAGGCGGGATGGAGTGACTGCGCAGCATCGATGCAGTAATAATACTGCTGCATGCGAATTGGGGCCATAGCAACAAGCTGGCGATGGCAGCAAGAGTCCGGCAGCAAGCCGGACGTGAGAGAATGGGCACGCTGCCGGTCGGCTCAAGACACTCTCACAGACCAGGCCTTGGAGTATCCCAAGGGGTGCGTGCACTTATCGCGCTCTAGCTCATGTGGCTCAGATACTCATCGACAAGGCCTTGCGCTTCGGTGGTGTGGTTTTCCAACCGATGGAGCCAGAGAGACCGGAAAGGGCCCGTCGCCTCGAACGTGTCGGATTCGAAGCAGGAGACGATGTTCCAGGCGATCTGGTAATTCAAGTCCGCATTGGGGCTGGGAGGCGTTCGACGACGCTTGAGGCTTGAGCGGAGCGACTCGACGGCCAGATTCCATGCGCTTTCGTGAGCGTCAGGATTGCTTTCGAGGCCAAAGTCCGCGGCAAAGTCCGTGGCCCTGGCGACGTCGAAGGCAAATTGGTTCAGGTCCAAATCAAGTTCACATGCGGAAAGATCGTGGAGTCGCGCTATCAATACATCACCCCATCGTTCCGTGCGACGACGAAGTCGATTCATGACCACGGCACTTTTCCAGTCCAAGACACTCTTCGAGGCGATCAGGCGGAGGACACGATGACTCATCTCGGAGTGTTTTTCGAGAACACTTCGCACAACCGGCTCGTAGTCATCTCTTCCGCTGCATCGGTCTCGGGCGACGAGGATTGCCGTCCAGACTCGCGTGAGCGGTTCGCTCAAAAAGACCTCTTCCAGCAGAGCCCTGGCAATGGCACGGTCGGCGTGAGTGGCCGCTTCGAATCCATTAGGCCCATCTTCTCCCGTGTCGTGGGTGTCGAGACGCTTGAGAGCGGATCCCCAGCGAGAGATGCGGCAAGTCGATAGGGACCAGTATGATTCCATGTCGGGAGCGGTACGGTCGGAGGGCCGCTCGACAATTTCGCGGGCGTGCACGACAACTCGAACGGCGACTTCGACGAGATCGCGTACGTGCATCTGCTCGTTGCGAAATTGGGAAATTGTGGGCTGCATGTCGGGTCGGTCTTCTCTAGGGTTGATTCGGTGAGTGCTGATTCAGTGCGAGGAGGGGATGCGCGGATAGACAAATTTGCCGATCTTGCTCTCCGGGCCCAAGTCGAGCCAGCCGGCTCCCACTCGGATGCTCGTGGGAGCGATTCGTATGGCGACGCTGCCGGATGTCTCTTGGAAAAGCAAACGGGATGCCAATGATCCTGTTTTGGTCGGCAAGTTCGCTTGTGTCGAGGAAAGCCTGAACTGCCAACGGGTTAGGGCCGTCCGAAAGAGAGCTGGGAGCATTCAGCCCGGGACGCCGATGTTGCGTTTTGGCAACCGATGTCGGATCCAGCCCGCCTGTGTCGTCGCACAACGATGGACAGAGCCTTCGAAAGTACGAGGGGGGCAGTTGCCAGGAGAAAAAAGCGTGGAGAGTAAATGCCCCAATCGCCGCAACACAGACTCGCAGGTCGGGCGTTGCTCTGCCCGAAAAGATCAGGGAGCCAGGCTCCTTGTCTTCCCACGCGGGGTGGCATGAGGGCTGCCGACAACGGCGTCGTGTTGATCAACCCCTGCCGCGATTTCATCATCGTGGTTACGGAAGAAGTTGTCGCCGCAGTCGGTCAGGTGGCAACTCTCCTCATAGCTGACATGTCCGTCTTCAAAGAGAACGTTTTGCCCGCAGCTGCCATGGTTGCTGGACTGTCGGAATTCGTGATTCCGGCAGGGCGAATCGGCCATGATGGCAAAGTTTGTGCGATGTAGATTGCGGGTTGGGTGATATCCATTCTCGTCACGGTATCCGAGCGTATAACCGTAGTCGCCACCACCGTCTAAGATTCGATCGAGCTCGGAATCCGACTTGCTCTCTTCCAACTGAACGAGCTTATTCGAAGAGCAAGATTCACTGCCGAGTCCTGGTGTGGCCGAAGGGCAGGAGAAAATGGCCGGGTCATTGACGAAGCCATCGCTGACCAGCGTGGTGGCGTAATCGCCAGCCCGTCCATGAAGATCTTGTCCGGCGATAACAGGAAACGCGTTGTCAGGGCGGGTTTCGCTGTACTGTTGAAGCGCCTGACCCAGGTTCCGAAGATTGTTCTGGCAACTCAATAATTGCGCGTTAAACCGGCTGTGATTGACGGTCGGGACGGCCACAAGTCCCAAGGCGATCAGGATTCCCGCAGCCACCGTTAAGTCGGAGAAACTCCACCGCGAACGAGAAAGCTTGGAACTAAAGGAATCGCCCGTGCTGGGCGGTGCGGGAGAAGGATGGTTGGCACGTTGCCGCTTCACTTCATCGCAGCAGCGACTCGCCAGCCCGACAGGCGGGTCGATGTGCCCCTCATCCGCTTGCAGAGGAGCGAGCGATTCTCGCAGTAGCTCAAGATCTCGATGAAGCGAAGGGTTCTTGCTCAACTGGCCGTCAACGCGTTCGTACTCATCGCTGTCGAGGGCCTTCAGTACGTATCCAACTAACTCGTTCTTCATCTCTCGTTCATCGCTCCTGATCGACCGTCGGGGCCGGCATCGAATGCTGCTCTGATGACTTAATCTTATTCAACGACCGGCTGTGAGTTCTTGTCGTGCCAAGCTTGATTGAGTTTGAGAAGTGCCGAATGAAGGCGGCTCTTGACGGTGCCAACGGGAACATCAAGGGCTTCTGCCGCTTCGCGATATTTCAAACCTTGGTAATAAACGAGCGTCACGGCACTTCGCAGTGTCTCAGGAAGCCGTGAAACCGCATCACGAATCCACTGGCGACGCTCGGACGACTCCAGATGGGCAACCGGACCAGGGTCCTTGTTCACCAACAGATCGACCAGCGATCCCAATTCGTCTTCTTCGGTCGTTCGTCCCCCGTCCAGGCTGACCGCCTTGTGCCGCTTGTTTCTCCTCTGAAGATCGATTGCCTGATTGGTTGCAATGCTGTAAAGCCAAGGCCGAAATCGACGGCCTTCTTGAAACTGGCCACACTTCAAATGAACTTGTAGAAAGGTGCCCTGAAATGCATCCTCTGCCATATCGGCATCCCCGAGGAATCGTCTCAGATAGCTATAAATTTCCCGTTCGTATCGGTGAACAAGCTGCTCGTAGGCATCCATCTCGCCTGTCATGCAGTACGTCGCCAACAGGCTTTCGTCACTGTCATTCAAGCGGTCCGGCTCCGGTGTGTCACCAGACACGTTTCGTGCTGTGGATGCGCTGGGGCTCATGCTCTTCTACGTAATTCGGTCCCACAGGGTTCAGTCCCTTGGAAAAGTCGAACAAGAAAGTTCTTGGTTCGACCTCGGTCAGGCCCGTTATTTTGCGATATTGTACCCCGGAAAGGGAAAAGAAGGGATCGTTGCCAGCTCCGAAAGCATCAAATTGACACATTTTGGCAGGCGATTTAGACTCAGCGCCATCTTTTTGCAATTCTCATACCTCTGGGACCCTGATTGCGGTGAATCGTTACAAGTGGCTTGCCGTCGGAGACGCTAACGCCTTTTTTGGCTTGACTTTAGATAATGTCGCCGGGCTTATTCTCGTTGTTTCATTGCTCAGCTCCACATTTGGGTTTCCTGAAGAAATTGCACTCGCTTACATGATTCCTGGCACCGCGTTGGGGGTCCTGTTCGGCGATTTGGCGTTCACTTGGATGGCGTGCCGATTGGCCCGACGCACGGGCCGTAGCGACGTCACAGCCATGCCGCTTGGGCTGGACACTCCCAGTACGTTTGGCATGGTCTTCTTTGTGCTCGGGCCGGCCTTTCTGGCGGCCAAGGAGCAGTTTGGCGGTGATGAAAGGGCTGCCGCCCTGCACGCCTGGCGGATTGGTGTCTGCGCGATCGTGTTTAGCGGGCTCTTCAAAATTGCCTTCTCGCTGGCGAGCGGCTGGATTCGTCGCATGGTCCCCAGGGCCGGGTTGCTCGGCTCTTTGGCAGCCATCGCCTTGGTTCTGATTAGCTTTATGCCGTTTGTCGATATCGCCAACGCCATCATCGTTGGCTTCGTATCACTCGCCATCATTCTGACGACACTGGTCGCACGTGTGCCGCTTCCTGGTCGTGTTCCCGGCGCCTTGGGAGCTTTGCTGGTGGGGACGATTCTGTACTACGTCATGCTTTGGGCTGGAGTGTTGGGTCGCGAATCGCTCCCGACACCCGAGTTGATGTGGTTTCCCTCGGGATGGCTCGAAGCATTTCGCTTCGAGTGGATCCGAGCTGTTGGCGACTCGATCTATTACCTGCCAATGGTGATTCCTTTCGCGCTCGGTACCATTATCGGCGGCATCGACTGCGTAGAAAGCGCCGCGTCGGCGGGCGACGAATACAGCACACGGCAGGTAATTGCCATTGAAGGAACGGCGACTCTGCTGGCTGGCTTGTGCGGGGGCGTGGTTCAAACGACGCCCTACATTGGGCATCCTGCTTACAAAGCGATGGGAGGACGTGCAGGATACACGCTGGCAACGGCGTTGTTCATCGGCAGCGCTGGGGTGCTCGGCTATTTCAGCTGGATCTATCTCATCATTCCGAAGGCGATTGTGTTTCCGATTCTGATCTTCATTGGCATCGAGATCACGGCTCAGACCTACCACGCCACTCCCAAGAGACACTATCCCGCGGTCGCCCTGGCCTGTGTTCCGGCGCTGGCCTATCTCGTTATGATTTACGCCGGACAGGTGCTTGCGGCCACGGGGTCCTCGATTGACCAGCTAGCCGGGGCGGAGGCATCCCCGGCACAAGTAGAGTTGGCCAGAAATCTACAAACCGTGCACGTGCTTTCCGGAGGATTCATCCTCACCAGTCTGTTGTGGGCTTCCGCCTTGGCGCGGCTACTCGATCGTCGACTGATTCGAGCGGCCTGCTATTTCGCGGTCGCGGGACTGCTCAGCCTGTTCGGCGTTATTCACTCCCCGCTTCAGGGAAGCCGTATGGTATTGCCGTGGGAGGAATTTCCAAATATTGCTCGGGGTCAGACACCGCTGTACGTCGCCTCGGCCTATGCTGCCATGACGCTGATTCTCCTGCTTTGGGGCTGGTGGGGCCGCGATCGATGGGAAAAGATAGAGGATGATCAGGCGATGTGAACCTGAGCAGACCGCTTGGCGAAAAGGGGCGGCGTCGCCTGCGGAGTATGCTGCCGTTGTTGAGGCGCGGGCACATCGTGAACTCTTGTGCGATACAGATCGAAGATTGAATTAATATGTTGTTAACTCGAGTATTAGAACCGGAGGTCATGGACTCGGCCGACGAGGCGCAGGCCTACGACTCCATGGATCATGACGCGGTTAATCGCGCGTTTGTCGATGATCTCCTGCAAGCTATTGGAGACCCTGGCGGTCGGCTGTCGGCGGATACTTCCGATGCCGCCTCGCCGGATCACATGGCCAAGTATCTCGATTTTCTCGATCTAGGGACCGGCACCGCCCAGATTCCAGTCGAGTTGTGTCAGCGCGACGAACGGTTTCGTTGCCTTGCGGTCGATCTGTCTCCCAGCATGTTGGAATTGGGGCGGATCAATCTGGAAATGGCACATTTGATCGACCGGGTTGTGCTTGGACTGGAGGATTCCAAGTCTTTGCCTTACGAATCGGAACGATTCTCGATTGTGTTTTCCAATAGCCTCATTCACCATCTTCCCGACCCAGCGGCCGCGATTGCCGAGGCGGTGCGAGTGACGAAACCTGGGGGAATGCTGTTCTTTCGAGACCTGATTCGTCCGCCCGATGACTCGGCGGTAAAGAGGCTCGTGCATCGTTACGCGGGGCAGGAGACGGAACATCAGCAGCAATTGCTCGACGCCTCGCTACGCGCGGCACTCGGTCTCGATGAAATTCGTGCATTGGTGGCACAGTGCGGATTTCCACCTACCAGCGTCATGACCACCAGCGATCGACACTGGACATGGATTGGACACAAGCAATAGATTTCGCAAACTGAGCTCATGATCGACGACCACGACCACCCAGATCGCGCCGACAGCGCGTCGGAAAATGAATCGGCCGACAAAGAACTGGCAACTCCCAGAGTTGCGGATTCAGGGCGGGCCCCCGCCGCGAGTCATGACTCGGCTAGCGGAACGGGGATGACCTCGGAGCAGTTGGCTGAGGCGAAAGAGTACGGAAGACTGGGGCTGATCTGCGACCTGATGGGGCGCGGACTTGATCTCGTCTACTTGGCCGCGATGGCTTTCTTTATCGCCGTACCCGGCGGCTGGCTGATTAACCGAATCGACGCGCTCACCGATGTGGAAACCATCAGGTTGATCGTGCTGTTGTGCATTTTGGTGCTGGGCAATATGGCCTTGAGTTTTCCCCTGGCCTTTTACACCGGTCATGTCCTTGAGCATCGATACCAATTGTCGCGACAGTCTTTCGCGGGCTGGCTGTGGCGATATGCCAAGTGGCGGCTCTTGGAAATCGCTTTGATGGGGGCGCTGATACCAGGGCTCTACTGGATCATCTGGCTCACCGGCTCCTGGTGGTGGCTCGTCGGCGCGGTCGCCTATTTCTTCGTGTCGGTCGTGTTGGGACGCCTGTTCCCGAATGTCATCATGCCGCTGTTCCACAAGTTCGAGAAGCTCGAGCCGACCGATCCGAAGAACACGGATCTTATGAATCGCATGAAGCGCCTCGCGGCGGGTACCGGATTATCGATCGAGGGAGTCTATCGAATGGAGATGAGCGAGGAGACGGCGAAGGGAAACGCCATGCTCGCCGGCCTGGGCCAAACACGCCGAGTCATCTTGGGCGACAATCTGCTCGATGAATTTTCGCCTGAAGAGATCGAAGTCATTATGGCGCACGAGATAGGCCACCACGTTTACCGGCATATCACGAAGATCATCTTCGGCGTGCTGTTTGTCAGCCTGGCCGGGTTTTGGATCTGTGACGCTCTGTTGCTCGGCTGGTTGCGATCGCTCGATGTTCTGCTGGCCACCGCGCAGGGCTTCCCCTATTACACGCTCCCTATGTTCCTGCTGATCATGACGTTGTTTGGGTTGTTGATCGGGCCGGTCCATTGCGCGGTCAGTCGGCGATTCGAGCGGCAATGTGATCGATACGCCCTGGATCAAACGGGTCTGCACGACGCCTATCGATCGGCATTTCGGAAACTCTCGATCTTGAATAAGGATGATCCCGATCCCCATTCGCTGGAAGTATTCATGTTTCACGACCATCCTCCGATCAACGAGCGGATTGCCGCCGCCGATGCGTCCTGAAGCAATTCGATTTGAGAGAGCGAGATTTTCTTTCCGCGTTTGGTTCTTTTGGGGTGTGGAATCCGCCGCGCCTTTTGATACGTTAAATGCGGCCTTCCAAGGCGGCACCACAGTCCGGGCGATTCGAACGAGCAAGCGAAGTCCTTTCATAGACAAGCGAGAAAGAACATGGCACCAAAAGACGAGAATATTTTTCAGGACGCGATCCGACGTCTCGATCGGGCGGCGGAAGTGTCGGACGTTGAGCCCGAGGTGATCGAGCAGCTCCGTCATCCCCAGGCCATTCTCTTGGTGTCGATTCCGGTCCGCATGGATGACGGGTCGCTGAAGATCTTCTCCGGCTATCGAGTGCAACATAATAACGACCGTGGTCCTACCAAGGGTGGTATTCGATTTCATCCCGATGTCGATCTCGATGAAGTCAAAGCGCTCGCGTTCTGGATGACCTGCAAGTGTGCCGTCGTGGGCCTGCCGTTCGGCGGGGCCAAGGGGGGCGTGACGGTCAACGCCAAAGAACTCTCGAAGCTTGAATTGGAGCGTCTGAGTCGGGGGTTCATCCGGGAGGTGGCCGACTTCATTGGCCCCGAGAGTGATATTCCTGCCCCCGACGTCTACACCAACGCCATGGTGATGGGCTGGATGATGGATGAGTACTCCATGATTCATCGCCGGCATACGCCGGCCGTGATCACCGGAAAACCCTTGGCACTCGGTGGCAGCGTCGGCCGGGATGACGCGACCGGTCGCGGGGCTTACTACTGCCTCAAGGAACTTGAGACCCGCCGTCAATGGAATCCCAAAGATATTCGCGTCGCCGTCCAGGGCTTTGGAAACGCCGGCCAGCACGTGGCTCGGCTCCTGCACGCCGACGGATATCACATCGTGGCGGTATCCGACTCTCGGGGTGGAATCTACAAGGAAGAAGGTTTTGATGTCCCTAGCCTGATCTACATGAAGAATGAGTCGCGAAAGTTGCAGGCGGTCTATTGCGACGGCAGCGTCTGTGAAGTGGTTGACGCCACCGTGATTTCCAATGAAGAGTTGTTGGAGTTGAACGTGGATGTCCTCATCCCAGCGGCCTTGGAGAATCAGATCACCGAGGCGAATGCCGAGCGGATCAAGGCCGATGTCGTTGTGGAAGTTGCCAACGGTCCGGTGACCAGCGAAGCGGACGAGATTCTGTTGGACGGGGGCGTACTCGTCATTCCCGATATCCTGGCGAATGCCGGTGGCGTTACCGTGAGTTACTTCGAGTGGGTGCAGAATCGAGCCGGCTACTATTGGGAAGAAGAACGAATCCACACCGAACTGCGCGAAATCATGGCTCGCGAATTCAACGCGGTTTACGATCGCATGCAGGAGCGACACATCGATATGCGCACCGCGGCCTATGCCCACGCCTTGACTCGCCTGGCGGCGGCGGTCGAGTCGCAGGGAACCCATCGTTTCTTTACCGATGGCGTTTGAGACTTTGGCGAAGTAGACAGACACTCGCACGCCGCCAACATGGCGGCAGTAAACAGTCTCTGCTCTTGGCCGAACCCGGGGCTAGCTGCGCCGTTCGACGGCACGACGGTAGTACTTCAGTCCCGGCACAAAGAAAGACGCCGCCGAGACGACGCCGAATAATGAGATGCCGACGTCGATGCCGTAATGCTGCAGCACGGCCATGATCCCCGCGGTCAAAAACAGGGCCGCGGCCTGAACATAGAATTCGCCCGTGAGAATGCCCGCCTTGACCGTAAAGACAACGCCGTTGATCAGGCCGAGCACTGGTGAGAGCGTGAGCACCGGCAGTCCCAGGATCCACTCCACGGCAAACAGGCCGACGCTGGCAATCACGCTTCCCGCCCAGACGTGGGCGATCTGCCGCTCGACGAACGTGACGGGACCGGATCGCCTGCGTAGCAGCCAGAAAATCGGGGCCCAGACGGCTAGCCCTCCGCCCCATAGCCCCACATAGGCCAGCGGCGCGA
>Ga0180438_10001218_pt1 | contig 46045 bp, 49 predicted proteins | sample SS_ome_12_FD_132455 | JGI IMG/M metagenome (GOLD analysis project Ga0180438, IMG submission 132455) | Hypersaline lake sediment archaeal communities from the Salton Sea, California, USA - SS_3_D_2 metaG | ecosystem: Environmental > Aquatic > Non-marine Saline and Alkaline > Hypersaline >...
AGCTGGCATGGCGGGCGGTGCCATGGCGCAGATGTATATGATGTCGCCAGAAGACGAGCGCATGCACCAGATGCACGCTGCTCTGATGCTGACGCCGTTCATGCTTCCGATGCAGCGGGTGGCGAACAAGATCGGCAGCAAGATCGTCAGCCGCAACATCGACAAGTTGAATGATCGCCAGCGCGACATTCTGCTGCGTGCGGCTGACCAGCTGCGGAATGGCGAGATCGACATGCAGGGCATGGCGAACGCCTACTACAAGGTGGCGGGTGTTGGCCGACAGGCTACAGCCCTCGGCCTGAGCAGCGCGTTCGAGGGCACTGCGTTCATGGCTCTCGACAGCAACGCTCGACAGCTTGCCTACGACTGGATCGCGAAAGGCGACTTTGATGCCGGTCGTCAGCTGGGTCGCGCGTGGTTAGGCACGGCCATGGGTGTCGCGTTCTTGAAGGGGCGCAACATCACGCATGAACAGACCAACTGGTTTCGCCAGATTGAGCCTGAGCTAAACACGCTTGAGACGTGGATGCAGGCAGAGGCCAACAAGCAGGCGATGGACTTGTTGGAGAAGACGCGCGCAGAAGATGCCGCGCGAGAAGCTCGCCTCGAAGAACGCCTTGCCGACCTGACCGAGCCACAGCGCATGGCGGAAGCTGGCGAGCGGGCACAGCAAGAGGGTGAGCAGCGACGGCGCGATCTGGGTGTCGATGTCGATACCGTCATCACGGACAGCTACGGCTGGGCGACGGGCGAGACATTGAGCGCGCTGCGCGGAACATGGACGCCGGAGTTGGTGCCGCCGGCCCAGGAAGGTCAGACCGGCAACGTGCGCCTTCGTTTCGGACAGGACCACTCGGTGGTGTTGCGCCAAGAAAACGGCGAGCCCGTGCTCGAGGTTGCCGACAACGTGCGCCAAGTCATGCGCGGTTTCGGCCGCGACCCTGGCACGAAGCCTTTGCGTGGCGACGCTGCCCGACGTGCGCTCGACGATCTTGCCATGATTGGCATGGTTCAAAAGTCGGGGTCGGCCATCAACTTCCAGCGCCTAGGCATGCAGGAAGTGCAGCCCGGAGAGTTCGCCTACCCCGGCGACATGAAGCTGCACTCGGCAGGGCTTGACGGCACGACGGTCGCACGCACGGCTTCGTATCCGCAGGACTACAAGAAGGTCGAGACGTTGCAGACGCACGGCGACCAAGGCTTGGAGCCGCTGACCGACAACCCTGTGCTGGATGCTGTTTACGACAAGCTAGGCGAAGCGTCGGTGGCCAATCCCGACCCGCTGCGAGATGCCATCATCCACAACGCGCTGCACATGGCGCGCTTTAGCAACACGAAGGCGGGCGTCGAACTGCGCAAGTTCTTCCAGCTGGTTCCGCCTGAAAAGATCATGGCGCAGATGGAAGCTGGCGACCCCATGGTCAACCTAACGATGGACCTGGGCAGCATCGCGGCTAACACAGGAAATGCCGACCATGCCATCCGGGTGCAACGCATGCGCCCCATCGAGACCGGCCGTGTCCCCGGCGAAAGGTATGAGCAGTTTGGACAAGATGTGCTCGAACTGCCGACCATGGAGGCTGGTCCTCCGCGTGAGCAAGTCGAAGGACCGCCTACTCGCGGTGACGTGCGAGCGGAAGCAGAGTTGCAAGCCATCGGTGAGCCGGAAGGCATGGAAGCGGCGGCGGCAGAAGCTCCCGAAGTTGCTCCATCCGACCCAGAGACGGCGATGCGTTACGGACGTGCTGGCAACCGCCAGCGTGTGCGTGAGCAAGTTTTGGAAGCGTTTGAGGGTGTAGAGGGCAACCGGCAAGTGCAGACTTCGCCGGATCAGAAGCGTCTGCTGACACAACTGCTTCCGTCGAAGGATGCCAAGGGTCAGACGGTCAAGTTGCGGCAGAGCGCGGCTAGCAAGCCCGACGAGATGTCGATGCTTGAGATGTCCGCAGATGACGCACGTAGCGTTCTGCAACGCTGGGCCGAGCGTGGTGAGACGATGACCGAAGCGGGCGAGATGTCGCCCCGTGAAGCCGACGTGATGGACGGCTGGATGCGTCGCACGGCACAACAGTTTGGCATCGACGTTGGAGCGGCATCGCCCTACCGCAGAATCGAATACTTGAGCTTGTCGCAACGCATCGCGTTGGGGCAATCGGAAGCGGCCAGCTTGCAGCGTCGTCAGGCATACGCGCGGCGCGGTCGTCAACAACCCGGCGAAGTGGAGATGCCTGGTGCGGAAGATCCCGTTGCGCAGAGGTTTACTCCTGAGCAGGAACGGCAGATGCGTGAGGAGGCGTCGGTCGCAGAAGCTCTAAAGCAAAAAGAGCTAGTTGCACGCCAAGTTGAAGCGGCCACCAAGCAATCGGAGCAACGTCAACCAGAGGCTCAAGGGCGCGAGTCTGAGGAGTTCGGCGCAGGCGTGTTCAGGGAGCCGGTGTCTTACCAAGAGGAGACGGGCATCCTCGACGTAAACGTTCCCGAAGGGACCGGCGAGCGTGTGCTGCAAGCGCGTCGAGGCGAGTTGGCTGACGAGCGTGGTTTGGTTCGCGATGTCGGCAAGTCCAGGCGGCAACTGTTACGCGAGGGCAAGCTGAAGGAAATGCGCGCCGGGGTTGACCCTGTTGAGGTTGTAGAGGCAATCGGCTCGACCATCCAAGATGTGGCCGGGGCGATTGGCAAAACCAGCGCAGGCCGTGCGATTCGACGGGGCTACGAGTTCTTGGTGGAAGACCCTGCCGTGACACTTGAGCGTGCTGGCGTGGAAATGGGCGGTAGGGCCAAGGTTGTTCGCCAAGACCAACAGAAAGAAGAGGCGGCAGCTTTGCGCATGTCTGAAGGCATGGAGAAGCTCTACAACAGCAAGAACAAGCAGACGCGGGCACAGCTGAAGGCAGCACTGGAGAAGGAGGTGCCGATCCCTGACAGCCCCGACAGCATGACGCGCACGCGCGTAGCTGACCTGATGGACGGGAAGATCGAGCCTCGCAACGACACTGAGCGCAAGATTCAGGAGGAAGGCCAGAAGTTCGCGAAGACCCTGCGCAACAAGTCTGCGGAAGCTGGCTTGCTTCAAGCTGTGTCGGATTCTGAGGGCAACGTAGTCCTTGAGCCGATTCGCCCCGGTGAGCGTGGCGTCATGCAATACGTGGGTGGCCGCGACAGAGGGCTGGTGTTCGACAAACTCTCTCTTCGCAAAGCGTTCTTCAACGATCTGGCAGAAGCCAACCCGGAATACATCCGCGACGCCAAGACTGGGCGCAAGCGTCGCAAAACGGGCGTGGATCTTGAGAACGAATACAACGAGCAGAAGGCTGAGTTCAGCAACGTCGTCGTGAAGACGGGGGAGCGTCAAGCCGCTGTCGAGTTCTCACGTCGCTTCAAGAACTACCCCGTCTACTGGACTAGCGACGCCAGCGGAAAGACGCGCAAGTATGAGATGCTCGAGCCTAACCCGCTTGCAGTCATGCGCGTGATGGCGCAGCAACAGACGGGTCGTATCGCTACAGCACGCGAGTTCGGTGTGCATGCTGGAGGTCAGCAGACGCGAGAGCAGTTGCTTGCTCAGGCGCAGCGCGAAGGCTGGGGCAAGCAGTACGAAGTGGCTCTAGAAAAGGGTGGCGTGCCGATGCACGTCAAGGAGACTGTCGCTGGCATCGGTCGCTTGGGGATCGAAAGCGAGTCGGACGTGAAGGCGTTGCGGTCGTCTGTGGAAGCGTTGTCCGAACGCATGCAAGGCCGCGAGCCTACGAACACGTATCAGGGCGGCGTGGTGTCTGCGAACCGCGACTTGCAAGGGTTGCGCTCGGCAGCTTTGTCCAGCTTCTCGTTTGTCCGCGACATCCCTGACTTCTTCCGTGGAGCCTACTTGCTGTCGGCTCGCCGGTTCTTCACCAGTGGCATGGGTCGGATGGCACGCAATTGGTCCGAAACTAAGGAACTGGCGGAACGCGAAGGCTTGGTGCAAGCGCAGACGATGGACTGGATGTTCCAAGAGTCGCGCAGCCAAGGCGTCGAGAAGGTCAAGAACTGGACCGGCAAGCTGGCGTCGTGGTCTGAGCAGGTGAAGACGCTGGTTGCGACCAGCACGGCAGACTTGTCGTTGCGGGCTGTAGAGTCTGGCAAGGCTTCTCCCACCGACCTCACGTTCTTTGAGTTGGCCAACGTGTCTGCGGGCGACATGGCCGCGATCCGTGAAGCCAACCTCTCTGGCCAAGCACTTGATCCGCAAGTTCGTTCGCGGGCTCTCAAGGCTGGCGTCGAGTTGCTGACTAGCCGAACCCGTAAGGGTGAATACAGCCAGTTCGCAGAGAACCAGTTGGTCAGCGACCTGATGGTCTTCCAGCGTTTCGCCACCAAGCGGGCGCAACAGCACGGGCAGATCATCGGTGAAGCCCTGCGTGGTGCCGAGAAAGTGCGCAACGCGGAGACTCCAGAGGCCAAGATCCAAGCCAAGAAGGAGGCTCGAGCAGCCGTCAAGCGGATGTTCAAGTCTGTTGCTGGTGTCGCCTTGGTTGGGGTGATGGGCGACATGCTGACGGAACTGCTGGTTGGCATGATGACCGAAGGCGACCCGATTGAGCCGATCCAGAAGTTCTACAACGCCGCTACCGCGTCGCCGTCAGCGTTCATGGGGCAGCTGGGGTCGTCGTTCCGTGGTCAGGTTGTGGGTGGCTTGGCGTCTACGTTCGCTCGCATCGCGGAAGATCCGACTTCGGGTCAAGCGTGGGCCGGCGCGACGACACCTACCGCGTTGTACTACGCGGCTGCGACATCCCTGGACGCAGACGGCTCGGCGATTGCTCACTTCATCGACAAGAGCGGCCTAGTCCCGTTCTCTCGGATCAGCCGAGGTTGGGCTCGCGTGCTGCAAGGCGAGAACCTGGACTTGCGCGACATCAGCAACCAAGTCTACGACTGGCGGCGCAACAACGATGCGATGCCTGCGTCTGGAGGCTCGAAGAACAAGCCGGAGGAGTTCTACGAGGCTGTGCGCGGGATGAAGAACACGCTCTACAGCACGGGCTTCGATGTTGAGAAGACCTTGCGGCAAGGAGCCGATGACATCCGGCAGGCGTTGGACTTGGCTCCAGAATCCAGCGTTGCGGCCAGCATCCGTGGTCACAGGCTAGTCGCAAACCTGACGGTCGAGCAGCGTGACGACCTGTTCAAGTCGATCAACGACAGCGACCGCATCGACGCCATCATCGAATACGACAACGCCATGACCGACTTGGCCGAGGCGGTTGGAAAGATGGAGGGGAAGAGAAGCTCCATCGACGAATATCAGGAGATGGTAGACATGGTGTCGCAACAAGCTGCTCTGGGTGTAGACAGCGAATGGCGAGGCTTGGCAGACGAAGCCTTGGACATCACCGGCTCCGAGATCATGGAAGGCATCCGCAACGGCGAGCGCCTACAGCTTTTGGCGCGGGCATACGCAAATTATCCTGAGCACTTGGACGAGGTCTTCACTGGCAAAGAACTGTTCGCGTTGCAGAACCCCCGTCTAGGAACCAATCGCCGACAAAGCCTGATCTATCGGATGCTGATGCGACGTGCGATCACCCGCATGAAGTCGAACATCCAAGAAGATGCGCGCGAACAGAGAATGCAGAGGTTGCAAATCCGATGACTGAGACGAACGGGTGGCACGAATACAAGCAGCTAGTCCTGCGTGAGTTGGAGCGTCTGACGGGCGAGATCCGCCACGAGCGCAACAACTACAAGCAGGGCATGAGCGGCGTCTACCAACGATTGATTGAGGTGGAGAAGGAGATTGCTACACTCAAAGTTCGCTGCGGCATTTGGGGTCTTGTCGGCGGCCTTGTTCCGGTTTGCACTGCCTTGTTGGTCCAAAGAATATGAGAACCACTTTCGCGATTACGTGTTGTGCGCTTCTGGCTGGCTGCGGCCTGCTGTCCAGCGACCAAGCCACTGGGATTGTCGAAGTCATCAACTCCATCGAGCAGCAGGGGGGGCTGACTGCGATTCAAGCGGAGGCGCTACGCCAGGCGGTGTTGCAGAACTCGGGCGACCCGTGGTGGCAGCAACTTACTCTCGGGATACTCGAGGTCGCCCTCGCGGTTGCTGGTGTCCGCTGGATTCGCGGCCCTGCTGCTACTGCGTCTGAGCGGGCGGCGCGTATCGCGGCAAGGAAGTCAGCATGAACCACCTAGTCGCCCAAGCGTGCGGTGTTGAACTGATGAACAAAGTCCCGGCTGTCAACGCTGACGAGTTCCGCAAGGGTCTGCGGATTGCTCAGTGCATGTCGTCCTACTTCGAGATGGTCGGGCTGCCCATGCGTCGCGCATACATGGACAAGTTCGCCGAGAAGTTCTTGGCGTTCGTTGATGCTGGCGCGGCCCCGCCGTTCAACGGCGTGCAAGCGGCGCAGGCTGTAGAGCAAGCCATCGCGGAGCTATGGCCGACGCTGACCGAGGCGGAGCAGCACGACTACGTCAACGCCTGCAACGCCTTCAGCGCCCGGATGGTTGAAGCCGCTCCCGAGGAAGGCCAAAAGCACTTCGCGCAGGTCGTCGCCCGCGAATGGGCCAAAGACCTGTAGGGGGCGTTGTTCAGCTTTGCTGAATGAAGTTCGATCTTATTCAAAGTTCGGGCCGAAAACTGAATTAGGCCGTTGGGCAAAAGACCTGTAGCCAGCCGCGTCTACATAATGGCGCAGGAGTTGCTTGAGCCTGGAGAGGTCGAGCATCTCAAGCTGATTGCGCGGTGGCTCAAGCGGCCTCCGGTAGCAGTCGTGGTTGACGAACTTCGTCGGCAGTTTGGGCGCTACAAGGTCAACGGAGAATATCGCGTAAACCGGACCACGACTGTTGGCGACGAAGTGCTCTCTTGGCCGACAGTCTCGCCAAGCGTCCCAGAACTAGCCGCATCCAGCGAAACGCTGGAGTGGTTGTCCCATCAGGTCGATGGTCTTCCGTCAATGACGCGCAAGGTTGTGTTGCGCAAGCTAGCTGGCAAGAAGTCGCGGGATATCGCAGACGAGCTAGGCTGCACGATGGAGAACGTGAGGTTTCACCGCAACAAAGGCTTTGGATGCTTGGCGAAAGCTCACTACGAACGCGAAGTAAAAGACCGGATGACGAAAGTTAGCAGCACGAATAGTTGCGACCGTTAGGTCTGGTTCTAAGCCTTCGCCATCCGGGTGCCTACCCAACGCAGGTAGGCGGTTAGTCGTCTGATCCCTCAAAGCACATGCAGTCCACCTCAAGGACTTCGGGGAACAGCTTGCCCTGAGCGTCGTCTGCCTTCAGGAAGTTCTCCCAGCTGAAGTGTCGGCCCAGACCCTTCACGGTCGTCAGTTCCGCGTTGCGCTCCATCTCGATAGCCCGTTGCGAAAGCTCAGGGTAGAGGCGGTGCAACTCGCGAATCTCCGACTTCTTGCTGGCCGGACAGAAGAAGCACGCGGACTTTCCGGGGTTGGGTAGTCCGGCACGCTGGATCGCTTCCAAGCAATCCTTGCGGTCCCAACCCCACTCGATGAGCGGGTAGCCGTAGACGTATTTGTCGTCTTCAGGGATGCGTGCCCGACGCTCTTCGCTGATGTCGATGCCTAGATACTTGGTGACCTTCTCGCCTGATTGCCAGGTCTGCCGTGCCACGTCCCAGTTGTTGGCCCACTTCTCTTGGGGAGCCTTCTTATACTTGTGGCTGCAACTCTTGAAGCCGTAAGCCAGCGAGGGAAGCATCTTCTGCTTGAGGCAGTTGTCCTCTAGCCCGTCATACATGCTCTTGGCGGTCACCGTGATGATCGACGGCATGTCTACCTTCTCGCACCACTCGTTCATTATCGCAACGAACTCGTAGGTGTGGGGCTTTTCAGCCTTGGTGTCAGCGAACAGCACGGCATCCGGCCGCATCCCACGTTCGTGCATGCCGATCAGCATGGCTGCGCTGTTCACGCCCCCTCCGAACGAAACAATGGTAGTCATTCGTCCCAGTCCTCCATCCGCACATGTTCGATGCGCGGCTCTTCCTTGTAGCGATCCCAGCCCCAAACCTGGATGTCGCACCCGCATACTAGGCAGCTCAGGGCTTCCTCGTTCTCGCGCACTTTCTTCAGGCGACTGGACACGTTCGTCCACCCCGTAGCCTGCACGAACAACACTCGAGGATGCCCGTTGTGCCCCGGCCGCACGGCGACGATGTCCGCAAAGTTGCACCAGTCGCGGGACAGCACGCCCATCTTGCGTTCAGCGATGTCGGCAACCCATCCCAGCGACTGGAGCCGCCGGACACTACGAGTCACTGGGAGCAGGCTGCTGACCTTCTTCTTCTTCTTGCTGGTGTTGCCCATACTTCTGCTTGTCCACAAACTTCTTGAGGACTTCGCGCATCTTGACGTAGACCGCTCGGTTAGACGGGCTGTCGTCGATCATCTCCTGGGCGCTTCGCACCAAGTAGAGAATCGTGGTGTGGTCCCGGTTCAAAACGTGACCGATCTCGTCGTAGGACATCTCGCCCACATCACGCATCAGAAGGCACGCCATCTTGCGCGGCAAGCTGTGCTTGTTCCTCCGGCTTTGTCCCAAGATGTCCGTGTCGGCCACGGAGAAGAACTCTGCCGCCAGCCTCACGGCCGCTGCGTGCGGGGGCGGGTGCTTGACGTGGTTGTTGAGGGGCGTCGGAGGGAGGTAGTGAGCGATTTGCACCAGCTGGTCCCAAGTGATGACCTTCAAGTGCGATGTCTCGGTGCCGGTGTAAGAATCCAAGGGGGTAAGGGTTTCCCACGCTTGGGTGATGTCTTGGGGATCGGGGGTCATGTGGTTAGCTGTTGCCCAACCTAGCATTCTTCTCCCGGTAAGCCACACAGTTTTCGCAGGAGCAGCTGGGTGCCCCCAAGGGCAAGTTCGGGATGTGACGCTGCTGACGCTGCTGACGCTGACGTTGCTGTGACTCCATCCACTCAGCCCGGAAGCCAGCCCACCCCTGCGCGATGCTGGTGGCGATGGCGTCTTCGAGCTTCAGGCCAGCCTTCTCTGCTTCGCGCTCAAACGTCCGCAGGACGGTCGCTGTGACCGTTGCGCGCTTCTTGCGTCTGTGGGCTAGCCAGTCCTGCCAAACGGCCTTAGAGACGTTCTCAGGACGCTGCACAGACCGCCCTCTTTTACTTGTATCTACATCTACATCTACATGGGCTGACTCTGCTGACCGGCGCTGACGCGGTGCTGACGGTTGCTGACTGTCAGCATCCCGACGTTTTTGTCGTAAACGCTGCTGCGCTTGCCGGTTCTGCTCTCTGCGAGCCTCTTCGTTGCGGATCTGCTGATACTTTTCCCAGCCCGTGACCTCGTAGGTGAAGGGGCCGAGCGGCAACAGTCGGCGTCCGTCGTGGTCTTGGTTGCGGCTCAGGTCGTCTGCTTGGCAGAACGCCTTGAGTACTTCGTCAACTTCCTGTGGCGTGCAGCCGATCAGCGCAGCAACCACTCGAGGGTTGACCTCTACCTCTCCGGGGGGCTTTGCGTGGGCGATGATGTAGGCCCAAACCGCGAATGCTGTCGGTCCCATCCCGACCATGCTCCCTTGGAACATGCACTCCCAAAGTTTTCCGTAGCCCATGCGGTCGTGCTTACCCCTCGACCGACCTTGGATCAAGGTGGAAAAAAGCGTGCGGCCGACCGTCTCGTCCCTGCGGGAACCCCTCTGCCATTAGATCCCGCAATCCTGCCAGCCGCACGCCGAGTGTTCGTGAAAACACTAGGCAGCGGCCCTCGGAGCGGCGCAGCTTAGAAAAGGACTAGAGAACTAAGCGCGCAGTGCAGAGGGTAGGTGTCGGGAAGTTAGGGAGGGATCGCCCCTGCTCGCTTCCAGAGAGCCGCTGCCCAGCTAGGCTGGCGGATCTTGCCACAAGGATTCCCAGAAGGCAACGGCCAAAAGCGAATGGTCTTGCCCCGACCCCAACTTTCCCCCGCCACTACAGGTAAAGCCTTGACACGGTCCTGGCCGAAGCCTAGCGTCGGGGCATGGCAAGTCCGTTGATGATTCGAGCCAGCGCAGTCGGGGCGGTGCTGGGTTTGTCGAAGTTTCAAAGCCCTCTCACTCTCTACCACCGCATGCGGGGGGAGATCCCAGAGCAGCCGGACAACGAGTTGCTCAAGGAAGGGCGTTACTTTGAGGACGCCATCGCACGCATCGCGGCCGACAAGTTCGGCTTTGAACTGCGGCAAGGGTTGGACCACCCTGTCGGCGAGATTGACGAGGGGATGGGCTGGTTGCTGACGGATGGCGAGATCCTGAACGGGCACCCCGACCGCTACTTCGTCATCGACGGCAAGGTCGGCGTGCTTGAGATCAAGCAGACCCGCTACGGCGAGGTGGGTCACGGCGGCTGGGGCGACCCCGGCACCGACCAAGTGCCGGACGACTACTGGTTTCAGGTGCAGACCTACATCTACTTGGCGATGAAGAACCCGGAGATGTTCGACTTGCCGGTCGCTGACTACGGCCTGCTCGCCGCGCACATGAACAGCGGCACCGAACTCTACAAGATCCAGCACGACAAGCAGGTCATCGAGAAGGTGCGCGAAGAGTGCTTCGAGTTCGTCCAGCGCGTGAAGGACGGCAACCCGCCGGACCCGCAGGACGAGGCCGACGCCCGCAACCGTTGGGCAGTCCGTGAGAAGAACCCGATCGGGTGCGACATCGGCGTCGTCGAGCAGCTGCGCCAGTTGACGCGGTTGAAGATCCAAGAGAAGGCGATCCGCTCGCAGATCAGCGAGATGCAGACGGCGATCTTCTGCTACGCGCAGGACCACGACACCATCGTCTACCACGACGAGAACGGTGCGGAGCGCGTCGTCGCGACGGTTGGCGTCAACCGAAAGTTCAACGCAGAGGAGTGCTTGCAGAACCACCCCGACCTGCTGAACAACTACGCCACGCTGGATACCAGCAAGCTCCGCAAGGAGAACCGCAAGCTCTACGACGCATACAGCCGCAAGCCGGTCGATCCGATCGAGCAGACCCGCGTGCTCCGCATCAAGGAGAAGGCGCTGTGAGGTGGCTTCTAGTTGACGAGGACGCCGACAAGCGTTTGTGCGAGGCGACGAAGCAAATGGGCGAAATCATCGGCCGCTGCGCAATCCTCCTCAACAAGATGAGCAACGTCAGCGTTGGCTTGGGAAGCGACGACGAAGTTGGCCGCTCGGTTGACTCGTTGCTTGCCGAGTTCGAAAGCTGGGACAAGGGCACCCGCGCAGCCTATCTGTGCAGCTTCTACGCGCTGGCTTCGATTGTAGACAAGCTGATGAAGGACTCCGACCCCGGTGTCACGGAAGACACCACAACCGATAAGTAAGAGGACTAGAGAAATGCAAATCCAGAAGTTTGACCGAGACAACGCTGACCACGCGAAGCTGTGGGAGCACATTTGCGAGTTGCTGCGTCAGAGCGGCTTGATCGTTCGCTCGGACTCCGTTCCCGCCTTTGTCGTGAAGGACTCAAGTAGCTCATGCAGCTACAGCGTCGTGACGGAGGAGGGCGCGGAATACCAAGTGTTCTGCCACAAGACGGGCTACGGAGAATGGTCGGCCTTGAACGGCGGGCAAGTCCGCGTCAGCAAGCCGCAGGAGGAGTTGAAGTGACCGACACGCAAACCGAAGCCCTCGTCCCGAAGAACGTCGGCGAAGCCTTGTGCGTGACCTACCGCAAGGACTTCGAGTCGGCGCTCAACTACGAGATGATTTCCGGCCACCTGAAGTTTGAACCGTTCATGGCTGCTGTGAAGCAGGACGTGCTCAACAACCAAGGGCTGGCCGAAGCGTTCCAGTCGTCCCCCGGCAGCGCCATCAACGCGCTGCTGATGGCGGCGCAATGCAAGCTGTTGCCTGGCAGTTCCTACGACCTGTTCTACCTGATCCCACGGTGGAACGGCCGACGCAAGTGCAAGGAGGTCCAGCCGATGATCGGCTACAAGGGCATGTGCGAACTGGCGCAGCGGCACCCGCGCGTTCACAAGATCGAAGCGTTCTGCGTCTACGAGGGCGAAGAGTTTGAGTTCCGCCCCGGAGAGGGCAAGGTCATCCACAAGTTCGGCTTGGACGTTGACCGCTCCGACGAAAACCTGATCGCCGCCTACGCTCGCGTCGTCATCACCGACCCTAGCGGCCACCACCCGATCATGGACGACCCCGTCGTCTGGGTGATGTCCCGCAAGGAACTGGAGAAGTCGCGCGGGCGCAGCGATGCGTGGAAGAACGCTGAGAGCAAGGGTTGGAACAACAGCCCGTGGCACACCGACTTTCCGATGATGTGCCGCAAGACCGTGCTCCGAGCCGTGCTGACCAAGGGGTCGGTGCCGAAGGACATGGGCGTCGGCGGCGTCATCCAGCAGGACGACAAGGCTGACCTGATCGAGAAGCCTTTGCCGCTACCGAAGCCGAGCAAGCAGGACGGCATCCGTCAGAAGCTCGGCATCGACGAGTCGATTCACTTCGAGTTAGTCGAAGAGGCCGTCGCCGCCGTGGAGCAAGCGGCATCCAAGGAAGACCTCAAGCGTCTGCGCGGGGGATGGCAACACTTTGAGGGGATCGACGCGGAGACGATCGCCAACGCATACGAGGACAAGCTCGCCGCTTTCGAGTGGAAGGAGGACGGCAATGCACCTGCCTAAGCGTCTGACTAAGGAGGATCTGCGGAAGCAAATCCTCAAGCTGGAGATGGAGATGCACCAGCAGCGGCTCGACAACATGAACCTGCGTCTCTGCGCGGATAACTGGTTCGAGAACCTGCGGGATCTGATGGCGATGCCCGCAGGAGGCCGAGACGTGTTTGCCAGTTCCGACCTCGTCGGCCAGGAGGAGTTGTTCAAGATTCAGGACAAGCTCGCGAAGATGACGCTTGCGGCTGCGCAGCGGGTCAACCGGCAGAAGGAACTGGTCAAGCAGTTCCACTGGATCTACTCGTTCGAATCGGAAGACGAATCCAAAAAGGATGCGTGAGATGCACCTGTTTGCCGGTGTGGGCGGCGGCATTCTTGGCGGGATGCTGCTCGGCCACCGGCCCGTGTGCGCTGTAGAGATTGACCCGTTCTGTCGCGACGTGCTTCTGGCGCGTCAGGCAGACGGGTCTTTGCCTTTGTTCCCGATTCACGATGACATCAACACCTTCAACGCCAACGCCTGGCAAGGGCGAGTGGACATTGTTGCGGGCGGGTTCCCCTGCCAAGACCTGTCGGCCGCGAACTACAAAGCCCAAGGGCTCGCCGGGGCAAGGTCTTCTCTTTGGTTCGAGATGTTACGGGTCGTCAACGAGTGTCGGCCCCGGTTCGTCTTCGTCGAGAACAGTCCGGCCATTCGGACCAGAGGACTGGCAACGGTCCTCGAGGGGCTTGCCGGAAGCGGGTATCATGCGGCGTGGGGCGTGCTCTCCGCACAAGCGGTTGGTGCCCCTCACGTTCGCAAGCGAATGTGGATCCTGGCAGAGAATCCCGACGCCTGTTGCGAACGACTCGAAGAACACGCGCAACGCAACGGCGCAACGGTCGCCGGGGAAGAGCGCCAATCCAGGGGTGACGCTGTGCGACTACGTGCTGATGGCGACGCCAACGGCGAGAGATTGGCGGTCCGGCAAGGCGAGCGCGGCGACGCATGCGAGGAACAGCCGTCCTTTGTCGGAACAGATCGGCGGCTACCTGAACCCGGACTGGGTGGAGCTTCTGATGGGATGGCCGCGTGGATGGACGAACCCCGACGATGGCTTGCCGGATGGGACGAAGGCATGAGCAAGGTTACGTCGAGCAGGCACAACCGAACCAAGCGCCTGCGGTCGATTGGCAACGGTCAGGTGCCGCTGTGCGCGGCGGAAGCGTTCCGCGCCCTTCGTCGCCGTCTGGAGCAGACATGATCGACGACGACACGCTGCGCGACTTGGCTAGTCGGTTGTCGGTGGCAGAGATTGCGGCCGACGTTGGTTTGTCGCAACGCAGGGTGCGGACGCGGCTCGGCCAACTCGGCATTCGAGCGCAGCCAGGCATGCGCGCTCCGCTCGCCGACGCGGACATCCTCGAGGATCTGCGCGAGCTAGGATCGGTCGAGGCCGTGGCCGCGCGCTATCGCGTGAGTCGGCAGGCGGTCTACTGGCGGATGAGACGCCTAGGGGGCGGCGAGGGGCGCTAGAACGCGCCGCACCTCGCCGCAATCGCAATAAGCGCCACAGCTAGCCACGCGCGGTTTGCGCGCCGCTGGCGCTTTTGGGCTTCGCTCCGCACTATTCGCGCGGCTCCACACGATAGGCCCAATCGTCGGGGTAGCCGTAATCGTCGAAACCGTCGTCCCCTTCGGGTTCCTGCGGTTCGGCGTAGCCGGTAACCTCCGGCGAATCATCGTCGTCAGACGCTTCCGACTCGCATTCGGCCCACAACGCGGACGCATCGTCGGGCTCGAGACCTAGTTCCTCGGCAATCGTGTCCACGTCGCACCCCTGGCGGTGCAATTCACGCGCACGCGGAAGCTTACCGCAAAACCATTTGTGGTAGTCCTCGCCCGATGGCGCGCGGTAGCGCGTCCGGGGACCGGGGCGCGGCGTTACCACCGCCGCACCCCGCCGGCCGTCCGCCAGCCATCAAGCACCGCCGCCGCATCGGCTAGCGGGGTTTCCGTCCCGTCTAACCACTGCACGCGGTCCCCGCGCCGGACGCCCACGCGAGCGCCCGCGCCGTGCCACCAATGCGCGAACACGCGCACGCCGACCTTGTCATATGCGCGCGGATCGGCTTTCGCGAGCGCAGCAAGCCCGCGCTGCTCCGCGCTACCTTGCGCGAATGCTTCCAGAATCATCGACCCCGCCCCCGTTGCGCCGTCGAAAGGCGAAACGGCGTCGGGTTCTAGCTCAGGCGCGAGCAACGGCGCGCGGACGGCCGCGCTAGGGTCATCGGCTAAAACGTCGTGCTTCGCGATGACGTAGCCGCCGTCCGCCAGATCGGGCAGCATATCCGCCGCCGGATCATAGCTCGCGCCGTAGGTCGTGGACGTGTAGCCGGTGGCGTGGCGTTCGATGACGCCAGCGCCGTGAATCCCGGCTAGCCCGCTTTCGATCGTAAGGAGCCGCATTATATCCACTCCTGACGCCAGGCGTAGCTTTCGCCGTAGACAACGCGGCTAAGGGTCTCGACTAGGTGAAACCCCATGCACATGCCGCACCCGCTAACCTTTACTCCCTGATCGCCTTTCGCCAGCGGCCAACCTAGCGCCGTGTGCGCGAGGTAGGATAGCCACAGCTTGACCGGCTTTCCGCCGTCGTCGCCGGGGGCGAATACGTACAGGTCGATATGCCGCAGCATGCCGGACCGGCTTACGTGACGCAGGACGGTGTAAATCGTGCTCCCTTCCGGCGCTAGCTCGCGCAAGCGTTGGATTGCTTCGCGCTTTGCTAGCTCGCGCCGCGCTTTCTTCGTCATCTTCACCGGCTTTGCGGCCGTTTCTTCGTTCGTCATCGTTCTAGTCCTTTTCTAAAGGGTTTGCCGCGAAACCGCGCGGCGCGGAATGGTTGCGGGGCGTAGTGCCTGCCCCGCTCGGCTACTTTGCGGGACGGTGGCCGCATCGCCCTTGATGACGCGGGCACGCGACGACGCGATACCGCCGCGCACGGGGCGCTAGGACGCCGGAAACGGGGCGCTTCGCGCATTCGCCGCATATCGTGGCGATGCCATCGCGGACGGCCTGCACTTGATCCGCGAGCCGGTAGGCGGCGTCCGTCAATCCTCGAGCAAGCCGCTCGGCCTCGCGTTGCGTCAAGTAATAGTGGCGCGCGCGGTCGTCGTCGCCGTCTTCGTCGTGCAGAAAGACGCCCACGTATGGCGCGTCCACGTCTACGACGTGGGGGCCGTTTGCGCCAGCATGGTAGACCATCGCAAGCGCGCAGGGGTAGGGGTTACGGTGGGGGGGGATCATCGGGCTAGTCCTTTGCTATCGGTTACCGTGGACGCCCCACGGCGGGCAATGGTGCGCGGGGGAAGTAGCCGCCCCCGCTCAGCCTCATTCTGGAGCTAGCGCGTCGTGTTCGCGTCGTCGTCGTCGATTCGTTGCAACCACGCGCCGAACCGCAACGCCGCCACGCCGGACGCCGCAACGTACAGACCAGGCATACCGGCAACGGCGCACGCAAGGGCGCACGCCAGCACGGCGCACGCAAGGGCGCACGCCAGCACGGCGCACGCGGTAGGGGTGCAAAGGGCGGGGACGCGATCGCGCCCGCCCTTGCCCGCGCGCGGATCGGTAGTCCCCCACCACCACGCGCGGCGCAAGGGGCGCCGCACTAGTACGGCCCCCCGATCGGCATCAACGCGCCGAACGCATCGCTACGCGTAAGGTGGGGGCGGCGGCGCGTGTCGCCGTCGCTACTTTCCAGCGCGCCGACGTGGATAGGGTGCTCCGGTTCGGCCGCGTTCCACGTCAATTCCACCGGGCCTTTCGAGCCGATCGCTTGCGCGAGCTTGTGAAGTAGCGCGGCGTCGATTCGGAGCGTTCGCCGGTCCGCGTCTGGAATCGCGGCCGGATCGGGCGCAACGCGCGCCACGTTCGGGAACGCGACGGCGTCCGAATCGATCAACGGCATGGTCCTTTCATGATGCGATGCCGCGCCTAGCGGGCGTTCGATTGTGCATACGTCCCCGATGACGGGGTGGTCCGCGCCGTCCGGCAACGCTTGCCCTACGGTGATGGCGCGCGCGTAGTCGGTCCGCGCCGCGCCTGGAATAGCCTTGCGCGCAGCCTCGAGGGCTTCCAAGGGGAGCACCACGGGGGACCGGTCCGCGTTGCGGCGCGTGGCGCTTGCCAGGCTAGCGCGTGCGTCGTCATTTATGCCAGCGGGAACGAGCGCGAGCGTTCGTCCACACGTAGCCGCAAGGTAAGCGGAACCGCGCACCACCACGGCCGCGATGGCATCGGAAAAGCGCGAGCCGTTGCGCTTTGCCACCTTGGCTAGATTGCATGCGCGGGGAATGGAAAAGCGGAACGGGATCGGCGCGCTAGTCGCGCCCTTTTCTAGCTCTATCGTCATGTGCCTAGTCCTTTGGAATGGAACGGACGCAAAAGCGCGCCCCGCGTGCGCCCGAATCGACGGACGCACGCGGCGGCGCTATTGCGCGCGCCGTTCCGCTTGCGCTTGCCATCGCTCCGATGCGATAGCGCGGCACGATGCGGACATATTCGGAGCAGGCTTGTATCCGTCCACAATCGGCAAGCCTAGGTCACGCCGAACCGCTGAGAGATTCATGCATTTAGCTTCAAACGAACCGGAGGAGCGGTTCGGAGCGTACGTGGCTAGGAACGTCCTGCGGATCTGCGCTTTGGACGTTTGCCCCCGCGCGCGGCCGAGCCGCCCCGCGCTTTGCAATTCCAGCATGATTTCATAGCACCGGCAAAGGTGACGTGTTTCGTCATCGCTCCACCCTAGGCGCGCTTGCGTTGCGCGCTTTGCAGGATCGGGGGAATGCGTGCGCATCACGCACCCCCCACGCGCCGCATGGGCGCGCTTTGTCCGGTCCGCAAGGCTTCTACCGCATCGGCAACGGTTACGGCCGCAGCGGTTAGCGTGCGGGCGATATCGTCTCGCCCCTGCTCACTAGCCCATGCGGTTAGCTTGCGCAGGGCGCATGCCGCATCATTTCCAGCGCGCTTGCGCGCTTTCTCTACGTCTTTCGTCATTTGTCTAGTCCTTTGGGGTATTCGCGCGAAGATGCGCGCGGCCGGTCCCGATTGAACGGAAACGCCCGCGCGCACCCTAGCCGAACAACGCTAGAGCGATCGCTAGTGCGATGAAAACGCATGCGAGCGCATGCCGGACGGCGTGGGCGAACCGGTTAGGCTTCCGCATGCTCACCCCCGTCATTGTCGCATGCGTCGCAATGCGATTCGGAGCCGTCCGGGTCGTTTGCCTTGCAAGGGTCGCAAAGGTCGCCAGCGGAGCCGATAATCTCCGCAAAGCAATGCGCGTGCGCGCAGAACACGTAGCCGCGTGAATAGCTCATGCGACCACCCCCACCACGCCGCCGACGAACCGCACGCGACGCGAGCCGTTCCACCGAGGACCACCCTTGCCAACGGTGAAATGCGCGCCCCGATCCGGGTGAAGGTGCACCGTTGCGCGGATCGGAGCCGACGACGCGGGGCGGAGAATCCCGACGATGCGAGCGAACACCGCGCGCTTAGGCTTGCCACCCGCGCCAGCGGTTCGGCTCCGCTTGTACGTTCCGCACGCGATGCGCGGCTCGGCTTGCTCTAGCTCAATTTCACCCGAACGAGCGTAGCCGACCACCTTCCCGCCGACGGTGATGGCGAAATGGGGCAAGCCTTGCGCTTGCCGGTGGAGGTTGACGTGAACGGAGCATTGCTCCCCAAACGGTAGAGACACCATGCTGGAAAGCGTATCACCACGCGCCCCGCTTTGCACCCCCTTTCCAGGCATACCGAATCGCCAGCACCCCCACGGGGCGCCCGATGACGTGAACCGTCCACGCTAGGCACGCGCGGCAACGGTCCGCCGATGCGCTAGGAACCGGAAACGGACGGGAGCTTGCCCTACCCCACCCCACCGCATTCGCGACGACGCGAGCGCCAGCCGAGCGCCAGCATCGCTTGCCAGACGCGCGCAATGCGTGACGGATGCGCGCTACGTCGTGCGGGGTCAACGGTTCGCCAGCGCGCGCGGAGCATCGTAGGCGTCGGCGCGCAGCATCGTGGACGCCCGACCACCTCGAGCGGTCCGCCGCAACCGCGCCACGCTCGAGCGTAACCGGGGCGGGGGGGGTAACCGGGGGGGGAGCCCCGGCTCTGCCAGGAGTCCCACGTTTGGCAGAGCCAGCCCTACCCTCAGTGCCTTTTTCGCTGACCCCTCTTCTTGAGCCTCGCAGTCCTTTCGGGCCGTGTTGGCGTGTCCTTGGCATGGTTGGAGTGGTTGTGTTGGGTGTTCCCGACCAGCCAAATAGCCAGACCCGTAGCCACTCGAGGTCGGGGGTTGTCGCAGATTTTGGGATTTAGTGCGACATGCCAGAGAATCATCGGTCGAAGAAGTCGTAGCGAGTCTGCTTGAGTCGCTCGATGGCCTTGTCGATTTCGGCTTTGACCCAGGGCGGCGCGGATTCGCGTTGGTGTCGAAGCTCCATCATGCGGTCTGCGGCCCAGCCGGGGATGCGTGGCTCGTAGTCACCGGGTTGCCGTTTTGGTGGGTGGTGTGGACTTGCCATGGCTGTCTTGTTGCGGGTAGAACGTCGTCATCGAGCCTACCACAACAGGTGCTCGAGCTAGTCACTCTCGATCAGGAGCGGAGACGAACGATGGCTTACGGAAAGAAGAAGGCGGCTGGCAAGAAGATGCCACCGGGTCTGTTGAAGAAGCTGGGCAAAAAGGTCGCCAAGAAGACCGCTAAGAAGGCTGTTGGCAAGGGGATGAAGCGCCGTGGCTAGCTGCGGCGGCGGCAAGTCCCGCAAGCCCAAGAGTCGCGGGGGCAAGAAGCGTGGCCGCTAAGAAGAAGGGGCTCTACGCCAACATCCACGCCAAGCGGAAGCGCATCAAGGCCGGTAGCGGCGAGAAGATGCGCAAGCCTGGCTCCAAGGGTGCGCCGACCAACAAGGCGTTCAAGCGCAGCGCCCGGACGGCGAAGAAGCGGTAGACCTCACTTCAGTCCTCCGTGCTTGTGCATCTGCCAAGTCAGATCCCACTTAGCCCTCCAAGCCAACTCAGACGTGAGCTTTATGTCACGCCCCCAAAGCGGGCATAGGTAGTAAGACCAGAAGCTGGTTGTACATCGAAGTTCGTCCAACCATTCGATCGTGACGGTGCCGTCGTCGATGACCACCATCTCCTGCCCAAACTTCTGCTCAGGCTTACGGACCTTGGGGCTGACTGTCACCCAATCCCATTGGACAGGAAGGCGACGCACGCCAGAGGTCTGGACGTGGACATACAGACCCGACTCGCGAGCGTGCATGACTAATTCCTGCAAGCCCTCACTTTGATCCGTTGGCTCGCCGCCCGTGATGTGTAGCCAACCACGGGGGCCGACAGCTTTGAGGGCGTAGTTGACGATGGAGTCAGCACTGTGTTTCGTCGCCTCTTTGCGGGTAAGGGCAGACGGCTCATCACAGTCCTTGCGGATCGGGCACTTCACCGAGCATCCCGCGAAACGCACGAAGAACTGCCGCGTCCCGGTCAGGTGGCCTGTCCCTTGGAAGGCGCTGAACATGTCGCTGATGTAGATGGCGCTAGTCATACCGGCTGCCCCTTCTTGCATCCGAAGCACTCCCCGCAAGGCTTGCCAAAGACCAAGGGATCGTAGCAAGACCAAGTCCCTTCAACGATGTAGCTGGGGCGGACTGTCAGCGGAGCCTTGACGCCAACCTTGTAAGCAGCCTCGCAAGCCTTGCTCAAATACTCAAGGAACAAGGGGCGGCAATCTGGGAAGAGGCCGTGGTCCTCTGTGGTGCAGCCAATCAATACGTCGTTAGCCCCTACCTCTTGAGCGTGGGCAATAGCCAGACCGATGAGGATGAGGTTGCGAGCCAGATAAACAGGTCGGCCTTCCTCCGTGTTCTCCGAAGTAACTGCCGTTGTTGGCAGCGGCGGGATCGTCTTGGTATGCAACGTCACGCCGTAGCGGCGGCAAATCTCTACGGATGCGGCCAGTTCTTCTGCGGCGCAAGGCTGGCCGTAGTCCACGAATAGCGCAGATTTCACCGACTTCAGATCCCTGAGGATGTTGGCAGAGTCGTGCCCCCCGCTCATCAACAGCACTACGTTTTGATTTTTCCGTTGTCCCATAGCTTTGGCCCCCTTTCGTTTTTCATCCCCTGGCTGCTTCGTTCCAGATAACGAAACAGCCCACCCAGTTGACGTTTGCATCCACGGAACCATCCGGTCCCGTCGCATGATTCCGCGCCAGACTCATGGCATTCCCACAACTTGCCGTTCGTGTTGACTCGACCGACGTGGACACGCGGGAAGTCATCGCACCAACGATGCACGGTGCTCCACTTCCAGGCTGTAGATCCTCCGACGAAGATCACGTCAGCGTCGCTGGGGACATCGTCTTTAGTCATCCCATCCTGCACGGCAAACGCGACGTTCCAGCCGTAGCTTTTCAGGATGGGTAGCCAGAGCTTCCACAGACGCTGCGTCTCGGAAGCGTTCGCAACCTCGTCTGGCGCTAAGGCCCAAAGAGGCTGCTGAGACCTAGAAGCTACGGTCTCCAACATCTTGCGGTAACCGTCCTCATCCCAACGCTTTCCGGCGCTCCAACAGGCAAACTTGCCGTTGTCCAACGCAAACGGTAGCCAGTCGTGGGTCTCTCGCAGACCTTCGGGGCTGAACAGGTGCCCGATCTTCTGCGGGTAGCGACCTGCTAGGTAGCCCACCACGATGCCCGTGTTGTTTGTAGGCATGACGATCACTTCTTCAAGGTCAAGTGGTAGGCGCGTGTAGGTCGCAACGGTAGTCGTATTCCGCGCCGATGATCGTGTTGTCGGGCGGGGTAGCAAACTTTGCACCCAGAATCACCACTTTTGTTGCGGCTTCGCCGCACACGCTACAGAGGCTGTTCACAGCATCAGCCTCAAGTAGTCTTCGGCATTGCCTTCTAGGTGGTAGTCCAGATTTTCTAGGTCTGGGTCGGGGCATCCACCGCCTTTGAAACCGCTGACCTGCATCTCCGTGGTGCCTTGCCGCCCCGGCAGACCCCGTCCTGCTCCCTTGATCTGAACGACGGTCTCTTCGCGGCTCATGTGCAGGGGCAACTCGCGGTGGTAGTTCCAGTTGCGGGCGCGCGGCAGTAGGTCTGCGTAGTAGGTGATGCTGTCTGGCCGCATCGCCACGCAGCCTTCGCTTGGCCACAGTTTGATGTCCTGCTTGAAGCGCCGGTTGGGCAGATCCCAAACGTGCAGAGTGCGCTGGCAACTCAACGGCGTGTCCTCAAGGTTTTCAAGGCACTTTTCGACGTGGTTGGTCCGGTAGTAGTCGTCGTCCTCGAACACCACGGCGGCGTAGCCGTCCGGCACAGCTTTCAGGGCGTTGTAGAGGTTCCAATTCTGCTTGGCGATGTGCTTTAGCGCGGCCCAGCCTTTAGGCACTTCGCTCACCTTCTGGATGATGCCCGCGTCTACGGCGGGTCTCTCCTCCACGTCGTAGCTGACCAACCACTCGTCTACCTTGACAGTCTGGTTGCTGATCCACTTCCGGCACAAGTTGAGAAGCTCCGGGCGCGCGCCCGTGCATGTAACGGCGCAGACCTTCATCACGAGCACCTGTGAATGATGAGAGCCCCCGGCTCCTTGGCGTAAACTGCTTCCAAGACCCAACGTCTACCTTCAAAGCCTTGGTCAATCATCCATTCGTCAATCGCAGGCCGAATGCCCAGATCCTTGCCCTTCATTTGGTGACTAAGCCCCCCGCCTACGCTGCCGAACGTAATCGTGTCGTGGAAGAAGATCAGCGACCCTTCTTGTAGGTGATTCCCGAGGTGTTGCAGTTCGGCCTTGACCTGCGTGTAGGTGTGGTGGCCGTCAACGATTAGCGCGCACGCACCCGTAGGCGGGTGCCACGAGGTGCTGGGCTTGTATTCCGGCACCCACAGCTTGGGCAACAAGTCTTGCAACCACTTGTGGTTAGGCAGCGACTCGATGTCGCAGCTATACACTGGCTGCGTTTCCTTAGCTTCTGGAGTTGTCCAGTGGTCGTACAGGAAGTCTAGCTTTCCTAGCAGCAACGGCACCGTGCTGTGCATGTGCCGAATGCCGATTTCCAACACGGGATCAGGATTGTAGCTCATGTCCCGCAGAACGCGCGCGAACGGAGACATGCTGTGCTTGCCTCTGACGCAGTTCCTCCAGAAAAACCTGTTCAGAAGCGCGCAAGCCTTGGCGTATGGCCAGTCAGACCTGTCGATTTCGTCCCATTCCCTGGTCTGAGAACCAATTAGATCCTTGTCGAAATGCCATGGCTCGCCGTCGAGTCCAGGCATCTGCTCTACTTCTTCGCTTCGTTCCATATTCTGGTGCCCTCCTCTTCTCCGTGTTGCTTCATCAGCGCCTGCAAGTAGGTGTCCCACCACAGCAGACCCGCCTTCTTGCTGGTCTTCACGTAGGGGAACTCCTTGGGGTAAGGAATGTCGTAGGGGCGGTAGGGTTGGCCGTGCAGGACGTGCGTGTAGTGAATCAGCTGGGTGTTCTCGCCGCGCTCGTAGCCCCACCCGTCGCAGTCGTTCCACATGCGGTCTAGCCGGTTGTCTACCGCTCCCATGCGGTGCAGCATCCGCAGGTAGTCCATGGCTCGCCAGCCGCTGCCTTTCATCTCAGCAATAGTCGGCCAGTCCGCAGCCGGAGCGCCGCCTGGCTCCCCGAAGAACTCGCAGTTGATGACCGACACGTCTGTTCGCAGATCGCCCCAGCACTTCAAGCCACGGGTCTCTGCGACCTCCTCGTTCCACAGGTCAGCGATGTCGCCTAGAACCAGCATGTCGGCGTCTAGGTAGATCGCGCGGCCTTCAAACTGGCACAGCTGCGGCACCGCAAACCGAAATCCGGTAAACGGCGTGCCCCAGCTGCGGTTGTTGACCCAGCCACGGTCTACGGCGTCACCAACGCGCCACGTCAGTTCTCCGTCTTGCTCACCGCCGAGCTTGCTGACTCTCCATCCTTTGTCCCCGGTTCGCATCCAGGTGATTTCGATGTCGGCGCGCTGGCTGTGCTGTCGGATGCTGTGCTCGAGGACGAGTTCTGCTCCGGCGGCTCGTTGCCACTCGTCGGTTCCGACGAAGATTCTGATGGGGTCCACTCTGCAAACTCCTTGAGGCTGGTGATCGGAGACAAGTTGACGACAACTCCCCCGCGCTCATGCGCGTGCTGCGCGCACTTGGCGAAGAAGCGCCCTACGGCCGCGCTCCACTGGTAAGTATGGTGGTGGCCTTTCACCATGTCTACACCAATCACGCCAATTCGGCGGCATCCTTCGCGCCACGCCAGAGTCGTCGTTCCGGTTGGGCTAACCGCAAGTGTATGTATCCGGCCATGTTCCGGCGCTTCCAGCTTGAATCTGGGGTCTGGCGGCAGACGTTCGGGCTTCCACACGGCCCAGTCCACGGGTTCTGTGACCGAGTGCATGCTGGGGTGCAGTAACGCCTTCCAAGTGTTGTGTGCTGGCAGGTAGATCCACACGCGCTTTGGCCGCGCGTCGATGATGTGCCTGTGCCGAGTTGTGTCTGGGTGCAGGCTGTTGGTCGGCGAATCCATGATGACTAGGTCATCTGCTGGCATGATTCGGCAAGCGTCGTGGGCTCCCCAAAGCCTTAGACCAGACAGCAAGCTGCGCTGAATGTAGGGCAGTAGCCAAGCTGTTGGCCCCATGCCGAACACGATGCTGTCTAACTTGTGGTCAACGATCTTCTTCTCAATCTCAGGGATGTATTGCAGGTATTGTCCAACATTCACGGCGCTTGCTCCTCGTTGATTGCCCGTAATGCGTCTTCAACCGACGTGTCTTGCGACATAACTTGATCGTCTGGCTTGACACGCTCGCCAGCCAACCTGATCTTCACCAACAAATCCAACGCCTTTAGACGATCACCCACCTTTTCGGCGTCGTCGTGGGCATTCCAGCATTCAGATTCCAAATCACGGTCGTTAGTCATGCCGCAATCTTACACACCTATTGAACTCTGGGAAGTCAAACCACTTTTGGAGTCCAAGGGCTACCGTTTTCACCAAACTCGTTTGTTTGCGATCCAGCTGACCAAGCCAGACATCGCCCAGAGGTTTCAGGACACGAACGCTCCCATTCGCCACCGCTTGGGGGGCATTACTCGGGACACGTTGCACAAGATCCTGCTTTACAGCCACTCTGCACAGCACGCCGCGCAGCAGATTGAAGACATCAGCCTGGGCAACAAGCTCGCGCCGGAAGAGCCGTCTGGGACCGTGCCGCAAGCAATCGACGAAAAGCAGATCCAACGTCTTGCTGAGGCTTATGCAGAAAACCTTGCTGCAAAGCGCGACAACGAGGCCGTGTCCGAACTGAAGTCTCAGCTAGAGGAGGCCAAAGCCATGATTCTTGAGCTTCAAGAAAACGCCAAAGCCGCGTCATCTCCTGCCAAGAAGAAGCGTAGCCGTTCGCGTAAGAAGCCTGACAACAACAACGTGTTGGGCAAAGAGACCGAACTCAGCGCAGATCAAGAAGCCATGCTTGACCAAGCGTTGCGAAACATGAACCCGTCAGGCGAATGAGCAAACTGCCGCCGAAAGGAAGCCCGGAGCGCACCATGTTCGTCAAGCGCATGCTGACGGACACGGGCTTCTTTTGCCGTCACGTCCTTGGCATGGACACCGACCGTGATGCCAACGGCAACGCTACCAGCGAAATCGGCAAAGGCGGCGTGCGAGACTGGGGGCCGCACAAGGAGCTAACCACGTTCCTTGATGACGACAGCAAGAAAACGTCCGTCATCCTGGCTCCCCGCTACAGCTACAAAAGCAGCATCGTGCAGGGGTTTATCCTCCGCAAGATCCTGGCTCACCCCAACATCGCCATCCTGCTCTACATGCACGATCAGGAGATGGCGATGGAACGGTGCCAGAAGATGCGGGACATGCTGACGGACAACCCCATTTTGCAGGAGCTTTTCCCCAACGTAAAAGGGCCGCGCTGGGCGCAGGCGTCGTTCACGACGGGTCTGCGGACGGACAAGTCAATTCAGCAGCCGACACTGACTGTCGCCAGCCCGCAGAAGTCCAAGACGGGCGGGCGCTTCAACATCATCCTGTTCGACGACGTTGTCTCTGAAACCAACTACCTGACTGAGACAGGACGGAAGAAGTCGATCCACTGCATGGAGACTTCGCTCAACCTGCGCGCTCGAGGAACTCGCTACATCGACGTAGGAACTCCCTACCACCCAGGTGACGCGCACCACTGGGCCATGGACGCCGGATGGGATCGGCTGACACACCTAGATGTTGGGTGTGAGGTCGTGACAAGAGAGGACAAAACACTAGACCTTGAGGGCACCCCTACGTGGCCCAACCTAAGCACCGAGTTTCTCCGCACCTACCTGCGGGACGGCATGTCGTTCCCGGTGTTCATGTCGCAGTTCAAGCTGCAAGTCGTCAGCGGGTTCAACCAGGCATTTCAGCGGCACCAGTTCCAGCCGATTGCCTACAGTCAGCAGATGCACGGCCAGATGACTGGCTACTTGTTGTGCGACGTAGCTCCTTCCGGCAGCGACAAGGGCGATTTCAACGCGCTCATCTACGTCGGCATCGACGACCGCAACCGCGTCCACGTCATGGATGTCGAGGTCGGTCACTGGAAAATGTATGAGTTCTGCGACCGCTACCTAAACATGCTGGAAAGGTGGAGCGCCAAGATGCACCACCGCTGCGAGGTTTGGGAGGACAGCTTGAGCTACCACAGCTACTTGCAGCACCTAAGCATGCGCGGCCGTGAGCGCAACGTGCGCGTCAGCACGACAACTCAGAAGCGCAACCAGCACGAGCGCAGCAAGAACGAACGGATCAGCCTGCTCCAGTATCGGTTCCAGGCCAACGAGGTGTTCATCTGCGACACCGTCTCTCGGACGTGGAGCAGCGGAACGGAGGTGCGCGAGTTGTGGGAGCCAGAGGGCTACAAGGACACTGAAAGCGAGCAGTGGCTCCCGAGCGGCGATCTGGTCGAGTGGTTTATCCGGTTCCCGCACCACTTGAAGAAAGACGTTCCTGACTGCTTGTCGCTGGTGGACGCGAAGGACCGCGTGACGAACAGCCCGGTGTGCTACTACGTGCGCGCCCGGAGCAACGAGGTGCCTGAGCACGTCAGGCGCAAGCCAGCCAGCCACAACAAGCGCAAGCGTCTTTCAACCGGCAGTGCCACACGATTCTATGACCGATACAGCACACGATAAGCTAGAAGTGCGCCCGCAGCTGCTTGATGACTTGCAGCGCATCTGCAACCATGTCCGAGCAATCGCAGGCCAACCGGACTCACCGCCGAGCCTGCACGCTTTGTTTTTTCAACTTGATGAGATCCGGCGCGAACTAGCCGGTCGAGGTAATCATGCTTCAAACGACTAGCGCGCGGCTGACAGAGTTGGCGCGGCAAGCCGGTTCGGCGGACTCCCTGACGCCGATGACCATTACGGCGTCTCGAGCGCAAGGGAACGCGGTTTCTGGCGCTCAGATGCTGCAAGCCACCAAGGGCCAAGTCTTCTTGCTGACGCAGTTCGTGCAACAGCTTGGTGGACGCGGGGCCGGTGCTCTGCTGGGTGGCACCACAAGCCCTTCGCCGGACACGGCCCTCCGCCCGACTACAGGTGGATTCCGATACTTCAAAAGTGGCGGCGTCACTAACCAAGCAGCGTTTGCGTCGTTCCTGCGCCAAGAAAGCAAGTTCGACAACGCAGCTGACCCCACTCCGAACTGGCGCAACGCAGCACCAGGCGACGTAGTCACCTACAAGCCGAAGTATGCGGTGCCGATTCCAACGGATCACTTCCTCTACTCGTCCGCAACGCTAGGGGGAGACTTCGGCAACTTTAGCAGCGCCTACGGATTCTTCGTAGACGAGGACACCGCTCGCACGTTGGGCTACAGCGTTACGGCGTCTACTCCTTCCAGCGATCACCGCATTGGTCTGCTTAGTGGCACGTCAGACGTGACTCTCAGCGGTCGGGCGGGACAGTCAATCCGCATTCTTGACGTGCATGTCCGCATGCAACCGCAAGTGGACCGCCCGACTGCTGGTGCAGCGGCTACCATCGAAATCAAGCAGCTGGGCGATGTGCGGACGCTGCACAAGTTCGTCAACAACAACCAGGGCGATTTCTTGGAAACGCAGTTTAGCCCTGCGGACAGCTGGTTCTTGGGTCAAGGCCGCGACTTGCAGGTGGACTTCACCGGCACCGACGTAGGCAGCATCACGATTCTCTACGAGTTCGTCGATGCTGACGAAGTGCCTAAGGACGTGTTCTGGGGCAGCGTGACTCCGACCCTGCCTAGCCCTGGCTTGGCAACTGCTAGTCTTAGAAATCCCAACACCAGCACGGAAATCGAGCTGTTTTACCCTGGGCAATACAACCTGTCCCCGACGCCGGATGCAGCTAGCTACGCCCGCGCGACGCCGATTCAGGGCGAGCAATACATCGTCTACGGATACGCGGTCAGCGGCCAGACCCTAAACTTTTCTGGGACCGGTGCGATTGGCACCCCTGACCAGACGCTGCTGACCATCAGTTCGGGCTCGAGTCCCAGTCAAATCAGTGCCAGCTATTTTGACGGCGGCGTTGTTGGCAAAAACATGACCAACAAGCAGATTGCGCCGGTCTTCGGCCTGACGACTGCTGACCTGTCGCTCAACGCAGTCGTAGACGATGTCGCGCTCAACTGCGTGCCCAACTCCGGCAGGATCTTTGTGGACATGTCAGGATTTGGCCCAGGCACTGGGGCTCTTAGCGCCCTCACTACGCCAGCCAATGCCGACAACGGCATCGACGCCATCCAAGTTAGCGTGTGGGGCCGCAACGGCGGCGCGCAAGCGACTACTCCTAACAACCCCGCAGTCTAGCCATGGCAATGGATCCCCGCGCACTAGACCAGTACGGCACGCCGTTCTGGGTGCATTTCGATCTGGCCACCTCTTCTGGCACGACAACCCTGGTTACCCCTAAGTCCGTTGTAACTCAGCCCACCCCGATTGCTGGCGGGCCTGCTTACGAGCTTGGGGGGCTAGTCGTCACTGGCATCCACTACCACATCCACGCAGGGGCTAATAATGATGGCTTCAAACTGGAGATAGTGGATGAGCAGATCAACACTGCGAGCGACACGGTGTTGACGTTGTTCCACGCCACAGAGCACACGAACCTACGAGTTACCGCCAACAGCATCTCGTGTTTCTTGCCCTTGCAGCGAGCCGGGTTGCCGTTGAACACGCCTAGCGCGGGCGTGCAGAACGGATCGAGCATTCGCATCACCAACACGAACGCAGGCTCCTGCACCGGGTCGGTTATCGTCGAGGGTTTCTACACGACGCACTCGTTTGGCCGCTACGCCGGAACTGGCTCGCCGCAATCGTTCGAAAGCCCTAACGGCTAAACCACATGGCATCCAAGCAAGGTAAGCTCGTGCGACAAGCGAGCATCGAGGTTACCCCTGGACTGCCTAACCCAGAGCAGGCCAAGAAGTGGCTAAAGCAGCAGGTTCCCTACAAGAATCTGGCTGGCATCAGCGACGACTTGGACGCCAGAGCTAGCGCGTTCGTCAACGACCGCAAGCAGCAGTTCCTGCACCGCATGCACGCGCCGATGAGGCGGTGGGCCATGAACTGGGCCACCGCCAACACCGAGGCGCTGTGGCAGGAGCACGAGGATGATGTCCACATCCCCGAAACCAAGAAGGCGCTAGACAGCAAGGTCGCGCGCATCGAAGAAGCGATCACGCAGTTTGATCCGGTCTTTGAGGTTGAGGGGACGATGGGTGACTTGAGCCACAACAAGGCCAAGGTCATCGAGAGCTACATCTACCGAAAGATGGAGCTAGCCAACTGGCATGAATACGTGCAGCCCATCGCTCGAGATGGCGAGTTGTGCAACGTCATGGCGATCAAGGTTGCTTGGGAGCACTTGGTCGAAGACGTAATCGAGGCCAAGACTGAGCTTCGCTACGGCAAGGACAAGCCGGAATACCACGTCGAGCGTCGCATGCGGAAGGCGGTGGCGCGCAGTGGTGTGCGCTTTCACCAAGTCGATCCGTTCTGGCTGATCTACGACCTGGACGCGCCCAACATCCAAGAAGCGGCCTACGTGGGTGACGAGTCGCTCGTCTACCTGCACGAACTAGAGGCTCAAGCCAAGCAGGGCATCTTCCCGGTTGAGCAAGTCCGCAAGCTCCGCGAGCGTGTGACGGAGATGAGCAGCAACCGCAGCGCCGACAACACGGCTCGTGCGGAATGGCCGGACATGCTGCGCCGTAGCCGCTCGATTGCCATGGGGCCGGAGCACAGCCAAGACATCCACGGCGAGCATGGTGCGCGCAAGATTCGCGTTGTCGAGATGTGGGCGTGGTTTGACTTCGGCGACGGCATCGACGGCGTCACGCATCCGACTGGCGAGCGAATCCGGGGGACGCAGCGCGTAGTCGTCACGGTTGCCAACGGCATCGTGTTGCGCTTCCAACTCAACCCGTTTGACCGCAAGTTTGTGCCCTACGCGGTGTCGCGCATCAACCGCAACGGCCACGAGATGGTTGCGCCCGCGCCATTCGACAGCGTGGTGCAAACGAACGCGCACTACGACCGCGTGTCGTCCAACATCATGCGCTACTTCGATCTGGCGGTGTCACCGCTGATCGTTGCAGACAGCAACTCGGACTTGCCCGACACGATCCTCGAAGTGCAGCCAGGCACGGTGCTCAAGCACACGGGCAACTGGGACTTCATCAAGATCAACGACATCGGCAGCATCGTCCCGTATGTCCACAACTTCTTCCGGCGTGAGGTTGAGGAAACGTCGGGGGCGTTGCGCGTGTTTGAGTCGCCCCAAGGCACGGCTACGGAGACCGAGCGTAAGGTGCAAGAACAGCAGCGCATGGTGCGGAATAGCATCCGCGCGAACGCTGAGTTGTGGAGGCAGGTTGCGCTTCTGACGCACTACATCAGCGCGCAGTTTGCGACCGGGCCGGAGCGGTTCCGCGTCATCGGCAAGGGGAGCAAGTTCCTCAACCGCTACGCCACGATGACGCCGGAAGTGCTGCAAGAGGACGTAGAGTTCCACTTCCTGGCTCTCACGGACCTGCACACGTTTGGCAACCGCTTGCAGGGCATGCGCCAGTGGATGAACGCATGGGGTCCGTTGCTGCCCAACATGCCGGAAGTCAACATGCGTGCTCTGTGCCGCAAGGACTTTGAACTGAGTGTCGGGCACAGCGAAGCGGCCGACATCTTCCCGAGCGCGCCTGCACCGTGGGAGACGTGGACGCAGGAAGAAGAGAACGCCATGTTGTTGAGCGGCAACGCGGTGCCCGTCAACGAAAACGACGATGATGAGAACCACCTTGAGGTTCTGATGCCGATGATGAGGCGTCAGGATTTGCCGCAATACATCATCGACAACATCGCCGACCACATTCAGCAGCACATCGCGCAACTCCAAAGGAAGGAAGCGGAGAAGAACGCGGAACGCCAGCAGTCGCAAAGACGCGGCGAAATGCTCCAAACCATGGGCGGTGTTCCTGGCGTCGATCGCGCTCCCGTTGAAGGGGGGATGGAAGCGCAGCCTCGTGACGTGACCCCTGGGCCGCAACAGTCGCGCACGGTCGCGCGCACGGGTCGCACAGGTGCTGGCATTAGCCAGACGCAGGCAATGGGTGGTGAAGCGTGAAATCTGCTGAAGACCTAGCGAACGACGAGCGCGATCTGCAACGCAAGCTGAGAGACGCCGATCTGATTCAGCAGCTGGTCCAACACGAAGGCTGGAAAGTGTTTAGCGGCATGCTCAATGAGAAGCTGCAAAACTACGTCAACGCTTTGTGCGTAGAGGACGTAGAGCACGACAACACCACGAAGCTGCGTGCCAAAATTGGCGAGCTAAGAGACTTACTCAAGATTCCAACATTGGTAGCTACGGACATTGCCCGCCACAAAAAGCGCGTGGAGGGCTTGCGCAATAAGCAAGATCGGTTGCACAGTGTTGGTCTGGACGTATCCCCCCTAGCAGGAGACCCAAATGCAAAGCAAAGTTGATTCGGCGACGTGCTGCGGCACGGCTATGAGTGCGCAGAAGGCGAGCCTCGGCGCGTGCCCTGCGAGCACTTCCGCTCACAAGAACCCTGATATTCAGCCCGTTGGCAGCAAGGCCATGACGGGTGCGCGATACAGCTAGCGTTTAGCTGTGCCCTGCCGCCGGGGTTGGTTTGAGGCGAGAATCGGTGAGTAACCCATGACGACCACCAGTCAAAACACGCAGGATTTCGACGACGAAGGCTCGGAGCCGCAAGTCAACCAGTCGGAATCTCAGCAAGGCGCTCAGGGCGTTCCTGTCGGCGAGTTTATCGAGATGCGCAAGGAGTTGCGTGCCGCGCGCGAAGAGATCGCTGCCATGAAAGCCCAGTCCAGCCAACCCCAGACCACTACGCAGCCAGCGGACACGCAGGCCAGTGACGGGGGGCTAGCGGAAGCTGTCCGTGAACTTCAACAAAACGACCGCGTGCGGAACCTGATTGGCGAGCTTGGCCTCACCTCGCAGGAGCAAGCGACAGCGGTTGCGAAGATCATGGACGACAACCCGGCCCTAAATGCCGTCGAGGCTTACACAATCGCTAGCGGACGCGATGGTGAGATGTTTGGGAAGGTTGATGGAGCCGGAGGTTTCGACCCTGGAACCCACGGATCCATGCGTCCCCGTTCCGTTTCCCTAGAGCCCGAAAAGCCTGCAAAGTCTGACTTTCAGCAGCGTTCGGAACTGCTGGAGCAGAGGTTCAAGCACGACAAGGTTGGCGCTCAGAAAGCGTGGAACAACTGGGTCGGGCACTTTGCGGCTAAGGAAATCGGGCGACCTCACGACCTCATCCCCTTACCCAAGCAACAGTAATGGCACTTTACTTCTCCGGTGACGAAACCACCGAACGCGAGCACCTGCTCGACACCATCACGGTCCGCGCGGCCTACATGACGCCTCTGCTGCGTCAACTCCCGCACAAGACCATCCCCAACCGAGTACACGAGTACTCCATCGACGAGCCCTTCCAGGCTGGCGACAACGCTCGTAACTACTCTGACCCGCACATCAACACGAAGTCGGAAGGAGCCGATTTCAGCTACCGCAGTCCGTTCTACCCGGTGCGCCTCAAGGCCATCGCGGAGATCCAGCACTTCGGCATGGAGATGTCGGGCACTGACCGCACCGTCAACATGGCGGGCGCGGACAGCACGTTCGACTACCGCTCTGGTCAGCTGTTTACGCTGCTGCTCAACAGCATCGACCACACGCTGATGTATGGCCAAGGCTCGCCCGAAACGTCCGGTAAGGACATCGGTGCTACGCCGGATGCCACCGACGAGCGTAAGGCCCAGGGCCTTATTCACTGGTCGGCCTGGACGGGTCTCGAGCGCACCAGCGGTTCGACCGAAGACAACATCGTGGACCCCTACGGCACCGCGATTCCGGCCAGCATGTGGAGCACGTTCTACGATGCGAAGCACAAGAATCTGACCCAGGATCTGTTCTACAACAACATCCTGAGTCCGGCTCTGAACGCTGGCTCGGACTTTGAGACGAGCCCCTGGATCTTCCAGTGCGGCTACCGCCTCATGGGCCGCGTGGCTCGCTTCCTGATCGCGGATGGTGCGATCCCGCTGAACGACCGCAACCGTGGTGCTGACGACGGCATGGGTTCGGACTACCTCAACTACTTCCGCTTCCCGAGCGGTCACGTTGTGGGCTTCCGCACCAACCGTTGGCTCAACGAAACGGGCAGCACGTTCTCCGTGGACAACAGCCAATACACGCCTGGAACGCCGTCGTCTCCGGGCACCGTGGGCAGCACCACGATGTATGCGGACCAAACCATGATCGGCTACGAGCCGGGATCGGTGTCGGTCTGCTGGCTGCGTGAGCCGGGCTTCCGCAAGGTCGAGACTGACGGTGACTACAGCCGTCTGGCCGCGCTCGCCGAGTTCACGCTCGAATGCCGTCACCCGCTCTGCGTGGCTGGCGGTGCCAACCTGCTGTCGTAATGCCTACCTACGAGTTCGAGTGCCGTGACTGCGGCGTTTTGATCGAGCATGTGTGCTCGTTCTCGAAAAAGCCCTCGCAGCTCGCGTGCGACTGCGGGGGCGAGGCTGACCACATCATCAGCTGGAACGACAACAGTTTCGTCAAGGACCGCCCGTTCGAGTTCGATCAGAGCAAGAACGTGCGGTCCAACGGACGGTTGTTCGGCAAGACGGACAAGCAGCACCACGAGCACTACCGTGGCTACTTCGATGAAATGAAGAAGCTGCAAGACCGTCGCAACCGTTCAGGAGCCAAGCAAAACTGCCAGTGGATCGGCGGCATGCCTGGCGAAATGGTTGACAGCATCTCCGAGCACGAAGGCAAGGAGGCGGTCTACAAAGACCCTGTCACGTTCTTGAAGAAGACCGGCCTCTACGCGGGCGACTGACATGGCCATCAACCCAATCACTGTCCCCAAGCTCAAGACGTTCGTTCTGCTTGGGCACAGCAACGCCGATGGTTGGGCACCCTACACGGATCTCGCGTCGTCGCCGACGCGGACGTGGTTGAGCAGTCGAACAGGCCAGTCTTGGCGCACCACCACGCCAACTGAGCACTACTACGACAACTGCTACGTGGCCACGAGCGCGCAACCGTTCCCCGGCAGCGGCGGAACGCCAGTCACGACTACCCCTGGGCAGGTAGAGTGGCTTGAACTGACAACCGCCAACACCGCAGACCCAGGGGACGCTCACCCTCACCCGTCGCCTTACGACTACCCGAACAACCGGGGCGGTTGCTACCCACGCTACTACTACTACCACTACCCAGCCGTCCCAGGTTCGTTCTACCAGACGCCTAACAGCACAGACCACTTAGGCACGCTGTGCGGGGTAGAGATCCCGCTGATGTGGGGATGGCAGCACACTTGGGGCGAGCAAGTGGGCATGGTCAAGATGGCGTTCAGCAGCACGCTGATGATGAACCAAGCCGGTGGATCCAAGGCTTTGGGCAACATCTCAAGCAGCTGGCTGGGTCCACTGCGTCCCGGCGTGCCGTCGTCAGTAGACAGCGCCAACTACCCATATTACGGATACTGGACCCCAGATGAGAAGTTTGATTGGGCACCTTACTCTGGCCGCATCTACCAAATGTGGTACGAGAAGATGGTGGGCGCGGCTGCTGCGCTGCCTGAGGGGGTAGAGATGGACGTGCAGCTTGTCGTTCTGTGGATGGGCGACAACGAAGCACTGATTGGCAACAGGGAACGGCTTGGCAGTTTTGAAGAAAACTTCCGAGCCCTGATCGCCAAGATTCGCCAAGACATCCGCGACAACAACTGGTCTACCCTGGACGAGAAGAGCATCCCAATTGTGGTGCCTTCTGTTCACCCTGGTTACGGCCCAGGACAACCTGAAAACCCCAGCCCCGACTTTGTGACGGCGGATTTTTGCAATGCCGCCATCAAGAACATCGCGGCAGCTGACGACTACGTCTCGTGGGTAGACGCCTCTGCTTGGGCGACGTTGGCAGACGCAAGCACTACGCCCATCATCGTCAACGCAAGCAACCACTACGGAGCCGGAGGATACATCACAGGGTCGCAAGCAATCCTTGATGCGTGGTCTGCGATGCTGGACCAGACCCCTGGCCCGCAGCGTTCTGTAGAAGAATACGACGCCTTTGACATCGACGACGCCATGACCGTGGATGAGGCTCGGCGTCGCGTGCGGCTCTACTACGGGCGAAGCAAGGCACAAACGGACATCGACGACGACCTGCTGCTGCTGCACCTCAACGCGGCCATGCAGCACTGCCTTAACCAGCTTGGCGACAACTGTTGGTGGCTGCGTCGGATCGACGACATCTACTTAGATGCTGGACCGAACAAGGCTGTCACGCTGCCGCTCTACATCGACCGCCTGATGAAAATTGAAGACCCCAGCGACCTGGAGTATCCGCTGCGGTTTGAACAATTGGGCCACGTTGACGGCGGTAAGTTGCAGATCCTGATGAACGAGCGGGGTCAGGGCACTTACCGCTGTCACTTCATCACCATGCCCAAGGAACTGACGACCGGCGACGAGAAGCTGCCGTGTCCGAAGAACATCGCGGAGTGGATCGTCGTCGAGACGTGCGCGCGTCTAGCGGGAAGCAGCACGAACGCTGCGCTAGCTGGTTTCTTCGCGGGCGAAAGCGCCAAGTTGCAGGATAGTGCGCGTCGAAGCGTCAGCCAAACCCAACGGACCAAGCGCGACCGGATGAGGACTGTTCGCCGCTACCCGATTCTTGGTTACCGACGTTCGCACTACCAGCTATGGGCCAACGACAACTCTCGCTGAAAGGCGGGTCGCCTATCTGGCGCGGCATCACGCGCCTCTCCTCTGTCGATGGCGGCGCGCGTCACTTTACGAAGCTTGAGAACTGCTACATCAGCAGCGATGGCTCGGAGATCCGTCACTTCCCAGGTTACGGCACTTTCCTTGACCTGACCGACATCAACAACAGCCAAGGCTTTGGTCAGTATCAAATCGACACGCTGAGGCCGTTGGCTCGTCCAAGCCCTGGTTCATCCAGCGCGAAGTTCCAGCAAGACAACAGGTCTTTGGTTGGGACTCCAGACGCCCAGCAGACGCACTACAGCCGAAGCAAGCCCGCGCACGTCTACGCTTTTGAGCAGATCAACAACGAGATCGTGCTTATCGGCGAAAGCCGGTTTCGAGAAGACCCGGTCTACCCTTCCCCCTACACCAGCCCGAACGATGTTCTGACTGTGTCGTCGGTAGACGTGACGGTGTCGGGCACCTTCTCGATCACCTTGAGTGCAGATGTCGGAGGCACTGGCTACTCCTACGCAAGCACCCGCCCGATCAACTACCTGTGGCCTGGTCAATCCGTGTTTGTGGACGGCGTGACGGTGGCCGACGCCACGCTGCAAGCCGAGCTAGACGCCAAAATCAACGGCAAGATCCACCGTGTGGACGGTGGCTACGTTGCTGGCAGCGCGATCGTAAGCCTAACGACTACGACCGCGCTGGGCACGCAGACCGAAGCCGCGACGGCTGGAGAGCTACACCACGTTCGCTACGCGCGTTCGGGCAAGGGAGCTTACGACCCGTCTACGCCCAACAGCCCCTACGTGCCTGACTACCACAGTCGGCCAGACGACCCGGATGCGCTGACCGTCTGGCGTGTGCGCGAGCCCGTCAACCCCTACGACTCCGACAAGCAGAACAACTACGAATGCACGCGGTCGGAAGTGTGCAACAGGCAACGCGACTGGGGCGATGGCATCGCCACGACAGCTGGCCCGTTTGCTGAAGGGACCATCATCGAGGGGAGCCCGGATGTTACGCCTACCCCAAGCATGAAGTTGGGGATTAGCCGGCGCGAGCAACGCAAGTTGCCGTATCGACCGCACGTCGAATGCGCCGCAGACCGCATCATCTTGGCGGTCCCGCAGTATGGCTGCATGTTCCAGATTCCGATGCGCGCACCGATCATCGGGACGGACTACACGACGCCGTTCAACGACACCTACGACGGCGTCAGCGCAATCGCCAACGACATCTACGACCGCCCGCGCTCGCTTGGCATTCCTAAGCCGAGACTGGTCGAAAGTGGCCGCACGACGCCGCAGCCCAGCCCCATGTGGGACTACTGGTCTACTCCGGCGGATGTTTCGGGATACAGCAGCAGCATCTGGGTGTCGGGATCACCCAACGTGCCGCTTGCAGGCATTGGCAGTTCGCCCAACCTTGGGCTAGACGCAGGCACCTACAAGGTCGCCATCTCGTTTGAAGACCCCGGCACTGGCGAAGAGGGCTTGGCCAGCGAGACGATGGAGGTGGTAATTACGGCGGGCACGTTCCCGCAAACCATCTTCATCAACTACGTCCACCCCGGCTATCACTTCCCCGAAGCCGCCGCTTGGAAGGTCAACGTCTACATGGCCCCGCCGGACGAAGAGGCGCTTGCGTTCTACGGCCAGTGGGACTTGCAACGCTTCCCGCGTAGCTCGCCGTTCGGCAACACTAGCGGCGGCGACGAATCTGCGTTGTATGGCCTTCCTCCGCGCACGCCGCGCGACCCGGATGCGCTGGTCGTGCGTTTTGCTCTGCCTCTGCCGAATGCGTCTCCGCGCGGCACCATCAGCAGTTACTTGGACCCTACGCGGCTTGCTCCGCAGTCGGCGACCATGCCTCGAGGAGCCAGCGCGTGCAAGATGATCCGAGGCGTGCTGTTCGCTGGCGGCGCGCTGGGCAACGCTGGGCCGGACTTGCAGCTGTGGAAGGCCAAGGCTTCGTCACGGTGGGTCTTGGGCGACGACCGCTTTAGCCCCGACAACCAGATGTGGATTCGGGCTCACAGCGTGTGGGAGACAAGCCCGACTGGCAGCGGCATTGCGTTCGGTTACAGCAGCCCTGGGACAGACGGCGACTTGCGCGACACCACGCTCGGCATTGCTGGCCGGTCGTTCCCCGACGCCTACCAAGGCATCGAGTTCATCAACAACAGCGGTCTGTTCCCTGGGCGCGACAGCTACAAGATCGTGGATCGCGTGCTCAACCGCATCGCTTACGGGGAGCGCGATTGGGGTAGTCCTAACTTCCAACGGTGGCGCAACGCAGAACGCCTGCGCCTTCTTCGCAGCGCGTTCAACCGAAACACTACGGCTGGGTCTACTGAGTCCACGCCCAACCTGAGTAGCTACGGCGACCCCATCTACTACGTCATGCCTCGCGGTCAGCTCCAAGTGGGCGACCCTGGAGCGCCGCACCGTAGCAGCCGAGCGTTCATCAAGATCGTCGATGCCAACAAAGGCGACGACATCACGGCCATCGGGCAAGTGGGTGGTGCAGCTGTCGTCTGCACGCGCAAGGAGACCTACAGCTACAGCTGGTATGTCAACCCTTCGGCAAGCCAGCCTAGCCTGCTGTCCAACGAGTTTGGCTGCATCGCCAGCAACAGCATGGTCGAGTTCGACGGCGGCTTGGCGTGGCTGTCGGAGCGCGGCCCTGTCGCGATGGGTCAAGGCTTGCAGTATGTCGGAGCCAACGTCGGCGAAGACTTCTACAGCAACGAGCGACGCTACCTGCGCGATTCGCGCGGGATGATGCGGCACAGCTGGGGTGCTCACGACGCAGCCCGTGGCTTGATCTTGTGGGGGTTGCTGACGCGCGAAGCCACGCACAAGGTGACCGACGAGAACAGGAGTTGGGCTCCGCTTGACGCCCTCAACGTGGACTACGCGGCTTACCAGCAGCCATCTGACTACGGCGACCAACTTCTCTCGCGCTTCCCGTGCGACGAGGTGCTTATCTGGAACTACCGCGTCAACGCCTTCAGCACTTGGCGACCGCCAGCTGGACTTGAGGTGTATTGGATGCGGCCCATTCGCGATGCCAACGGCGCTGTCCGCATGGCGTTCCTTGCCGCCGACCAGCGCATCTACGTGCTGAACGACGAGTGGGGCGATGCTAACGGCGTGTTCGGCAAAGGCATGGTCTACCCAACAACAGCAGCAGGCACCAAGGCAACGACGATGACGTTGGCAACCGGCGCTAGCTTTGCCGATGGCGACACGCTGACATCTGGCGGGCAAGGTCGTAACTGGGTGCCGTTCATCAAGCCTGGTTTGCTTGTTGAGCTGCTGGATGATCGTGGCAACATCGTCGCCGAAACCACCGTGGCGTCGGTCACGACCACGGGCTCTTCGAGCAACGCGACGTTTGAGCTGACAGCGGCGCAGTCGTGGACGGAGGGTCAGTCCGTCCGCATCGGCGCGCGTCAGCGAGCCACGATCGTCACTAACTACATGGGTAGCGCCGGGGACAAGATGAGCGTGTCCGGCGTCTCGATGCGCTACCGGCTGTTCCCGCACGGCACGGAGAACCGCAGCGCCAACGTGAAGGTGGTTGGCTACAAGAGTGATGATGGGACGTATGACGGCGCAGACGCGCGCGTGGTGGCGTTTACTCGGGAAGGCGAGTGGGAGGAGCTTGGCTACGCAAAAGCCAACTCAACGATGCCAGCCGAGATCGAGCAGCTTGGTCGTCGCAAGACGTTCTCTGAGGGCCGCGCGGATGCCGAGGAGATGGCGTTCAAGATCGAGTTGACCGGCGAGCGCCAGACTCGAATCCAAGACATCATGGTGGAAGTGGACGTGTAACGTGGCTCAGGGCGTCCAGCTTTTTGGCCCGGACTACCAGGAGATTCCGGGCGACGAGGTCGTTGCGGACCCACACTACCAAAGGCAGAAAGTTCTGCTTGCCAAAGACCCCCTGCGCGGGGCCATCGCTCTAAGCGCCAACAGGGCTGGCGCAAAATTGGGTAAGTTAGTCCCCTACCAAGGGGAGACCTTCGACCCGGTCCTAACCGGCTACGTTATCGAAAGGTCTTACGAGGTTGCGCTGGAAGACATCGTCCAGAACCCGGACCCAGTGGCAGACAGTGCTGGCGGGCCTACCTCGTTCTTCGTAGGCCATTTGCCCGACTGCGTTTTTGACGAACTAACGATTAGCCAAGACGGTCCAGACTTCGAGTCTTACGGCCCTTACGACGTAAAGTCTGACGCCAACATCGCAGTCTACGGGTTTCAGCTTCGCCGCGTTGCAGGGCCGGACAGGGGCAAAGTCGCCGTGCCTTTCAGCGGACCCGAAACACAGATTTCGACCGCTACTCCTGAGATCATCTTTCGATCAGCTCTCAAGCAGCCGTGGAAGCACCCACTCCGGTTTAGCGAGACGTATGGCGGTCCAGTGGAGGCGTTGGCACCGACGTTCGTTGGAGTCTACGCCCAAGGCATCTCACCCACGGCTGCGGGAATCGAAGATTGGTATGCTAACATCACGATCCGGTTCCTGGTGCAACCGTTGCAGTGAGCGATTTCGAGTTTCTCCCACATGTTCCACAGATACGACCGCCCATGCAGTCAGCAGACATGGGCGTTGGGGAGGAGTCCGTCAATCCAACGAGGAGCGTCCTGCACCCGATCGGAACGGTCCTAGACCTGACCGACATTCCCGCCAGTGGGGTCAGAGACTATTTCCTCTACCATCCCTACGACGGCCACCTGGAAGCGGCTTACGTCAGCGTCCCTGAATCTGGGTCGTTTACCGACTTTAGCATTCAGATCATCCAGAAGCAGGGCAACCGAGTTATTGCTGAGTCAGCCGAACAGCAGATTGGCAGCATCACCACTGACGCTCGAGAACTAAGCCTGCCCGCCTCTTTTGGTGAAGGCGGCGTGTTTGCTCGGGTTCGCTACAACGCTCCTGAGGGCGCTGGGGCCGATTACGACGACGGTTCCTACGTCCCGCCCCTCGACGTTTACACGGGCGCGGAAATGGCGTTTAGCGTCAGACTTCTCCGCACAGCCCACACGGGCGGCTGCATGACAGTAAGGGAAGCTGGCAGCGGCGGCACCCAAGACATTGGCTTCGATTCTTTAGGCCACCTAGATCAAGCCGCCATCGCTACGCATTGCGGGTCTAACGACGGCTACGTGTCTGCTTGGTTTGACCAGTCGGGCAACGGCCACGACATGATCCAAGCTACGCCTGGCAATCAGCCCAAGATTTACGACGGCGCAACACGGTCGGTGGTGTTGGTCAACGGCAAGCCGTCAGTCAACTTCCAGGGAACTGGATTCCTCTACAATTACACGCACACGCCCGTAACGAGTAGCGCCCCATCTCCTGGCTACTTGTTCGCCACTTTGGGAACGTCTGGTGTTGGGACCGGCCACTTCATCTTTGGGTCTACCAATGCAGGGCCAGCTTCGTTTGGTTCCTGCGTAAACGGCGGAACAGGGGCAACAGAAGCCAACTTCAACATCGGTGGCTACTGGGTCAACGACACGGTGATCCCAGGTGGTCTAAACGGGCTGCTTTACGCCGCCATCTTGCAGCAGGGTGTGGTCGCTACGGAGTGGACTAGCACCTACGGATCGCCGTTTTACTTCCGCATCAACTTCAACAACCCGTTTGTCGGCTCAGGCCAGTTCCAAGACTACATCATGTATTTCTCGGACAAGTCTGCGGACCGCGAAGGCATCCAAGCCAACCTCAACACCTACTACGGCGTCTACGGCGGCGAAGACGGGGTCACGCTGAACCCTTTAGAGCTTGAGCCGACCAAGATGTTCCTGACGCTGCACGTCCGAACTGGCGAGATTACCTAACATGCCATCCTTCAGAGCCTTTACCCGTAACTTGGGGCGGTCGTTTTTTGATCCTATCGGCGCTCTTCGCGGCTACGAGAAGGACTACCGACAAGAGCGCCTTCAAAACCGCTACGCTCGAGAAGCGGGGATGAACCGGGAGTATCTGGGAATGAACTACCAGAACATGACTCCCGAGCAGCGGTCATCTGTGCGCGACTTCTACATGGAGCGCGGCACAGACGATTGGAACGACGCGAACCGCCCTGGTGCGGAGACGTATAGCACTTGGTTCCAGAACAACCGAATCAACCCTAACACCGGGTTGCTGGAAGGCGACTTCCCGTTCGTCCCGCACACCTACGCGCGTCAGATCCAGATGGAAGCTGACATGGTCGCGGATCGGCGGCGACAGAGCATGATGCAGGGCGGCATCAACTACATGCAGGGGGCAACGGGCCTCTTGCAGTCGTATCGCCCAGGGGGAAGCGCGGCGCTGGAGTCTGGCATCTACGGGCAGACAGCTGGCCTCATGTTTGAGCGTGCGCGCATGACGCAGCCGCTTGACTACATGAGCGATTTGCGTCGGCAAGAGCAGGACGACGCGGCGAGCCGAGCTAGGCGCGCGGAACGACGGTCGCAATACGTCCAGATCGGCACTTCTCTAGCAACGCTTGCGGTAGGCGCTCTGACGGGTGGGGCTGGGGCCGCTGCCATGGCTGCTATCCCAGCTGCGGGTGCAGCCATGGCCAGCCGTGTCGGCGGTGGTGGCGGATACAGCTACAGCGGTGGGCAAATGGGTGCCTACGACAGCTACGACACCCAGACTAGCACGCTCAACACGATGGGGCAGGCTGGCGTGGGAACGGGCACGGCCGGTGGTGGCATGACGCAAGGTCCAGCTTTCCCCGGTGCGCCCGCGCAGGGAGGCGGCGCAGCAGGCCCTATGGCGGGTCCGATGCCAGGGCCGACTGGCGCTCCGGCTGCTCCTCCTGCCGCGACATCGGGTGCTAGGTTAGTTCCAGAAGGCGCGGGCGGCGCTCCGGCTGGTGGCCCGATGCCGTCAGGTGGGCCAGCTGGACCCGTGGCTGGCGGTGGTGGAACTCAAGCCATGCCTAGCATGGGTGCGGGCGCAGAAGGCATGGCTGCACCTGCCATGTTCGGCCAAACAGGTGACTTTACTACGCAGGGCATGGCCGCAAGCGCCAGCCAAATGGGGCCATCCGCATCGCTTGAAACGATTGGCGAGCGAATGGGGCTGATGGACTACGCCGCTGATCTCTACGACAGCGACCCCTTCCACGCGACTTACGGGGCGGCGGTCAACCAACTGTATTCATCGGTGCTTGAAAGCATGCAAGGAGTCTCGGCATGAGTGGGTTTGACGTGCAGATGCGTTCTGACGCCATGATTGGTCAAGCCAAGCAGCAGGGCTTGGCGCTAGAGATGCAGGCCGCTGCTGGTCAACGGCAAGCTATTGCGCAGGCTGGTGCTCAGATTCAGCAGCAGCAGCAGTTCAACGCGCAGTTGCAGTTACGTGAACGCGAATCCGACTCGCGGATGCGACTGCAAGAAGCCGAGATTGAGCGGCAACAAAGCCTGACCAAGCTGGGTGATGCTCGGATGTTGATTGAAGCCGAGCAACACAAGACGGCGATGCAGATGCAAAAGCTGGCTTTGGAGCAGAGCCAGTTCAACCTGGATGAAGCCAAGCGGAATGCGCAGCCCGAGCAGAAGGCTCAGGAATATCTAAAGAAGTTCTACAGCACCCCAGAGGGTCGCCGGTTTGGTTTGGCGCGAGGCAAGATTTACGACCCTAAAACTGGCACCGAGATCGACGATCCTGAGCTTGCCAAGAGCATCCTTGAGGCGATGCCGCAGGAGCGCGCTGCCGCCGTTGCTGAACGGGGCGTAACCGTGCAAGAGCAGGCTGGCCAGCGAGCCGAACAAATGCTGCCTCACCAGATCGCGAAGATCCAGGCAGATGCCTCAATCGCAAAGACTCAGCAAGACATTGCTCGTGAAGAGCTAGAAATCCAAAGGGCTCGAGTTGAGCTTGAACGCAACAAATCGAGTTTGACTGCTGCTCAGATCAAGACGGAGCAAGGCAGGCTGTCGATCCTGCAAGACCGACTGGCTCTAGACAAAGAGATTGCAACAAACCAACAGGCGATAGCTGCGCAAACGGCGGATCGCGAAGACCGTCGCTTGGCTTTGGAGGAAGACAGGCTCGAAAAAACCAACGCATACAACCAGTCTATGCTTGGTCTGCGGAAGGCTGAGACTGAGGCCGAGCGGGAATATCGCAACAAGGTCTTGGAGATTAAGGAGTATGACAGCGAGACGGATCGCACATACAAAGAGCGATGGATCAAGAACCAAGCGGCTGCAACTGAAGACGAGCGCCGTTGGCGTATGGAGACGCTAGAGCAGTCTCGTCAGCGGCTAGAGACCGACGCAGACATTGCGAATCGGCAGGCTGAACTAGCTGAGTTTAGGGCTCAAGTAGAGATGTTCGGCCAAGCTCGAAGGCTACAAATCCAACAGGATGAAGTAGAAAACCAAGCCCGACGAGTTGAAAGCGACATCGCCTACAACACCGGCCGACTGGACCAAGCAAGTGCAGAAGCTACCGCCCGACTAGATCAAAGCAGTCGCGATACGTTCCTAAATCTCGTCCAGAAGACCTACAGCTTCGACTACAGCATGTCGGGCGAAGACATGGGGCCATTGATCGAGTTGGCGTTCGGCACCATGAGCCGAAACGACCAGAAGAACATGTATGGTTTGTTGCAAGGCGTTCTTGGTCAGTCTCGAGCTAGTTTCGAGCAAGACGTAGAAAACGCTACAAGCAGGGTGGGCGGCGAGCCTGGGGGTGAAGCTACAGAAGCGGCCCAGCCAGAAGGCTTGCAGATAAACGTCTCCGACATCGCCACCGACTCTGCTTCTCAGATGTCGGCTAGCGCGCTAGTTCCTCAAATCCGCAACGCGGGCTTCGACTTGCGACAAGTGCAAGGGCTGGGGACGGACCCGCAAGCCATGCTTTCAAATCCGGGCGTGCAGTTTGCGTGGCTTCAAGAGGAGGGGCAAGCCGCTGCCGAGGCTTACAAAAGACACGTCAAGAGCACGCAAGACGCGGACATCACGGTGCAGCAGGCTTACCAGGAGATCGCTGGCATGCTCAAGCAAAACGATCCGGCCATGCTGTCGCAAATGGCGCGTTGGTATCAGAGCAAGATGAGGTAGCCCGATGGTCGAAAGCACCCCCAACACTTCGTTCAGCTACGACTTCAGTGGGCTGCGGATGCCGCAGCAAGAACCGCAATCCCGTGAATACGGTGAGATTGCCCCTGTCCAGCCGACGCAGGGAGTCAGCTACGACTTCAGCCAAGTCCCGTCAGCTAACGAAGTGCGGGGTTTCTTCCCAAGTTTGGGGATGCACACGGTCAACGCGCTCAACGTCATGGCCGATGGCATCGCGTATGCCGTAGACGAAGTCGCGCAGGCTAGTCGGGGTGTAGCGAACTTAGAGTTGTTTGGCGGCACGGGCTACCTGGAAGGCTACCGCCGCTCTGAGCGCGAGTTTGAGCAGGCTTACGGCACGACCGACCCGTCGTTCATGGATCACGTCACGGGCGTCGGCTACGTCTTGGGGCTGCACGACGTAAATCCGCAAGACCTCTACCGCGCTACCGGCCGCACAGCCGGTCAGCTGGCAGACGACAGCCTTACGCGCGACCTAGGCGATGACAAGATCGTGTCCGACACCATCGGCTTCCTTAGCGCCTTTGCCACATCGCCTGGCGCGGCTATCGGGAAGGTAGGCATGCAGGCAGGGCGGGTCGGTGCGTCTGCACCTGTCCGGCTCACGGCTCAAGCCGCCAAGAACTGGGTCAAGAGCGGCATGAAGGTAGACCCTCAAGCGATGGCGCAGTTGGTGCGCGAGGGGCAAGTGCTGAGTGCCGCAATGTCCAACAAGGGTTGGCTGGAGATGGGCCGTCGCGCGCAGAAGATGATGGCTCCGACTACGCGCATCGGTCGCCTGACGGACGACGTAGCTGGCATGGCGGGCGGTGCCATGGCGCAGATGTATATGATGTCGCCAGAAGACGAGCGCATGCACCAGATGCACGCTGCTCTGATGCTGACGCCGTTCATGCTTCCGATGCAGCGGGTGGC
>Ga0180438_10001219_pt1 | contig 45992 bp, 62 predicted proteins | sample SS_ome_12_FD_132455 | JGI IMG/M metagenome (GOLD analysis project Ga0180438, IMG submission 132455) | Hypersaline lake sediment archaeal communities from the Salton Sea, California, USA - SS_3_D_2 metaG | ecosystem: Environmental > Aquatic > Non-marine Saline and Alkaline > Hypersaline >...
AGGCAGAAGGAAATCGATGCTGAGATAAAGGCATTGCGTGATCAGGCAGCAGGGCTTACCAAGTTCGGCGAGTCTTTACTGACTCAGGACGGAAGGTTGCGAAGCATTACAGAGTTGCTTACTGTAATGCGAAACAGGTACGGCGATGTTATAGATGTAGCAGAGCGAAACCAAATCAAAGAATTGTTTGGCAGGGAAGAGGGTATCAAAGTTATTGAATTGCTAGTCGGGCAGATTGGGGAACTTGAAAAGAATGTTACGGGTCTTGGGGATGCTATGAGCAAAGGATCCGCCGTAACAAATGAGATGGCTTGGGCACAAATGACGGCAACGGATCGTATAGGGGCTCTGAGTGCGTCCTTTAGAAACGTGATGGAAGAAATTGCCAAAGGCCTTAGACCTACATTACTAGACCTAACGGATATACTGCGCAACAGGTTTGTTGCTTGGCAAGACGATGCAAAGGGTTGGGCTGATAGTATCAAGGCCTGGTATGCTACGCATAGGGACGCAATCAAGGGTTACATTACAGGAGCGCTTGATGCATTTGATAAGTTCAGGACAGAAGGTATTCAGAAGCTCATTGATGCATGGCCCAAGATTGCGGCCGCTACAACGGCAGCCTGGGACAACCTGAAGTTATTTGTAGCTGATGCTATAGTCAAGATTAAAGCCATATGGGTACATGTGCAACCCATTGCCAAGATGATTGGAGAATGGATCAAGGCCAATCCGGCTACGTTTGGGCTCATCTTAGTACTTATCAAAATGGCAACATTGCTTGGGCCAAAGGGGACTATCATAGCAGGTGTGGTAGCAATAGGGTATCAATTTGGTAAGTGGATTGCCGACATTACAGGACTGAATACACAGCTAGAAAAGCTGTTGGGTTGGCTTACCAAGATTGCTGTTGAAAAGGCAAAAGCTATTGAACCTGAAAACCTGTTAGGTGTAGCGCAGCCGGCGGGGGAAGGCGGCGAGAATGTAATCACAAGGGGGTTAAAGAACATTCTACAACTCTTTACTGCGCCATGGATACATGCCGCAGCAGAACGACTCATGGATTTGAAACCTGAAGAATACGAGGCCTTTGTAAAGGCACAACGCAGAAAGGAAGGACCTGGACTTGCTCCTGGTACAGTCCAGGTTACTGTGCAAATGGAAGGCGGCGTTATAGGGACAGCCGAGCAAGTAGCCGGTGCTTTGGCCGCAGGGATCAACTCCCAAATCAAAGACGGCAATATCAAACCGGAGTTAGCTCCTAGTGGTGTAGAGTAATGGCCAGAACATGGGCAGGAGATCAGGCGACTTGGGTTGCACAAACGGACTATATAGCTTGGCCTGTTGTAGAGGTGCAATGGGGCGGAGGCACAGGGACTAAGTACTATTCTTTTCTGGGCGGTAGCTATGGGGGTGAAACGCTCGAGGCCCGTTTGCTGTCTATAGCAAACCCTAAAGCGGATTTGCAGAAGGGTCCAAGCCATGTCCCATCAAGCAGTCAGATAGTACTTAGTAACCAGATTGAGGATCCTGATAGTGATACGGAGATCTTTGATGTAGTTGATTCCGAAGACGCCGGCGGGCATAGGGTTATCATTTGGTACGTATATGAAGACGCGGCGGCTAAAGCAGATTGGATTGAACTCTGGCGGGGAGTGTCCCTGGCCAGGTGTACAAGGGACTTTCATACCGGGACGTTGGCTCTACAATGTCACGATTGGGGCAGTGCAAACAAGGGGCCTGTCGGTGAACTAGTCTCTAAGGATGACTTTGCCTATTGTAGCGACGCTGCTTCCGGGTCTATCATCCCGACGTGCTATGGCTACGTGCAGAAAGTCCCTGCTGTATTTGTCAAGGGCGGTGGGCCTGTTAGCGAGTTGTCTTCTAGGCTCGCATACGACGGGGTATATTTTACGGTACCTAACAATGTTCCGTTTGGGGCGGGGACTATACAAGTTTGGGTAGGCGCTGAACGTATGGAGGGCAGTTTCTCCGGTAACAAGTTCAGTATCAGCGGGCGTCCCCTTACAATACAGGCCGGCGTTACTGTCAAGTATCAGGATACGAGCAATCCTTATACAGTCAAGCTTGAGGGATTCACTGGCAATGCTAGGAGTTATGTAGGCCAAAGCCTACAGATGAAGGTCAAAGATGCTGACGGAGCACTCCTTGGCGACTTTCAGTACAGGCGTATCCGGACTTGGGAGACTAGTGGCTCCGACACATTGATTACGCTCGAGAACCCCTTTAGCACAAGCGGTCCAAACGGCACAGATGACATTATAGAAACTGTGCCGACATTCAGGACTCAGCTGCTCTATGGGATGTACGTATATCATCCTGGGGATACGAGTACTAGTTTCAGTGGAACCATTACAACGAGCGTACAGGACCATGAGCGGGGTGAAATAGTCCGCAGGGCAAGTCCAGACGGGGCGTATATCTTTGTTGTCAATTCGGCTGCTGTGCAATCTATTGAGCGTGTCTATATAGGCCTTGCCGGAGGGTCTGCCGAAGAACAATACTACTGTTTGCCGGAGGGCTTGTACCAAAGTTCGATAAGTGACAATCAGTTTACTAGCGAGTTCGGAGGCAATGTTGCTACTGTAACGTTTCAAATGCCACCTGGATTGCTCCCGCAAATTGAAGGGGAACAAACCGACCAAGTCTTTGTTGATTTGAAAGGGCCTGAAGATGCTTACGGCAATTTGATTACAAACCCCGCGGAGGTTATAGACCACCTGGCACAGGCCCAAGGTATTGCAAGTGCGGATATTGATTCCGCAGCATTGTCAACGGCAGAGACAGCACGAACAAATTGGAAGGTTGCGTTTGCTATCACTAAAGAGAAGCCTCTTGCATCTGCACTTTCTGACATAGCCTTTCAATCCTTTCTCGCGATTGATTGGAGCCTAGGTCTCCGGCTTGTGACACTAGACAATGACTTTGACTATACGCATTCAGTATCAGATACGCTGACAGACGCAAACACATTTGAAATTCAGAGGGCATTACAGGGGAGTGATTCAACTGGTATTGCTACTGAAATCCTGGCGGACTATAGGCCCGAGGTCAAGCGGGAAAACGAAGACGATATTGTACAGGAAAGGCTCAGAGAAACCGGGGACCCCATAACAGATTACGGGCTGCATCAATTGCACGCCAATGTTTGGGCATACCCTAATAGGGGTCCGGTCAAGCGACTCTGTTACGACTTGCTCTTTAGGTACCGATACCCGCTTGACATCCTACGTGTCCCTGCGCACTTTGAAACCCTGATACTTGAGGTTGGTGACTTCGTAGGATTGAGTTTAACAGGTACCGGGATCAATGCAATTGGGTGGGTTAGGTCCATATCGTATAATCTTCGGGACAACCGCATTGATTACGAGATCGCAGTGCCGCCGGATGACTGGTTTCAGACATACGATCCGCCCTCTGCTATATATACGGATCCGCCGGACAAACACTTTTACGAGTATGACCAGGGCACGCCTCCAATTCTAGATAATCCGCCTGAACCTTCGGACCCGTCTCCAGCCGGCAGTACCGGGGGTTCGTTGTTTGGGGAAATTACGGTAGATAACAACGACGGGACATATACAGTACAGGACCAAAACGGGGAAAGCCACGCGGGTATTCAGGCGTATATGATGCAAGGTGTGAACCTATTTGAGGGCAATGGTACTGATGCAACAAACAAGTATGTAATGGTTCATTATGATGGCGATGACTGGTATATAGTCGGATGGCGTCCGATTAGGACAGTATAGTATGGGATGGACTAATACACCAACAGCCGTAACGCCTGAAGTCCAATGGCTCGTTGATGTATACAATGCCCTTGATGACCGTATCGATCAGGTCAATGATTGCCTAACATCTACGGTATCATGGAATACATTAACAGCAAGTGCGGATCCCGGCACGCCTACGGCTGCGCGAGGTTGGCGTGATTGGAAACAATATAGGGATGCGGCCGAGGCTCTATGCCCGTACTTTTGCAATGGCACGACACTAGACACGTTGACGTTTGCCGGACTATGTAATGATGCATGGTCTACTAACGATTGGCGTAATACCGATATGCCTCATATCCCGCATTTGACCCATGACTTACTTGATATGAAAACCATACTCGATGAGTTGACATGGGTATGGCATGCTTCAGGCACAGGGTGGACTAACGGCAGAGGTTTACGGTACTATGCTAGTCGAGCAACGCCTGTAAGTTATGAAACCGTTTGGGATGACGCGCACGGTGCCGGGGCAGGGTTGACATATACAACCTCCATTTGTGGCATCAATCAAGTAGAGTTGTCGGGCCGGGCTTATGTATACGACGAGGCACAGGTTCGGGATTTTGGGAACGTAAGTATTGGAAGCCCTGATACGCTAAAGATTAGGTTGGAGGGAACGCGGATTGTTAGTGGTGCCGGCGGTGATTTTGCTTTCCATATTGAAGGGGCTAATGTTGAGCCTGTACCTGCCGCGGGTGATCCAAAGGCCATGACTTCTATGTGTACAACGGACGCTGATGGGGCAGGTTCTTTTAGTCACGTAGAAACTATAACAGATTGGTATAGGTACGTAAGGGCGACTCATGAGAATTGGTTTGATGCAGACTCACCTATGGGCGATAACGAGGGCCAAGAAAACGCCACGACAGGATTGACAGCTATACGGTACGGAATGGAATATACATTTACACCATTTTGATTAGCTATATAGGACAGGGTCTTATGCCACATTGGGTAGATAAGAAGGGCTCATACAGGGCTGCGCACGATAGGGCCATGGAAAGGGCCATGGATGAGCTAGTAGGGGAAGACTGGAAGACGATCCGGTTGGCGTTGATCAAGGCGAGGCATAGCCTGCGGATCCACGGTAGGACGCACGCTGCCGAGGCCACGACAGCCGTTGCAACGGCGATGTTGACGCACTGGACGGACATGGCCGACCTCGCAGGGCATACGGGTAGACAGGCAGCCGACACGCCTTAGACGGCCTGTCCGTGCGTCTATCGGCCTATCGTAGGAAGCAAGAGAAGAACGCAAGTTGTGTGCCGTGGCAGGCGAAATGTGCCAAAAAGTGGGCAAAATAGTACGTTACCTCGTAACGTTTGCAAAGTGGAAGCACGCGTTGCAAAGTGAACGATTGACGTAAGCTTCGCAACGGGTGGAGGTTACGGCAAAAAGCGCGTCTTCGGCACGTTGAAAAGTATTGCAATCTGAAAGCTTTTGCGGATATTTTGTCGTGGTTCGACGGGCTGCGCCGGTTGTGCGATTTACACAACACGCGTTGAAAAAAAACGACAAGTCCGCAAGTGCAACGGTGGCAAGGGCTTACGGCAAATCTCGGCCAGAATGGGACTGACCGTTGGGGTTTTTTCGCAACAATGGCGGGGCGTCCACAGCCGGCCGAAAAAACTGCCAGAATATTTCCGTTGCCGTAACATCATGCCCGTTGCGGGCTTACGGAAACGTATCGGAATATCGGCACGCAACGGCACAAGGCTTGCATATACAAACGGTGAAAGGCAACGATGAACTTTGACAATTAAACCGCATCGCAGATGGCAAGCTAAAGTGTAACGGCAGAACCGACCTGCCAGCCACATAAGACGACGAGGTACAAGGCCAGAGGTTGACGCTATCGACGTTAGCCTTGCCGTAGGAAAGGCCGCCTGAAGTTACCGGCGTAAAGCATGAGCAAAACTCGCAACGGGACAGGTAGACATTGACGAAACAACTTCTCGGCATGGTAGGCGGAAACCTCTGCCGTGCCGTTTGGACGGAAGCTGCGTTGATATCCCAGCGTTTAGCGGAGACGAGACATGGCGGAACATTATGCGGCAAGGCTTAAGCGAGAGATTGAGGATTTGAAGCTGGAAAAGGCACAGGCGAGACAATATGCGGCAAGGCTTAAGCGAGAGATTGAGGATTTGAAGCTGGAAAAGGCACAGGCGAGACAATCGCTTTTGGATTTGGTGGTGTATCTTAGGGACGAGAAATTCTTCGTTGACACCACGGTACAAACGCAGGACGTTGTTAGTCGGTTGCAGGACGCATTGGGTATCTTGCAGGCATATTGATTGTAGGAGACGATGTATGAGCGTAACCATTGCTGTCAGGGGTTTGAAAGACGGCCCCGAGCTGAACGTTGCAAATCGCAACTTCAGCATGATCTGGTCAGCCCTCGGCTTCGAGGTCGAGTGGGTGGGCAGCATGGACGGGCGTTGTCTAAGCCGTGCGGTCAAGAACACTGACATGGAGCTACTGCTCCGCGCTGGACACGAGTCCGGCGGACCTGGTACGGGACAGGTTCATTGGGTTGAGCGTGGCGTGGACGTTGCTAGGGCGAGCAACTATCTCATTATGCTGCTATCGATTTGCCGTGTGGCTGAGAAGGCGGAAAGTCCTGTTGATTGGGGATAATCGTAACAGGGGCTCCTACGGGAGCCCCACATGGAGACGATACATGGGACAGTGGACAACAAAGCTTGTGACATTGCGGAAAGACCTTGCGAAAGCTATACGGGAACGGCACGGTAAGGCGGTAGTAATCAACGGGGCAAGATGGCTTGACGGGCGTTACCTATGGAATTATAACAAGACGGAGCGCTATCGTCGGGCGGAGATGTTTGCACAAGCACCGGGATATCAGCGCACAAGGTTTGAAGTCACGGTATGGATGGACGGGACCTTTCACGCTAGGGCATTGCCGACTTAGGAGATGAACAGATGAACAGGTTTATGGAGTGGCAGATGTCGTTGGATTACAGAGACCCAGACCTGGTGATTGGCAACCCGCTTGTGTTTCGGGAATATGAAGACAAGGTTATGGGGTATGATGACGATGACCAGGCAGAGGCACGCTGGGAACGACAGGCAGTTGACCGCACGGCAGACAAGTAGAAAGCCGAAACGCCCCTAACGGGGCGTCGCCTGTGGATGGACTCCCAGGCCTGACGAGGCAGCCCCTCGATAACAATATTGGAGACGAACAATGCTAGTGGAGCTAGAAACGGAATCGTATAATCGCCGCCGCTATGGGAAGCCCTGGATTGCAGTGGTTGACTTTTCCGAAGATTCAAAAGGGAAATTCACTTTTGGGGAGTGGATTGGTGCACAAGGGGAGGGGGGAATCCTGGTGGTTGAAGGTGAGCCAGGCGATATCATCGCCCGGGGGCAAAAGGATTTCCGGAAGCCGCGCAATAGCGCTCCGGAGTATTATCAATTACAACAGGACGGGTCGTTGGGTTGTATAGTTGCCAAAGCTACTGCATATACGATGTGGCGAGAGAATCAGGGGAAGCCGAAACCGACTGGTTTTGAGGGTTTCACGGATAGCGAGATCCTGGCAGAAGCCGAGCGGAGAGGTCTTATGATTGCGGCCGAACGTCACGCCTGACGCGCGGACAGGCAGCCTGGCGCAATCGGATTGGCGGAGGCATGCTTTGCCATACCGATGCATCCGATTGCGTCAGGGGCGATTTTTTCGGAGGGAGACGACGATGTTAGTAATTAGAAGTAGTGGCACTGCCCATGGTGCGGGTAGCGACCCATTTAAATGGGTTTCGTTTCTGACTGCACGGGAACGCCAGATAGTACGAGAGGGCGGGCGGGATGGTGATGGCAAGGCGGTGGTATATGTTACTGAGGGTGTCAGGGCATATGCCGGCAATCCGCCGTATCGAGCCGTACGGTATATCAACGGGCGGTACGTGCATCGAATCCCGACGGCTATTGAATGCACGGCAATTGATGCATATTGCCAGGAGGCGAGCAATGCCTGACGTGGCAGAACGACTGGACCGGTTGGAGACCTATCTACGCAGCTTGATTGACAAGGCGAGGCGAGACGGGTACAAGGCGGATTGGCAGAACAGGACGGATGCCGTCGGCATATATCAGCAGCACGAAGCAAGTCTCAAGTATGCCCTACGGTATGCCGAAACGGGCTTGCTGGCAGACGAGGTTTGATAGTATCAGGTTTGCGGTTCTGGAACCTTTTGATCCCTTGGAGGTAGTGTTATGAGTAAGGCGTTGAAGTGTGTTCACTGCGAGTTCGAATTTGCCCCGGTCGTGACGTGCCCAGAATGCAATAAGGAGTTCACTGTGGGTCAGAGAAAACGGCGTGAAGACAGCAACTTGGGCAAGATGCGGATTTGGGTTGACGAGCAAGGGGATTCGGAATGGAACGGCGAGGCCTTCGGTCAGGCGGCTTTGGAGCGTGGCGTGCCCATCATGGGCATCCAGCCTCTGTTGTATCAGTTGCGCAAGGCGGGTGATGTCGCTATCGTCAAGCGTGGTGTCTATCGGTCTGGCAGCAATGCCAGTGCTACGGAGGCAACCCCTGAGGCTACCGAGCCTGAGGTTGCCGAGGCATCCGAACCGCAGCCAGAACCGACGCCTGAAATCGTTCAGGAGTCCGGCGGGGGGAACGGGGATGTTGATCTGACTGGGATTGCCGAAGAAGACATTGCCTACATCAAGTCGGGGTATTTCGCAGATATGGATCAGACCGCTAGGGCGGTCTGGCAGAGGAAGAAGGGTATCACCCCCTCACAGGTCAATCACATTCGCAATCCGTAACTAAGCCCGGCGATCAAAAAGTAGAATGGAGGTGGTGCCTGGCAACGGCCTACCAAACCATGTCACGCTTCCTATGTGGTCTTAAATTGCGGACTAGGCCACCGCAAGACAATATAGCATAGAAAGGTAGAGCAGCACCGATGGACAGATAACGGACAGGCCGGGTAGCACCTTATAGGACCTGATGTGTTGCCCGGCAAGCCCGGTCTCGCTGAACCGGCAGGGAGTGGGGCCGGGCATTGGGCGTGTAGTCTAGCAGGAACGACGCCGTTTGATAGGTCTGCAAACCGGTGTCAAACGGAGATGTTGGTTCGAGTCCAACCGCGCCCTTAGCCCGGCATGTGCCGTAAGGCTAGATTGTCTGGCAACTGTATGGCATGTCTACTGAGAAGGGCATGCCCCGGAATTCAAAGAAACCCTAGGGTTAAACAATGCATCTACGTATCACAACACTTAATGTCAGGATCCGGGCTTTGTGCATTGTGCCCGGTTTTTCTTTTCAACGTAGGAGTTGGTAGTATGGCACAGACCAAGCGGCAGATGAAGGCTTATGCGGCACTGCGGAAGGCTGCGCTCGAGGTGATTGCGGCAGACAAGGCAGCACGAAAACCTAGGCAAGCGAAAGCAAAGGCAAAGGCAAAGGCAAAGGCACTAGTGACAACGGAACCTGAACCTGCTGTGTAGATAGGAGCGCATGGAATGGACATGGAGACGAAAGATACTACAGAAGGGCACGGGCAAACGTTTGGACGGCGTTTGTCCGTGCTCATTAGAGCCAGGGCTGGGATGCCCTGGATTGTGACACCAGAAGAGCACCGGGCGGAAGAACTGATGACTAAGGTGGCAGGTTGGAGTGCCTTGCCGTTTGCAGTATATGCATGGAGGGCGTCCACCGGGCTCTATACTATAGAGGACAAAACGAAAGTATTGGAAGGCACGCAGCCATTGCAGAATGCATTACGGTATATCGGGGACTCGACCGTCAGGGCAATCTATATAATGGAAGACGCGTCGGCGTGGCTTAAGGCTGACCCTGTAAGTCAGCGGATATTGAAAGACGAGATTGAAGCACAGTCCAGGCTACCAGAGGTCAATTATCGTGTAGTAGTTTTCTTGGATCAACAGACTGCACCGGATATTCCCGGTGTCGTGCCTTTGGAAATGCCCCTGCCTAATAGAAAAGAGTTGAACGGCGTCGTTGGTTCTGTGATAAACCAGGTGAACCGGCAAGCCAGCAACGGGGATTGCGTTAGGGTAAGGCAGGCTGAAAGGGAACAGATCGTTGACGCATTGACAGGCCTACAGATGGAACAGGCTTTAGTAGCGTGTAGTACAAGCCTGGCCGAATGCAAGCGATTAGATCCGGCAAGGCTTGTCCAGACGAAAAAGCACTTGATTGGACAGGCCGGTGCAGTCCAGTGGATTGAACCTGACGAGCGCGGCCTTGATGGGATTGGCGGGCTGCGCAACCTGAAGGCGTGGCTTACCAAACGGAGGGCAGCGTTTACTAGGCAGGCGAGAGAGTGGGGTTTGCCTAGACCTAGGGCATTACTGGCAACAGGTGTGCCCGGGACCGGTAAGTCCCTGACTGCCAAGTGTATTGCAACGGCTTGGCAAATGCCGTTGCTAAGGTTTGATGTCGGGGCGGCGTTTGCCAAATGGGTTGGCGAAAGCGAGCGCGGTGTTAGGTCTGCCCTACAGACCGCAAGCGCAATAGCACCTTGTGTCCTATGGGTAGATGAAATCGAGAAAGCCTTTGCAGGTGCCTCGTCCGGTGAGTCGGATGCAGGCACGGCGGCAAGGGTCTTTGGGCAATTCCTAACGTGGCTTCAGGAGAACGAGGATCCGGTCTTTCTGATTGCAACCGCAAACGATGTTACACTATTGCCGCCTGAGTTCTTGCGGGCTGGCAGGTTTGACGCTACCTTCTGGGCTGATGTGCCCAATGAAAGCGCCAGGTGTGAAATCAGTGCGGTTCTAGTCAACAAATACGAGGTCTGCAAAGGTATAGACCTGGACCGGTTTGCCGAGGCAGCAGACGGGTACACAGGTGCCGAAATGGAACAAGCCCTAATATCCGCCATGTATGCGGCGTTTGATGAAGGCGAGCAGGAGGTTTCTACTGACGAGGCTATCCGGGGCTTACGTGGTGTCAATAGAGTAATTGACGGTTGGGGGTCTAAACTGAAAGCACTGCGCGGTTGGGCACAAAAGGCGGCACTGCCGGCGGACATTGCGGAAGTCCAAGAACAAAGGCAAAGGAGGTTCTGATGGACAACATTGAAGTGGTATTGATATCAAAGGCCGGCGGCACTCTATGGGAGGTGTCACTTGAACGACAGGATACTAAAGAGCGGTGGTTTGTATGGATGGCACCAGACCACGCAAGCGCTGCAAACTATGCCAATAATCTTGGGACGTTTTTGGGCGTACCCGTAAGCTGTACATATGATAAAGGACGGAAGACATGAGCCATGTGACAACGATTGATTTGGTGATCAACGATCTTGATGCATTAGAACGCGCAGCTAAGGTGTGTGGCATGGAACTAAAGCGGGGGCAAACAACGTTCAGATGGTATTACGGGAATGATCCCTGCAAGCATGCCATAGTGCTGCCGGGCAATACGGAGGCATACGAGATCGGAATCGTCCAGGAAGGTGCTACGTACAAACTGCTATTTGATGATTATCGGGGGGGCCACGGATTGCTGACAGCCATTGGCGAGCGTGGCGAGACGTTGCTGCGTGCATACGCCATGGAACGGGTCAAATCGCTTGCACAGCGCAACGGGATGATGCTAACTACCCTTAGCCCTACCATGGTTCGCCTGACGCCTGTGGGCGTCCCTGCGGGTATGGCCGGCGGGCCTTGCAGCGTGGACGTTAACCTTGACGATATCGAGCGCATTGAAGTCGAGGGACTGGGTTTTACCGGTGCAGCTTGTGACCAGGCTATGGGACCGGTTGAGCAGGCCCTCGGTATTCAGACCGGCCGAACCAACAAACCTGATTATGGCGTGGCTGATTTCTCGCAGTTAGGGAGATGATGATGCATCGTCCTGATTATCATGTCACACCGGACAAAGAGGGGTCTGGTATGATTGCGGGGTGTTGTTTTGCGCTGTTTATAATGATATACATAGGCGTGGTAACCTGGGATGTTATTAGTCGCCTATTGTCTAAGTAAGTACTGAAACCGTCCAGGGCGGCGGGGTTCTCTATTCGTCTCCGCCCCGTCGCCCGCTTTGGGGTAGTGGTCTAGTTTGGGAAGACGTCGGCTTGTCAAGCCGGAGAACGCGGGTTCAAGTCCCGTCTACCCCGTTTCAACGTGTTGATAGTGTTGTCTTTAATCAAAGGGAGTTGAGTCATGCGACTTAGTAATTGTACAATCCTGATCGTTAAGGCGGGTATCAGGGGCGGGGTTGAATACACCAGGGTGGAGCCTAGGGTTGAAGTCCAGGGGGTGCTTGAAAAATCAGAATGGGAAGTCAAGAAAACCGTGTTTGATGTTGATGAACGCAAACAGGCTATTAACCTAGTGGAGCGCTTGAAGCGTTCAATGCGCAACCTAGGTCTTGTGACCGATTTGGGCATTGTAATGCCGTTTGCCAAGATGCCAGAATGGCAAGCGTTGCACAAGGCCAACCGTGCGCTTGCAACAGAATGGAACAGCGCTGCACGGTATACAACCGTGCAATACTATTGCATTGCGCACGTCATTGCCTCTGATGCGGAAGCCGGTAGATATGTGCGGGATGTTGTGAAGCAAAGCCTTGCAGCTATTAGGGAGGCAATCGTGGCGGGGGATGTAGAACGTACTAAAATGGCTTTTAAAGAGTTGCGCGGTCTAGACCTGGTGGTTAGGGAGGAGAATCGAGAGCAGGTCCAGCAGAGCTTGGAATTGGCCAGAAAGTGTGTTCGTGATATGCGCAAGGCACTTAAGAAATTGAAGGAGAGTGACCCCGATGCTACATTGGGGGAAGACGAAACACGGGGTGGTATTGTGGCCCGTATTGAAGGGGCGTTGTTTGGTGAGACCAAATCTGGCGAAAACGAACAGCCGGACCAGGACGTTGACCTGACCAGGTTTGACACCGCATTGTATGCCGAGGAGTCTAGCAATGTCTAATGACGAAATGCGGATCAGCCGCATGTTGCGAGAGGAGCGGGATATCGTGCGATCGCAAATCAGAGACGATTTGATATCGTGGCTTAGGGAACGGCATTATCCTAGGCATATGGTAAATTCCGTTATGGCGAAAGTCCGAAGTGTTACTAATCCAGAGTCGCCTATAATCGAGGAGACGGAGAATGTCTGAAGGTAAGAAAGCAGAAATCACTAAGGTAGAAGTTGCCCCTGTTGTCCAGGCGCAGCCCTTTGATGTTGGCCAGGAGTTGGCCCGGGTGGATGAACGGTTGACTTACCTAGACAAGGTGGCCGATAAGGCCCTAGCCCGAACAACCGCCAAAGACTGGCAAGACTTTGGGGGGAATGCGTGGCTTCAGTATTCAGGCGGCTCGAAGCTAACGGCGTTGTTTGCCGTAGAGTTTCGGGATATCGTGGTTAGTTTGGTCCTGAGAGGTGGCGTCCCCTTGGAGGCACCGAAAGGGAACGATTGGAAATCCCTAAGCGAGTTTGTCAGGTTCGCCCAACAGCATGAGAAAGAGATTGTGGGCTTTGAAGTCATGGGGCTTGTCCGGTCCTGCAACGTGTTTAGGGTGATCAACGGTAGAGACCCAGAGCTTGACGAGGGGTGGACCCAAGTCATTGGCGGGCGGTCTGCTCTTGATGAATGGTTCACGAAGCAACAGCAGACGGACGTGCTTGATATCCGCAAGGCAGCCGTTACGAACTGGAAAGGTAGGGCCGTACAGGAGATCCTAGGCCTGGCCGGCTATAGTATGGCAGACCTTAGGTCCAGGGGTTTGGGTAAGCAGGCTGAAGGTGCAGGCAAGGTTGCATTTAGGAACGGCGCACAAGGTGGTCGGGCTGCCAGGCCAGAAGGGCCTAAAGACGAGGCACACCGGAAGGAGATTAGGGAACTGTTGTATGGCATCTATCCTGGCCCTGAAGAGTGCCAGGACAAGTTAGAAGAATTGACAGCCTTTACCGGTAAAGATGGGACGGAAGTCCCTGGTGTCAGGGAAACCACTAGGTTGTCAGGGAAGCGACTTGATGTAACGCTATCAAAGGTACGTGCCTGGCATAAGGCCCAGACCGCCCAGATGGCAAACGGAACGGAACCGCAAACCGAAGATCCGGGAGACGATTCGGAACGTGTACAGGCAGAGCGTGAGGCCGCGGCCGATGTTGCCAATGTCAATAGTACGGAGGGATTCTAATGTGTACGGTTGTCATCGATGACTAGGTTAACTGTATTAGAAACAACATAGGAGCTGGACGATGGGCACTCCGCTTAAAAACGATGATAGGTTTGAGTGGTTAAAGGGGTTGACGAAAGCTCAGCTGCAAGACCGGGTTATAATACTGGACAATAACCTTGCGGATATAACAACCAAACTATCCCGAAAGCGGGAGGGATATGAACCACATATTGTCAATTATGATGAACGGATGCGCTACATCAACACCCGCATTGAGGTCTTACATAGGGAGGTTGAACGATTGCGGATGGGCTGTACCTGGTACCGAAAGGCTTTGAGCTCTGTTATGTTGGCAACAGATGATCTGCCCATGGCAGCATGCCCCGATTGAAATTCAGGGGTGACGGGAGTTGATTATTGCTGCAGAAATGGACCAATAGAGCAGGAGCGCTAGTATGAACAGAATCATTGCGGCTGTTAGGGATTCTTGGGATGCGGATATCCCGGAAGAGGCTGCCACTGGGCAGGTGGTATTGCCGAGTGGCGAAAGCCCTGCAAAGAAGGTGTCGTCTAGGTTAGATAGGTTCTTTCAGGACAAGGCACTTGCCACCGGTGGCAGTTACTCTAGTGATTGGAACAGAGCCAGTCAGATGGGGGATGCTTGCGACAGGCGGCTTGTCTATATGCGGACCTGTAATGAGGCCCAGGAGGCCTTTGCCCCTTGGGTAATGCAAATCCTAGAAGACGGTTCGGCACAAGAACGGCTCTGGAAAGGCCGTTTGATGGAAGCAGGGTTTGACATTGAGCACGCACAACAAAAGTTAGTATGGCCTGAATACAAGATTCGGGGTCATATTGATGGAGTCCTAGTTCACCCCGACGGCGACCGGGTTTGTTTTGAATTGAAACGGCTTAACGCTAACGCGGCGTCCCGTATCCGGCGATGGCAGGACTTTGTCAGTACAAGTTTCTATAGGCATTATCCGGCGCAGCTTGCCTTGTATCTATTGATGCGTGGGGAGACAGACGGAGTTTTCATTATCACGTATGAAGGCCATTTCAAGGTACTGGATTTCAGTCTGGATGACCCCGAATGTTTGGACTATGCCGAGAAGGCGTTACAGCAGGCGGAGCGGGTCAATGCGCACGTTGAAGCCGGCACCATGCCTGAGAGAATTGCGGATCTTGGGGTTTGCGCAACGTGCCGATATTCCGCAACGTGTTTGCCTGATTTGCCGGCTGCCGTAGAGACCGAATGCCAGGAGATTGATGACCCTACAATCAAGGGCATTCTGGACAGGCGTGGGGACCTCGAGCCCGACGCTAAGGAGTTTGGCAAGCTTGACAAGCAAGTCAAAGCCCTTATGCGTGGGAGGCCACATGTCAGGTGTGGTGATTGGGAAATCAAAGGTAAGACCATTACAACTCGGCGATTAGATACCAAGGCACTGCCTGAAGCTATCAAAGCCCAGTTTCTAATGGAAAGTGAGTACTGGCGTTGTCAGATTAGAAGGAGCGATACCGATGTCACTTGACAACAGGGCCGCGTTGTGTGAAAGTCAGGCAGCTTTGAGAGACCTTAAGGTTGCGGCAACGAGGCTTTATAATAGTTTTGATGCATTGCTGGATGAACCGTTGCGCATGTCAAGGGAGGATATCGCCTGCATCGTGCGCGGCATTGTACAGAATTACATCAACGCAGGACTTTTTCCGCCTGCCTATAGGACAAAGATTGCCGCAGAAATATCTAAGGCCTTAACATCATAAGGCACAAGGAGCGCGTCGTGAGTAGGAAATCAAGACGGCGGCCGTTTGTTGTTACGAGACCAAACCCTAAGGAAAGCGGGGTTTGTACCTGGTGTGGTGAAGCCATGGAACCTAGGCGGGGGACACAGGATGGTAGGTCTTATGATAGGCATGTTTGCCCAATGTGTGAAAGGTTACGCAGGGGTTGGTTAAGCAAGTGTATTGCACACGGACCGCAGTTAGCACTCCATGTAATGCGGAAAGAGGCCAAAGCCACGGCTGATATTAAGCCAAAGGTCAAGGCAGAACCTAAGCCTAAGGTTGATTTGGCAACTCATGTCAACGTCAACGGGGTTCTTGAGTTGCCGTTTAGTACGGTGCCGGAGTCTAACGGAAACCGGAGCGAACTGGACGAGATAGAGTCTGTACGGCAAAAGGTTAGAGAGTTAGCCTATGGCGTGGCTATGGTCATGGACATGCTTGACATGTAATATGATGTATAAAGGAGCCTATTATGCCACATGACAAACCACATCAAATCTTTTGCCTTATGGAATTAGAGGATGTTGCAAAGGCCAAGGGTGCCGTATATGCGCCTGATAGCCGGGCTTGGCGGAAACCCAAACCGGCAGCCGTTGTATTGAGGCTTCAGGGCGACATCATCTTGGGCCTGTTACGGAAAGGCCTGTTTGTATATAACAAGGACTCTGGCCAAGATGCCCAACAGAAAAGATAGATGTGTTAGGGCGTGGCTAATATCAGGTGCCGGCAAGGGGCCTCGAGAGAGGACGCTTGAAGCTAGACGGATGTTGGAACATGCTGGGGTTACGCATGACAATTGGCCACGTAATCCGTTTGGTACGCAGTACGTAGCAGACCTGATTTCGGCTGTTGACAGGGGCGAGTTCGAGGAGGAACGCACACGTGCATATACTAAGCCGAAACAAACCTTTTGGGTACAGATAGAGATTACAGTAACGTGTGAAAGCTGCCACGGCGACATTACGTACTGGCATAGTAGCAAGTACAAAAAACCGCGGAAGCGTATTTGTAGGGAATGTCGGTTGAGGCGTGATAGGGAATGGCAGAAGGAATACCAGAAGAAACGTCAGGAGCAACGTTAATGTTTGTGATTATCAGGAAGGACGAGACGCCTGTATTGAAGGACATACTTGATAGGGAGGACTTGCTGGATGCCGCTAAAGGGACGGTTATTCTCATGTGCGAGTCGCCTGTATTCAGACTCCGGGATGACGGTGATTGGATCCCATTAGAAGAAAGGCCATACAATGGAAATGACGGCGTCCGAATACAAGAGCCTGGGAAAGCGTAAACGTCCGAATAAGTACGGGGCAAGGAAAACACAAGTAGGGGGGTTTACGTTTGATAGCAAGTTAGAGTCCGAGTTCTACCTGCAACTCATGCTGTGGCAACAGACAGAGCCCAAATGTATACAATGGGTAGACGTGCATCCGTTTGTTTGTATAGGGCAGGGCAAGGCCCAGAGAATATGTTTAGACTTTTGTATTTGGGGGCCGCCGTGGGTTGACTTCGATCTGCCGGAGGTTAGGTGTGTCTTTATAGATGTCAAATCAGAAGTCACAAGGCGGAAAACGGATTTTAAACGGGTCGAGGCCGCCTTTAACGAAAGGCATCCAGCAAGGCCGTTATGGGTAGTGACTAAGTCTAACGGTATCTGGTACTATAATGATGTCGTGCTGCATCTTGGCAGTATTCTAACTAGGTTGTGTCCCGTAACGAAGAAGGGGTAAACATTGAAGGATATGAACAATGAGCAAACGACACCCAATTAGCTGGGTCAACGTGCCGGGATATACAGGTGAAACATGGAACCCTATTGTGGGTTGTTCGCCCTTGTCAAAAGGTTGTGAGCATTGTTACGCAGCGCGGTTGGCTTCAACTAGGCTTAAGCATGTTTCCAAATATAGAGACCTTGCTAAGGAGGGCAAATGGACAGGGGAGGTCAGATTGTGGCCTAACGCAATTACGGAACCATTACATTGGCAAAAGCCTAGGGCGATCTTTGTATGCGACATGGGGGATTTGTTTCACCCTAATGTTCGGATTCAAGATATTGAGTGTGTATATAGTGTTATGAGGCGTTGTCCGCAACACCTCTTTATGGTGTTGACAAAACGACCTGATCGTATGTATGTCTGGAGTGAAACTCCAGTATTGCCAAATGTCTGGATTGGCACTACTGTTGAATCTCAGGAGTATGTTGACCGCATTGCCACGTTGCTTAGAATTCCGGCAGCTAAACATTTCGTAAGCGTAGAACCGATGCTGGGGGAAATAGACCTTGATGATTACTTGGCCGGGTATGGTTCTGGTGATCATCTTGATTGGGTGATATGCGGTGGTGAATCAGGCCCTAAAGCGCGGCCAATAGATCCTGATTGGGTTAGGTCTCTAAGGGATCAATGTATTGAGGCCAAAGTGCCTTTCCACTTCAAGCAATGGGGTTCGTTTGGCAATGGCCCTACAATGGTAACATGGATCAACAATGAAACCTGGTATGAGTTCCCATGCATAGACGATGAAGTCTGGCACGAGTTTCCTAAGGAGTGACGTTATGCTAACACGGATTGTTGTCAATATTAGAGGTGCAGTATTTGAATCAACGAAGCAGCCAAGACCTGTAGTAGAATGGAGCAAAGAACTCCAGGACGCATTGTATAAGGCCGAACCGTATAGCGTTTTGAAGATAGCACTAGACAGACCGTGCGAGACCGTTCTATTGCTTCCCGCTGCAATGCTCAAAGAGGCGTTTTTCATTGTTGAAGAATGTCCTAACATGCCTGATAACAGTATGGAGGACGAAACATGAGTAGTAAAGAGTCCGCGCTAGGTCTTGAAATAGAGGAAGTTGCGTGGCATCGCAATGGTATTAGTGGCGTTGGCTTTTATGCAATCAGATTCCTATGGCAGCCAGACGATGCCCGTACAAAAGAGCGATTTCTAGGCATCGTGTTTGATGAACCAGGCCATTGTTCCGTTATTGGTATTGATCGCCTATCAACGCAAGGTGTAGCGTTTGCGGGTGGTAATTCATGGCGAGGCGACCGCTTTGAGGAGGATCTTCGCCGAGCAATTGAGAATTCGCCGACTTCCGGTGGTGTGAGAATTGGGCCTTTCTGTGTGCCGGTCTAAGATAGTCATAGGGAGATCAAGTTATGAGTTTCCATGTCCCGGAAATCTATAGGGTAAGAAGTGGCCCGATGGGAAGTGACTCAAGCTATGGAAACAATGGGGCATTTCTTGTTCCTCGCATAACTAGAAACCTAGAGGCCTACTGCATTGCAAGCGATGGTTTGGGTTGGGAACATGTAAGCTGTCATATTGTAGGCCAAGCACGTACCCCGACATGGGAAGAGATGTGTGCTGTTAAAGACCTGTTTTGGGCAGATGACGACGTGGTGATCCAAATACACCCTAAGAAATCTCAGTATGTAAACAACCACCCCGATGTATTGCATCTTTGGAGACAGATAGGTGCAGTACAACCGACGCCACCTATTGAGTGTGTATAGTATATAGGGAGAGTGTCCAATGATAGATTGGCCGACTGACCCACCGCAGCAAACACAAAATGCTCACAATGTCCAGGTAGCATGCAAGGTTATTGACGCCCTAACAAAAGATAACAATAAACAACGGGAGACATTAGAGGCCATTAGAAACATTAGTGGCGAAGCATATAACACCCTTGCTACCAATCAAGCGCTTGCCCGCATTCGGAGATTATGCTCGGCAATATTGGACACCGATACTGCCGAAAGTGCCCATCATAAGGAGTAGGTCTCCAATGCCTACGAGTAGCATCCGCTACATTCAGCTTAGTACAAGCTTCTGGCGTGAGCCTGATATCCGCAAATGGTCTAGCGATGCCAAGGTTTTATACCTATATCTAATCGGCAACAATGACGTGCACGGGGCAACTGGTATAGGCCACATAGACCTAAGCGCAATGTGTTTTGATCTCAATATGGAACCCAAAAACCTGGCGAAAGCAAAGGCGGAAATTGGAGACAAAGTCCAGTGGTTTTCAGGTGATTACTACTGGGTCAAGGCCAGGAGCGCTCACGCCTGTTACAAGATTAACGGGGACCATTCGGACAAACTTGCACGTGCCGCGGCTAATTATGTTAGCGGTTTACGGTCAGATATTCTGGACGCATATGTCAAGAGATACCCCGATATCCTGGCATATGCCGAGCGTCAGAAGGCGGCCACGGACGCACAACAGATACCCCATACAAAGGGTATAGATACCCCATCGATAGGGCATGCAAGGGGTATCGATACACCATCGATAGACCATCGATACCCTATCGATACCCTATCGACTACATCTTGTATGCCGGACACCAAACCGAAGGAGGCCACGCAAGATAAGCGAGATACCCCATCGATACCCCATCGATACCCTATGCATACCCCATCTCTTCGTGAGAGCGATTCCGACTCCGAGTCCGAATCCGAGTCCGAGTCCGACAATGGGGAGAAGAACCCCCCTTCCCCCCACGGCACCGAGGCACCACCCAGCAGACCAATCAAGACCGAATTGCAGCAAGCCTTCCCGGACCCAATCATGGCTCAAGCAGTACAAGAATTGTTGGCCAAATATGCCTCTACTATCAGAGCCGACGATAGCCTAGACAAGGCACTCTGGCCAATCAAACACATATTGCGTTCAGGCACCACCAACATAACAGACCTCCACACCGCAGTAGAAAGGGCAGCCCAAACATACCACGGACAAGACGAAACCTTTAATCCAACCGCGCACAATTTCTTCAGGGACAACCGCTGGCGTTTCTACCTGAGTAAAGGTTGGAAACCACCCATACCAAAGGAAGACAAACGCATAGCCAAGATAAGAGAAGCCGCAGAAAAAGCAAGGGAGAGCTTCTGACATGAACCATACTGAAATCGCAGACATCTTTGATTATATGGAGGCACTCGGTTGGAAAGTGTGGGATAACGCCAAGCCACCTTGGGTTAGAGTCCTGCAAGGCATCCAATCCTATCAAGCGGCCAAAGATATCCTATACCAAATGTCACTCGAAGAACGGTGGCAAACAAAAACACCAGGCCTAGGCGTATTCCAAAAAACCGCATTCCGCTATATCTCGGCAAACAGGGAATATATACCAAAGCCACCGGGATGTTCTATTTGTAGCAATACCGATAATGGAGCAGTTAATACCTCGCTTGGTTTAGTCTTTGTCCCCTGCGTTAGAAACCCAGAACCACCGCCATGGAGAGTCGTCGGCACCGAAGGCGATGACATACGAATCTTTACCGTGCCTTGCACGTGCGAAGCCGGAGAATACTATGCCCAAATGACCAAAGGAAATCAAACACATACACAACGATTTAGAACCGACGCGCACGAATGGCTCGAACAACACGAAGCGGAGGCGTATGAATATTGGGCAAACAAAATCAACCGGTTGAAGGCAAATCGATGTCTAACGGAGGCAGATATCAACCGCATTAAATGCGCAGAACCCACCCTCGCAGCCGTGCTGAGGGACTTCGCTTCAAGCCTCACAGCACCGCCGGCCGAAACCCGAAAAAGCGATTCTGACGCACACGAGCCCCGAGGGGTAGGCAAACCATACCGTAGCCTATCCGTGTGCCTTGACGGTGCCTCCCAGGCCGTAGAATCGTATCGCATGACGCCACGCTCCGCGGCAGACGCGTCGCAAACGCAGACGCCACAGACCAGACGCGAACGATCCGCAGACGAACAGGCACGCCGAGAAATCACAGACGCTTCCGACTTTGAACTCTGGAAGGCCGAACAAATCAAACGATTGGAGGAATCACACCATGGTGAGTTCTGAGATATTGTGCCGGCTTATTGATGCAGTAGATAGACTCACTGCAAGTTTAAATCGTGCCGTAGATACCTATGGAACGTCTGGCAAGGAACACAAAGGGCCGCATCAAAGATATCAAAAAGAAACGTACCAAATGCCGACACCGCAGAAACGGGATTTGACAAATCTGCTACAACGCATTCTCGATATTCACACGTGCGATACCGAGCTTTTGTTAGGCAAATGCGTTTGGTGTGGAGCAGACAAACACGACTTTGACGATCAACCCAATGCTATGCATAATCACGCCTTGGATTGCCCGGTCGTTATCGCAAAACGATTGATGGGCAAATATCAATGCCTTGAGGATAACGCAGAAAACACTTGACACCGAGTATCATTTTGGGTAACCTAACCTGGCTCAAAGGAAACAAAAAGGATATCTGTATGGTTGTCCCAAACACTGTAGCAGATTTACACCCATGGCAGGGAAACCCGCGGGAAATCGATGAATCCGAACTCAGCTCACTACATCGGAGTATGGGAGAGATGGGGGACCTCTCCGGGATCGTGTTTAACCTCCGGACACGGAGATTGGTTACCGGACACCAGAGACGAAAGAAGCTTCCGGATGAACTTCCGGTACAGGGTTACACCGAGGTCCATGATGATACCGGGACCGTAGGAACGGCTTGGGTAGAGGATCCGAATACCGGGGCAAGGTGGGCGATACGGTATGTTGATTGGGGCGAGCAGATGGAATTGCTTGCAAATCTAACGGCAAACAATCCAGGTATTCAGGGGCACTTTACGCCGGCTGTTGGGCCTATGCTTGAGACATTGAAGACTGATCTCCCTGAGTTGTCTGATAGTTTGCGATTGGCCGCTATTGATATTCCAGTTGATCCGGCCTCGTTTGTTCCCCAAGATGGCAGTACGCAACCTTCCTTGGACCACAAAAATCCTGTCAAATGCCCTGAGTGCGGACATGAGTTCTCGCCGTCAACTTAAACTCGGTTGGTGTACTTACACCGCGGCCAAATACGCTGTTGAGCATTGGCATTATTCCCGGACAATGCCAGCGTTCAAAGTTGCCAAGATTGGTGTTTGGGAAGATGAAACCTTTATTGGTGCTGTATTGTTTGGTATGGGTGCTACTAAACATTTGGGTTCGCCATATGGGTTAAATTGCTTCCAAGTATGCGAACTTGTACGAGTTGCCCTTACAACCCATAATGCGCCAGTGACTCGTATAATCCGAATAGCGATTAGTATGGTCAAAAAACGATACCGTGGCTTAAGGCTAATTGTGTCCTTTGCTGACCCAGAGCAAGGGCATATCGGCACGATATATCAAGCAGGTAATTGGATTTATAGTGGCAGCGTTGCATCCGGAGATTGGGTAAAAGTGCATAACAAGACATATCATCCTAGGGGCATTGTGCAGAAATATGGTCATAGGGGGATAGCCTGGCTTCGTGCAAATGTTGACCCTAATGCAAAGGTTGTCATGAGGATCCCTAAGTATCGGTACTTGATGCCGCTTGACAAGGGCATGGCTCGAGTTATAGCATCATTGCGTCAGCCATACCCCAAACAATCTGCGGCCGTGGTGTAATGGTAACACACCTGGTACCCAACCGGGATATGGCGGTTCAACTCCGACCCGGCCGCTCTCCCCTGGATATGACGGAGTGTTACATCAATAGAGGTGATAGGAAATGAAAAGAAAACTTACATTAGGGCAAGAGCTTAGAAAAGTCCGTTGCAGGAAGCTAAGGCTTAGAAAAATGGAGACCATTGCTAGGTTGCGAGTGCAAGGTTATAGTTGGGCACAGACAGCGGAAATGATGGGGTACACAAATCCCCAATCACTCAATGCTGCCTGCAATGGACCTTGGAGAGACGATTGGAGGGAAATATACGACAGGGCTGTTGAGATGCATTGGAACGGTTTGGAGGCTGAAGCCGGATTGAAGCAACAGTCCTTATTGAGATCGGAGGACGAAAACATTGCACAAAGGGCCGCCCATAGCCTTCTAGCTCACTCGGCCAAGCTTCGTAAACAATTTCACGGCATTACTAAAAGGGTAGAACATGGCGGTCAAATAGATGTTGGGATATCTGCCACTAACAGCAAGGGTGTTTCGTTATCTGAGTATGCGCAATGGATTAGGGAACACCGCATGAATGGACAGGCTACCAATACCAATGCTAGACCTCAACATGACCGAATCACAGACGACACCGCCAATACCCCAAAGTGATTGGGTTGCTATACGTGCCGATGGACAGGCCTTCCCGGCATGCTGGATTGAGACAGTACTTGGGATCCGGCTTACAGACGATCAAAGGCTTTGCGCAGACGATGTGCCCGTATATCAATACAATCATTGGCGAGCGGCCCATGCCACGGGGAAAACGTTTCTCTTAGCTTGTATGGCGTTGCAATGGGGTACCTGTTATGACGACGCCCAAATTATTACTACTGCGGCAGTAGGCAGGCAAGTCCGGCGTCAGCTTTGGGGTTTGTTGCCCAATCTATATACTAGAGCAAGGGGGCGTGGTTACCCAATCCCTGGCGAGATGCAAACCACGACATGGGCGATATCGGACATTGCGAGTGCTGCCGGCTTTAGCACTAACAACGTTGACGCTTTCACCGGTGATCATGGCCCACACGTATTGTATTTGCTTGATGAAGGCCAGGGCATTGAACAGGAGATCGTCGGTGGTGTGATGACTTCAATGCAGAGCCCTGAGTCCAGGTGTATATTTGCGGGGAATCCGGTTAGGGCAGAAGGGGCGTTTTATGATGCGTGGAAATCTGACCTTTGGCATTGTAGAAAGTTGCCGGCCGAGACTCACCCTAATGTCTTGTTCAATCAAGAAATCATCCCCGGTGCTATTACAAGGCCATGGATTGCGGACATGGCCAAACAGTATGGAGAAACTAGCCCTTGGTTTATAGGGCGTGTCAATGGGGAGTTTCCTGAAAACGCAAGCTTTGGGTTGTTCAACGGAGGCCACCTGGCAAGCGCGGTCAATCGGTATGATATCAATGCTCCTAGGCGTGGTGATAGGATTATGGGTATTGATGTTGCAGGACAAGGGGATGACCTAACAGTTTGGGGCATTAGAGATGACGTGCAGCTACGGCATATGGAATCCGAACAGATAATGGACCCTTTGTCCGTAGCTGTTAGGGGCAGAACGATTGCCAAAGACTGGGGTGTTGAACCGCATAACATTAGAGTTGATATGACTGGTGAAGGGCACGGGACAGTTGCCAAGTTTAGGGAAATGGGATTAGATGTCATTGGTGTGCACTTTGGCGAAAGCGCAGAAGATTCTAATCAGTATGCAAACCGTAGAGCCGAAATGTATAAGGGCGCGGCTGCTGCCATTGACCCCGCCAAAGGCGGTTCGTTTGCATTGCCGGACCACACTATGTTGATTGAAGACTGCCGGTCCATTAGTTACAAGTTTGACAAGCATGGCCGTTACCAAATTGAATCTAAGGAGGCAATTAAAAAGCGCACAGGCAGGAGTCCTGACTTTTCCGACATGCTGGCATTGTTGTTTTATCCCAAACGCGAGGTTTGGGTGTACTAGGAGCGCGTGTTGAAACCTATATACAAGACAGACATTGCGGAATTGTGGCAGGGACACGTTATAGAGGTTGCCCGGTATTTGCCCGAGAAGTCTATACATTGCCTCATTACTAGCCCGCCTTATTGGGGCCTGCGCAGCTACGGGACTGAACCGCAGATTTGGGGCGGTCGGCCTGACTGTGAGCATGTTTGGGGGAAGACCTTACCTAGGTCTCACGAAATCCACCATGGTAGTGGTGCTAAGGATCACGACGACTCAGTACGGACCAGCGGCAATTCAGGGCATTTCTGCCAGTATCAAGATTGTCGGGCTTGGCGTGGCGAGCTTGGTCTAGAGCCGACACCTAACTTGTATATTGAGCATTTGGTTTCGTGCTTTGATGCATTGCGGCCGGCATTGCGTGACGATGCAACGTGTTGGGTTAACATAGGTGATTCACACTGTAGCAATAAAGGCGGCAACCGAAACGGCTTGACATCAAGCACATTGCCGGGGGCAAACGCAGAAGCAAAACGTAGTGAATCTATAGGCACTAAATCTTTGCGGCCGGCATCAAGTACTTACGGGCTTGCCCCTGGGAACGTATGTTTGATCCCGCATAGGTTCGCCATTGCAATGCAAGAACGGGGTTGGATTCTCAGGTCTGCTAATATATGGGCTAAAGGTGTGAGTTTCTGCTCTACTTATTCGGGTTCTGTTATGCCTGATAGTGTAGCAGGGTGGAGGTGGGAGAGGCATCGCATTAGGCCAAAGGGCAGCGATTCAAGCCATATACAGGAAGGCAGACCGGAATTGAATGCCCTTAGGGAAACCAACAATGATGCGGACCGGCGGGCTGTTATGTCATGTGCTAATCCGTTGAAATCAAATCTAATAGAATGCCCCGGTTGTGACAAGTGCAATCCCAATGATGGGTATATTCTGCGCAAGGGCTCATGGCGTCCGACATCTGCTTACGAGATGTTGTTTCAGTTCGCAAATACAGGGACTTACTATGGGGACGGGGAAGGGGTGAGGGAAGATACGGGCGAGTCAATTCGGAGGGGCACCGGAAAGCCATTAGGCAGTACACTAGGGGAGGGCAGAAATGACCGGGACAGATTCTGTTCAGATATTGCCACATCAGGCCGCAACCTCCGCAACGTCTGGACGATCAACCCGAAGCCCTATCCGAAGGCCCATTTTGCCACCTTCCCGCCTGCACTAGTAGAGCCGTGCATCAAATCAAGTACTAGTGATAAGGGTGTTTGCTCAAAGTGCGGGGCACCGTGGGCGAGGGTTCTCAAACGCCGCAGGACCTATGATCATACGACGACTAAAGCCGGCAAGAGCAAGGACGGACCCTATAGCTCTCAGACAGGTAATGGTGTTGGAACGCACGATGTCAGGCATGGTGTATATACCAACAATCAAACCCACGGCTGGCGTCCTACCTGCCCCTGTCAGTACGAAGCAAACGCAGCCGCTGCATTTATGGCATCAGGCATTACAATTGACAAACGAGTTAAACCTGTCGTATTGGATCCTGTGCCTGCTACGGTGCTTGATCCCTTCTGCGGTTCGGGTACAACAGGCAAGGTTGCTATTCAGTTAGAGCGTCACTTTGTTGGTATTGATTTGCAAGGTGACTATTGCATAGAGCATGCTGTCCCTAGGTTGCACAAAGCAGATACCGGTATTGATGAAGCTGAAGCAATAGAAGGGCAGTTGTCTTTATTCTAGGAGTGCGAGATGTGCGATTGCGCAAAAGATGCGGACAACAACCCATTGGTAGCGTGCCATAGATGTGAGCGGTATTTCATTCATGGTGAGGAAGTAACCAAGGAACATTTCATGAAAGCATATGAAGACTATCGCAGATACCACATAGCCCAAATCCCGGCGAGGTCAAACCGTCTGCCTGTATCTTGGCGGTGGTGTGTTGCTACGCAACAGAGGTTGTCTTCGCTATGACAGCACTATCACCTGATTGGGTTTCAGACGATGGCTTGATTCAACTGTACTGCGGAGACAGTGCGGATATCTTGCCGCAGTTGCCGACGCATAGTGTAGCGTCTGTCATTACGGATCCGCCGGCCGGGATATCATTTATGGGGAAAGAGTGGGACGGTTCTAAGGGCGGCCGGGACAAGTGGATTGATTGGCTTGCTGGGATTCTCAAAGAGTCATTGCGGATATGCAAGCCAGGCGGCACGCTTGCATGTTGGTCTTTGCCCCGTACTAGTCACTGGACTGGCATATCTGTAGAGTCGGCAGGTTGGGATATCTTTGATGTCTTTCAGTACGTATTTGGGACGGGGTTTCCCAAGTCATTAGACATCAGCAAGGCGATTGACAAGGCCGCGGGCGCGGAGCGGGAGGTCGTGGGATCCAATCCACATGCAAGGCCGAACAGCGACGATCGGGGCGAGGGCGTGTACGGTGGTGGCAACGGAAGCGATCACTCGACAGACATCACCGCCCCTGCCACCGCCCCCGCCAAACTTTGGGACGGTTACGGTACAGCCCTAAAGCCGGCTGCTGAGTTCTGGTGGCTTGCCTATGCGCCTAGGGAAGGGTCGTATGCCGAGAATGCGCAGAAGCACGGCGTGGCGGGGCTGAATGTGGACGGGTGTAGGGTGCCGATATCGTCATGCGATGTCGAGACTATTGCCAATATGGGTGGTTATGGAAAAGCCGGATGGCAGCGTGAGCCGACTGGTATATATAATGCGAACGTCGCTGAACATTTGATGCCTACCAGAGACGCTAAGCCACACACTTCCGGCCGCTGGCCTGCCAATCTGAGTCACGACGGCAGCGAGGAGGTCGTGGGGATGTTTCCGGATAGTAAGTGTGTAGGAACGTATAAGAACGAGCAAGGACCAGGTGCCAAGTTTTTTGGGGGTCAATCCGACAAACGACGACTTCAGCAATGGAATAGGCACGACAACGGCTCTGCTGCCCGCTTCTTTCAGGAATGCCCACGGTTTATGTACGGGTCAAAACCCAGCAGAAGTGAACGGAACGAAAACCTAGAAGATAAGCCGGATTGCGAAAAACCGGGCAGACTGCAAATGCGTCAGGACGGAGGACTTGATGGGCATATTACAGCTCCGGCACCCAATAATCATCCCACGGTTAAGTCGCTATCTCTAATGCGGTATCTATGCAAGCTTACCAAGCCACCGGAAGGCGGTATCGTATTGGACCCATTTATGGGGTCAGGCACGACGGTGATTGCTGCGTGGTTTGAGCATAGGGCTGCAATCGGTATCGAGGCTGATGACGAGTATTTCCGGCTGGCGCAAGCCAGGGTCGAGGGCGCCATCCGGCGGGAAGCGAAAGATATGCCACTTTTTAGTTGACACCGAAGGCTTTGTCTGGTATTTTGACAAGCAAAGTACAATCTAACAGGCCATGCATATGAATATTTTGTCAAGAGCAAAGCTGATTGCAAGTCAAATGTTGGCGAATGCCAGCACTAGACTCAGGGGGAAGGGTTTAGTAACTCAATCATGGGACGAGCTATTACCGTTGCTGGAGGCTGCCGGGTATGATGGCAGAGGTTTCCCGATTCTAGACGAAACACCCTCTACTCTAAGCAGAAAGCAAGCACTGCGGCAATTGCTTGGATATCAATACGGGGCAATGAAAGTCTTTTCTGGTAAGATTGTTGGGACCCCGTTTCACGTGCAGACCAAAAGGCCTAATGACAAGACGGGCAAGCCGCAATGGCAGGACGATGAAGATCACGAGCTCAATGCTTTACTAGATGAAGTTAACCCGTTTCTAACGTGGCCAGAGCTTATACAGCTTACGGCTGAGTTTGCCTTTGCTGTAGGGTCTGCGTTTTGGTGGCTTGAGAAATCCGGTGGCAGGGTTGTTGGTATCTGGCCTCTTGATGCTACGAAACTGAAACCTAGGGTTAACACTACCACGCGGGATATTCCTAGTCGTTTTCTAAGCGGCTGGACGTATTCTATGATTGTCAACAAAGCCCCTGTCAAGGTTGACCTAGAGATTGATGAAATTGTGCATTTCCCTGACCCTTGCCCATCTGATATGCGCGTCGGTTTGGGGCGTGTACAGGCTGCCGGTTCTGGTGTCAATCTTCTTGCGCAGATTGCGTCAGCTCAACAGCATACGTTGAACAATATGCTAGTCCCTAGTATGCTAATCAAGATGAAGTCCCTAGGGACAAGGGCGAAAACTAAAGAGGCCTTGGATGCACTAGAGCAGAAACTAAAAGGTGCCAAGGAGGCAGGGAGGTTGCTTGCCCTAGTGCTAGACAACATGGACGATGCAGAATGCCAAATGTTGGAAAAGGGCAAGGTGGCTGAAATGGGGTTTAAGGATTCTGGCGATATCGCCAGGGATGCCACGTTGGCACCCACAGGAGTTGGCCAGGCCTTGCTAGGTGTTACAAGGGAAACGGCACGGGCAAACGTAGAGGGTGCAGAGTATATCTTTGCTTCATATCATGTGCAACCATGGCTTGTCAAGTTTGATGCTAGGATCAAACAGGATTTGTGCAAACGGCACTTTGATGATAACGTGCGGATTGTGCACGATTCTGCAGTACCGGCAGAAAGAGAACTAGACTTAAAGGAAATCGAAACCCGTTTGAAACATGGGGACACTTGGAACTCCATAGCGGCCGAGCGCGGTTGGCCTGAGCATGACTGGGGGAATGTCTGGTATAAACCTGTCGGGCTTGAACCCGTTACCCAAGTCCCTATTGATGACGCTGGCAATGAAGACAAGCAGCAATTGTCACAGCTCATTGGCATGCTAAAGACTTTGCAACTTGGCCCGCGGCAAAGGGAAATAGCATCAAGCTTAGCTGCTAGTATCTCAATAGGGAATCATAGCTTTCGGAGCACTAGTGCTGCAAAGGGCAGTAATGGCAAGTCTGTTATGACTGTAGCAATTCCTGTCACACAAGCCCCTAGAGGCTTCAATAGGGAACAACGCCGCAGAATAGAATCCAAGGTAATCAAAGTGCGCAAGCCGTTTGAGGCTGCGTTTGCTCGTTCAATGGCAATTTGGTTTCGTAAGTTGGGCCGGGAGTTTCTGAAAGCTTGGGATGCTGAGTTTGCCAATCAGGATCAGGATAAAGTGCTTCAGGGTATTGTGAAGCAGGAAACAAACGCTGATATTGACCGCATTATCGATTCGGCATTGAATCCGGAACGGACTGCCGTTGAATTGTCTAAACGCACGAAGCCGTTTCTAAACCGGGGCATGGTACTTGGAGGCGAGTTCACTAGGCAACTCTATGATGCCAGCTTGCCGGAGTTTAGTCTTGAAATGCCGGCTGCCCAAAAGTATGCTCAACAATGGAATCTTGAATGGGCGGAAGGCATTACCAGGACCAATCAACGGGAAATCAAAGAGTTAGTCTATAAAGATATTACCGCCAAAAAGACATTGCGGGAAATCAGGGAACACCTTGATGACCGGCTAGAGTCTTGGGCGACTGGTCTTTCCGGTAGGAGCATGTTGATTGCACGGACTGAAAGCACTAAGATGTTCGCCGCCGGTGCTCAGTCTGCAATGGAAGCATACGAGGTTCTGTATAAACAATGGGTAACAAGTTTTGTGAATAGCAGGGACCCGCATATGTCGGCGGATGGACAGGTTAGGAAGATTCAGGAACGCTTTAGTGTTGGTGGCGAGGAGATGCTGTACCCTGGCAGAGGATCCAACCCTGGTAACAACTGCAATTGCCATTGCATTCATGTGGCTGTACCTAGTGCACGAGGTTAGGAGTAAGCTATGCCTTCTGATACATCCAAACTCAAGCAGGCAGAGGGCCATGTTGACGGGACCGCGCTCCCCCGGCTTCAGGCCTCTCTGCCTGCTACTATTGAACGCCTAGACGTTCACAAAGTAGAAGACCCTGCAATTGAGGGACTGGACGGTGCTATTGAGATTGACGCCGTAGCTGTCACAAGGCAGGCCAAAGCACCTAATGACAACGGGTACCTTATTGAACCAGAAGGCTTTGATGTTTCTAGGTTTCTAAAGAACGCACGGCTGTATGCTGACCACGACCGTAGTATTAGGATGACGATTGGCCACGTTACGCAGCTTAATATCAGTCGGCAGCGTATTACGTTCAAGGCGGTGATTCCGCATTTCAAAGATGAACTCAGGGAAGCTATCAGGCTTGATATTGAGCGGGGTTTGGTAAAGGGTATTTCAATTGGGTTTTTTGTTCAGGAATCTGAGCCTGTATATGAAACGAGGGAAGTCACGGATGACAACGGAGAAAAAACAAAGCGGGATGTACTTATTGGGCTTCGTGTGACGAAAGGCAGGTTGTTAGAAATCTCTGTTGTAGGGCAAGGCGCAGATGAAGACGCCCTGATCCGGAAAGTAAAAAGCTTTACTGTAGACGGTGCTGTTGCAGATATTCCCGCGGATCAATGGGTTAGAAAGTCTGATGACACAGGCCATAGTCACGTGCTGAAATATGCCGATGCTGTACTGTTAAGCCTGGCCACGACGGAGCCGGTTGTGTTTGCACCGGTTGGATTGCAAACGGCAAACCCTGATGACTGGAAGGCTATACCTTATTCTAAGCACGGGGATAGTCCAAAGGCCTCTATTGATACCGCCTGGAATGGACCAAAGGTCAAAGCAGCTGCCAGTGTGGAACAATTGGCTAAGATCAGCGTATTTGAAGATAAGGACAGCCTTGATACCAAAAGCGGCTACAAAGGCCCACATCATGAGCCAGGCGGCAAAGTAGTTTGGAACGGTGTACGGGCTGCTATGGGTGTTTTGTTGGGTGCCAGGGGCGGATATAAGGGCGTTGACGATGTGGAATTGCGGAAAGGCTACGCACACCTTGCAAAGCATTACAAACAGTTTGACAAGCCTGCACCTGAATACCAGGCGTATGACAATGATGACTTGCTAACAATGGCATCCGAAGGCATTATCATTTTGCCGGGGCATGCCATTGTCAATAGGGTTGTATGCACTGACAACGCAGACGATGACGACTCCGCAGATATAGAAGTCGCGGAGTCTAGTCTCGGTATGATTGCTGACATTGCTGATGTAACTGACGTAAATGAACTCCATGCTATTGCCGATGAGTCTAGAAAGGCTGCCGCTGAGAAAGCACAGTATCAACGGGACATTGCCCTGCTAGAGTCCGCCCTTGCAGAAACCCGCAAGCGCCGGCTTGAAAGGACAGCGCAATTTCTTGGTTTGGTTGCTATGGTTTCGTCCGCCGTGGAAGACTTGCAGGCAACAGCAATTGGATGTGCTCGTAACACAGAAAGGTAGTATTGTATTATGCCAAAGCCTACAGATAAGTTGATCCGGGTTCGCAAGCCTGGAGAAGACGTGATTGTTGAAGTCGTGGACAATGCCAAGGTGCAGGAACTCATTGCCCTTGGGCAGTATGAAGTCTATACCCCTGACGATGCAGAAGACATTGTTCAGGAAGAAAAGGCTGATGCCAACCGCAAGACTAGAGTTGAAAGGCTAGTCGAGCAGTACGGCAATGAGCACGAAGCCGAAAAGGCCGCATGGACTCAAATGCTTGTGCCCCTTGGTAAGCAGCTTGCAGAGATCCCCCAAACCATGCAGAAGGTTATGGAGGAAGTCCTGACAAAAGGCGTCGTTAAGGGCGGTTTGCCTCAGGCACAAGCGATTGCAGAAGGCAATACCTCCGCACTTGCCAAGCTTGGGATCTTCCCTAAGGATGTCCCAATGGGTGCAGGGCGGTGGAACCGTGGCCAATTGGACCTTTACTACAAGGCCCTCGGTGCTAGGTACCACCAGAAGCCGCTGCCGGCAGGTGCCGAAGAAGATGAACTTGTTAAGGGTTGGCTTACCGGAGAACTGACCCAGAGCCTTATTGAAGGTACGGATGCCTCCGGCGGTTATCTTGTGCCTGACGATCATCAAATCGAAATCATTAAGGCCGCAGCACACCTGACTCAGGTATGGCCTAGATGTCGGTTGCGTCCTACGAGTAGGCAGGTTGTTAAGCGTCCGGTCCGGTCTACCGTTGGGGATGTCAACGTTGGCACAAGCGCTGCTGATGAACTGAGTAACGTCACGGAAGTGACGATTACTTGGGCTGAGAAAACCTGGACCATGCGGCCGTTTGATGCCTATTTCCCGTGTTCGGTTGAACTCCTGAATGATGCGGATGCAAATATCTCGCAAGAGATTACAGACGCCGCGGCAGAGCAGTTTAGCGAACAACGGGAAAAGCTTCCGCTTCAGGGCCGCGGCTCTAGTTATGAACAGCCTACAGGCATCTTCCATGCCAGCATTACTAGTGATTCTGTAAGTGCTGCCCTAGACGGAACCAAGTTTCTGACTAGTGTATACAACGTTAGTCTACGATATCGGCGTGGTGCTAATGCCAACCTGCTTGCCCTACTCAGGTCTAAAGAGTACAAGGCATTGGTCGTTGATTTGAGCCAGAACTATCGTAACCTAGACATTCTGGGTTTGCCAGAAGTCTTGGAGAACGAGTTTGTGACTCAGGGTCGCGGTTGCATTGGTGCGTTTGATCAGTACTGGATTTACTTCAATCCCATGATGCAGCTCTTGACGCAGTTGGATGCCCTTAGCAAGGGTATGCGGTTTGTGTTCTGGGAGCGTTGGGACGGACAGCCTGTCCAGACTACTGCATTCCGGTTGATGGACACTATTACGTACTAGGAGAGTTTTTGACCCGGAGCTGGCAGGGGGGAGGTTTGAGGTGTCGTGGCCTTCCCCCTGCCGCATTGTACAGGATAACCAATGAAGATCCGTATGATTAGAGATGATGGCGTTAGCGGGCAAAATCTAACGCTTAGGAGTGGCCAAGTTTACGATCTCGAGGAGCGTATTGCGACCAGACTTGTAAGGGTCGGTTCTGCAATCCCGGCGTCAGGTACGGACATGGATGACAAGGTATCTGTGAACGTACCTGATACGGAGCGCGTGGTGTTACTCAAATGGAGAGTTGGGATATAACACTATGGCCGGTATCAGATTGTTTCCCGTTATTGCTACCAGGTGTAGACCTGCTCAATTGCACGAGCAGGTAAAGCGATTGCTTGCGCAGACGCACGGTAAAGAGCGCATTATCGTTGTCGTGGACGGAGACCCAAGTACAACTGTATCAAAGAATGCTAGGGTTTCATGTGTTTATTTGGCGGAACGTGTTGGTGTCAATATTGCTAGGCGGATAGGGAACGCACTAGTACCGGACGACGGGGTGATATGCGAGATTGACGATCACGATTTGATTAGAGACGGGGTATTTCCGCAAATCAGGGATGCATTCGCCCAGAACGCTACACATATGGTGTATGGGGATTGTGTCTGGACTGATCCCAAGGGCGCCGTTCGGGATGATAGGCGAGGCAATAGGGGCGACTATGAAGCGTGGGTATTCCAGCGGAGATGCGAGGCAGCCGGGTTTCTAGCTTATCGGAAGTGGCTTTACCTCGCTGCCGGTGAATGGCCAGTAAACATAAGCCCTGGCGGGGACGCTGTATTGTATATGCGGATGGAAGCTGTACTGAATGCCAGAGGCATTCGGCATTTGCCAATTGTAATCAACGACGTCATTGTTGATCATAATGGCATTTCAGGCAATGGACGCAAGCAACAGGTACAGAATATCATAGATAGTGCACAAGCAATCTCGGACGGCGGATGGCGAGCACCGGCCGAAGTTCTTATTATGAGTAGTGGGCGTTCTGTTGCAAAGCCTATCATATCAAGTACTAGCACACCGGCAAAGTCTCATGTGCAAGACAATAGACCACGGCCGTTAGTATTGATTTGCCATAGCAAATGGGGCAGGGTTAGGGAAAGCGGTGGTGGAGAAATCAGCAGTTCGTATTGGGTGCCAGCATTGCAAAAGGCGGGCTTTGACGTTCAAGTTCTGGCAACAAATGCGGTTATAGGGGATGCCAAGAAGTATGCGCAAAGGGTTGACCTAGAGCATATTGGCGAGCGCATTAGGCAGATGAAGCCTGATTTAGTAATATGCAGGGATGGCTTTCAGGGGACGGACGCTCTTTGGAAATGGAACCCAAAGAAGCAAGATACTTACGAGGGTATAGTTGACACTTGCAGGGAGTTGCATATCCCGGTTATTGTGCGGTGTCAATTCTGGCGTGGCATTATTGATTGCTGGCAACATGGTGTTTGGGATAGTTTGCATGACTTGCAGGGTCTTGATGAGTTCAGGGACAACAAAGGAACTTCAGGGCTTTGGAAAGCTAACGGGATTATTGCTAATAGTGACTTTGTACGTGATAGGATCAACTGGCTTCTAAGGGATGACCGGGCCATTACAGAATGGCCTGTTGTAAAGAGTTCTGAGGTTGTGCCCAAAGAACGAGACCCAAAGTATATACTGCTTCCGTCAGGCCAGAATGGCAAAGGTCTTGATGCATTTCTATCACTTGCTGCCAAATTTCCAGAAGAAGCGTTTAGGGTATTGGCTTGCCACGATAAAGAGAAGGAGAAATGTATTGAAGCCGATTTGCCTAACGTGGAAATTGGACCTAGTACAACGGACATGCGTACTGAGTATGGAAAAACCAAGGTTGTTATCATTGGCACCAAAACAGCGGAAACGTTCTGCCGTGCCGCAGCAGAAGCGAGGGCCTGCGGTATACCGTTGCTCGTTACCAATGCCGGCAATCTACCGTCGTTTGTTACAAAGGAACAAGACGGTAGGGTGATAGATAGGGATGCAGACCATACTACATGGGAAACAGCTTTACGGGAATGCCTAACATTGACTCCAAAGCCGGATGTATCGTTTTGCAATCACGAGGTTGATATATTGCCGGCTATGGCAAAAGACCTAACAGTTGGGCACGATATCGCGGTAGTCTATCCGGCAGGAGCAATTGGTGTAACTACTGGAGTCAGGCATTTGGCTGGCATTACAGGGGTCAAGTTGTTTTCGTATGACAATGCTACGGAAGAAGACTTCCGGACATTTAGGGCTGTCATATTGTGCGGTGGGTTTCTAAACAAATACAGAGAATTGGCAGCACAACTCAAATGTCCAGTGGCGTTCAATTGGAGGAGCCATAGTACACAGATGGCTTTGACGCCGCATGAGATGCATCAATTTCTTGAGTTTGTACAAACATGCAAAGGCAATGCAAACATAAGCCTAATGGCGAGTCATAAGCCTACGGCGGAATTGTGGGATGCGACGCTTCCAATCAAGGTCCGTTGGCTACCAGATTGCGTTGACGTTGGATTGATGCCAGATCCTTGGGCGTCAACGCCAAAGCGTTCTACGTTTACAATTGCCGTATTGGGACCCGTCTGCGGCAGGAAAAACCCGTACGTATTGCTCGAGGCCGCTAAGTTAGCTGGGGTAACTGTGGCAGCAAGTGACTACATGCTAAAAGACCCGTTCTTTCGGGATTATGCAAAAGTGTTGGGCCTCAATGTACAATATGCGCAACTTGGCACCGAGCACGATGTTGTCAAACTGCTCCAACAATGTCACGCACACGTCAGTACAAATCTGGGGGAAACCTTTGGCTATGTTTCGTTTTATGCAGGGATGTCAGGTTTGCCCGTTATTGCGAGCCCACTGGTACCGATATGTGACTATCTAGATGATGACCTCCGGACACAGTTGCATATCAACCCGTGTGACCCAAAGGACATAGCGGAGAGATTGACCTCGCTTGAGTTGAATGCCCAAAGACGGCAATCCTTAGGGATGCGGGTAAGGTCTGATATGGCAGCAAAGGTTGCTCGGTTTAATGAGCAGGCACGAAAGACGTTGTTAGACTTTGTTAGTCAGGAGCGCAAGTAATGAAAGTAGCTATGTTGGCTCGGGCTAGAGGCTCTCGTGTGATTACCGCAGAGCGCTCATTAGGTGGTTATCCTGGTTTGTGCACTCTATTTGGTGAGGCGTTTCAAGTTTCTTGGCATGATCTGGCAGAAGGCCTAGTTGCCCCTGATATACTCAAGGGGCATGACTTGATTTGGTGGGAGTGGGACCGGAACGGACACGCTCCTCAGGCTGCCATTGTGGCCAGGGAACAAAATCCCAAGGCCAAGATCATATGCTTTACGGGCGTTCTTGATATGTTTTGGGACAAGATAGAGCCCAAATATTACAAGGCGCATTGGCAAGCCATTGCTGCTACGGACGCTATTGCTGTTTACAATATGGACGAGGTTTCGTTCTACGAGGTTATGTTTCCTGACACCAAGGCGTTTCATTGCCCTTGTGCAATTGACCTTGAGCATGTCCGCAGTTATAGGGCCAAACCAAATCCGGATAAAATGCTGTTGAGTTTTCATGCTAACATCTGGTCTGATGACAACCGTAAGACAGCCGTTAACGTTGGTCTATTCCAGTCATTGTTAGAGCATTACCCTAACCTTAAGGCAACCCTATATTGCAGGCATGATGAACCGGCGGCAATTGAGGAACACTTCAGGGGTCTTGGATGGACCGGGTGCAAATGGGAAAGGCCCGTTGATTGGCCATTCTTTCTAGAGGATGCCGCTGATGCCTATTTGAGTTGCCATATCTTCAGTCGGCGGATGCATAGTCAATGGTCTGTTGTAGCGGCAGCCATAGGGGTGCCTGTTGTCGGGCCAAGTCATTGCCAAACACATAGAAGTCTTTGGCCTGAGTTACACGCCCCTTGGTATCATTTAAGTACGTTAAGGGACAGGTGTCTATGGTTGCTTAGTGATCTTAGCGTTAGGGAAGCCGTCTGTGACCATGCCTGGTCACAGGTGCAATGCTATAGTTTGGATCGTGCCAGGTCTCGTATTAGAAGGGCGGTGGGCCTATGATTGATAAGCACGAGGTTCAAACCCTTTGCAATCGGGCTTGGCAATGGGGGCGTGATATGAGTGGGGAAGAACAACGGCATGATCGTTGGATGATACAACGGGAAGACTTTGTTAAAGTTGCTAGTGCTTTTGCTGAATTGGATCCTTGCCATGGCATGGAGATAGGCTGGGGTTTAGGTGGAACGCATTATGTTCTATCACGTGTTGCCTCAAGGTTGTTCCTAACGCTTGAATTGCGCAGGTATTTGATATGTGCGCCAGAAGTCTCTACTGACTGGCACGGCCGCCGGTGTTGGACAATGCCTGGCGTACTTAACAAAACCAGTGCCATTCTTTTCGGTCAATACAGTCCAAGCCATACGGCTGTTAGGGAGACGGCAAAGCTCCTCAATGGGCGATCACTTGACTTCCTGTATATTGATGGGTGCCACGAGGCCTCTGCTGTATATAGCGACATGGAACGGTTTCGGCAATTTGTACGTGTCGGCGGCCTCATTGGCCTCCATGATACCTATAGGATTGCCGGGCCTAAGACCGTAGCCGGTTTGATAAGAGAAGGCCATTGGCCTGAAGTTAAGCACCTGTGGACAGTAGACAACAATACATTAACTCAAAAGGTTGGCGTGTCAAAGCGGACGCGTCAAGATAGAATGTATAGGGCGGATCCAACACTTGTATGCCGTATGATTGAGATGCTTCGTAACGGGAAACCCTTTAGTTACGCCCGTTACAATGACGGAGAGTGGTCTGCCATTCTAGGGTATCATAGTAATATCAATGCTGATGGGCATGCATACTTTCCGGAGATGTGTAAAGAGCTAACCCAAACGGTTTTAAACCCAAGGCCTAGGCCTTACTATTACGGGACGCTCCATGGTCATATTGGGGTTCTTGCAAAAGTATGGTGCCAGGAAAAGGGCGTTGATATACCATGGGTTGAGAGCAATGCTCTAGTATCGTTGAATCACGAAGGCAAGATGTTCCCGTTAGTTGAAGCGTTGCGGAAACGACGGGTATTGATAGTTGGGCCTCGGCATTTGCGAATAGAGCGTTTCCCGCATTATGCCTTTACCCCGACCGCGTTTGTAGAGGTCCCGGAGCGCAATTGCTATAAAAGCCTAGATGAAATCCAGGCAACCGTTTTGCGCATGGTCAAAACACACAAGATAGAAGTGGTGAGTTTCTCGGCCGGCATGCCAACAAATATCCTAATGTATAACCTGTTTCCCATCATTGGGCAGTCTGTTACAATGCTGGACATGGGGGCGGTTTGGGATATCTATGTTGGTGTAAAGAGTCGAGGATTGTTTCGCAATGGCAAGTATGATTGGCCTAAGCTAATCAGGCGGAATTGTGGTATTCATTATCTAAACGAGAGGAGCGTGAAGAATGGCAAGTGAACCGAAGGTTAGCAAGGTTGACGGTGCGGGTGATACCCCTCAAAAGATCCAGGTCCTTATGGACAAGATCAAGGCACACCTGCTAGAATGCAACCGGTATCCTGACGGCCCTCCGCAGACTAGCGTTGACTTGCACAATTGCGTACCAGGCGCCCCGGTTACTGATGTTAGGCAGGCGATCCAGAACCTAATCGAAACAGGCGCAATCTTTACTGACAAGCCTGTTGCGGTTAGAGACAAGTTGTATGTTACTTACTACGCCCCTCCGGAACCTGTAAAGTCTGCATAGAAGATGCATAACACGACATACAATCGAATGGGTGAGTTCGTCTGTGCATACTTACGGGGCAAGCAATCCCTGCACATACTGGACATTGGCAGCTATGATGTCAACGGCACATATAGGGCATTGTTTACGGGCGAACCTGAACCGGCCGACGCTGTACATAGGGACCCCAAGAATCCGGAGCCTGGTATCTATAGTGCTTTGTGTGTAGCGCTTGCAGACATTGACCGGGCATCGTGGATCTATACCGGTTGTGATATCAGGGAAGGCCCTAATGTAGATGTCGTGCTGCCACTGGATTATCAATGGCCTTTTTCAGACGGTGCCTTTGATGTCGTGGTTAGTGGCCAGACACTAGAGCACGTACAAAGGCCTGAGTTGTGGGTTAAAGAACTTGGCCGCATATTGAAGATTGGCGGACTGGCCTGTGTGATTGCGCCATGGACAGGCGACATACATTGCGGTCCGCATTACTGGCTTATCATGCCTGATGGGATGAACTATCTTCTAAACGAGGTAGCAGGTTTAGATATGCTTCGTTGTTTTGTACAGAAGAAGGATTGTATTGGTATTGCTAAGAAATCGGGAGAGACGTGGAAGCCACGCCAAAACTCCGACTGTGAGGCAGTATAAGGAGTAATGATGTGGCGCAGCAACCCAATCACAACGTGGCCCATTCCGATTATCCCAATTGTATAAAGGATCGGGCGGAGATGAGACAAATGATCCTAGATCACCTAAACGGACATAAGGCGGCGTTGACCGTTATGCTAATTGCGGTCCCAATCGTTACGGCAGTTTGTACATTTGGTGCTACCGTGTTGGCATTGTATGTGTTTAATAAGTAGAAAGGCCTCATTATGGCAACATACCTCGAGTTGAGAACGATTGTTGATAACAATGAGTTGCGCAATCGTATACAGGTTGCTGTTATGGTCGCGGTTGATACAATCAGGCAGGAAAACCCAGCAACAGAGAATCACGCCAACCGTATGATATGGGCGGCAAGTGCTATCGCTAGCCCAAAATCGGCCGCGGATGCTTGCCTAAGGATTGCGATTGCACAGAATAAAGACTATACGGTTGCTCAGATTATTGGCGCAGATGATGTTACATTACAGGCGGCCGTTGATAGTGCAATCAATCTCCTCGCCGGAGAGTAAGCCATGGCAAACAAAGTACTTAATCAACCCGAAAGTTCTGCTACCCTACTTAGTACAGAACTAAACAATCTGGCAAATGGTTCGTTTGCCGTTGACGGGGCTGATTACGACAATGCAACCAATATGTATCGTTGGGCTGATTTTGAGCTATTCCTTGATGACTTTGATGCTGCCCCGGACGCTAACGGCACATTTGAGTTGCATTTCTTCTATAAACTAGATGGGACAAACTACGCAGACGGTTATGATGGGGATGCCGACTCAGACAGCAAGCCGGGATCTAATACGTTGCAAGGGCTCTTTGTTGTAACAGCAAATGACGCAGACCAGAGGATTCAATTGCTCAAGGTACCGTTGCAACCCTATGCATTCAGGGCTTGCATTAAGAATAACTGCGGCCAGGACCTTACAGCGGTAGACACTCACCACCTTAAGATATTCCCCTATAATGAGGAGATTCAATAGTGATTGGGGCGATACCCAATCCTACGTTTGTTGAGGCTCTAGCGTGCATGCATTCGGGCGGCCGTGTGAGCGAAGCCCCAGAGCTTTGGCGGGGGTTACGTGGGCTCTGGGCACCTGTCGTCGGTGTACAAGGGGATGTCCTGCACGATCTAAGCGGGTACAGCCGTGACGGTGCGCTGACAGGAATGGACATTGCTACAGATTGGGTTGTATGTTCACAGGGCCATACGCTTGATTTTGATGGGACAGACGATTATATAGCAATACCGGGATTGCACCTCGGATCAGCAATGAGCGTTATCACGACTATACGCTTTGATGATTTGAGCAAATCGCGAGCGATTGTTGGGGAATTTGCCGCGCCGGGTAATACGTGGCTTATTTATTACTGGATCGGGGGTGGCGGAGATCGCATCTCGCTCTGGGACGGGTCTGACACGTACTGTGTCGGCCCGGCTGTTAGTACTTGGTTAGAGTTGGCGGTTGTCAATGATAGCCACGGGTGCCAAATATACTTTGATGGCGAACCGCAATCCATGAATGGGGGGGCTCAGTCGTGGTCTCAGGGCACGGACGAATTGCGTATCGGATGCTGGACCGGGTACTACCTAGATGGAGCAATAGCGCGGTTAGCTGTATACGACCGTGCGCTCTCAACAGCCGAGGTTGCGGCTCACTATTCGGATCCTTTGGGTATGTTGCGGCCTAGTAGTGGGTTAATCGTTTCCGTGCCGTCCGGCACGTCTTATGATGTTACAATAGCAGAGGCCGCCGGTGTTGCGGATACAGTATCCGGAGCATTGTCTGCTGTTGGCTCTGTTGCGGAATCTGCTAGTATTCAAGATGCCGTAAGTGGCTTAGTTGATTGGACCGTAACGCTATCCTTCACGCCTTCTATCGGGGACGCTGTAACGGCTTCTGCCCAGTTTGTTGGTACCGTAGCAGAGGCCGCAGCCCTTGCTGATACTGTGGCAGGTGTTGGGGATATGACGCTATCAGTTGACGAGGCGCTCGGGGTTACGGATGCTGTGGCGTCCCTAGTTGAGATAGACCTGGCCGTGCTTGAAACTGTCACGGTAACTTGTACTATAAGTGGCGTTGTAGCGGACCAAGTCATTACGTACGAGGTTATTCAACTTAGCGGCGCAGACATTCTACATACGTTAGATGCTGCCCAGATCAGCCTAATACTGTCAGACGAGACATTTACGTTGGAGTAGTATGATGCTGGAAAACATCAAGGCCAAGGGTACATATCACATTGAATGCATCCGGCATTACTGCCCGTGTTGTGACGAGGTTGTCAATCCAGTAAGAGTTGAAGGGTTGGAATTCCCGCTAGGGTGGAAATGTGTTTGCGGATGGGAAGGCCCGAATCCGGTATCCCGCAAAATCTGGGATGATACTATCCAGAATACTGTAATGACTGCCGGCATGAATCATATGCTGGATACAGAGTTTCATGCGTCGGCTCAATCTGCTACCTGGTACGTTGGTTTGATTAGGGATGATAACTATAGTTCGATTAGTGCCAATGACACGTTGGCTTCTCATGCCGGATGGGAAGAAGGGGACGAGTATTCAGGCAATAGAAAAGAGTTTGTTGAAGCCGCGGCTTCTGGTGGTGCAATCACTAACTCTGCAAACAAGGCGGCGTTTTCCATTAACGCTACAGAGACCATGAAGGGCGGCATGCTTTGTAATGCCGAGTCAGGCACTAGTGGAACGCTCTTTAGTGCCGGCCTCTTTTCGGAAGGCGATAGGGCAGTTGTCAATGGTGATACGATCAACGTCGCTATTACTATTACATTGAGCTAGTACTATGGCAGATCGTATAGTAATCAAAAACCCGCTGACCGCAAATGAAAAGCGGGCTTGGCAGCTTAATATCACAAAACGCAATAGCGGGGGTGCTACGCCTGCGGAGGTAAGTTCTAAGGTCTTTACTTCGGACGGCACTGATGTTACAAGTACGTGTTTGGCCGGGAGTTTCAGTGCTACTACGAGCGTTATAACAACGCCATACGTTCAGGCGTTGACGGCAAATACTGAGTACGAATTGCAGTTGGTCTATACGATTGGGACTAATCAGTACGAAACGTCAATCATGTTCCGTTGTGAAGAAGCCGGGTATGCATCATGAGTATAGTTACAGACAGACAGGTTGTCCATTATATTGGGGCTGAAGACGAGGACGAAATGGTAGCTCTGATTAGGGCTGCCGTTGAAGAACGCGTGGTAGCTTATGCAGAAAGACCATTTGAAGCAACGGCACGCACTTGGTATCTTGACGGGTCTAACCTGGACAAGATATGGCTTCCCGAGCCTCTAGCTTCAACGCCTTCTGAAGTCAATGTTGATACCGGCCGGACATGGGCATCGGCAACAGCAAAAACGCACGGGACTGATTATGTCTGGCGTAGCGAGGAACCTAGTACATTGCTCGCATTGGCTACGGTATGGACGCATTATCCCTATTGTATCAAAGTGACTGGTACAGTAGGATATACGGCAGACAGCATGCCGAGTGATATTAAGCTTGTATGCCTAAAGGAATGCGCTCTGGCCTATAGCCAGATGAAGCGATCCCAAAAGGGGGATGACGTTGTCAGGTCCCAAAACGTCGAGCATTGGGACGTGACATATTTGGAAGATATGGAATTGAGCACTGCTGCAAAGCAAGTGCTTAAAAGATATGCCGCCAATCCTGACTCTGTATATATCTATCATTAAGACGTCATGGACACGCGCAGATTTACTGACTCCGTAACTGTAAGGCGCAGCACTAATACGACCCTTGATGGGGGTTTCGTAGAGGAGTCCTTTGCGGACCAACATACGTGCAAGGGGAAGTTGATACTAAAGACCCCATCTAGTATGGTAGACCACGCCGGCCAGATAGTGGAATATAACGGGGTGTTGTTTGTCAAGCCGGACGAGGATATCCGGCCACGCATTGGGACACAGCAACGGGACATGGTCAAAGTCGGTGATATAGAATACCTGGTGCACGTGGTGCAACAGGACAACATTGATGGCAATAGGTTTCGTGTTTGCTACCTTCAGGCCTTAGGGGCTCCTCACTAATGCCGGAACATGCGCATACTTGGGCTCTCCCATGGTTTGATTGCACAGAAGATAAGTGTACGCATCGGGGGGTCTGCGTATACGCTAAGCGGGCGGTTATTTGTGGACCTAGCAAGAACGCAAAAGAGTTTGTCCCTTACCTTGCAATAGAGATAGTAGAGTCAGACATTCTAGGCCGGTATCAACAAGCTGTATGTAGAGATTGGAAATCCAGTGGCTCTTAGCCCTAGTGCTGTTGCAAAGATTCTGCAAGTCAGGGTGATTGATGTTGACCGGTTGCAGGCCAATCTACGCTTTTGTGCCAGATACTTTCCGCAAGAAACTCAGAAGGCTATGGGCCGTGTTACCATGCAATGGGCTGGAAGGGCTGCTAAGTATGCTCCAATTAGGGCGACGCGCCGTAAAGGCGAGCCTGGCGTCCGGAGATGGGGTGAAACCCTGTACCCGCCGTTCTACAATAAGGGGCCTCGTGGTGGAACAGGTACAGGACGAGGGCAACTTAGAGCCGGTACCAAGGGCAAGGTTATTGCCAAACGAGGCGTTATTGTTGGTATGGTCTATAACTATGTACCGTATGCTTCCTATATTGAGTTTGGAACTCAAGACATTGCGGGCGGTAAGGTTTTGCGGTGGACACCCGGCAGCCCTGCAATCAAAAAGTGGAAGTGGCGCATTCCAGGGAAAACAAATCCTCGCGGACAAATGCCGTTTATTAGAAGTCAGCTACCTATGGCAAGGGATCAACTAGTAAAGGTCTATGATAGGCTGCTAAGAAAGGTAACATCATAACATGGCGGATTTCAGAACGGCATTCAGGACGAACTTTCTAGCAGTGATTACGGGTGATAGCACCTTGACGGATCTGCTTGGTAACGGTGCGTCAAGTGTCTTCTATGCATTGCCGGCAGAAACCGCGCAGTATCCTTGTATGGCCTATATGGTAACAGGCATGACACCTGAAGGGCCATTAACTCCACGGACTCCCTATATTCTGGCAATAGACTTGGAGATACATGCGCGGAATCCTAATGACGGGGATGATATTCAGGGTGCACTTGAGACATTGATTGAAGGCGATTCATTTGCAGAACAAACGTTGAGTGACTCTGACGTTACGGTCCTATCTCTTGACATGGTAGGCGATTGGGATTTCAGTCTCGATCCCAGACACCTTGCCAGATCTCAGGTCGTGGAAATCCGGACGCTATCTATAGCGGCCAAAATCTGTCCGACGCCCGCTTAATTGAGAGGAGTAGTGTTATGGCTCTGGACGCAAGTCTAGCTGCTGCTGTTGCTCGGATGAAGGATAACCCTGTTGAGGTTACCCTTGGATCTCTAGAGATTCCGTGCGAGAGTGCCGACATCACATTCAGTACTGAAGTGATTAAGGTTGCCCACCCCGTCGTTGGTGCTTACGAGGCTTATGTAAGTAGTGGTGAAATTCGTGTTGCACTTACGGTGCCTGAGGAGTCGGTTGATCTCTTTACGTTGCTTAACCCAGATGGTTATGACCATACCGCTACCGCCATTGGGTTTGGTAACATTGCAGGGACTTCGCTCAGGTCTAGTGCGCAACAGCTTACAATCCGTCCTTATAATCTTCGTGCTGTTGAGACTACCAAGCTTGTGATTTGGAAGGCATACGTTGAC